>Ga0180430_10001395_pt1 | contig 23619 bp, 18 predicted proteins | sample SS_ome_9_FD_132999 | JGI IMG/M metagenome (GOLD analysis project Ga0180430, IMG submission 132999) | Hypersaline lake sediment archaeal communities from the Salton Sea, California, USA - SS_1_S_2 metaG | ecosystem: Environmental > Aquatic > Non-marine Saline and Alkaline > Hypersaline >... | reverse complement strand
GGCCATGCTCTTCGGCGAGCTGTACCGGCGGGGGGGCGAGTGGAAATTCCGCGCCCTCGGGCAGGGGTTTTCCGGCGGCTTGGCGGCCATGGTGAAGCATTTCGGCTTGAAGGTGGCGTAGGGAAAATCCCTTGATTGAATAAGCCGTTTTCGGTTCAATGGAGCGATCTTCCGCTTCGCTTCGCCCGGAATGACGAGATGGGGAAAACCTCCGGGGACGAAGTTGACGGAGCGGCAGACTTGGATGATAGGAGGAAATCGATGGCGGTAGCTCCGGAAAACGGAGAGCGAAGGGCGTGGCGCAGGGTCGCGCCGAGCGGAAAGGCTTGCTCGAGAGGTACCTTGAAGAGGCTGTGCCCCGTCCTGGCGGCCCTGTTGGCTCTTTGGTGTACGGGCTGCGAGCCGCCGGGGCCTCCGGATAAAACGCGGCCGGGAAGGCCGTACGAGGATACGGTCGCCGCCGTTACCGAATTTATCGAGGGACGGATGGCCGAAGACGAGGTGACGGGCTTGGCCGTCGCTCTGATCGACGGGAGCGAAACGGTCTGGGCCCGGGGGTTCGGCTGGGCGGATATTGAAAACCATCGGCCGGTGGATTCGGGCACGGTGTTCGAGATCGGCTCCTTGTCCAAGACCGTTACCGGACTGTTGATCATGCGCTTGGTCGAGGACGGTCTCATGGACCTGGACGATCCGTTGGCCCTTTACGTTCCCGAATTCCGTATCCGTCAGCGCTTTCCCGCCTCCGGGCCCGTCACGATCCGCTCCGTGCTGACGCACCATTCCGGCATTCCCGGAGACGTTTTGATGGACGGGTTTTCCACCCGGTTCGATCCCGACGGGTTCGTCCGTTTTCTTTCGAGGGAGCTGGCCGAGGATTTCACCGCGTATCCGGTGGACTTCCGCTGGGCCTATTCCAACGCGGCCTTCGTTCTGGCCGGCCGGGCGGCGGAAGCCGCGTGCGGCGAAGATTTCATCGACTGCGCGGACGGCCTTCTGGCCGAGCTGGGAATGTGGGATTCCGCCTTCCGGCCGCGACCGGATCTGCTGGCGCGCTTGTCCAAGGGCTACTTTCTGGGGCGGGACGTGGGGCGGTTCTTTTGCAACATGACCGCCACGGGCGGCGCGTACTCCACCGTCGGGGACATGGCCCGTTACGTCTCCGTTTGGCTGACCGAGGGCGACGGGGTCGTGGGGCCGGATTCCGTCCGGGAGATGATGCGGGTGCAGAACGGGACGGTCCCTCTCGATCCAGGCTTGAAAACGGGCTTGGCCTGGATGGTGGCGGACACTTGGGCCGGCCGTCTGGCCGACCACCACGGCGGCTCCGTGGCCCATTGGTGTCAAGTCTCCATGATGCTCGACCAGGGCCTGGGGGTGGTGGTGATGACCAATTCCAAAACCGGACAGGGTCTGATCATCGAAGCCGCCTCCATGGCCCTTCGCCTGGCCATGGAAGAGAAGACCGGCCAGAAGCCGCCGCCACCCCCGGAGCCCGAATACTCGCCGCCCGACTCGTGGACGGCGGAGGAGCTGGCCCGGGTGGCGGGACGCTACTGTCCCGACTCGGGATACGACGTTTTCTCTCCCGCCGGGGACGGGCTCTGTTGGACTCGGTATGGAAGCGCCGAGCCCCTTTACGTGATCCCCCGGCGAAACGGATGGTTTTCCGAACCGGACAGTCAGGCCGTGCAGCTTGAATTCACCCGCATATCGGAACGTTCCGTCCTGGTCCTCCATACTCCCTACGGTTCGCAGGTGTACGCCGAAAAGATCGACCCGCCGTCGCCGGGCCCGGTCTGGATGGCTCGTTCGGGCCGCTACCAAGTGGTCGGCTTGCCCCCTTCGGACATGTCCCTTCACGTTCCGGACGATCTCCGCCTGGTGGCTTCGGAGGCCGTCGTCGAGTCCAAAGGCGGCTTGTTGGTGCTGTCCACCAAGACCTTCGGCGACAAGGTGCTTCGGCCCTTGTCCGCTCACCGAGCGGAAATCCGCGGGCTTGGTCGCCAAGGCGGCACCGTGGTGCGATTCGACGAGAAGGGCATGCGCTTTTTGGGGCTTCGCTACGACAGGATGTCCGATGGATAAGCGGTCCGTCAACGAAGTCCATCGACATCGGGTGTCGGGCTTTCCCGGGAGCGAAGGCGTCCCGCCCTCGGTGGCAGGATCGCGATCCATCCGCAAGGAGGGCGGGGACGCCCTCCCTCCCGGGGACGATTCGCAACGCAAGGAAACTTTCTTGACAGATCGATAAGCGGTGCGTCGGGCGCGCTTCCTTCGTGTGTCCGGTTGGCGGAGCGTCGCTTGCGGGAGGAAACATTATGGCGGTTCGATTCGTGGTGGCATTGCTTTTTGTCGCGCTCTGTTTGACGGCGCTTCCGTCGGGGAAGGCGCCGGCCTCCCGTTCGCCGGGTGAGCGAAGCCCTGCGGAGGATAGGACGGACCGCGACGGGGACGGGTTGAGCGACTATGCGGAGCGCGTGAAGTACGGGACCGATCCCGGTGCGGCCGACACGGACAAGGACGGCGTGCCCGACGGCCAATGGAGCGAAAGACGGGAATTCGCCTACTCCGTTGGCATATCGATGAAAATTCGTCAACCTTTCGATATCGAAGCGATGAACGACATTTATCAGGACGCACGCATTGCGAAAGGCCCCGACGAGGACGGTTACACGCACATCGAGGCCGTCCTTTATCCGGAAGCCCGAATCGAGCCCTCGTTTTCGTCGTTTCCCCCGGCCGACCTTCCGGATTCGGTGAAAGTCCACACTCGGCCCGGCCTTGCGACGACCTACGACGCCCGCATGCGCTCGCAGGTCTTGAAGATCGTCGCCGGTGCCGAAACCGATGTGGCGGCGGTGGACGAGATCCTGCGATGGGTTGCGGAAGAGACCTCCGTGAACGGGGATTCCCCCATTCCCGAAGTTTATTACACTTGGGTCGAAAACGGGAGGGTCCGGCTTCGAGGATGCCCTGGACGGGCGTGCCCGGCCGATTCGCCGGAAGAAGCGCAGCGGATTCTCGAAACGCAGTATTTCGCCGATTCCATGTTCGAAAAGAGGACCCACGGCACCTGCACCTCCGTTTCCACCCTTCGATGCGCCATGATCAGAGCGGCCGGCATACCGTGTCGCCTCATACAGACGATTTTCCCGGGCTACCATCACGAAGATCAAACGGAAGCCTATGTCAACGATCTGGATCGGCAATGGGGCTGCCTGTTCGAGCTGTCCTCGGGGCAGAGGCCCATGTGGGTCAACCACGCCTTTCTGGAAGTGCTCCTGGGGGGACGCTGGGCTCGCGTGGACGGCAGGATCGGCATTCGCCACCAGGACCCGCATTGCCTCAGCCTCAAGATTCTCGCCGTTTCCGACTGGAGCCAAGTGGATTTCTCCCAAACCTATCCGGTGGATTGGATCCATGATCGACCCTACTACACCCTTCGATTGGAAGACCAGGAGCCGAAACATTGAGCGAACGCGCGAACGTGGCGCGAACGTGGTCCGACCAACATAAATCCAATATCATCAGCCATATATCGTGGTCCGACCAACATAATGACAACATAATGAACCAACATAATGATCGCGGTCGGAATGGAAAGAGCGAAGATCGACAATCGTTTCAATTCCCTCAAGCACAAGCACGACGGCTTGAGCCCAGGATGCCGGGCGACGGCTTGCCGACTCGTCCGCGAAGGCAATGGCGGCGATCGGACAATTCCCCTTATATCGATTTTCGTAGTCCTCCGTAAGGGGAAGAACATCACCCATTCGGAGGACGGACCTTTCCGTGATGGATCTTTTCCTTGTCCGGAGAACGTTCCAGTTTCCGACGACTCAGGCCGATCTGGAAAAACAACCCCAAAAGCAGGACCGCTCCGAAGAAATAGAGCGCCCGCAAACCGTGAAGAGCGGCCAGTGCGCCTCCGGCCAAGGGAGCCGCCGTCCATGCCAGACTTTTGGCCGTCCCCGCCCACCCGAAGTCCGCGCCTCGTTTTTCCCTGGCGGTGATTCGCCCGAGCCAAACCAGAAAAACGGGATCGATGCCGGCGGCGCAAAAGGAGAGGGCGGAACGAGCCCCCAGCAGTACCGGTACGCTTCCCGCCAGAGCGTGAAGGACCATCAAAAAGCCGCCAAGCAGGGCGAAGCAAGCGGAAACCGTGGCCGGGTGGTGCCGGTCCGCCAATCGTCCGAGGACGAGACCGGATGCGAGCCCCGCGCCTCCCGCCAAGGCCGAAGCGCATCCCGTCCAAAACGCGGCTCCTTCCAGGCTTCCGTGAATCTGTTGCAAAAACAGCGGGAAAAAAGCCCCGTCCAGACGTGTCGTGAATGAAATGGTGGCGATGAGAAGCAGGAGCGGCCAGCACGCTCCGGGCGTCGTGCCGGAAAAGCCGCGATGGCTTTCCGATCCTTGACGGCAAGCCGTGTTCCGTTCCCCGGGCTCCCGGACACCGCACAAGACCAGCAACCCTCCCGACAACATCAGGGCTCCGGAAAGGAAAAACAGGGCCCTGTAGCCCAAATGCTCCGCCAGGATTCCTCCCAGGAAAGGACCGAAAAGCATTCCGGAAAACAGAACGGAGTTGAGTGCCCCGAGGGCGAAGCCGTTTTTTTCTTCGGGGGTGCCCGCCGAGATCAGGGCTTGAGCGGCGGGAACGATGCCGGACACAAGTCCCTGCAACACTCTCAGTGCGAGAATGGCTTGCAGGGTTTCCACGCACCCCATGAGCGTCATGGCGAGGGCTGCGGAAACGGTGGCTCGCACCAGCATGGGCTTTCGACCGTAGCGGTCTGCCAGGGTCCCCCAAAAGGGAGAGGCGACGGCCATGGTCAGGGGCGTTGCGGCGGCGAAGAAGGACACGGCGAGCTTCAAACGTCTTGGGTCGGTGATTCCCATCTCCTGGAAGTAGTAGGGAACGAAGGGAATCGCCAGAAAGAAGCCCGCGATGGAAAGAAATTGAGCGACCAGAGTGATTCGGAGATTTCGCTTCCAAGCCGTCATTCCGGGGTCTTCTTCGTGTGCAGAGGAAAATGGCACGCCACCTCGCGTCCCGGTTCGACGACCCGCATGGGCGGTTCCGCCTCCAGGCAGATCTCCCTTTTTCCGGGGCAGCGGGAGTGAAAGGGGCAGCCCGCTGGCGGGGCGAAAAGGGATGGCGGCTCCCCTCCCGCCGATTCGGAATCGCGGGATTCGAAAAAGGAAGGGAGAGACGGGCTCGTGACGGCGCTCAGAAGCAACGCCGTATAGGGGTGGGCCGGTTTCCCGTAAAGCTCCGATGAAGGAGCGATTTCACGGAGCTTGCCCGAGTACATCACCGCTATCCGGTCGCTGACGTTTTTGACCACCGCCAAGTCGTGGGAAATGAAAAGCATGCTGAGCTTGAAAAGAGCTCGCATTCTTTCCAGGAGATTGAGGATCTGTGCCTGCACGGAGACATCCAGGGAGGACACCGGTTCGTCGCAGACCAGCAGCTCCGGTTTCGAGATCAATGCGCGAGCGATGCAAGCTCGCTGGCATTGACCGCCGGAAAGCTGGTGGGGTCGGCGATGGAATGTCGCTTCCGGGTCCAGACCGACGGTGGCCAGCATTTCCTTCGCCCTCGACCTTCGTTCCTTTCGGTCGCCTTCTCCCATGATTGCGAGGGGGTCGCAAACGCTCTCCCCCACCTTGCGTCGGGGATTCAGGGACGCCAGGGAGTCCTGGAAGATCATCTGCATGCGGGGTCGAAGGCGTCGCAAGAGCTCGCCGGAAAGGCGTCCGAGGTCTTCCCCGGCGAAACGGACCTTTCCTCGATCGGGCGGGGGGAGCTGCAATACGGCGCGAGCCAGACTGGATTTGCCGCAACCGGACTCCCCCACGAGGCCCAGGGCTTCTCCCGGGAGCAATCGGAAGCTTGCGCCGGAAACCGCATGGACCCTGCGGCCTCGGCCCGCGTCGTACGTCACCGTCACATCCAGGACTTCCAACAGCGGTGTGGCTTCGCTCATGATCCTCTCCCGTTTCGGGGCACGGGGTTCCAACACGCGTACTGGTGATTCTCTTCCTCGTGGCTTTTCAAAGGCGGCTCCTCCTCGGGGCAGCGGGACCGGGCTCGAGGACAGCGAGGGGCGAAGGGGCATCCGGGATGGGAATCCATGGGACTCGGCGGCTGTCCACCTATTTCCTTCAAGATCGTGTGCGGGGGATCCCTCGGGCGAGGCACGGAATCCAGCAACGCCCGGGCATAGGGATGGCGCGCCCTCTCGAAAAACTTGGGAGCGGGCGCCATCTCCACGAATTTGCCCGCGTACATGACGGCGATTTCATGAGCCAGTCCGGCCGCTACGCTCAGGTCGTGGCTGACGAAGATCATGGCCATGTTCCCTTGGACTCGACGTCGGTTCAGCAACCGGAGAATTTCCGCCTGCACCGTGACGTCCAGGGCCGTCGTGGGCTCGTCGGCGATGAGCAGCTTCGGTGCGCAGGCCAGCGCCATGGCGATGGCCGCCCGTTGCCGTTGTCCTCCCGAAAGCTGGTGGGGGTAGTGGCTCATGCGTTGCTCCGGGGAATCCACTCCCGTTTCCTTCAACAGCTTCGCGGCCCGCGCCAGAGCTTGCCGCCTGCCGAGATTCAAATGATGCTCCAAAGATTCTCCAATCTGGATTCCCACCTTCAGCACCGGATTCAGCGAAGTCATGGGGTCCTGGAAGATCATGCCGATCTCCCGGCCGCGGATGGCGTTGAGGGCGCGCTCCTTCATTACCCCAAGTTCCCGCCCCTCGAAAAGGATGCGGGATTCCTGGTCCGTTCGCGCCCGGAAAGGCAGCAAGCGGGGAATGGCCCGGCACAACATGCTCTTGCCGCAGCCGGATTCGCCCACCACCGCCAAGGTCCGACCGTGGTCCAACGTGAAGGATACCCCGTCCACCGTGCGTACCCAACCCTCTTCCGTCGGCAAATGAACGCTCAGACGGGAGACGCTCAGCAGGGGGGGATGTGCGGCGCTCTTCACAATTGTCTATCTCCACGGTAGATGCGGTGCCGCAAACCGTCGCCCAGGAGATTGACGGAATATACGGTGAGAAACATGACGAAGGCCGGAATCAGGCTGACATGGGGAGCTTCCCCCAGTACCTCGCGCCCCTCGGCGATCATACCGCCCCAGCTCGGCGTCGGAGGAGGCACGCTGAGCCCCAGGAAGCTCATGGCCCCCTCCAGAACGATCACCCGTCCCACCACCAGCAACGCGAAAACCAGCACGGGCATGAAGACGTTGGGGAGAATTTCCCGTATCAGAATGCCCGCGTCTCGCCGACCCATCATCTTTGCGGCTTGGACGAATTCCCGTCGAGCATAAGCGAGGGTGTTGGCGCGCGCCGTGCGGCAGAAACCGGGGAAGGTGACGAGGCCTATGACGGCGATGAGGTTCGCAAGGGTGGGGCCCAAGTGAAAGATCACGCCGATGAGCAAAACGATGGCCGGGAAGGCCAGGATCGTGTCCATGGCGAACACGACCACCGTGTCGAAGCGGCCCCGATAGTAGCCCGCCGGAAGCCCCGCCATCAAGCCCAGAGTCGCTCCCGCCGCCACCGAGGCCAATCCGACGACCACGGAGATCCTCGACCCGTGGAGGAGGCGGCTCAAAAGGTCCCGTCCCATAGTGTCCGTTCCCAGAAGATGGATGCGGAGCTTGGGCGAGCCCCCGCTATCGTACCTCTCCAAGGGGGGATCGCTCCCGCTGCCCGGAGGGGCTTTCAAATTGCGGAGGTCCATGTGGTCGGGAGGGGGAAGCGGCCACAAAGGGGCGGTGACGGCCCCCAGCGCGACGAGGCCGAGCCAAGCCAAGGGAAGCCAAAATCCCTGCGGACGCCGCCGCCGTCTCTTCCCCGGTGTATCTTTCCCTTTTGTTGCCGGTCCTTGGGCGGATTCAAGCTTGTGCACGGACGGGCTCTCCCTTGTCCGTTCTCGGTGCTCGAACGGTTTCGATGCGAGGATCCAAGAGAGAATAAACCATATCCACCAGGAAATTCACCCCTACATAGCCCACGGTTATCACCAGGATGCATCCTTGAACCATCAAAATGTCACGAGCGTAAACGGCGGTGATCAGGAGCCGTCCGATGCCCGGAAGGGCGAAGATGGATTCGACGATGACCAGCCCCCCGATCAAATGCCCCACCTGAAGCCCGAAAACCGTGACCAGCGTCAAGGAAGACGGGCGCAAGGCGTGACGCCAAAGAATGGTGGGCACGGGCAGGCCCTTGGACCGCGCCGTCAGGATGTAGCTTTCCTGGAGGGTGGCCATCATGTCGTTGCGAAGCACTCGCATGAGAGACACCCATTCCGACGTGGCGATGGCGAGCCCTGGCAGAACGAAGCTTTTTAAATTTCCCCAGGCAGATTCGGCCAAAGGGATGTAGCCCGTGGCCGGCAGGACCTTGAAGTGGACGGCGAGAATGAAAATGAGCAGCAGGGCCGTGACGAACCCGGGCAGGGACATCATGACGAACGCCAGGGACGCCACCGTGCGGTCCAAGAGCGAGCCCGGACGAAAGCCGCAGGCGATTCCCAGGGGAATCGCCGGGAGGAGGGCGAGAATCTGAGCGATCATGGCCAATTCCAGCGTCACCGGCAATCGCCATGCGATGGCGGCGAGCACCGGTTCGTGGGTCCTCGGGGATTTCCCGAGATCGCCGCCAACCACCTTGCCCATCCAGCGCAGGTATCGGATGAAAACGTTTTCGTCGAGGCCGAGCTCGTTTCGGATCGCTTGCACGTCCTCGGAGCTCGCGTCTTCTCCGGCGACCCAATAGGCGATGTTTCCCGGCAATAGATTCATCATGAAGAAAGTCAAGGCCGACACGACCAGGACCGTTGCCAACAGCCGAAGAATCTTGGAAAGAAGGATCTTCATCGGGTAGCGGCGTGGGCGAAGGAAAAAATGGGGGAGATCTTTCTGCGCCGGTCCCGGTGCGAAAAGTATTCTTCCCTGAGGTCCGGAGCCCAAGCGTTTCGAAGCAATTGGAAGCCTCGAAGGGTCAGGAAATGGCTCAAATCCGCCCGCTCGATCCCGAAGCGCAAAGGCTCTCCGGCTTGTCGGGTGTAGCGCCTCATGGACCGGGACTCGCGGCGGCGACATCCGCCGTCGATGGTCCCGGGGGGAAGGTAGTCGAACACGATGGAACTGCCGGGCCCCGAATGGAAAAGAACGAAGCTCAGGGTCTCATCCACGGCGGCGGGGGACAGGTACATGGCGACTCCCTCCCAGATGAACAGCGTCCTCGCATCTTCCGCATAGCCGTCGGCCGAAAGCTTTTCTCGGAGCGATTCCTCGTCGAAGCGCATGGGTACATACTTGACATGGCGGGGAAGCTCCTTGAAAATCTCCCGTAGAATGTTCTTTTTTCGTTCCTGGGTAACGGGATCGTCCACTTCGAAAACCCCGATTCCATTTTTCAATTTCTCGAATCGGTAGGCGCGAGTGTCGTATCCCGCTCCCAGGACCACCAATTGGACGATGCCTTCCCATAGACACGATTTGAGAATCTCGTCCATGAAGCGTACTCGGGCCACAATGGCCCCGTTCACGCCGGGGAACCGCCACATGGCCATCCTTCGGGCCATCCAGCGGCGGAAGGGACAGCTCGCAAGCCTCACGATGCGGTCGCTCAGGAAATACCGGGCGTAAGGATCGTCGCATACGCGCGCTTCCGGCGGCCTGGCGGCTTCCATGGCACGGTGGATGGCGATGCTTTCCGCCGTGCGGCTCGGCCCCTTTCTTTCCATGGGATGTCTCCATGCTTCTTGCGACTTTGGCTCCCGACGTCCAACGAGACGCCTCGTGAACGGATTCCTTCTTGCATCCCCCGGGTCATTCCAGCCAGGCTTCCCGCAAGCGCGGCGCCCCGTTTCGCACTCCCATGATCCCTCGCACTTGGGGACGAAACAACACATGGAAGCGAGATCCGCTCCGGTAGATGAAGGGCAAGTCCTCGTTGATTCGCCGCGCCATTTCGCAGCGCAGCTCCCCTCGCCGAGACGGCTCCGTCGTTGTAGCGATCTCCTGCAGAAGCGCGTCCATCTTGGAGCTGGAATAATGGATGCGGTTTCGGGGACTTCGAGAGTGGAGCACCATCCGCAGATAAAGGGAAACGTAATCCATGTCGGGAATGCGCCACGTGCTTGCCTGATAGTTGTCCATGAACACTCGCTGGATCATCATGGTGGGCTCGACTCCCACCGGTTTGACGGAAATGCCCGCTTCCTTCATGTTCTGCCGAAAAATCTCGCCGGTTTTCCTCCCTCGCGACGTGTTGGTGTGCATGAGCTCCAACTCCACCGGTTGACCGTATTCGGCCAACAGCGCCCTGGCCTTTTCCGGATCGTGCTCCCGATATCCCGTGTCGCCGCATCCCAAAGCTCTTCCGAAGGGGTGGCGGGCGAAAGGCACCGTGCCCTCGTAGACCAGTTCGAGATGCATCGGCTGATCATGGGCATGCGCGATGGCTTGGCGAACACGTTCGTCGTCCAGGGGCGGTTTGCCCATGTTGAAGTAGATGATTTCGGCTCCGTTGGCGTCGCTTTCCAGTACCGACAAGGACGAATGGGATTGGGCTTCCCGAATGTGTACCCCCATGTCGGTGGTGATCAGGTCCGCCTCTCCCGCTTTGAGGGCGGCGAAGCGGGATTGATGATCGGGCAGGACGCGAACCACCACGCGATCCAAATAGGGCTGTCCCTTTTTCCAATAGCCGGGATTGCGCTCCACCACGATGCGGTCCCCCCGTTTCCATTCCTTGAAAAGGAACGGTCCCGTACCCACGGGTCGCTCGTTTTGATCTCCTTCCTCCACGGCTTTGGGAGAGGGGATGTGACTCACGAGGCCGCCTTCCCCCGACAAGATGGATCGAAACGGCGTCCAGGGATGGAGAAGATGGAAGCGGACCGTGAAATCGTCCACTTTTTCCACCGATTTCACGGGCCTCAGCAGGTCCCTCCTGTAAAAACGCTTTTCCGGATCCAACAGTCGCCGCCAGTGATGCACCACCGCGTCCGCGTTGAAGGGGGTCCCGTCATGGAATTCCACCCCCTCGCGCAACGGGACGGTCCAGGTTTTTCCGTCTTCGGACACCTCGGCTTTCAGTCCCAGATGGGGGACGAGCTCCCCCTTTTCGTCTCTGAGAAACAGCGGGTCCTCCACCAGATCCACCACCGTACGACCGCCTCTGATGAGGAACCGGGCCTTGATGGCGTCGAATCCGCGGATGGGAAGCTCCACGCCAAGGGTAAGGGTCCCTCCGTGCGCCGGCTCGGGAGCTTCTCGAGCTTGCCCTGGGACCACCACGAACAGCAACACCAGGACACCCAAGCCCGCGACCAGCCATTCCCTTTTCCTTTTTCTCGCTTTTTCGATTTGCATTTCCATCCCTCCTTGAAAGTGGCTCCGTGTTTCCGATGATTCGGACGGGTCTTGGGAGACGACCTTTGTCCCTCGTATCCCAAGGGGAAAGCACGGCTTCCATGCGGCCTTCCCGCCTCGGCTTCCAAGCGGAAAGGGGACGCGCCTGGAACCGGCACAGCTCCGTCCGATTCGCCTTTCACGTCCCGAACCGGGAACGCCATCCCAAATCGTCATGGATATGGCCGGATATTTCCGCCGACTCTCGTCGGTTCATCGGTCCCGCAAGGAGGGGGATTTACGGGAGGCCGCCGGGCGAGGAGGCCTCACTCTTCCTCGAAAGTCTCCTGGATTCCTTTGTACAGAGCCAGAGAGCTCTTGCGAATCAGGTCCGCGAGGCGGACGTGGCTTCCATCCACCAGAGCGATGCTCTCCCGATCCACGATGGAGTACCATCCGTTGTTGATGAGAGAAGCCAGCCCGTGAACCATGAACCACCTGACGCCCCTTGTCTTTTCCCTTTGATACGGGGAGAGGTCCTTGAGCATCGGATGGTCTTCGAGCTCTTCCGCCAAGGCGGCCCAAACCTTTCGAGCGTATTCCTTCGTCATTTCCGAATGTCTTTCGTCGTTGACGCATCGGAAAAGGTGTTTTTCCTCTTTGGCGAAAAGGACGTATCCGAGGCCGTGGTCGATCCATTCGTCGCCGGTTCGCGGAGTGGTCATGTATTGGAAAAACAGATCCAGGGCTTTTTGGATCACCTCGTCTTCAAGGTTCTTCATGGACTGGAGACAGGAGTAGATGGGGCGGGTGGAGGCGTTCAGCTCTTTGGCGATGGAGCGTGCGGAAAGACCGTCCCAGCCTTCCTTGCGCACGACGTCGAAGGCGGCTTGCACGATGTCTTCCGTCTTGAATCGAGGTTTCGGCGGCATGGTCCTCTCTCGGAAAGAGTGGGGGCGTCGTTTGATTACGATTGTTGCGTAACATGCGTTTTCTATGGTGTCAAGCGAATTTTCCCCTGCCCCTTGTCTTTTTCCTTCCTCTGTCTTCCCTGTTCTTCAATTGTGCTCCTGGACGAGGATCTCGTTTGCCAAAAGCAAATGAACATGCGGATTCCCATCGAAAAGAAGCGAGCCGCTTTTTCTTTCGCGATCGAGGATATCCCCGGTCATCGGTACGCGAGAACCTATTGCGTCATCCACTGTCGGTAGGGAAGAATCTCTTATGTTCTCGAATTGTATGGGAAAGTGAAATCGAAACTTCTGTTTGTCTTTGCAATTTCTTCGGGAGCTCGCCATACTTGCAGAGAAATCTTGATCCACGAGTTCCTCCTTGAAGGCCGGGAGGAGCGGCGTTCGGCTCTTTTCGCCCTAGAGGAATTGTCCGATGATCGGCACTCGAACAATGGAGGAAACGATGAAAGGCAAAAGGGTTTTTCAGTTTTTCTGCGTCGTTGTCTTGTGTGTGGCGACGACCCATGGGGTTGCCGGGCAGGTGGAGGAGAAAGCGGTCGAGGCTGCGGAATCGTGGCTCGCTCTGGTGGATGCGGGAGAATACGGGAAAAGTTGGGAGGAATCGGCCCAATTGTTTCGAGGGGCTTTGGGCAAGGAGAAGTGGGAGCAGTCCATGCGGGCCGTCAGAAAACCTTTGGGCGATGTGGCTTCCCGGAAAGTCCAATCGGCGGAATACGCCGCTTCCCTTCCGGGGGCTCCCGACGGCGAATACGTGGTCGTCCGGTTTGGCACAAGCTTTACCAACAAAAAGGTTGCCGTTGAAACCGTCACTCCCATGAAGGACCCCGATGGAGCTTGGCGCGTTTCGGGCTACTATATCAAATGATATGAGCTCTCGACCGGATTTCCCTGTTCATTCTTCGTTGGATGTTTTTCGCCCGATTCTCCTTGGAACCACCGATACGGAGAGCCGGACCTCTCCGTATCCCATACGTTCCGCTCCACGTCCGAACATCGGACTTGGCGCATGAAGTAGAAGTGGGTCGGGTCGAGCCCCTCACCGAGTCTCTCGTTGATCGGCGCCACCGGAATCGCCAACCGGGACACCAAGTAAACGCACATTAACCTCCGCGAGAATGGAAAACCGCGACGCCGGGAGCTTGCTCGAGGATCCGAAAGACGTTGCCAGCATGTTCCCGGTGTTTTTGGGACGGGACGACCGGATCGATCTCGCCCGACATGTTCCGCGGATCCATTTATGCCCTTGCGCAATGGAGCGGAGACGGGTATTTCAGAGGATGTGCCGGGACGCGGATGAGACCATAAGGAGGGAAAAGAGCAATGAGCCTGAAGCTTCGGGAGCAGGTCGGCTGCGACGTGCTGGTAGTCGGCGGCGGCGGGGCGGGCTTGAGGGCGGCCATCGCCGCCCGGGCGGGCCGTGCCGATGTCCTGCTGGTTTCCAAATACAGCACGGGGCGCACCACCAACACCTACATTTCCAAGGCGATCATTGCCGCCTCGGGATGGGGGGCCTCCGAGGACGGCAAAGACGTCCACGCGAACGACACCGTGGAGGGAGGCCGTTTCCTGAACGACCGGGCGAAGGTTGCCGTGATATCCGAGCGGATAGTGTCCGAGATCGCCTTCCTGAGAGAGTGCGGCGTGGGTTTCGGGATGGAGGGGGGCAAGCCCCGAGTGATCAAGATACCCGGCCACCGGCATGCCCGCCATCTCCACGGCCGAAACTGGACGGGAGGCGATCTGGTCCTGCCCCTCGTTGAACGCGCCAAACAAGCGGGTGTCCGCTTCGAGGATCATTTGTTCGTGACGCGCCTGCTGGAGTCCGACGGCGCAATAGCCGGTGCCGCGGGACTCGCCCCCGACGGCACCCTCGTGCCGATCCGGGCCAAAGCGGTCGTCCTGGCCACCGGAGGATATTCCCAGGTCTTTTTGAACACCAACAACGCCCCGGGCATCACCGGGGACGGCCTGTGTCTGGCCTACGAGCTCGGGGCGGCCCTGCAGGACATGGAGCTCGTCCAGTTCTACCCGACGGCCACGGGAAGGCGAGGGAGCGTGCTCCTCCTTTACGAGAAGCTGCTGGCCCGGGAAGAGTCGGTCCTGAGGAACGAACGGGGCGAAGACGTCCTCGCCAAACACGGCTTCCCGGACCCGACCCGGGTGACCAGGGATCAACTGGCGCAGCTCGTCATGAAGGAGATCAAGGACGATCCCGGGGGCGGGCGGCGAATCGTCATGGATCTGGAAGCCCTTCCCGAGGAGAAGGCCCGGGAGCTGTCCCTCTTCATCCCTCCCGCATGGTGGAAGGGACAAAAGCGTTTCGAGGTGACGCCGACCGCCCATTTCTGTATGGGAGGAATCGCGACGGACCGATGGGGAGAAACGTCCCGAAGCGGGCTCTTCGCCGCGGGAGAAGTGGCCGCAGGGGCCCATGGAGCCAATCGCCTGGGCGGAAACGCCCTGGCCGAAGTGTTCGCGATGGGCTCGCTGGTCGGAGCCGGGGCGGCGGAACGGTCTTCGGAGACCGCGCTCCGCCGGATCGGCCGGGAACGAATGGAGGACGAAGCGGGCCGTTTGAACGATATGTTCTCGGAACAGGGCGTTCCGCCCGGGGAGCTGATCCGAGACCTGAAGACGCTGATGTGGCGCAAAGTCGGTATCATCCGCGAGAAAGACGGGCTCCAGGAAGCCTTGGGGCGAATCCGGGAACCGTGGCCCCGGGCTGCGGTTCGGAGCCCCGGGGACCTGACCAGGCTCCTGGAATTCCAGAATATGCGTCTTGTCTCCGAAATGCTCTGTCTCGCGGCGCTTCGCAGGACCGAAAGCCGGGGCTCCCACTACCGTATCGACCACCCGGGGGAAAACAGCAACGAATGGCTGAAGAACATCGTGTTCCGCAAGGGAGATTCCGGCATGGACGTCGAGGTGGAACCGGTGTCCCCTTGATCGACGCATTGACAGGGGCAGCCAAGGCTTGGCTCGTCCCGACGAGCCCGGAAAGGGCCTCCCCGCCGATACGCAAGCTCCTCTGAAAACGAGAAGAGCGCCGGAATAGAAAGCGACCGGAATCGATCCCGCCCGAAGAAATTCCCTTTGGGCGAATCCCTCCCAATGGAATATGATTCTCACGGTGGAGGCATGCTGCCTCCCCGAATCCCGGACGAGCCGATATAGCCGGTTCGCTCGCGAAAATCGTCTTCAAGGATCGGTCGAGAAAATCGCCTTTCGCTCTCCGCGGGAATTCACCCCGGAAGCGAGGGGCGCGGGCCCCCCCGTCCGCCAAGAACGGAAAGAAAGGCCGTCATGCACAAAAACCGCGTGTGGAGAGCGTTCGTCATCAACATCAGCCTGATCATCGTCTTCTTTTTGATAGGCATCTTCATCGGTTTCGTGTACCGGACCAACCAGATCATTCAGGAGCAGCTCGTCACCACCGCTCGCGCCCATTTCAAGAACATCGTCCTCACGAGAAGGTGGAACGCCAATTACGGCGGCGTTTTCGTGAAAAAGACGCGCGGCGTCGTGTCCAACCCCTATCTGGACAATCCGGACGTCACCGCGGTGGACGGGACCGTGTACACCATGAAGAACCCGGCCTTGATGACCCGCGAAATCTCGTCCTACGCCGAGGATGCGGGGGATTTTCAATACCACATCACCAGCCTGAAGCCCCTCAATCCCGGCAACGCCCCCGACGATTTCGAGATCGAAGCCCTGCTTTCCTTCGAAGGCGGAATCGAGGAAACTTTCCGCACCGTCGCGAAGGACGGTCGCTCGGTCTTCCGGTACATGGCCCCCCTTTACGTGGAGCCGAGCTGCATGCCCTGCCATGCCGAGCAAGGATATCGGGTCGGAGAAGTTCGGGGCGGCATCAGCGTGAAGTTCGACGTCACCAAGGTGGAAAAGGAGATGGCGAGAAACAGGACCGTCGTCTTCGCTCTTATCGCCCTGACCTCCCTGGCCATGTTGAGCGTGATCTTCTTTCTGGTTTCCAGGTTGGCCAGACGATTGTCGATGGCCTACGAGACCATCGAGAAGATGTCCGTCACCGACGAGCTGACGAAGGTCCACAACCGCAGGCATTTCCACGCGCGCCTCGACGAGGAGTTGCTGCGTGCCCGACGTCTGGGCTCGCCTTTGAGCTTGATGCTCCTGGACATCGACCATTTCAAGAGCGTCAACGACCGTTTCGGACACCAATCCGGCGATGCGGTGCTGACGCAGTTCGCGGAGCGCGTCAAGGCGAGCACGCGCAAAACCGACGTGACGGCCCGCTACGGCGGCGAGGAGTTCGCCGTGATTCTGCCCCAATGCGGCAGCGCCGACGCGCATGGCGTGGCCGAGAAGCTTCGTCTGAGCGTCGAAGCTCGTCCCTTTGACATTGCCGGGGGACGGACCCTTTCCGTAACCGTCAGCATCGGCGTCGCTTCCCTGGACATGCTGGCAGAGCAGGGGGAGGACGCCGCCGAGAGGGTGGTCAAGCTGGCGGACGAGGCCCTCTACGCCGCCAAAAACGGCGGACGGAACCGGACCGTGGTGGCGGGTCCTCCGTCGGGGTTTTCGCTCGAGGGGGAGTGACGACGGGAGAACGACCCGCGAAACGGGGCCGAGGGAGATTGTCGGGGCTCCGGGGCGGCGGATTTGGAGTGATCGACGGGAGGTATCGCTATGGGAGCGACGCACGTTACGGTTACGGTGCGCAATCCCGCCCGACGGGAACAAACGTGGGAAGGCTTGTTTCTCGTGGATACGGGGGCGGTGGATTGCCTCGTGCCCGCGAAGCATCTGCGGGCCATCGGGATCGAGCCCCGTGCCAAGCGCATCTACGAGCTTGCCGACGGGACCGAAGTCAAGCGGGACATCGCCGCGGGGGAGATCGAATTCATGGGGGACTTGGTGGGCGCGACGATCATCTTCGGCGACGACGATGCCGAGCCGATTCTCGGAGTGACCGCGGTGGAGTCCGTGGGGATCGAGATCGATCCGCGCAGTCAACGGCTCAAGCGCCTTCCCGCCGCACGCTTGAAATCCCTCGGCAAGCAGAGAGATCGGCGGCGAAGCCTTTAGACGGCTCCCGTTCCAGGGCTCCCCTTTCCCCAGCGGCCTACAGAAACACTTGGCTGGGAGGCTCCTCGTCGAAATGCTTGGCCCGTGCCCGGATGCGCCCCTCCATGGGGGAAAGATCCACTTCGATGGCCTTTTCCGGACACTCCCGGGCGCAGTTGTAGCACTGGATGCAGCTTTCCCGGAATTCCGGATAGGGGGAGAGATCCACGGAATCCGTGGGACAGACCTCCGAGCAGACGCCGCACTGGGTACACAGGTCTTCGTTCACCGTGCGCACCGGCATGATGGGCCGCACCGTTTCGATGGTGTGCTTGGCCATTTCCGCTCTGACATCCTCGGGATAATAGGCCAATTTCTCCAGGGGGAGGGGGGCCGAAGAGGCTTTCCACTTCTCGACGATCCTGCGAACGAAGTCGACGACTATGGCGTCGTCGCTTTCGTCGGGATGTCCTGCCCCGAGAGGATCGTCGGACTGCCACATCATGGAGTGAAGGGACAGGACCTTGGCGGCTCCCGTCACCTGGAATCCCTTGTTCTCGAGGGCTTCGGCCATTTCCAGAAGGGCCGTGCCGCTGCAAGCCCCTCCCCAGGTGACGAAGGGAACAGCGAGGGATCCCGTGCTTTTAGGCAGTCCCGAGAGGAAGTCCATCACCGGCGGCGCCGGGTGGGAAACGTAAACCGGGGAGCCGACGAAGAGACAATGGTTGTCGTCGATGCGGGACTCGACGGATGCCGCCCCCTCGGCTTCGGGCCGTCTCGCCAGATTCACGGAGAGGACTTCGATTCCTTCGTCCTCCAGGGTTTTCCCAACGATCTCGGCCACGCGCTTGGTTCCTCCCGAAGGGGAGCAATAGACCACCGACGCTTTCCGCAGTTGTCGTTCCATGTTCTTTCCTTTCGAGCTTGTCGCGGGTGTCGTTCGAGCCTTTCCCGAGAAACGGCGGCGGGGTATCGTCACTCCACGGGCTTCAATTTCTCGTCGAGATTTTTCATGGCTTCCAGGAGAGGGGGCTCGTAGAGCAGATAGCTTTGCACGGGGTAGCGGGTTCCGGACTGGTGAGTCTTCTCCAGGCCTTGGGCAAGAGCTTCCAGTTGGCTCGCCGGAAGAGTGAAGCACATTTCGCCCTCGTCCGTCCCGGCCAGGACCCGCTCGCCCCGTCCCGGATGGACGAAGGACGCCTTGCCCGTCCAATGGGGCTTGACGGCCGACAGGCAGGAAAGACCGAAGGCCGTCGTGGAGTGGATCAGCTCGCCGGTGGCGGCGATGTAGCCCGCCGCCAGCCGGGCCATTTGGGCCGGGCTTCCGTAAACGAGGATCACGTCGGGGTCCATGGGAGCGTCCTCCAGGGGAAACATGGCCACGCCCCTGATGTCGCCCGCCGGGAGCGGACCGATGGCTTCCACGGCCTTGTCGGCCACGGCGGGGTCTTCGAAGAACCCCATTTGCATGAAATACGTCGCGAGCACGCCCGCGTCCTCCATCTTCTTGAAGCCGAAGGCGGCGAGACAGGGGGAGCAGTTGACGTCTTCGGCCAGGACCATGACGTTGCGCCGCCAACGCCTGGCCAGGGTCGTCCACTGGCAGAGGGAAATCCGGATGCCGTACCTGGACGGCCGGATGAATCCTTTCTCCGGCACCCGCTCCTCGAGCAGCTTCACCCCTAGAACGTGGGACTGGGGGCGAACCCTTTCCGATATGCTTTCGGCGATCGCTCGATAATCCATGTCTTGTTCCTCGAAAATGCACTGAATCCCCTCGATAAGGGATTCAAAACAATGATGAAGGGCACTTGTTCCACAAAGCTCTTTACGCTTGACGAGGCTACAAGATTCTCGAATGTTGCGCAAGGGTATTTCCAGGCTTGAAATCCGGTCGATTTTCCGAGCCTTGCGTTTGGTTGCAACCTTACGGGATCCCCGGGATTCGTCGAATGTGATGCCGTCTTCCAATCCCGGAGAGGAACAGATCCCGGCTTTCCGCTCATCCGTGGAAGAGCACTTGAGAGTGGCTTCGAGCCTGGGCCGGCTTCGAGGGACTCTAAAAAAGCGTCACCCGATCTTCGGGGAATTCGACGCTCACCACTGGCACTGCATGTTCAATTTTCATCTTCTCATACACCACAGACAGGCCGAATATGCGGTGGGAGAAGCTTGTGGACGGTAGGTGGCGTCACGATGCACGGTGCTTTCCTCGTTCTCGGAGGCTTCCACTCTCGCCCCCGCTATCGGGCATCTTGTCGCCAATCCTCCCCCTTCGAAAAGGGAGAGGGCTTAAAGACGAAAAAGCGAGAGTCGTTTCCGGGGGAAAGGTGTTTTTGAAGGGTTTTGGAATCTCGGAGCTTTCCTCAGCGCGGCCCGGCGGGAAGAGCGGCTTCTTCGCCCAGCATGCTGAAGGGGGATTTGCCGTCGGGGAGCCCCGTCTTGTAGTCGAAGATGTCTTCCACGAGGGCGTTCACCCGCTTGTAAAGTGCCCTGAGAGGGATTTTCGCCGGACAGACTTCTTCGCACAGACCGCAGTCGATGCAGCGCCCGGCCATGTGGACGGCTCGAACCAAGTGGAAGGAGCTGTCGGGAGGAAGAGCGCCCGCGGGGATGAGGGCTTGGTGCTCCAAGCTGCACTCGGTGCAGAAGCACACGGGGCACACGTCCCGGCAGCCGAAGCACTTGATGCAGCGGTTGAAGTGGGAGAGCCACCAGTCCAGGCGCTCCTGGCCGGGCTTTTCCCGGATCTCCTCCACCCGCCGGCTTCGGGGCGTGCCTTCCGCGGGCTCGCCGAATTCCAGATGGTCCGGGGAAGGCTTCCAGCACTCGCAATATCGAGCCAGCTCTTCCGTGCAGGCTTGGCCGAGCACGACCACCTGCCGGGGCTGGAGCTGATTCCATTTGAAAAGCTCGTAAACGGCCCGCTCCTCGCACCCTCGCGCGACGACCCCGTAGGTATTCCCGGGGTGTTGGCGAGCTTCCATCAACAGCAGCTTGGCCATGGGATAGCGGGCTTTGAAGGGCTTCCAGGGCTCCAGCTCTTCCATGTTTTCCCGCGTGAAAAGCCAGGGGAACGGGGAGCCGTTGACGGTTTTGTAGGCGAAAACGCCATGGACCCGGCCTTCTTCGAGAAGCTTCTTGACTTTGACGTTCATGATCGCATCCTGTTTTGGCCGTTGACGATCGCTTGAAGCTTTTGGCATCGCGATCGTCGTTGAATATTGCAACCGCGGAAGCGGACAGGGGAGCAAGCCGACAGGGTCCCGACCGGCGGCGAGGAGCATCGACGACCGGCTTTCCCCTCAGCCTACCGCCTACCGCCCGCTGCCTCGCCTTTCAAGCCCCCGCAGCCATCATCGCGGGGGGGACGGCCTGCCAGCGGGGAGCCGGACCCAAGGCTCGGACCTGTTCGGTGAAGTCCCGGATCACCTCGGCGAACTTGACCCCCTCCGCCGACGAGATCCATTCCAGACGCAGCCTCTCGCGCTGGTAGCCGGAAAACTCCACGAGCCCTTCCACGAAGCTCACTCGCTTGAGGGTCATGTAGTTTCCCTTGATGTAGTGGCAGTCGCCGATGTGGCAGCCGGCGACCAGAACGCCGTCCGCCCCTCGGTGGAAAGCCCGGATGATGTGATGGGGGGAGACCGTCCCCGAGCACATGACGCGGATCACCCGGATGTTGGGGGGGTATTGCAGACGGCTCACTCCCGCCAAGTCGGCCCCGGCGTAGCTGCACCAGTTGCACAGGAAGGCGAGAATTTTGGGCTCGAAGGAATGTTCCATGGTTCGACTCTCCTCGTCCGAAACAGGCAAGCCCCTCCGGGCTCCGGGTCTTGGCTGCACTCCGCCCGGAATGACGGGGTCGTTGGAAGCCTGTAAAACCAAGTTGACGGCCCCCTAAGCCGAAAGGGCTTCGTCGATCTGGGTGTACAGCTGCAAGTGGGTGAACCCCAGAAGGGATATGGCTTCCGAAGGGCACGTGGCGGCGCACGTTCCGCAGCCCTTGCACAGGGCCTGGTTCACCTCGCAGCGAGCCTCCCCCTCCAGGTAATCGATGGCGGTGAAGGGGCAGCACTGCACGCAGGCTTGGCAGCCGCAGCACAGGTCCTTGTCGATGACGGCCACGACGCCCCCCGCCATGATGGTGTCCTTGGACAGAACCGTGGCGGCGCGGGAAGCGGCCGCTTTGGCCTGGGCGATGCATTCCTCCACGGGCTTGGGATAGTGGGCCAGGCCGGCCACGAAGACGCCGTCGGTGGCGAAATCCACGGGCCGAAGCTTCATGTGCGCTTCCAGGAAGAACCCTTCGGCGTTGACGGGCACCTTGAACTGCTTGGCCAGCTCCTCCGTGTCGTGGGAGACCACGGCGCTCGCCAGCGTCAGAATGTCGGGCTCGATGGCCACGGGATGCCGCAGAACGGGGTCTTGCACGGTGACGCGAAGCTTGCCGCCCTCCCGGACTTCCACCTCCGGCTTGTTCTCCAGAGAGAACTGGATGAACACCACGCCCTTGGCCCGCGCTTCCCGATACAGGTTCTCCCTGGAACCGAAGGTCCGGATGTCCCGATACAGGACGAAAACGTCCATGTCCGGATTCATCTCCTTGAGGCGCAGGGCGTTTTCGATGGAATGGCTGCAGCACACGCGACTGCAGTAGGGGCGCTCCGGCTCGCGGGATCCCACGCACTGGATGAAGGCGGCGGAGCGCGCTCCCGTCACTCGCTCGTCCTTTTCGGCGATGGCGCGATCCAGCTCCAGATTGACGAAAACGCGGTCGCTTCGACCCCGGCCGTATTCCTTCGGCTCCAAGGACTTGGCCCCCACCGCGATGATGGCCACTCCGTGGTCCACCTCGCGCGCGTCCCCCGACGTGCGGACGGCGGTCTTGAAATTGCCCACGAACCCTTGCACTTCCTGGATCTCGGAGTCGAGAAGCACCTCGATGTCGGGGTGGTCCTCCACCTTCCGGACCAGCTCCTCCAGATAGGGGGCCACGGGCCGGCCGTCCCACGCGGCATGGAGCTCCCGGCCGTGTCCTCCGAGGGCGGGCCCCCTTTCCACGACGGTCGCTGGATAGCCCCTGGCCGCAAGGGAGAGGGCCGCCTCCATCCCCGCGATGCCTCCCCCCACGATCAGGGCGCTTTTGGTGACGTTGAGCCGGCATTCTTCAAGGGGCTGCTGCAAGGCGACTTTGGCCACGGCCATGCGCACCAAGTCCTTGGCCTTTTCCGTGGCCGCTTCGGCGTCGGACCGATGGACCCAGGAGTCCTGATTGCGGATGTTGGCCATTTCGAACAGATACTTGTTGAGGCCGGCTTCCCGGATGGTTTGCTGAAAGAGCCCTTCGTGGGTTCGCGGCGAGCAGGCGGCCACGACGATGCGGTTCAGGCGATGCTCTTCGATCACCTCTTTCATCTTGTCCTGAGTGTCCTGGGAGCACGTCAACAGGTTTTCCTCCACGTAGGCCACGCCGGGAAGGGAGCGGGCGTAGGCGGCCACTTGGGGGACCTTGACCACGCCCCCGATGTTCGTTCCGCAGTTGCAAACGAACACGCCGATGCGGGGCTCTTCCGAAGAGACGCTCCTCTCCGTCGGCTCCGTCACTTCCTTCACCCGCGTGCCTCGAGCGGGAGCCAGAAGCTCGGCGCATCGGGACGCGGCGGCGGACGCTTCCATGACGGAAACGGGAATGTCCTTGGGGGCCTGGAACGTGCCGCAAACGAACACGCCGGGCCGCGAGGTCTCCACGGGACGGAAGGGCGACGTGCTCGCGAACCGGTCCGGCGTCAGCTCGATGCCGAGGCGTTGGGCCAGCTCCAAGGTTTCGGGCGAGGTCTGGAGCCCGATGGAAAGCACCACCAGATCGAACTCTTCGGCGAGGGCCCGACCGTCCGCCGTGGCGAAGTGGACCACGAGGTTGCCGGTTTCGGGAATCGGCTCCACTTTGTGGGGACGCGAGCGAATGAACCGCACCCCTTTCTCGTCCTTGGCACGGTTGTAGTACTTCTCGAACTCCTTGCCGGGAGTGCGCATGTCCATGAAGAAAATGGCGGCGTCCAGATCGTCGCCCGCGTGCTCCTTGGAGATCGCCGCTTCCTTGATGGCGTACATGCAGCACACGGAAGAGCAATATCCGTTGCCGCAGTGATGGGGATCCCGGGACCCCACGCATTGAATCCAGGCGATCTTGCGGGGCTCCTTGTGGTCCGAAGG
>Ga0180430_10001392_pt1 | contig 23648 bp, 19 predicted proteins | sample SS_ome_9_FD_132999 | JGI IMG/M metagenome (GOLD analysis project Ga0180430, IMG submission 132999) | Hypersaline lake sediment archaeal communities from the Salton Sea, California, USA - SS_1_S_2 metaG | ecosystem: Environmental > Aquatic > Non-marine Saline and Alkaline > Hypersaline >... | reverse complement strand
TTTCAGATTCGACCGGCTCACGGTCGAATTTGCTCTGCCGCTCCCGAAGCGAACTGAGCAATAAACAGGATACCGGCATTCTTCGGATTCACCAAGAGAAAAATTGCTACATTGTGGCCGTAAGAATGTAACGTAAGCAATTGTATAGCTGCCCCCGCCGTCTAACTACGCCCTGGCGACCCCGCCACACCGCCTGCCCAGCCGCCGCCCCAGCGGAAAACGCTATATAGTGCTACTCCTCCTTACATCGGCTACTGAGCAAGGTGCGGGGATCAGGGGACAATACATAATTATTGAGTTGCGGTAGTGATTCAGTGTTGTTAAGGTGTTTCAATGCCAAGACTAGCGAGAATAGTGGTGCCTGGGCGTGCTCATCACGTCACCCAAGAAACACAAAACCCGAAAAGCCTGAGAGTTGTGTATTGTCCCCTGATCCCCGTTAGTAGTTTTGATCCCCGTTAGTAGTTTTGGGGTCAGAGCGGGGTGATGTCTCCGCCCCCACTTTCACTATTTGCTATTTCAAGAGCCGACCCCGCTGCCTCCGCTGACTTGGTTCTTTGGCGGCCGTCAGGTTGCATTCGCGATGTGCAGTAGGCTCAGCGCATAACAAGAGGCGCTCCGTTGCCGAAGCGCCCCTTGACGATAGTCTCGTCTATTCAACTGTTTATACGGAAGTCTTACGCGCGTCTGCGTCTGCGCAGAAGGGCCAGTCCGCCGATCGCCAGGACCGACATCGTCGCCGGCTCGGGGACGTGTTCGTCCATATCTCGCCGTCCATTTGCAGTCCTTCTGGGCCAGGGTTGCCTCCCGGAAAGGCCCGGATGTCAAAGGACACCCAGATGGGGTTGTAGCTCGGGTCCGGGGCAACGGACTGCCCAACCCAGATCGGGTCACCCACGTTCGTCAGGAGATTCCCCCCTGGATCGAGAGGTCCAAGCCAAATCGTTTCTCGGACGACGAAGATGTCGTCTATCGGTGGGTTGACGGTATCCAACCACTGGTCGTTGCTCCAGTTGATTGCAATCTCGATATCATTCTGACTCCCGTTAGTGTTATTTATTTCGAACGCATACTCGATCCACTTATCGCCCCTGATCTCAGGGCTGTTAAAGAACCACAGATTCGACCATGTGGGGCCGGTAGGTTGAGGGTACTCGTAGATAGGTTCACTGCTGTTGGTGATGATGTTGTTTTCGATGTCCATGTCGGCCCAGAAAGTGCTATGAACAACTTCGGCGGATGCGATGGACACCGTGCCAAGCAGCACGCACACCACCCCAAGACTAATAGTCTTCTTTGACATCTTACTACTCCTTGCAATTTGAGACGTCTCCGTCTCTGTCCTCAGATTGGGCTCAAACCGTCATTGCACCCATGTTTTCCAGAGATAAGCCTACACGGCCCTATCCGACACATTTACTCTCTTCCGGGCTCTCAAAATGGGCTTATCTCCGTACTCCCGAAGACAAACCTCCAAAGCCCTCTATGGCTCATCAAACATTATACAGCCTATCGGGCTGATGTCAAGGCGGTTTTTTATTTGGTTGAGCGTTCCAAAGTCCTTCGCAGTCTCGGTTCGGGGGACAATACACAACTCTCAGGTTTCTCGGGTTTTGGGTTTTACGTTTCTTGGCCTTCTTCTTGCCGGGCTTTGGACCCGCCCGCCGAAGGCTGGCCAGGTGAAACTCATCCCGGCAGTACGATCGACGAGCCAGTCGCACTCGGCCGGCCCACCGATTCGCCCGCTCGACGCACCATCCCCTTCGCCTGCGGTCTGGGGACACGATTCGGTCTGGGGACGATCCCAAATGCTCCGCTTCGCTTTCAGCTTCGCTCCCGTCTTCGCTTTCAGCTCCGCTCGTGACAGGCTGCATTTGGGTCATGTCCCCGCCGCTAGCCCCGCCGCTGTCACATGCCGCACAGTGGGCCGGGGCGCTGGACCAGGGCCAGTCTTCGGCACGGTCGATCAGCTTGGCCTTGACCGGGTTGCGTTCAACATACCGCGTCGCGCCCATCGTGTTTTATCGTAGTGCGTTCGGATGCTGCGGTCAATGGAGCTAAGAGTTGCATGTGCGGAAATGGCCACGGCGACGGCAACGCGGCAAGATGCCGCGTCTACGTTAACGAATAACGGCCTGTGACCCCACTACAACTCCCGCCGCCAGTCGAGTTCCAGGTCCGGGCGCGTGAACTGCCGCCAGAGCGTTCCGTCGGGCCGGACGCGGAGCGACGAATGGCGGGTGGTGTGGGTTCCTTCGTCGAATCCCAGATAGACATGCACGCCGTCGGCCGATGCGCCCTCTACGTAGATAATCGTGTTGCGGTGCTTGCGGCGCAAGGATCGAGCAAGTTCGGTGCGCCAGACGCATTTCAGGGCGGTGTTCAACGCTTTTTCCCGGCCGGTGCGTGCGGGCGGGCTGTCCGAATCGATCGTTATTTCCACCACTTTGAGCTCGTTGTTCCTGCCGCTGTAGCGAAAAGCGATGGTTCGTCCGTCGATCCACATGTGGTCCAGCACGCACGAAATCCCGGCCGGGCGGACGCCGGCAAGCACCTTGCCGTCTCGAACGTCCCGCACGCGGATCTCCTCAATCGCCACGCCTGTTGTGGGAAATGAAAACACATACCGCCCCGACCGGCACAACTCGGCTCCGGTGGCCGAATCGCCCCACTGCTTCTCACCGTCGACGGAATATACGGCGAATGCCGCGGTGTTGGTCCCGGCGCCGAACTGGTGATAGATCAGGTTATCCGCCGCCCAGGCCAGGGTCCCTCCCGCGCCGGGAGTGAACGCGGAGACCTTTCGCATGGCCTTCAGGTCGTATACGCTGAGCTTTCGCGGGGAGTAGTCCATGTGCCAGACCATCAGGCAGCGGTCGTCGGGCGAGACTTCAGCGGCGTGGATGTGGTGCGGCCGGGCGAATTGGGTGACGTTCCGATCGGCGATGAAAACGTCACGTATTTCGTCGCGCGACAGTCGGATATCGGTCTTGATCGTCGGCGGGGCCAGAGGGGCCGGCGGGTCGCCGTTTGGGCTCTTTTCCCGCTCGAAGGTCGGGCTGCCGTCGGCGGCGCGGCGAAACAGATTGGTCCACGGCGTGGTGCGCCATCGGTTGGGGGCCGATATGATGTCGAGATTGCCGTCGCCGTCCATGTCGGCGAACGACGGCGGCCCGCTGATTCCGCTGTCTATACCGTCGGCCCAGAGCGTCCAGCGTCCCTTGTGGAGGCCCACGACATAGCAGGAACAGAAGGAATTGCCGCCCCAGTAAAGGTTTGTGACGAACTCAGGGCTACCGTCCTGATCGAAATCGACCATCGTCACGCGCCCGTTCCAAATATTCGGCGAGTCCGCGTAATCGTCAACGCGATGGCTGAAAACGACTTCGCTCCGGTCAGTTACGACAAGTGCGAGCCCGTGGGATTCGCTGTTGCGGACCTCGAGTTTGAACTCGGGCTGGTCGGCGCGTTCGGCGGATTCTCGACCGCAACCGCAGAAAACACACGCCGCCCCGGCCACAATCCAGGCCGCCAGAAACGCAAGTGTCAATCTATGGAGTGATTTCATATCGCTCGCCCTTGATCCCAAAAACGGTTGAATCCGGAGTATACCGCCGCGGTGGAATCGCGGCCAGAACATTTCAAGTATCTCCAATGACACAGACAGCGTAGGCCGGAAAGCAGCTTCACACCCTCCCTGGATTGCACAGGGGTGCGAAGGTCGAATACCGGCGGATAGAGAACATGCGATCAAGCATCCCGAGGCGGACTCTAAACACTAACTCTCTGCCATATAACCAGATACGTACACTACCACGCACGGTTCGATTATGCCGCTTCTCCGATTATTGTGATTATATGCAGGATTTCACGGCGTGTGAAACCTGAGAAGCTCCTGAGAAGGTCCCGCAAGGGCGGTCTGGGCCAACGGGCTGCGCCGGGGCGGGTCGGGCGAAATCCGGATCAGCGCTTGTCCCGCCGATTAGGCGACTTACGCGGATTTGGCGTTAATTGGATTGCAGAACTTGACGCCTAGATGAACCCGGGCCTCAAATTCGCCGAAATAAGGAGAGTATCGTATGCTTCCTTGGGCCAACCCGGCCCGAGCGACAGTTGGATACTCTTCGGGTGCGGATATCCGGAGGAACCGTAAGGAGTTTGGCTTATGTCGTTAGGAGCAGTTAATCTGGCGAGGTCTTCATACCTGCCTATCGGAGTGGATCTGGGGTCCTCCAGCGTCACCATGGCGCAAGTGCGCCCGGTCGAACGCGGATCCCGCGATGTGCGTCTGGTGGCGATCCAGACGGCGAAGACACCCGGTTTTGAAGAGAACATCGGCTCGGATCCGTCGTCCCAGCAGTCGGATCGCCGCAGGCGAATGGCCGAGGTCCAGGAGATGCTCTCGTACGAGAAGTTCAAGGGCCGCAAGTGCATCTTGGCGCTGCCGGCGAGGGACTGCTTCGTGCAGCCCTTGAGCGTCCCGCGGGAATGCCTTGAAGACCCGCAGGACGTCCGCAAGGCCGTCGAGTGGGAGCTGCAGGACAAGGGCGAGTTATTCTTCGGACACGCGATAAACGTCCAGGAGACGGTCGTTCAGCATCTCATGACCGGGCACGAAGTCTACGAAGACGGGCTGTCGAAGGAGGAGGTCATCGCGTTCGGCGTTTCGCGTGAGATCATCTCTCAGTACCTGAAGATGGCCAAAGACGCCAAGATCAAGGTCGTCGGACTGAACGTCGAGACCTGCGCCATTCTGGAGTGCTTCTCCAGGCTCCTGAGGCGTGCGGCTGACATGGACCAGACGTACATGTTCGTGGATCTCGGCTCCACGAGCACGCAGGTTGTCCTGTCGCGCGGGCCGAGCATGGTCTTCGCGCGGAATCTGACGGCCACTCTGCCCGAGATCGCTCCGGAAGACGAGCCCGAAGCGTCCGAAGACCTGGGCGTTGAAGTATCCGTAGGCGAAGATCAGCAGGCCAGGGTGGTATTCGAATCCCCGGACGCCGAGGAGTTCGATCCGCTTGCGGAATTGACCACCGAGCTGTCCCAGTGCCTGGACTACTGCGAATCGGTCGGAGAGAGCCGGAACATCGACCGTGTCGTGTTCACCGGCGGCGGCGCCTACAACAAGGGCGCCTGCAACGAAATCGCGGTGCGTCTGGGATTGTCGGGCCAGATCGGCAATCCGCTGCTGGGGATCAAGGACGTGAACCTGGCCTCACTGCCGCAGTTGTCGCAGGAATCCAGAGCCAACCAGAGCAAGCCCGGCCTGCCCCGCTGCCCCGAATGGGCGGTGGCGGTGGGGTTGACAGTCGGGGCTTCGATCGAATCGGCCGCTTAAGAGAACATCATGAGCCTGATAAATCTACTACCGCACGACTACTACCAGCGCCGCCAGGGTCGACGCACCAACTTGATATGCGTGGTCCTGTTCGCGGTCGTCATGAGCGGAATCATCAGCGCGTCAATGGTCTCGCGATCCAACGCCAACGAGACCCGCGCGATAATGGAGGACTTGAACCGCTCGTACAGCCAGGCGGCACAGACGATCTCGCAGATGCAGACGCTCAAGGATCAGAGGCAGACAATACTCGACAAGCGTAAGCGGATCGCGGCCCTCCAGGACCCGGTGCCCAAGAGCATCGTGCTGGCGGTTCTGACTAACGCGCGTCCTGACGGCGTTTCGCTGCTGAGCGTGAAGCTCGAATCGCGGTTCGACCCGCCGAAGAAGCCCAAGCAGAAGCTCGCGGTCAAGGCGACCAAGAAGAAGGACGCCGACGAGCCTCCCCCCAAGCCCAAGCCGAGCATAGAACCGCACGTGACGGTCGAGATCATCGGGCTGGCGCAAACGGACTTCCAGGTCGCCCGTTACCTGGCGAACCTGACCGACAGCGGCCTGACCGCGTCGGTTGATCTGTCTTACACGCAGGACTACAGGCCCGGCGGATCGCGCGACAAGGACAAGCCCGTTGAGGAGATGTTCAGGGATCTGCGTGAATTCCGCCTGAAATGCCGCCTGCACAAGAAGATCGACGCCAAGACGATGGCCAGACAATGGCGTCTGACCAGGCAACAGGATCTGTCGTCCAGGTTTGAAGACGACGCCGACGAAAGCGTTGCAGGAATACAAAAATGAAGCCAAGCCCGCGAGAAATAGTATTTGCACTGGTTCTGCTGGCGATCCCGCTGGCGGCGTGGAGCCTCGAGTTCGCGCCGCGCCAGCGCCGCCAGGAGGATCTGAAGAAGAAGATCGCCGGTAAGCAGGCCAAGCTCGACAAGCTGTTTGAGAAGAAGCGGCTCACCGGCGCCATCGGAGATCTCAGGGAGCAGATCGCCGAGGGCAAGGAGGCGGTGGCGATCTTCCGCTCGCGTCTTCCCGACGAGAAGGAGATCGACCAGATAGTCCGTGAGGTCTGGCGGCTGGCGAAGTCAAACGAGCTTTCACCGACATCGCTTCGAACAGTCCCTCCCAGAAAGGGCAAGCAGTTCACCCATTTCGGCGGCCCGCACGGAGAGCAGCCGGTGCTGATCCAGATCGAGGGCGACTTCAATGGTCTGTATTCATTCCTGCTGGACATGGAAGGCCAGTCGCGGATCATGCGCATCAGGGAACTGCAACTGAAAAAGCCCGAAGAGACACACACAGGCAAAGTGTCGGCGACGATCGAATTCTCGATCTTCTTCGAACGCAAGAAAGGACACCCCGAATGGACCGCCAAGACATGAAGCAAACAGGTCTCGCCGGCGAGTTTCTTGGCGAAAACGAACCGGTCGCAGCCAGCGAACAACAGCCGTCGATTCAGGCTATAGGCGTTTCGGGGCCGTCGGCGGCAGAGGAGTCCGCCAACGCTCAGAAACGCGCCAATGTCGTGCTGGCGGTTCTGTTTATCGCGGGAATGGCGGTGATCTACTTTATGTCGATGCAGACCGACGCGGTCAAGGACGACCCGATGAACGAGGCCCGAGAAGTGATCGTCAGCGACGCTGTAAGACAGTTCCAGATCAATCCGGTTTCCATCCCCGGCGACCCGAAGCAGGACGACAAGCCCGAGAAGAGCCCGGTGGAGATGGCCCGCGAGATGATAACCGGAGTGCCCGACAGACAGGTTCCGCTGAAGCAGTTGAAGGACAATCCGTTTATTCTCAAACGCGACAGAAAAGCCGAAAAAGTTAAGCCCAAAGACGTCAAACCGGTCGGAGTCACGCCGGGAGTCACCGCCCTGCAGCGGGCCGAGGCGCTGGTGCTCCAGTCGATCGTGATCTCAAACGACCGATCGCTGGCGATCATTTCCGACAGGCTTCTGGACGTCGGGCAGGAAATAGAAGGCTGGCGAGTCGAGGAAATTGGAAACGGACAGGTCACCCTCAAGAGAAAGGACCTGTCTTACGTACTTAGAGTAAAGCAGTAGACGACAGTTCCGATCGAGGACGAACACCCGCGGAGGAGAGATTCTTGCCCAAAGCGTTTGACAAAGGTTTCCGATGGGTCACCGACCCGTCAGTCCAGGCTGACGACAAGCCGGAAAAGCCGAAGGATAAGTCCAAGGACGAATCCGAATCGGATCCGGTTCAGCAGGCTCCGAAAAAGGGCCCTGTGCAGGGAACCGGTCAAGTCAATCAGGGCGGCGTCGCCGCCTGGCGTCCGGCCAGAAACGAGCCGGTGATCAACTTCGTTGATTCGCTTATCGCAACAGCCGTCAATGAAGGCGCCAGCGACATCCACATCGAGCCGCGTGAGAAGGAGCTTCACGTGCGTCTGAGAATAGACGGGGTGCTGTTCCAGAAACCCGCCCCGCCGATAAAGATGCACCCGGCGATAATCTCCCGCCTGAAGATCCTGGCGAATCTCGACATCTCCGAGCGGCGCCTGCCCCAGGACGGTCGAATTCGCGCAAATGTCAGCGGAAAGAAAGTAGACCTGCGAATCTCGATGCTCCCGCTGTCGCACGGCGAGAAATGCGTGATCCGCGTATTGGACAGCGGCGCGATATCCGTTGGGCTCGAGAAGCTCGGAATGGCCGACGAAACGCTCGACGCATTTCGCTCGGAGATACTCCAGCCGCACGGAATCGTTCTTGTCACCGGTCCGACGGGAAGCGGAAAATCGACTACGCTCTATTCGGCTCTCCAGGTCATGGACGGGACGTCGCTTAACATCTGCACTGTCGAGGACCCCGTCGAATACGACCTGCCCAGCATAAACCAGGTGCAGGTCCACGAGAGCATCGGCATGACATTCGCCGCGGCGCTGCGAAGCCTGCTGCGACAGGACCCCGACACGATCATGGTCGGTGAAATACGCGACGAGGAGACCGCCCGGGTGGCGGTGCAGGCCGCCCTGACCGGTCACATGGTGCTCAGCACGCTGCACACCAACGACGCCCCGTCAAGCATCACGCGCCTGGTCGACATCGGCATCGAGTCCTACCTCATCAGCGCCGCGGTAAACGGCGCCCTGGCCCAGAGGCTGCTTCGGCGACTGTGCGAACACTGCAAGGAGCCGATGACGACTATCCCCGAATCAACCGCCGCCTACCTTGAGAAATACTACGATCAGACCCCCGGACAGCTCTATTGCGGAACCGGATGCGAAAACTGCCGCCAAACCGGATACAAGGGACGCATAGGCATATACGAACTGCTCGTCCTCGACGAGGAGCTTCGAGACATCATCACGCGAAGCCCGTCTTTGGGCGATCTGAAGGCCGCGGCGAAGAACCACGGCATGAGAACGCTCAGGGACGACGGGCTGGCCAAGGCGTTCCAGGGCCACACGACGGTGGATGAACTTATTAGAATCACCGAAAGCTGATATTCAGGAGCAAGAGCAAGCTTTGACCAAGATCCAGGAAATACTGAAGCTGTCACTCGAAATGGACGCCAGCGACATCCACATCGTCGCCGGGCTCAGGCCCGAATTCCGCATACACAAGGAGCTGGGGCCGGTCGAGGAGTTTGACGTGCTGACCCCTGATGACACCGAGCGGTTCGCCAGGGAGTTGATCGCCAATGATCGTCACGATGAGTTCCTCGAAGGGCGCGACCTTGACTTCTCGGCTGAACTGCCCGGCATGGGCCGATTCCGAGTAAACGCACACTTCCAGCGTGAGACTATCGCAATGGCGTTTCGCGCGATCTCCAGCAGCGTACCTGCGCTGGAGGATCTGAATCTTCCGTCGATCGCCCAGTCGCTGGTCTCCTGCCCCCGCGGGCTGGTGCTGGTCACCGGTCCGACAGGCAGCGGCAAGTCGACGGCGCTGGCGTCGATGATCGATGCGATGAACGAGACGTACGCCCATCACATAATCACGCTTGAGGACCCGATCGAATACGAGATACGCTCGAAGAAGTGCATCGTCGAGCAGCGAGAGGTCGGAGCCGACGTGACGACGTTCGCCTCGGGCCTGAAGCACGCCCTGAGACAGGACCCCGACATCATCCTCGTCGGCGAAATGCGCGACCTGGAGACCACCGGCGCGGCGATATCCGCGGCTGAAACCGGGCACCTTGTCCTCAGCACGCTGCACACCCAGAGCGCCGCACAGACCATCGAGCGAATCATCGACATCTACCCGCCGGCGCAGCAGGCCCAGATCCAGTCGATGCTCTCCACTACGCTCCAGGCGGTCTTGTCGATGGGTCTGTTCAAGCGCGCCGATCGTCCGGGAATGGTTCCGGCATGCGAAGTCATGCTGTGCAACTCGGCTGTCAGGAACTGCATCCGCGAGAATCGGATACACGAGATACCGAACATAATAACGACCAACAGACAGCACGGAATGCAGTTGTTCGACGACGCCCTGAAGGATCTTATCATGGGCGGCTTCATCACCCGCGACCAGGGTCTGGCCGGAGCGGCGAGGCCGGAATACCTCAACAACCTACTTACCAGCAGGGTGTAGCAAATGGGATCCACACCTAAATCATTGAGTCCGCCGACCAGACCGAGCTTCGGCAAGAGTTCTTCAAAGTCCGATAAGTCTCTGGCCGATAAGATCAACTCGTTCCGCGTCGAATTCGGTCCGAGCCTCAAGGACATCCAGGCGTTCACCAACCAGTTGGCGGTGATGCTGAAGGCGGGAATCAACATCCGCGACGGCATCGACGCGATCGCCGACCAGGTGCCGAACCTTCGCTTCCAGAGCGTGCTTCGAGAAGTCCGCAGCGACGTCGAATCGGGCCTGCCCCTTTCGGACGCGCTGGCCAAACACCCCAAGGTGTTCAGCCAGTTGTACGTCAACATGGTTCACGCATCGGAAATGTCCGGAAGCCTGTCGCAGATGCTCGGGCGAATCTCCGAACACCTGTCGAATCAGATCGAGACAAGATCGATGGTTCGCGGGGCGATGATATACCCCGCTATCCTCGGCGTAATGGCGATCGTCACGACGGTGTTCCTGCTGGTGTTCGTGCTGCCGCAGTTCACCAAGCTGTTCGCCGGCAAAGAGGCTCTGCTGCCCAAGCCCACGATAATGCTCATGGCGATGAGCGCGTTCATGCGAAACCAGTGGTACATAATCGTCGGGGCGCTGGTGATACTGATCGGGGCGTTGATCGCCGCGCTTCAGACCGATCGCGGCAAGATCGGATTCGACCACTTCAAACTGCACATCCCGATCATGAAGAGGATGTTCCGGGCGCTTTATATCTCCCGCAGCGTGCACACGATGGGCGAACTGCTTACCGCCGGGGTGGACATGCTCGGCACACTCGAGATCACCGCCGCGGTCTCCGGCAATGCGGTCTACAAGAAGATGTGGCTGTCGGTCCGCGATTCGGTCCAGCAGGGAGACAGGCTGTCAAAGACCCTGGACGAGATCGGAATCCTGCCCAAGAACGTCATCCAGATGATCGCCGCCGGCGAAGAATCGGGCAAACTGGGACACGTGCTTACCGAAGTGGCCGATTACTACCAGAAGGAGCTGAGAGGAACGATCAAAGCCGTAACCGGAATGATCGAACCGATAATGATAATTTTGATGGGATTCGTGGTTGGATTCATCGCGATGAGCATAATCCTGCCCATCTTCAAGATGTCCAGCCTGGTTAAGTAAACACAGGAGTGCGAGAAATGAGATGAAACGCGTAACGAACCGAAGCTGCCGAGGCGGATTTACCCTTACAGAGGCCGCGGCCGCGATCATTTTTGTTGGACTCGGGATGGCTGGTATGCTCGCTTCCCTATCATCAGGAACCAGGGCGACCCAGGGCGGATACGAACTGGGACGCGCCGGACTGCTGATCAGGGAACTGCGGGAATACACTTTCGCCATCCCCTTTGACGAATTGTCAACACAAACATTCAGCCAGTGCATCGACGGGCAGGGCGACGTTATGGACTTCAGCGGCGCAAGCCAATGGCGACAGAGGATCACGGTGTCGCGCCGACTCGACGCGGATATCGAGACCGTCGACGCGTCCGGAACGTCGAATGTCAAGTACGTCCAGGCCGACATCCTGTACAACGGACAGTCGATACTCCAGGCCGGATGGCTGGTCACCGCGGAGGCGGCGCAATGAGACATGTAATGCACAAGCCGACCCCGAACGACAGGCGAAGAGCCTTTACGGTATCCGAAGTCCTGCTGTCGATGTCGATCATCGCAATGCTGATGGTCGCCGCGGCGACGGCGATGAAGGTCTCGCTGGACGGCCATAACGAAAACGACAAAGTGACCCGCGCCATGCAGGGCGCCAGGGGCACGCTGGCACGCCTGACTCGACAACTGCGAACCGCCGCGGACGTGAGCTTCTCCGAATCGACGGAAAGCGGCACGTACGGGGGCCAGACGGTGACGATGGACGTGACTACGCTTACGATCACGTCTCCCAATGACGGCGACGGCCTCGACCTGGTCAAATACGTTCATCGCATCCCGGTAGGCGGATCGGTCGGCGGGAGACTCTACTACGAGCACCAGAAGTCCGGACAGGCCCTTGTAGCGCCGGATATGGCGATGCTCGGCGAGGAGGAGGATGTCGAAGTCGAATCATTCGACGTTCAAACCGTGACTGCCGGAGCGGACACCGCCAGCGCCAAAGTTACATTCGTACTAAGCGTCGGCGGGCGACAGTTCGATTTCTCATCGGCCATCGCACTAAGAGGTTACGAGTATTGAGACTGATCTGAATCGATCGGACTAGACGGATGACAACAGGCGACTGACGCCGCCTGCGGGGGAAGTGCAGCTTCATTTTCAGCCGACGGATCTCCAACTCAACAGACCCGCCGCTCTACGCGCATCTCTCTCTTGACCACGCCGCGCCCAAAGCACAGACGAATAATCCGAAATACCGGCTACGGGATTTGCCTTACCCGAGTTTGATTCCTATGATTATCGTGGCTGCAGCACACAGCGCTGCAGTCCTTCGGCGACGCGCATTGGAGGCGCCGGACCTTTCAAAAAAAATATTCGTTCTAATTTTATCAGCTCCCTTTCCTGCCGATAAACATGAAGCAGGAAGTATGACTGGGAACCCAAGCGGTGGTCCGGTCCCCACAAGCTCTGTGATGAAGTGAGGATTAAGGCAACATGGTGCGGCTTGCGAAAGGAGAGACAGGCGAAAGCCGACGAGCACCGCCGGGCCACAGCGAATGTTCCCTGATAGCGATACAAGTGGCATAGTATTTTAGTGATTAATCTTACACTGCGCTCGGACGCAACAAACCATGCCGGTCAACCGGCAAGCTGGAGGAAGATCAATGAACAGGAGTAAAAAAGGTTTTACGTTAGTCGAGATTTTGATTGTCGTAATCATTCTCGGCATCTTGGCGGCCATCGTGGTCCCGCAGTTCACCGAGGCCTCATCTGATGCGAAGCTCTCGAACCTGACGACGAATCTGCAGTCGATTCGCGCCCAGTTGGAACTGTACCGTCTGCATCACAACGGAGTGTATCCCGCGGACATCAACGCGGCGTTGACTTCCAAGAGCGACCAGGACGGTACGATTAATCCCGCCGGCGCCTATGGTCCGTACATGCAGCAGTTCCCGGCCAATCCGTTTGTCGACGACCCCGCCGATGCGGTGGCGACCGACGGCGCTGCGGGCTCAGGTTGGGCTTACGACGCGGCGGACGGCTCGTTTTCGGCAAACACCGCCGGACACGGAAACTACTAGCAGCAAGGGACATTATCCCGGACGAGCGGCAGCGTAACGACTGCATGTAGTCCAAACACTACCGCCCGGTCGGGGAGTCCCAAACTCCCCGGCCGGGTATTACTTTTCTTAAGAGCGAACGAGGCAGAACTATGTTCCGCACAACAAAACAATATCGCGGGACAAACGGTTTTACGATGACCGAGTTGATCACGGTGACAGTCCTACTAGGCGTGGCAAGCGCCGTGGCGATCCCCCAGTTCAGTTCAAACACCCGGTATTACGCGCAATCGGCGGCAAGGGCCATCTCGCACGACATGCAATACGCGCAGGATCTTGCGATAACGACCCAATCGCCGGTAACCCTGGCCCTCGACCCCGACGGCGCCGGATACAGCCTTGAGGATAATCTGGGAACCGTCCTGACCCACCCGATAACCCGCAAGCCCTACACCGTGAGTTTTCAGGACGATCCGGGGATGTCCACATTGACGATAAGCCCCAGTTTCGGCGGATCCTGGAATATCGCGTTCGATGCGTTCGGAACCCCCAGCGTAGGCGGAACGATCACCATCAGCCACGAGGCGATGGCGTCAAACGTGGTCCTGACCCTGCACGAGGCGACGGGAACGGTGACTGTACTAACCCCCTGAGCCTTACTGGCGAACGTCTCTTCGGCGCAGGAATCATCCGACATGGCGCGGCGACGACCTCTGGCCGAGCCGTATCGTCATTGCCCCCCCTCTGGATCACCTCACCGCCCCAGCGATATTTCCTGCTCTATCTGGTCGAACAGTCTTCTGGCCACTTCGCTCTTGGGATCCAGCTCCATCGCCTGGCGATAGCAGTTTCTGGCCTGGTCATTCTCGCCGACGGCGGCATGGCATCGTCCCAACAGGCACATCAGCGTGGCGCTGCCGGGGTGCAGAATCACCGCCGAAGCGAGCACTTTCTCGGCCTCGACCGGCTTCTTGTCACGCAGCAGCGAGTATCCCAGCACAAGTGTGGCGTCAAGTTCGCCGGGAGCGATTTGGAGTGCTTTTCCAGCGACTTTTCGAGCCGACACCGTATCGCCCGAGGCCAGGTGAGCCTGTGCGGCCTTGGCCATCAACGCCGCTGATTTCGGCTTCCTCGACAGTGCCTGGCCATATGCGCGCCCAGCACGCTGGGAGCGGGCCGAGGCCATATAGCAGTCGCCAAGCATCGCGTAGACCCATGCCGGCGCCGGGGGAGTCTTGATCGAGACGCGTGCCTCCAGAGCCTCCGCGGCGCGATCGTATTGTCCGCCTCCGAACAGAGATCTGGCCAGTTCCTGGCGCCATTGGGGGTCGTCGCCGTTGCGTTTGGTCAGCTTCTGATAGTGCCCGGCCGCCAGATCGTACTTCCCCGCACACAGCGCAAGTCGACCCGCCAGCTCCAGCATCGCCGGCTTGCCGCGATGCCCGGACAGGTAATCCTCAACGTACTTGCTTCCTTCGGCGGCGCGATCGTTGATGGCCAGGACCTCCCCGACGGCCATTATCGCATCGGCGTTCTTGTCATCCAATTCGTACGACTTCTTGTATGACTCAATGGCTTGCCCGGTGTTTCCCGCGTTTTCCTGCGCCACGCCAAGAAGATAGTGAGCTTGGGTTGATTTGGCGTCGAGTTCGCAGGCCTCCTTAAGTTCGGCAATCGCCGAGACATAAGAGTCCTGCTCGATCATGATCCTGGCCAGAACCATGCGTGCGTCGACGAATTTCGGCGCCAGTTCAACAGCCTGATCGGCCTTCTTCCTGGCGTCAACGAGCCGACCGGCCTGGAGGTCCTTCTCGGCCATGCCGCAGAATATCCGCGCCCGGGCCTTGCACCAGCGATCGTAGGAGTCAACCTTAGCCTCACTCAGCGGTTTCATACTGCATCCGACGATCGCAATAGACAACACCGCTAGTCCAATCCATTTCTTCATTTTCCAGCTCCATCCATGGTAGCCGTCGAGGAGATGTCCTCGCGTAAGTTACTGCTTTGGCGGCATTTTAGGCGACACAGTCTCCATCTTCGCGCTCTTGTTCGGTGCGGCTTTGGACTCCACTGCCGGTCGGCGGGCCTCGATGTGAGCATCGGCATCCATACCGGGAGGCAGGATGTAGTCACGCCGCTTTCCGGGCGGCACGGCCTGCCGGAAATCCTGTCCTACCTCGAACATCAGGATTCTGTCGATAACATTGCGAATCGTCGACTGCCTGGCTTCTTCGGCCCAATAGGCCTTGTCGGTGAGATTCTCCCGCATTTCAACCGCTTCGGCGAGTTTCGGGCGTCGGCAAAGGGCCATGTCCAGGTTCCAGCGGGCCTTGTTGAGCCGACCGGCCGCCAGGTGCTTGCGGGCGCAGTTCAGGTGACTGCGGGCCAGTCTGTCGGCCGCCCACCACTGCATCCCCTTTCGAGCCCCGACGCGGAACCGTTCGAGGTCGTCCTTTATGTTCCTGCTGACGGCCTCAAACTGCTCCTGCTTGACGATGTGCGGGGTCATGAGGACCATAACTTCGCGGCGTTCGGTGATGTCCTGCGTGCTTCCGAACAGCGTACCGAGATAAGGAATGCTGCCTACGATCGGAACCTGCGATCGACCGTTGGTGGTGCTTTCGCGGAACAGACCGCCGATTACGATCGTGCGCCCGTCGCGGACCAGCACGTTTGAGGTGACCTCAGTCGTCGTCTCGCGGGGAATAGTGAAGTTCTCGCTGACCTCGACGTCGCCGTCGGAGTCCTCGGGGTGAATCATCATTCGAATATATCCCTCGCGTGCGATGTACGGGCGAACGACAAGCCGCGTGCCGCTTTCGAGGAATTCTATCGACTGAGTCGCCACGCCGTCGCTTACGACTGTTGTAACGTAACCGTCCTTACTGCCGACAATCACCTCGCCTCTCTGCTTGTTGACAACCAGGAGCTTGGGATTGGCCAGCACCGTTACGTCCGTGACCTGCTCCAGGGCGCGAAGGAAGATCGAAATGTTGTCGGTCAGGAACCCGAAGGTTATCCCCCCGGTGACGGGACTGAAGTCCGTGCGAACGCTCTGTATGTTGGCCGCATTCCTACCCGGCATGTTCCTGAGCGTGCCGTCGGCGACCGTAGTCAAACCGCCCTCGGGGGAGCCCTCGGTGGTGAAGTCCGTATTGGACATTATGTTGAAATTGACCCCGAGGTTGTTCCGCTCGGTCAGCCTGGCGCTGAGGATCGTCGCTTCGATCAGCACCTGCTGGGGTCTTACGTCTATCTCGGCGACGATCTCGCCGATTCGCTTGAGATTCTCGGGGTAATCGCTGACCACCAGCATGCCGCTGGTGGCGTGGCTGTTGTCGCCGGCTTCTGTGGCGCTTGCGGCGATCCCGGTCGCGGGAACAGGCGTTACCGCTATCGTTCCCTCTGGAGACATCGCCGGTTTGATCAGGGTCTGGGCGTCGGCGGCGGTTATGTAGTCCAGTTCGAACGTCCGGACCTCTGTCTTCTTCGCCGCCTTTTCGATCGCCGCAAGCTCCTCAAGCGTGTGGATGTAGATGAACTTGCCCTTCTTCACGTAGCCCAGGCCGCTGGATCGCAGAACAGAATCCAACGCCTCGTCAAACGTGACGTCGTACAGCGTTACCGTAACGCGCCCGCTGACGTCCTTGGAGGCCACGATGTTGGTGCGAAACAGCATGCTCAACTGACGCAGAACAACGCGGAGGTCGGTGTCCTGGTAGTAACCGGTGAACGTGCCGTCTGAGGATATGCTCCCGGTTTCGCCGCCGTTCTTGCCGGCCGGTTTGGTGGCCGGGGCTTTGTCGTCGTCAGCCGCCGCGTAACCGCCGGACGGAAGACTCACCATCACCGCGGCCGCCAGCCCCAGACTCACGAAAATTTCGCACTGTTTGAACCATTTGGCCCGTTTCATCTTTGCGCTCCTTGCAAGCTCACCGGCGCCTTCCATACCGACTCCGGCGGCGAAAAGTACACTATTGCACTATATGTCCGGCCCGGTGCGGCGATATTCCGCACACGGAAACAATCATGGTGACTTATCGGCATAACATTGATTCGGACTCCAAGGGAATCTGCAAAATCACAAATATCGGAGTCAGGATATCGATTACAAAAAGGTTAATGCTCGACCTGGAGACAAAAAAAGGCGATCATGGGGGCTCCATAGACACAAAAACGACTCATGCGAGATTGGAACCGACCAAATGGACTTACGCAAGATTCAACAACTGGCCGAGAACGACGATGTCGACACGATCGAACTCGAATGGATGGAGGCGATCGAATCGGGCGAACCTACTGAAGCGATGTGCGAGGCGCTGAAACTGATCGTCGACGCCAGGCAGCCCGACGTCGCAATCATGATGGCCTCGATGCTGCTTACCGACGCATCCGAGAAACGCCCCCCCGAAGAAACGCTCGGCGTCGCACGCAGGATACTGCCGATGCTCCCGGGCAACCCCGAACTCCGGGCGACGACCGCGAAACTCTACAGGCAGGTCTACGCCGACGTCGAGCACTTCGATATGTTCATGGACGAATCGGGCCTCGAATCCAACCAGGCTCCCCGCCGAGCGATCCGAACGCTGGACACCTGCCTGTCGCTTAGCCCGGGAACACCCCTGGCCGGACGATACGAACAGACCGTTCTGAGAGTCGACTCTTTCAACAACCTCACCGGCTGCTTCGACCTGACCGAACCGTCCGGACGACAGATAAGCCTCGAACCCAAACCGCTGGCCGACAACTACGAACCGGTCGAAGACACTGATTTCCGAGTGATGAGGGCGTTCAAACCCGACGACCTGACCGAAATGATCGCCAACGATCCGACCAGCGTGATGATCGGAGTCTGCCGAATGAACGGCGGACAGATCGAATCGCTCGAACTCAGGGATACGATCGTCCCGAAATACCTGACCCGGAAAAAGTGGAGCAACTGGTGGAACAGGGCGAAAACAGCCGTCAAACGCTCGCAGTTCCTGACTATCGAGGGCCGAAACCCCACGTTCATCATCCACCATCCTGAAGGGCACTCGCTCGAACAGGAACTCGCCCCGGCTGTCGAAGCGGCCAGAGTGCCGCTGGAACTGCTGAATGTGCTCAAGCAATATGTCAGGGAACTGAAGCAGCGCAAGCTCGAAATCAAGGCCGAATTCGTCGCGCCGATACTCGAAACGCTGGCCAAGCAGGCCCATTCGTTCCGCAGACGACGAGCCGCCGACGCGCTGACGGCCTCGCTGGCGATCGGGATCGCCGAATCTCTGGGCCTTGGAGCCCCGAAAAGAGACTATCCCTCGCCGGCTGAACTCCTGGCCGAGGCCGAGGCTCCGGCCGAAGCCGTGCTGGCGCTGACCGATCCGTCTCTGCGAAACAACGCCCTGGAGGCGCTTTCGCGGCGGGATGACGCCCCCGAGCAACTGGCGGCGCTGCTGACGCTGCTTTCGGCCAATGAACTTGATCTCGTGGCGGGCAAACTCCGCGAAGCCGGACGGGACGAGATTGTCGTGCAGGCGATTGACGAGGCGATGTTAAACCCCGTCGACCATCCGCAGATATGCATATGGCTGTGGCAGGGACCGTCCCAGGCGCCGAGAAACGCCCCTGCACTTCTGGACCTGCTGTCCCGCCTGCTGAAGATAATGCTGGAAATGCATCGCAGCCCGGACCTCGACCGGACCGTTCGGCGCGAAACCTGCGGGCAGATCCGCCGCACGTTGACCGCGGGAAAATGCAGGACCTTCAGAAAGACCATCGTCAAGCTCGGCGAGGGAGTCGCCGCCACTGTCAAGCGGAAGATCGAAGTCAATCCCGGCCTGAGCGAGGCGTCGCGCGAAACGCTCCTGCATGTGCTCAGGGAGGAGTTCTACGGACTGTTCATCCAGGCGAAAGTCGACTCATGGCTCGACGAATCGGTGATCTGGACGACCAAGGAGTCGATCGAGCGTCTCGAAGATGAGCTCAAGGAACTCGTCGACGTGGAGCTGCCGGCGAACTCCAAGGCCATCGGCGAGGCCGCCGCACTGGGCGACCTGAGCGAAAACGCCGAATGGCAGTACGCCGTAGAAGAGCAGCGACGCCTCAACAGCCGGGTGGCGCAGGTCCGCAACGATCTGATAATGGCCCGCCCCCTGAGCCATGGCGATGTGCCGACCGATTCGGTAGGTATCGGCTCGAAGATCATCGTACAACGAATGTCGGATCAGCAGGAAACCGAACTGACGCTTCTGGGGCCGTGGGAAAGCAACGTGGAGTTGAACGTCTACAGCTACAAAACCCCGATGGCGCTGGAGCTGCTCGGCAAGGGGGTCGGAGACACCGCCACACTCAAGCTCGACGGCACTGCGCAGGAGTACACGATCCGAAGCCTCGACGCGATCATCTGATCGCCGATCGCGCCGAGGCCGCGAACCGGAAGGCTATTCCGCCCGGCGGATCGAGTTTATCGTAATCGCCTCGACCGGAACGTCATCGTGGTAACCGCTGCGTCCGGTGGAGACCGCGCCGATCTTGTCGACAATGTCCATACCGTCGGTCACCGCGCCGAACGCGCAATAGCCGAATCCCTGCGGCGTTTCGTTCTGGTGATTGAGGAATCCGTTGTCCACGAGGTTAATGAAAAACTGCGCGGTCGCCGAATTCACTTCGCCGGTGCGGGCCATCGCCAGCGTGCCGCGGTCGTTGCGAAGCTCAGCCGACGCTTCGTTGACCACCGGGGGGCGCGTGGATTTCTGCTTCATGCCGGCGTCCATGCCGCCGCCCTGGATCATGAACCCGCTGATTACGCGGTGGAAGATCAGCCCGTCATAGAACTGATCGTCAACGTACGCCATCACGTTCTCGACCGTCTTGGGAGCCTTGTCGGCCCACAATTCGGCGGTTATCGTCCCCATCGACGTGTCGATTACTACTATTGGATTGGCTGAGGCCTCAGACATTATATTTCTCCAGGATTATCGTCTTTTTCAGGAAACTACGATTCGATGGAGATTATCGCGGCAACATCATGCGAATGAAAGACTAAAACACTCACTATCCGGAGTTGATTCGAGCTGGAAACGCGAATTCTCCGAAAATATAGCGGGATTCGTCAAGTTTCCGCTTGGTGAAACGCCAGTTGCGCGGTAGTATATATGGTGTCAACAGGAGCCCGCTGCGTATGGAGCGGCGGAAAAGAGTTGCTCAACTCTATAAGGTGAGAGCGTTCTCGCTCACTCGCACTCATCTATTAGGCCTCACCGGCCCAGTTCCAGATCTGTAATACGAGCATTGTGTGTATTTTCCAGATGTACCGAGAGGATTTGTACGATGAAATACGGAAGAACAATCCTTGCCGTCGCCGTAGCGGCGACGTTGTTACTGATGGCCGCCCCGCAAGCCGCCGAAGCGGAATTCATCCCGCCCGGACTCAGGCTGAAAATCGGACACCCCAGCCAACACGGACACGGACCGCCCGACTGGCTCAATCCTCCTGGACACTGCATCGACGGCGTCGGACACAAATTCAGATTCCAGGACACCATTGAAATCGACGGTCTGCTAATCGAGCTTGACATCGAAGCTGACGCCGATCCGTATATAAACGCCTCGCTTACGATCCAGAACACCACAGGCGAAGATCAGATTATCAGTCAGAGCTTCCAACTGGACATAGACCCGGTGATTATCGGCAGGTCTCTCACAGGCGGATCGATTTCCATCAACCTGATGGACAGGGGAGATGACGGCGCCTTGTTGACAAGCATCGACGATTCAACTCCGATCTACATGTCGAAAATCGACGGCAATTACTTCAAAGAATTGATGGAGGCCGAGGTGAACTTCACCGCCCCCGCCGCTGACCTCGAAACTTTCGGGCCCGAAAGGTTTGGCCCAACGCCGGGCGTCCCGACAGTCCTCGGTCCTGCGGTAAACGACACCATCGGAATCGATATTAACGCTGTCTTGAGCGCTGGCGATGAAGTCAATATCTTCGCCAGGTTCGTGGTCATACAGGACCCGACGATCCCCGAACCGGGCACAATGGCCCTCCTGGCTATCGGCGGGGCATCGTTGCTCGCCAGACGCAAACGGCGTCGCGCCTGAGCTAAACAACGGACAAATACACACTGTAGATAACAGCGGGGCTGGCTCCCACCGGAGTCAACCTCGTTTCTTGCGCCAAACAACTCCGCAGCGCCAAGCGTCGGCTACTCCAGTTCGGCCCCGACCTGCTCCCACTCGGCCCAAAGCTCCTCCAGGCGTTTCTGGACAGTCGGATACTCCAGGCTCAACTTCTCGACCAGCTCCATGTCGCCGACCTCGCTGGCGGCGGAAATCTCGTCGTTGATCTCGGCCAGGCGGGACTCCACTCCGTCGATCTCGTCTTCGAGCTGCTGGTGCCGCCGCTGAAGCCGCTGAACGAGATTGGCCTGCTTGCGGTCCTCGCGGCGTTTGGCCTGGCGGGCGGCCTTGTCCTTGTCGGCGCATTTGACCACCGGATCGCTCGTACGCCGCCGCTCGCGCCACGCCAGATACTCCCACCATCCGCCGATGATCGAATGAAGCTTCCCGCCTTCCAGGGCCCATACGTGCGTAGCGGCCGCCTGCACCAGATACCGATCGTGCGTGACGAATATCGACGTGCCTTCAAATCGCTGCAGCACATCCTGCATGATTTCGCTGGACGGAATGTCCAGATGGTTCGTCGGCTCGTCGAGCATCAGCACGTTGGCCTGTTGGGAGACGAGCTGGGCAAGCACGACGCGTGATCTCTGTCCGCCGCTGAGTTCGGATATCTTCTTGAGTCCGTCGTCGCCGCTGAGCAGCAAGGCGCCCAGCAGCGATCTGGCCCGATCGTATGTGCATCGCCCTGTCGAGACAACCGCGTCGATGGCGGTCTGATCGGGATCCAGAGAAGCATGCGTCTGGGAAAGATAGCCCATCTCGACATTAGCGCCGGTGCGGATCTTGCCGGCGAGCTTCGGCAGTTCGCCCAGGATAGTTCGGATCAGGGTCGTCTTGCCCGTGCCGTTTCCGCCGAGAATCGCAATCCGCTGGCCCCGCTCGACATCAAGTTCCACTTCCGTCAGCAGCGGACCGGTCGACTCGTAGCCAACCGCCAGTTCCTCGGATCGCAGAACTATGTCGCCGCTGCGAACGGGGGCCGTCAGCTCAAGGCTTATCGACTGGTGATCCTGCGGCTCGCAGATAGCCTCGTCGCGAATGAACCGCTCCAGTCGCGATCGCCGCCCCTGGGCCTCCTTGGTCCGCTGGCCGGCGATGTGAATGCGGATGAACTCCTGCGTCTTGGCGATGTAGGCCTGCTGAGCCTCCCACTGCCGGCGTCGCTCAAGATACCGTTCGGCACGAAGGGTCAGGTACTTGCTGTAGGAACCTCGGTATTTCTCAAGGACCCCGAACGCCACCTCCCACGTCTCGGTGGTGACATTGTCCAGCAGATAACGGTCGTGCGAGACTACGACCAGGGCGCCGCGGAACGAACCGAGCCACCCTTCCAGCCACTCGACAGTCTCGAGGTCCAGGTGGTTCGTCGGTTCGTCGAGCATCAGAACGTCGGGCTCACCGAGCAGCAGCTTGGCCAGGTAGGCCCGCGTGCGCTGCCCGCCGCTGAGCTTCGACAGGGGCCGGACCCACATCTCCTTGTCGAATCCAAGCCCCGTCAGCACCTGCTCGATCCGGCTGGTGTAGTCGTACCCGCCTCGATCTTCGAATTCGTGCTGCATCCGCCCGTATCGCTCGACGGCGTCTTCATCGTCGGCCATCCGCCCCGCCAGATCCTCAAGTTCGCGCTCCATCTGGCGAAGGTCGGCGAAGGCGTCGAGCATTGCGTCGTATATCGTGCTGCCGGAAAGAGCCGGCGGATCCTGCGGGAGATACCCGATTCGCACGCCGGCGCTGTGATGAATATCCCCGCTCAGCGGCTCCATCAAGCCGCCGATAATCCGCAGCAGCGTCGACTTGCCCGCCCCGTTAGGCCCGACTAAACCGATCCGATCGGACTCCCCCACGCGCAGCGAAACGCGCCTGAGGATCTCGACCGCCGCGTAGGCGTGAGTTACTTTTTCCAGTGCTATCAGCGACATCTTGTATACTGTTCCCGCGGCAGTCGCGCCGGTGCGATTCCAACGAATCCAAGAGCATAGACCACCGCGGCCGGAAAGTCCATCTATCTGTAAAGCACTCGAGGCCAACGAGCAGATTCAGGCGTTTGTCCAGAAGAGAGCTGGCGTTCGCCAGGCTGGCGTCCGGTTCCAAGCGCGATTGTTCCACGTGGAACATTAATGTTCCACGTGGAACAATCGTGCGATGGCGTCTATTTGGAGCTTCGCAATAGCTTCTCAGATGGAGGCTGTGAACGCCAGCCCTCCCACCGCCAATACTCGGAATACTCGGACTCGTCTCTGGCGGCATCAGATGCAGCATAAGATATAACACCTTATCCCGCATTTTTCACGGTTTTTTTGCACTTTCTGCTTGCGCATAGCCTAACTGCCTGTTAATAAGGGTGTTGTCGCAAGACAGCCTACAGACAGAAAGGCGCTCAACA
>Ga0180430_10001389_pt1 | contig 23682 bp, 20 predicted proteins | sample SS_ome_9_FD_132999 | JGI IMG/M metagenome (GOLD analysis project Ga0180430, IMG submission 132999) | Hypersaline lake sediment archaeal communities from the Salton Sea, California, USA - SS_1_S_2 metaG | ecosystem: Environmental > Aquatic > Non-marine Saline and Alkaline > Hypersaline >... | reverse complement strand
GTTTTTTCCTTTTCGTGATCATTGCCTGCCATTGTACCAAAAAGGGGGCTCGCCTCTGCTATCGGTTTTATTAACTTTATTTCAGTTAGAACTTTGAGGATATCTGAATAAAGGCTGGTTGTGATAGAATTTGGTGTATTGAATATCTAACCGGATATTGAAAAACCGGCAAATCTATGACAGAATTCATTCTCGCCTCAAAATCACCCCGGCGAAAGAGCCTACTTCGGAACTTAATCGAATCTTTCCTTGTTGTTAATTCAGATGTTGAAGAACAGGTATCTCCAGGTGAAACACCTGGGGAATTTGTAATCCGTCTTGCCAGGGAAAAAGCACTTAAAGGTGGGGAAGATCTTATTCGCAATTCTTTTCAGAACGCGTTTGTGATTGGTGCAGATACTATCGTAGTAGATGGAAAAGAGATACTTGGGAAACCGCAGGATGAGAAAGATGCGGTCCGAATCCTGGCACAGCTTAGAGGAAGAACTCACCAGGTGCTGTCTGGAATTGCTCTGTACAATATCTTATCAGGTGAAGTTCAGGCCCGATTGGTTTGCACTGAAGTGGCAATGAGAGAGTATACTGAAGATGAGGTTCGGGATTATATCGCCAGCGGAGATCCCATGGATAAAGCTGGTGCTTATGGTATCCAGAACCGTGATTTCAATCCTGCCCCTGAATTAGCTGGTTGTTATGCAAATGTCATGGGCTTGCCGCTCTGCCATCTGGCAGTATTAATGAAAGATATGGGAATTGAGACCGATAGCCGGATCGCAGAACGCTGCCAGGATTCAATTGATTATCAGTGTCCGGTGTACGCCGATATTCTGGAGTTATCAGAATGACACAGAACAGAGAGCTATTTACTATGAAAAAAATTGTATTGATACTAATCTTAATTGTGCTGCTAACTGGTTGCAGTAAATCAACGCCGGTAGGCACTCAGTCAGGAGGAGAAACACCGACGCCTGACCTGGCTCCGCCGGAAGTACAGACCACGCAAGCCCCTGATGTTGAGGAAACCGCGATCGAGTTCCTGGAATATTGGAAATCAAGTGATTACCTGGCTATGTATTCTATGTTAAGCCCTGCAAGCCAGGCAGCAATCACGGAAGAGGATTTTTCCCAGATCTACCATGAAGTTGCTGTCGAACTTGCCATGGACTCACTGGAATACGCGATCCTTTCATCCTTCGTCGATCCCAGCCAGGCCCAGGTTGCAGTTTCGATCAAATACAACAGTTTGTTGATTGATGATTTAAATCGGGATATTATCCTGTTGCTCAGCCTCAATGATGGAGGTTGGAAGATCGATTGGTCGAGGGGTTTGATTTTTCCTGAAATGGAAGGGGAAAATATGCTTCAGTTGACCCGTTTGGTTCCTTCCCGGGGGAATATCTATGACCGGGATGGAAGTGTGGTCGCTGCATTTGCAGAGGCTCTTTCTGTAGGACTTACTCCTTCACAGATTAATGTCAAAAAAGAAGATAAAGTCCTGGAAGAATTGGGCCGCACACTCGATATGCCTCCGGAAGTGATCTATGCCATGTATAAGGATTATCCCCCGGATGTGGATTGGTATCTGCCTCTGGGTGCTGTCTCTATGGATGCCATTGAGCCCCGCCTCAGTATACTCGAAGGCTGGACAAATCAAGGGGTTCTCCTGCGAAACTTCGATGGTAGATATTATTTTAATGGCGGCGCAGCTCCCCAGGCAGTTGGGTATGTGCGCTGGATCCAGGAAGCTGAACTGGATGCTTATCGGATTCAAGGGTATTCAGCAGGTGAAAAGGTAGGCGGACAGGGTCTGGAAAGTTGGGGTGAGGAATACCTTGCTGGAGATAGGGGAGGGATTCTCTATGTTGTCGACCAGGATGGAGAAACGATCTCTCAGCTGGCTCGAGAGGAGGCAGCTCCTCCTTCAGAGATCTATACCACCTTCGAAAAAGAATTCCAGCTGGAGGTCCAAAAAGCGCTGTATGGTTATAATGGCGCAATCGTTGTGATGGAAATTGATACTGGCCGAATCCTGGCTATGGCATCGAATCCTTCTTTTGACCCCAATGCTTTCAACTCCAACTACTATAATTCCTCGTTCTTACTGCAGGAATACTATAAAGCTGATCAAAAAACCCCCTTCTTGAATCGGGCAACCCAGGGTTTATATCCCCTGGGCTCCGTATTCAAAGTGATCACTATGGCTGCCGCTCTGGAGACTGGTGAATTTGAAGAGAGTGATATATATGATTGCGGGTATTTCTTTGAGGAATTACCCGGAGTCACACTGAATGACTGGACGTACGATCATTTCCTGGAAGATGATGAAACCCCTCCCAGCGGTACTCTTTCCTTAACAGAGGGTTTGATGCGCTCCTGTAACCCTTATTTCTGGCATATTGGACTACACCTGTATCAGAACGGATATCCGGACGCTATCTCAGATATGGCAAAAGGATTTGGATTGGGTTCACTGACAGGAATCGGATCCCTGGAAGAAGAGGCTGGTGATATCCCGACTCCAGGTTCTGCATTGGACGCGACCAATCTGGCGATCGGTCAGGGAGATACGCTGGTCACACCCCTTCAGGTTGTCCAGTTCATGGCTGCCCTTGGCAATGGTGGAACGATGTACAGGCCGCAAATTGTTGAAAGCATCCGAAGCGCGGGTGGAGAAGAGGTCTTCAGCTTCGAACCTGAGCAAGTTGGAGAACTTCCTGTTAGCAGCATTACGCTGAATATCATCAGGAATGCTATGGTGCAGGTGGTGGATAATCCCCGGGGAACTGCCAATCACCGCATCAGGGGTCTGCAAATCAACGTAGCTGGGAAAACTGGAACGGCAGAATCAGGCTCAGGTGAGTCCCATGCCTGGTTTAGTGGCTATACATTCAATCAAAATGAAAATAAACCTGATATTGCCATCGTAGTTATAGCGGAAAACGCCGGTGAGGGATCTGATGTGGCGGCCCCCATCTTCAGGCGGGTTGTTGAGCTTTACTTTAATCAGGTACTCCGTTATTACCCCTGGGAATCAGAAATTGGTGTCTGGTATATCCCCGAGGATGATGTAGAAGAATAAATATGATAAGGAATTGAATGACAGTAACTATCCGCGGGCGAGTGATCCAGGCTCAGTCAGGTTTTTTCGATGTGGAAACCGAAGAGCGCGTTGTTGTCTGTCAACTCAGAGGACGACTGAAACAAGGTCGGAAACTGGCTGACATTGTCGCTATAGGTGATTGGGTGATCATCACAGAGCAGGAAGCTGGTAAAGGAATGATCGAAGAGGTTGAACCCCGCCAGTCCATGCTTTACCGGATGGCACCCACAGCCCGGGGAGAATTCAAACAGATCATCATTGCCAACCCCGATCAGGCTGTCTTCGTTTTTTCCGTCACCCAACCAGAACCCCGCTTGCCTATGCTTGATAGATTCCTGGTCATTGCTGAAAGGGAGTCGATCGATATCCTGATCGTGGCAAATAAAATCGATCTGGCTGGCATGAAACAAGCCAGGGAATATTTCAAGCGCTATCAGGATATTGGCTACAAGGTTTTCTATACCTCAGCGGTTAAGAACCGGGGCATAAAGCAGTTGAAAAAAAACCTGATTGGAAAGACCAGTGTTTTCGCAGGCCCATCAGGCGCAGGCAAGACCAGCATCCTGAATGCTATCCAACCTGGATTGGGTTTGGTAGTTAAAGAAGTAAGTGAAGCCACCCAAAAAGGAAAACATACCACAGTCTCAAGAAAATTGATCCCCATCACAGGTGGGGGATATATTGCAGATACTCCAGGATTGAAAGCGCTTGATTTGTGGGACATTACACCAGAAGAAGTGGATGGCTATTTTCCGGAGATCCACGAGGCGCTGCTGCACTGCCGTTTCAGTGACTGCACGCACACTCATGAGCCGGGTTGTGCCGTGATCGAAGCTATCAAGAATAAGAAAATTCACCCGGAACGCTACCGGTCATATCTGCGCTTGAGAGAAGTGGAAGAAGATAAGATACCATGGTTCTAAAACGCAGACTGATTCTCTCAATAATATTGGCTCTTGGCCTGTATGTATCTGCTTGTCAAGCGGATATCTCTCAAAGCATCACTATCCCCGAAAAAGATCAAGGAACTCAGTCTACACCGCTTCCCAGCCCTGTGCCCGAGAAGGTTCTCTCGATCTGCCTGGGAGAAGAGCCAAGATCCTTGTTCCTGTATGGGGATCAATCTGCATCGGCAAGGATCATCCGCCAAGCCATTTACGATTGGGTCGTTCCTGATCCCGATCTAGGTGCGATCTCAGCTCTCATTGAAGATATCCCATCTCAAGAAAATGGGCTTGTTAGAGTATTGCCGATAGAGGTTTTTCCGGGGGAACGCATTGTTGATCATATGGGTAATCTGACTGTCCTGGCAAATGGTATCCAATACAGGCCTTCTGGATGTTTTGAACCTTCCTGCGTGGAAACCTTTGATGTTCAGGAATCTGTGATTATGGATCAAGTGCAGGTCGATTTCAATATAAAAGAGGGTATCAACTGGTCAGACGGGACGCCAGTCAGCGCAGCAGATTCAATTTATTCCTACCAGGTTGCTAGTCTGATCTATGGTTCGGGCGGTCCGAAGAAATTGCGCAATTCATCCTCATACCAAATAGAAGAAAATGATCAGATCAGCTGGACAGGTCTACCTGGGTATTTTGGCATCTACTCCTATGCCGACCTGTTCTTTGATCCATTACCAGAGCATCTTTGGAAGAATTTGACCCGGGATGAACTGCTAACTTCATCGCAAAGCGCTGAACGTCCCTTGCCCTGGGGTTCATATCAGGTAGCCGATTGGGTTCGGGGAGATCACATAACATTAGTATCCAATGATCAGAACTATCTAATCCCTTCTGGTATGCCCGGTTTTGATGCTCTAGTTTTTCGTTTTGTGGATAGTGCTGAAGAAGCTCTGGCTGCTTTCCAATCTGGGGAATGCCAGCTGGTCGTAAACCAACCAGGACTTTCTGAATTTCAAGCGGAACTTCTCCAAGGGGCTGCGAATGGCGGCCTGCGAATTTACCAGAGTGAGAATAAAGCCTGGGAGCAGCTCAGTTTTGGAATTGGCTCGAGGGACGCTAACCGGATTTTGTTAACAGATCCGGAAATGCGCCGGGCACTGGCTGGCTGCATCAACAGAGAAGAAATATCTTCTTTGAGGCTGGATGCGGGCCAGATCGTTGACGATTTCTTCTTTCCCGGCCAATCCGGACTTGCTGATCAGGAATTGGAACACACTTTTCAGCCTGTAAAGTCCGGTTTAGCGCTGAAGGAGTTGGGCTGGATCGATGAGGATGGGAACCCGGAAACGCCCCGAGTTGCAAATGGGGTTGTTGGCGTAACGAACGGGACCCTCTTGGAATTCACACTGCTGGCAGCTGATGTGGATCCGGAGCCAACAGCGGTGACTTTGATCCAGGAAGGCCTGGGTTCCTGTGGTGTTGGCCTGGAAATTGATCTGTTACCAGCTGAAGAGCTCCTGGCGCCCGGCCCTGATGGTCCGATCTTTGGGCGGCATTTCGATCTGGCATATTTCTCCTGGGCTGCTGGAAATTACCAACCCTGTGTCTTATTTATTTCTGATGAGATCCCTGGTTTATATCCTGCGTATCCAAAGGGCTGGGGTGGGGTCAACGCGCCGGGATACAGCAGTCAGGTGTATGACGACGCCTGTGTGGAAGCTCTGACAACTCTATCGGATTCTGAAGATCATCTCCTTGCTTTGAGAGATATCCGCGAGGCCTATCGGGAGGATCTACCAGCTCTCCCCTTATTTTTCCGCAGGGAAATCATCATTGCTGATCCTGATCTGACTGGTTTTGAAAATGATCCATTTCCGCTGTTTTGGAATATTGAAACGATTCGGTGAAGAGAATTCTAAGTCTGAGGTGACTTAATACCATACTTGAGAACTATATTAGTCCTATTCTTAAGTATATTTTGAGTAAATAATGTTGTGGTATGGTAGAATGCGTATCTGAATAATCCAAAATAATAATAATTGCATTAGAAATTCGGGTTTTTTTTGCCCCAAAAAGGTATAATTCAAGTTCACTGGTTTGGGATCTCGTACATATCCAGTGATTTCGGTTAAATAACATCACAGAAATAAAATCGCGGTACAGCAGGAGGTAAGGAAATTGGAAGACAAAGAAGTTATTCTTGATATTCAGAACCTTAGAACCACCTTTTCAACACAAGAAGGTTTGGTTCACGCAGTAAATGGCATTTCTTATCAACTCCACACGGGGGAGACCTTAGGCGTAGTGGGTGAAAGCGGTTGTGGAAAAAGTGTTTCGATGCTTTCCGTAATGCGGCTGCTGGAGATACCTCCAGCAAAGATTATGGCCGATGCTATCTACTTTAAAGGCGACAATCTATTAGATTATCCTGACAATGAGATGCGCAAGATCCGGGGAAGCAAGATCGCAATGATCTTCCAGGATCCGATGACATCATTGAACCCCGTACTGACGATCGGTTATCAGATCAAAGAGCCCTTAAAGCTCCACCTGGGCATGGATGATAAAGAAGCAGACGCCAGAGCGGCAGAGCTGCTCAAACTGGTTGGTATTCCGGATTCGGAAAGCCGATTGGATGATTATCCCCACCAATTTTCTGGTGGTATGCGCCAGCGTGCAATGATTGCCATTGCCCTGGCATGCAACCCTGCCTTGTTGATCGCTGATGAGCCGACTACAGCGCTGGATGTTACCATTCAGGCCCAATTGGTAGAATTAGTGAAAGAGCTCCAAGATGATCTGGGTATGGCATTGATCTGGATCACACATGACCTTGGTGTTGTGGCTGGTTTGGCTGAGCGGGTAATTGTGATGTATGCAGGTTATGTAGTTGAAGACGCGCCAGTGGATTCCCTCTATGAAGATCCCCGGCACCCTTACACTTATGCGCTCCTAAAATCTCTACCGAAATTGATTGAGGTACCTGGAGAAAAATTAGAAACCATTGAGGGTCTACCGCCTGATCTGGTGGAAATGCCAAAAGGCTGCCCCTTTGTTCCTCGCTGCGCTTTCGCACAGGAAAAATGTAGAAATGAGAATCCCGGTCTGGTCGAAATCTCCTTGGATCACAGAATTGCCTGCTGGGTAGATATCAAGACAGGAGAACTTCGATGAGTGAGAATAATACACTTGTACGAGTCGAAAAACTGGTAAAACACTTCCCCATCAGCCGGGGTGTTGTATTTCAGAAACAGGTTGGCGCTGTCAAAGCGGTTGATGAAGTCAGCTTTGAGATTAAGAAAGGTGAAACAGTTGGTTTGGTTGGTGAGAGCGGTTGTGGAAAAACAACCACAGGACGAACGATCCTTCAGCTTCATAAACCGACTTCTGGTAATGTATATTTCCGTGATATCAATCTGACAGAAGCAAGCGATGGGAAATTGAGAGAGCTGCGCCGAGACATGCAGATCATTTTCCAAGATCCGTATGCTTCATTGAATCCGCGTATGACGGTTGGGCGGATCATCGCTGAACCCCTGGATGTTCACAATATCGGCACTCCTGCCGAAAGAAAAGATCGCGTCCAGGAATTGCTGCGGCTGGTGGGATTGAATCCTTATTTTGTAAATCGTTATCCCCACGAGTTTTCCGGCGGTCAGCGCCAGCGAATTGGTGTTGCCCGGGCATTGGCTCTTGAACCGGAATTCATTGTTTGTGACGAACCTATTTCGGCTCTGGATGTCTCCATCCAGGCCCAGGTCGTTAACCTGCTGGAAGAACTGCAGGAAGAGTTGGGGTTGACTTACTTGTTCATTGCTCATGACCTGAGCATGGTCCGGCATATCTCCAATCGGATCGCTGTTATGTATCTGGGTAAGATCGTAGAATTGGCTGAACGCGATGTTCTCTTCTCCAACACTCTTCACCCATACTCCATAGCATTGCTTTCCGCAGTTCCGCTGCACAATCCTGCCGCGGAAAGAGAAAGAAAACGGATCATTCTTCTTGGTGACGTTCCCAGTCCTGCCAATCCACCCGGCGGATGTCGTTTCCACACCCGCTGTCCTATCGCGGAGAAACGCTGCGAGGTGGAAGATCCCGAATTCCGGGAATACGAAAAGGACCATTGGGTTGCCTGTCATTTTGTGGAAAAAGCACAGCAAAAAATGTAGACTTCGTTATCATTGTATTTTGTATAATGTTGTGCTAATAGCAGTAAAAATCTCTTAATAAGGAGGTGATGCCCCCCATAACATTAGACGAATAGACCACTAGTAATCTGTTAACTTTTATGAAGGAGAAGAAAAACAATGAGTAAAAAACTTCTTGCGATCGTTTCACTTCTGATCCTCGGCAGTCTGATTTTGACCGCTTGTGGCCCCAAGGTTCAGGAAGGCACAGTTGCAACCGGTGACCTGGTGACCTTCAATGGCACCTCCACCACTGACATTCCTACCCTGGATCCTCAGCTTGGTGAAGACACCGTATCCATTGCCTACATCGAGAACTTGTTTGTCCACCTGACAAACTACGACCTGGTAACCGCGGACATCGTTCCTGAAGCCGCAACCTCCTGGGAAGTAAGTGAAGACGGTTTGACCTACACATTCACCATTCGCACCGACATTCCTTGGGTAAAACACAATCCTGAGACCGGTGAGGTGAAACAGGAAGTAGACGCAGATGGAAACCCGCTGTTTGTGACCGCCAATGACTTCGTATACGGTATTAAACGAGCCTGCAACCCCAACACAGGATCCTACTACAGCGGCATCATCGCTGGTGTGATCGCTGGCTGCAGCGAGGTTTATAACTACGAAGATCCCGAAAACATTCCTCAGGACCTGATCGACGCCATCGGCGTTTCCGCTCCTGACGATGAGACTCTGGTAATTGAACAGCCGTCCCCTGCCGCTTACTTCATGTCCATGACCCCCATGTGGACCATGGCAGCCACCCCGCAGTGGGCCATTGAAGAATATGGCGACGAATGGATTGAAGCTGGCAACATCGTTACCAACGGCCGCTACGTTCTGAATGAGTGGGAACATGGTGTGACCCGAACTCTGCTTCGGAACCCCCTCATGCCTGAAGATTTGGCTGGCGAAGGCAACATTGACAGGATCGTTACCAATGTTGTTCCTGACACTTCCACAACCTACTCACTCTGGCTGAACAACGAAGTTGACACCACCGGCATCCCCGCTGGCGAACTCGAAGCGCACCTGGCTGCTTACGGCGATGAAACAGTTCAGATTCCTGACCTGGCCGTGTTCTACATCGCTTTCCGCATGACCAAAGCTCCTTTCGACAACGTTCATGTCCGCCGCGCTTTCGCAGCTGCTTACGACCGCGTTGCTCACGTTGACGTGATTGAACAGGGACAGGGCCTCCCCATGAAACACCTGGCTCCTCCTGGAATCTTTGGTGCTCCCCCCATCGACGAAGTCGGTGTCGGATATGACCCCGAATGGGCTCGAGAACAGTTGGCTCTGGCCGGCTATCCTGACTGTGAAGGTTTCCCGCAGGTTACCCTCCTGGGTTACTCCGGTGAACACACCCTGAATTGGATCGAATTTGCTCAGGCACAGTGGGAAGAAAATCTGGGCTGCTCCGCAGACCTGATCCAGATCGAACAGCAGTCCTTCGCTGACCTTCTGGTTGCCACCAAGGCTGAAGATGCAGAATCACCCCACATGCACACTCTTGGTTGGGGCCCCGACTATGCTGACGAGAACAACTGGGTTGGCGACGTGCTGGACTGCAACATCAACGTCCGCATTCACCGAACCTGCAACGAAATCGATGACAAGATTGAAGAAGCTCGTCGAGAGCAGGATCCCGAAGTTCGAAAACAGCTGTATGCAGAAATCGAAGATATGTTCTTCGGCTATGAAGGTGAATTCCCCTTCTTCCCAATTTATCTCCGCATCGCATACGTGGGTGAACACTCCTGGCTGACCCGCACTCCCGCCCTCTTCGGTGGCGATATGTGGTACACCTGGGTTATTGACTGGGACGCCAAACAGGCTGCTCAGCAATAAGTTCATATACTATGAAATACCTTGGGGGGCAGTTTTTACTGTCCCCCTTGTTCCTTCGAAAAAGCCCAGGAAGCTAGCAGGGTTGGGAGATATGAAATGGTTTCTTACCTGCCAAGCCTGGTGATTTCCTGAAAAAGAATTTCAATGGATTCGATCACCAACTTTTTATGTCGGAGGGTTTATGTTACGTTACATCATTAGAAGATTGTTGATAGCAATCCCTGTAGTCCTATTGGTCATCCTGGCTACCTTTGTGCTGGTGCACGCTATGCCTGGCGGCCCATTTGACGCAGTAGGTATGAAAGCTATGCCAGAGCACATCAAAATCGTGCTCGAACGCCGCTACGGTTTGGACAAGCCCCTTTATGAGCAATTTGCCAGATATGTATTGAATATCTTCAAGGGTGATTTTGGACCCATGTTCCGGCAGCCATCACAGACTGTGGCTGATATCATCGCCCAGACTTTCCCGATTTCGATCCAGTTAGGCTTGACCGCGATTTTTGTGGGTTTTGCCCTTGGTATCCCGATCGGAATCATTGCCGCGTTGAACCATAACTCGTTTGTTGACTACGCGGTGACTTTTATGGCTGTCTTTTTCCGATCAATTCCCGCAATCGTTATGGCACCGCTCTTGATCTATATCTTCGCTGTCCAATTGGATTGGTTCCCGGTAGCATTCTGGGGAGCACACCCGCCATTTTTCCTGGGATTCATCCCAAAGATCAATGGGGAATATATCAGCCATGCTTTCCTGCCTGTCTTCGCGATGGGCACAGGGATGGCTGCTGGTATTGCCCGATTGACGAGGGCCGGCCTGCTGGAAGTCCTTTCTTCTGACTATATCCGAACAGCTCGCGCCAAAGGCCTCCGCGAAAGGGCTGTGATCGTTATTCACGCGCTGAAGAACTCTCTGATCCCTGTGGTAACCGTGCTTGGACCCCTGATCGCGGGTTTGATCACAGGCTCCTTTGTTATTGAACTTATGTTTGCCATCAATGGAATGGGCCGCCGATTCGTGAACAGCATCGGCCAGCGGGAGTATTTCCTGCAAACCAGTCTGGTTCTGCTTTACGGCATGATCTTGATCGGGGCAAATTTGATGGTAGATGTCATGTATGCCTGGGTTGACCCACGCATTCGGTACGATTAGGATTTGATTATGTCACCTGAAAAACAACTTGAAGAACTAGTATCTGAAGAAACTCATGAACAGTACGGGCATGGTCGAAGCCCCATGCAGGATGCTTACCGCGAGTTCCGCAGGAATATCATTGCGGTGGCTGGCGCGATATTTATTGTTTTCATCCTGCTGGCTGCCACCTTTGCCCCACTGCTTTCTCCCTATGACTTTGCTCAGCAGAACACTTTGAATAACAGGGCAAAACCATTCACCGGTTATGACATCACGGAAGAATACGCTGAGGAGAACTGCCATTGGTACAACACTCCGCTGGAATGGGGATGCACAACCTTCATTGCCGGATCCGATGCCCTGGGCAGGGATCTGTGGAGCCGGATGATATACGGAACCCGGGTTTCACTAGCTGTGGCGTTTGTGGCTTCTGGAGTCAGCGTCATCATCGGTCTCACCTACGGCACGATCGCTGGTTTTGCTGGAGGGCGAGTCGATAATATCATGATGCGTGTTGTTGACTTCCTGTATGCTGTTCCGCAGCTGCCGATCATCATTATGATGACAGTGTATTTCAAAGCCCTGGCAAGGAGGGGGGTCACAACCGGTTTCATGGGTACGGTGATCTTTTTGAATAAGTCTACCGGTGGCTTGTTGTTCGTGTTCGTCGCCATTGGTGCCTTGAACTGGCTTGGTATGGCCCGCCAGGCCCGCGGCCAGGTACTCTCCTATAAAGAGAAAGAGTTCGTTGAAGCTGCCAGAGCGATTGGTGCCAAAGACGGCCACATCATCACCAAACATTTGATTCCAAATATCGTCGGCCCATTGCTGATTTTGGAATCGATGGCCATTCCTGGATATATTTACACCGAGGCTGTTTTGAGCTTGATCAGTCTTGGGGTAGATCCACCCACACCCAGCTGGGGAGCGATGATCAATGAAGGGTACTCAACCCTGCGATCCAATCCTCATCTGGTTTTGTATCCTGGTGTGGCGCTGACCTTGACCACGTTAGCCTTCAATTTCATGGGAGATGGTTTGAGGGATGCATTTGATGCCCGCCTGCGGGGGAGGAAACTATAACCATGAAGAGGAATAACCTTTTAGTCATCTTTGCCGTAGTCGCTGTTCTGTTCTTGTTCAGCATGGCTTGTAGACAATCTGGCGAAATCATTACTTCTGCGGAAGCAACACAGCGTTATGAGGCCACCCAGGCCGCAAAAACCGGTGATGTGATCGTAGAAGTGGAGGGAGCCTTATTTGCTTCCGGTGATGTCGTCAATCTCACTTCGGAAGGACATCTGGTAGGGCTCTTCCGGGAAGCTGGAGCACGGACAGCCTTTTCCTATGCAACCCGCGGAGATCAGGTAACCATTGTCAGTTCCGTCGATGTTGAAGGCGAAGTCTGGTACAAGATTGAAAGCACAGCGGGCGATGGCTGGCTGCCGGAGACGAATTTAACCACAGAGTAGTACTGGAATATAATTAATTAATACTCAAGGCCAGGTCCAGAAATGGGGATCTGGCCTTTTTAAATAGTTCTCAAGGATTGCGTTAACCCATACCACTCGCCTAGTTGCTTTTGACCAACTTCAGGATATAATCTCTGATGCTTTGTGAAAAACGGGAGAATCCTATGAGCAAGAGACTCAACAACAGGCTGAAATTTATTCTACTATCCATAATTCTGGCAGTAATTCTATCCAGCTGCAACGCCCAGGCACTGGAAAAGCTGTGGTTAAAATCTGATGGATGGAGCAGGGGGGTCTTGTTGGGAGATACAGCTTTGGCTTCGATTGCGGAACCAGTGGTTGATCCTCGGGGCCAGGTATACAGCGTCCTCTTCCCCCGATCCGAGGTGGATGATACCCGCTACCAACCGACTCTGGTAAGAATAAGCCCGGATGGCGCTTCCAGGGAACAGATCCAGCTTGATTTCATGATTGCTCAACCTCGAAGAGCGAAACTTCTCCTCCAGGATGATCACATCGATCTGTTTTGGATTGATAGCAACGTGTTGAAGGTCATCCAGCTTGATTTGAGCGGCAAATTGCTTTCTGATATCAAGATCCTTTCTGTCGAGGATCGCGTGGACCATATGGAAGTGGTCTATTGGAGCGATGGTTATGAGATCTGGTACTCGGGCAGCCAGGAAAGCCCTGGGATTTTCGCTCTCAGCGGCGAGATCGACCATCTGAATAAAACGATCATTGACCCAGATGGAATCCGGATCAATCTTTTCCTGGATGATCAGGAAATGCTTCATGCCAGCTGGGCGGTTTACCCGATCGCTTATGGTGATATTGAATTCTATTATCTCAAGCCACTCTCTTCTAGAGAGCAGGAACTGGATCCTGTATTGGTTTACACGACCGGAGTCTCTCCATCGCTGCGAGTGGATGGCCCTGTAATCGCGGTTGATGAAGAAGTTGTATATGTCTTCTGGTCAGAAGCCATCGTCTCAGGCCTGGATGCAGGTTTCAGGACCACATATTTCCGTTACTTCCCAATTGGCAGGCCGGATACTATTCGACCGCCCATGGCTGTTCACATCCCGATCATCGCCAACCTTCCTGCTTCCGAGTTCGAATATGGAGATTTCCAGACAGACGAGAGGGTATACCTGTACAGTGGGATCCCTTCGACAACTTCGATCGAGAATATCGAAATCCTGAATGCGAACTACAGTGAATCAGCAATTGTCTTCAGGTCTCGCTCTGAGTTTAAATGGCGTGATTACAGGAACCAGATTAGTATTGCTTATATCTCTGATGGCTTGCTAACATCGTACCAGCCACTCAACTACACCTCTGCAGAATCCTACTATCCTTCTGTCATTCATGACCAGGATATGAATTTGTATGTCACCTGGCTGGAGAAAGGTGAATTCTCTTACCGTGCATATCTGACCACAACAGATCCGGTCAAGAAAACCAATATTGATATTGTCACAGTGGATGATTATCTATATTTAGGCGCTGAAGGCCTGTTTGGACTGCTGGCCGGTATAGTGTTGTCTCCCTTCGCCGCGGCAGCCTGGGGAGGGATTGGACTGGTCGGGTTTGTTTTCAATATTGTCTTTTCCCGCTTCAACAAACCAATTTCTAGGACTATAGGTGAAATACTGAGCATGGCGGCAGGAGTGGGTGTTTTCTGGTTTATGAAATTGGCAACCCTGCCAGGATTGAAAACATGGGATTATGTGCCTTTTTCGGCTTGGATTCCGCGCATCCCGGAGAATCTTTGGGATCCATTGATCTATGGAGTTCCTGTTTTGATCGCTCTAATTGCGGGTGCAGTGGCCTATTTCAATACCTACGGAAAAAAGAACGGATCCCCGATCAATTTCCACCTTCTGTATTGTGCTGTGGATTCACTTCTATCCTGTGCTGTTTATGGAGTTTTGATCTACGGTGCATTCTAATAAGCGTTGGAAATCAAGTAAAAGCATACCTAATAAATCTGTAATGTAAAAACCCCCTCAGGGGGGTTTTTCTTAACAGCTCGCGTGTTATCATATCAGCATGACTGACAAATTCCGGGTGTTAATTGTTGACGATCACCAGGAAATTCGTACTGTATTGCGGGCGAACCTGGAAACCCTGGACCTTGATCTGGACCTGGTAGATGTGCCTTCGGGTGAGGAAGCCATTGTCGAGGTCGTAGGAACAGGGATCGATCTGTTAATTGCCGATGTTGGACTTCCTGGATTATCTGGTTTGGAACTCGTTCAGAAACTTAAAACAACCTATGAAGATATGCAGGTTATTATCATCACCGGAATGGAAGATGATAATGTGCATCAGGGTATCGCTGATCTGGAACCAGAGGCTTTTTTCATGAAACCGCTAAAAATGCCTGAATTTCTTAATGCGGTCCGGAAGACGATGGGATTGGATCCGGTTGAAGAAGAATCAGAAGAATTGATCAAGCTCACAAAGAAAGCCCTTCATCCGGATGTGACCTCAAGGATCGCTGATTTGAGGGGAGAATTAGGAGCAATATCGATCATGGTGATCGAGGAAAGCGGTGTGATTGCTGCCGAGACTGGGATTGTTCCGGATACGGTTTATGAATCACATGTCATGCCGCTATTGTTAAATACCTTCAAGACTACCAATAAAATTTCTTTTTACCTTGGAAATGAAACTCCAGAGAGTGTATGGTATTTTTCAGGGGATAAATATGACCTGTTCTGGTCCCATGTCAATTCCAAATATGGATTGATCATTATTACCAATCCGGTTACCCAGAACAACGACCTGACCTGGGTGCTAACCACTGTTGACCTGGCCATCCAAGAAGTTACTGAGATTATCCACGGTCTGGATAATGATTCTGAACCAGCTGCTAAATCCACCAAAGAAAAGAAGACTAAATCCCCAGCTGCTGCTGCAAATTCAACCAAGAAAACTTCCTCAAAGGCTGCGAAAGGGGCACTTCCCAAGGAGACACCAAAAGGTTCAAACGGCTCAGTAAAAAAAAGCGCGAAATCCACGACTAAAAAGAGCCAATCTGCGAAGAAAGAACTTGAAAGTGTTCCTGAAGGAGAAAATGAGGTTCACGATTTCTGGAAAGCTGCCACGCTGGAAGAAGAAATCACCCGGATCGACAGCCCGGATTCTCTTTCTTTTGAACAGGCCCAGAAGCTCGGTTTTATCCCCGGTGGGGATGCTTTATAGACCATAGAAAACCTTGTTCTGGGCTGAAATCCAATTTCCATTGCCACATAAAAAATCCTATGATACAATGCCTTGGCTGACGTTGGGGAGTGGTGCAATGGCAGCACAGAGGCCTTTGGAGCCTTTGATCTTGGTTCGAGTCCAGGCTCCCCAGCTTACCTTTCCAATGGAATTTAGAAGTATTACGCCCCCCCTGAAAAATGAAAACAACCCCTTTAGCGAGCCAGGACTATAATCGATGTCCCGCTCGTTTTATTTTTTCCCAGACACCATCGTTAAGGATGACTTATGACCGTAGACGTTGTGATCTTAGCTGCAGGTAAAGGAACACGGATGGTTTCCGATCTTCCAAAACCTCTCCACCCACTGTTGGGGAAACCGCTCATAAATTATGTTGTAGATGCTGCGGCTCCATTGGCTGAAGCCCCCCCCGTGATCGTTATTGGACATGGCGGCGATAAGACAAAAGAAGTTCTGGGAGATCAGCTGCGATTTGCTGTCCAGAGAGAATTATTGGGGACAGGACATGCCGTTCAGCAGGCGGAAGATTTGCTGAGTGGCCATTCGGATCTGATCCTGGTGCTGTACGGAGACATGCCTCTTGTTAGGACGCAAACCCTGAAAGATCTGGTCCAAACCCAGGAATCCAATCCTGGTCCGGTGACTATTCTGACGTTGCTGGAAGATAATCCCCGGGGATTTGGTAGGATTGCTCGAGATACCTCTGGATTTATCCAAAAGATCGTTGAGGAAGTGGACGCAACACCAGAACAGCTGGAAATCAATGAACTCAATGCGGGCATGTATTGTTTTAGAGGGGATTGGCTATGGACTTCTCTGAAAAAACTAACCCCTTCAAAGAGTGGCGAATATTACCTTACAGACCTGGTGGAATTAGCGGCGGATGAAGGACAGAATGTTGCCTCGGTCCAAATCGAGGACCCCAAAGAACTGATTGGTATCAATACCCGGGTGCATTTGGCTGAAACAGGCCAAATCCTGCGATCAAGGATCAATCAGAAATGGATGCTAGCAGGTGTAAGTATTCTGGATCCGGCATCAACCTATATCGATCCGGATGTGGTCATCGGCCAGGATACAGTGATCCTGCCAAATACCTATCTGCAGCATAATACATCCATTGGAAAGAACTGTCTCATCGGCCCAGGAACCCGAATTTTCAGCAGCCAGATAGGGGATGATTGTGAGGTCGAATTTTCTGTGGTGGAAGAATCCAGGATCGAGAATGGAGTGGATATCGGCCCCTTCAGCCATTTGCGAAAAGGAGCTCATTTGGGACCGGGAGTCCATGTCGGTAACTTTGGTGAGATTAAGGATTCGTACCTTGGAGAAGGATCAAAAATGGGGCATTTCTCCTATGTTGGAAATGCTGAGATTGGAAAAGATGTCAATATCGGGGCTGGAACGATCACATGTAATTATGATGGTGAGAATAAGCATCAAACAATCATCCATGATGGTGTTTTTATCGGAAGCGATTCTATGCTTGTGGCTCCGGTTGAAATTGGAAAAAATTCCAGCACTGGGGCGGGGTCAGTTGTGACGAAGGATGTCCCTGATGATACAGTTGTGGTTGGAGTCCCAGCCCGCCAGATCCGGAAAAAAGATAAAAAATAAAGTGTTCAGATTCCTTTATTGAAATGAGTAAAATAATATTGCATAGTGGGATTGCAGAAGGGCGAATTAACTGAAGTACAACACCAAATGCTGGTGAGGAGAGAATTCAAAATGACCTTGACTGACGAGAATAAACAGGCGTTGATCAAAGCAGCTGGCGAGGTTCGCGGCAAGGCATATGCGCCTTATTCGAACTATAATGTTGGCGCAGCTCTATTAACAAAATCCGGCAAGGTTTTTCTGGGCGTTAATGTTGAGAATGCTGCCTATCCAGATACCATTTGTGCTGAGCGTTCAGCCGTTGTAAGCGCAGTAAGCGCTGGAGAGCGTGAATTTGAAGCGATTGCGGTTGCTACCAGCAATGGCGGTACACCCTGCGGCTCCTGCCGGCAGGTCCTGGCTGAATTTGGGTTGGATATTGAGGTTCTTCTTGTGGATGAAAATGGAAAATTGATCCAGCACAATACGGTCCGAGATTTACTCCCTGGAGCGTTTCAACCTAAAGACTTATCAGAGTAGGGGGCTACCACTCTGGACGCGGTGTAGATATCAGCAGCAGCGTATCGATGATCCAGCCGTTCTCTTCCACTTTGTCTTCATTGATGAATCGAATATTCAGCCAATTGCGTCCCTCTTCGTCTATTGAGGGTGAAGGATCGAGGATCTCAATCACTGTGCCATTTATCAGGGATGTTAGGATCTGACTATTCAGATTAGGTTCACTGCGTATATAGGCTCCTGCAAATTCCTCCGATACAGCGATCTCTGCGTAGAAAGGAGTTGGCTTTGGTGTCGCAGTGCTGGTTTCTGTTGGTAATGGCGTGAATGTAGCAGTTGGCACTGTTGGAGTTATCGTTGCCGTTGGTGGAATGGGGGTTATTGTGGAGGTCGCGGTGGGAGGTGCCGGAGTGCTTGTCAGGGTAGCTGTAGGTATGGGTGTGGGCATGGCGATCTTCCCTCCCATTACTGCGCCTGCACTGCTCAAACCTATTACACCTAATATGCTTAAGATAGCGATCAGGCTTCCCAGTGTATAACCAATGAAAGTCAATGGTTTGATGCCGAGCAGCATGAAAACTACTGTTCCTGTGATGGCTACCACTGCCAGGTGAATACCGAAAACTACCAACCCGTCCGGCCAGAGATGAGGTTGACCACTGCCAAACCCGAATCCTGCAATCGCCAGAGGAACGTAGAGTTCATAGGCTATGGCTACGCTCGGTAGAACGGGGGTCTGGCCCTTTTGCTTCAATGAAATCACAGCTAGGATGGTCCCGGCAATTAGCAAAATAATGTGAGTCCAGGATACCCTGGCGTTATAGATCAGGAATTGAACATTTGAGGTCTTGAGGACAAACGATGCATATCCTCCCAGAATTCCGACTAAAAAAACAAATCCGCTTGCTACCAGGGAGCCAGCCAGCCGTTGACTGAAAAATTTGATAGATCCTGTAGCTGTACCGAGAGAGATACCGATGAAGGGTGCCATAACTGGAGCAGTGAGAGCACCCAAAACCAGCAGCGCTGGTGAATCGGCCAGGATACTGGCGGTGATAATGGCTGCAGACAGGAGGGAAAACAGGAAAAAATCGAAAGAAGGGATGGTTTTGTGTGCCAGTTCCTCAATATCATCTGCGATTTCAACCAGGTCTTCAGGGATTAAACCTCGATCCGCTCGTCGACGTCGAGCTGGAGTGAGGTCTTCAGGATCATCAGGGATTTGGTCTGTTTTTGGAATTGGCATAAGATTTCCTGTCCGGTCAATTTCTCAAGCTTGCTTTTAGGCGAATAGGATTCAATAAAATCTTCAAGGCGGATTGGATATCTGGAACTACCAGGTCTGACGCCAGGAGTGTTTCCAGGGCAGAGCCTTCAGCTGATAGTGTACAAATCCCAATCACGGCTGATTTTATCATCTGAGAATCATTTGCTCCCTGGCCAATAGCTACCGTATTATTTGGACCAAGACTTTTCACGTATTGTGCTTTTTGTCGAGCTTCATTTCCAGTCATGATCCTGTTCGCTTTTAAGTTGAGAATCTTATCGATTTCAGCTTGTTTTCCATGAGTGTCTGCGGTAAGAAGATGGATTTCCAGGTGGTCTTTAATATCGTTAAGCAGCTCCGGCACTTCAGGTAGGAGTTTTCCATCAACAGCCAATGTGCCGTTCACATCGAAGACCACATATTTCAGTTCAAGTTCACCTTTGCCTGGGATCGCTATTTTTATCATTAGTTTTTAATTATACTAGAAAGCGACCAGCCCCAGAAAAGTAGTAAAATAAACCCTAATTAGCATTTATTGAGAGGTACGATTTGAGAAGATATCGGATGATTTATTGGATTCTAGCAATAATGCTGTTCTCGACCGGTTGTGGGATTGATGCAGAGAATACCACATCTACTGCTGAGGAGACATTCACTGCTGTTCCAGAACCTACTTCTACTCCCTCAGATACGCCAACAGCGCTTCCGCCGGTAGGCGTTCTGCTGACGCCTCCTGGATCGGATCAGGCGTTGATTGACGATCTGAATTCCAAAATTGGTGGATATATACGTGATCTGGGACTACGATATCAGGTTCTCATGAATCTGAGTCCGGATGATTTTGAGCAAGATGATTATCAAATTGTGGTTGTGCTGTCACCCTTCCCAGATCTCCAATCCCTGGCAGAATCTGTCCCGGACACTAAATTTCTAGCTGTAGGGTTTAATGAACTTGAATCAGGAGAGAATCTGAGTGTTTTGCGAACAGGAGGAGGCGATTTTGATGTCCAGGGCTTTATTGCTGGATATATAGCAGCGCTGATCACTCCTGATTGGAGAGTAGGGGCACTCAGCTTGCAGGAAAATCCTGATGCTTTGGCCGCCAGAGATGGTTTTAGAACAGGAGTGAAATATTATTGCGGTCTATGCAATCCAAAATATGCTCCAACAGGGATCCATTACCTTTATCCCAAGTATATTGATCTGCCGCTCGATGCAACCGACTCGCAAATTTCTGCCAATGTTGATTTCATGGTGGATCGAGCAGTAAATACATTTTATATAGTCCCTGGAACAGGTACGCCATTTATGTACCGCATGCTGGTTGCCTACGAAAAGAATATTATTGGCCCAGGAAGCGATTACCAGGATGACTACAAGGATAATTGGGTGGTATCCCTGGAATATGATCAGATGGCAGCTTTTGAGGAATTCTGGCCGCTCTTTGTCGAAGCTGAAAGCGGTCTTGAACATACACCACCATTACTTTTGACGGATATCAATTATGATCTATTAAGCGAAGGTAAAGTGTTATTGGTGGAGAAGATATTAGAAGAGGTCAGCAGCGGCTATATTAAAACAAGCTATGATTGAAAAGCTGGATTATTGAAAAGAACCAGAAATCGGATATTGGGAAGGTATTTGGTTATTAATTATCTACGGACTGAAGTCCAGAGCTGGGCAGAGCCGAACGTCCCCATTCGGGGGCGTTTACATTTTTGACAATCGAAATAGTTGGGTAAGTAATGAAGATATTGATAGAAGAAGAACCTGACGTTGGCAGACGCCGACGTTTGGACAACCATCTGCAATTGATGGGTGTCCCTTCTCTGGATTTCAATTCCTTCTACAACTTCTCTTTTGCCAGGTCGTCAAAGCCCAGACTTTTTAACACAACATACAGTGACCGTTCGCGGGATTCTACAAAGACTTTTGTGACCCGTTCCAGTGCCGCTCTTTTTTCCTTCCTGTCCTTGGTCAGAATGCCTGGCTTGCGAATTTCCTCAAGAAAACCCGCAGCCAGGGAGACATCATCATTGGCTTTTTCCAGAGCTTGGAGTGTATAGGTCTTCAGGTATTCTAAATAGAGTTTTTGATTCATAATTTGTCCTAGATTTTTAATAAATCTCTGAATTCAGGCAGCTGCCAGGGTATGATTTGGGCCCCAGCGATGAATATTATCAGGCTGGCTGCTCCGATGCTAGCCAGGATAGATTGGGGGGTACCCAGGATATACTGAAGTCCAAGGCTAATCCCAATTCCCACCAGGCTTGCGCCCACCGCCCGGATCAGAGTTCCGGATAATTTTGGTCGAAAAGGCATGACCCTGTACAGCAGATAGAATAGCAGCAGAGTTTCACCTGTATACGCCAATGAGTTGGCCAGGCCGATACCCGGCGCGCCCAGATTTCTGGAAAGAGGAACGGCCAAAATCAGAAAGGTGATTGATGCGGCTGCGGAAGCCAATAGAGGGGTTTTTGCATTCTGTCTGGCATAAAAAGCCCTGGCAGAGACTTCCAAAAGGGAATGACCGACAAGCCCCACCAGGTAAGCCCGTACGGTCCATAAGACCAGATCTGTGCCTGCCGCGTCGAATCCAAGCACGGTGATAATTGGCTTGAGATTAATGGAGAGGATCACTGCAATCGGTATGGTTAAACCTGTAATCACCCGGATAGTCTTTTCAAGTGTTAATCGATACCCATCTGTATCCCCAATTGTGATCTGTTCTGAGAGAGTAGGCAGCAGCGCGGTTCCCAGAGCGGTGCCTATAATCGATTCAGGCAGCTGCATGAACAGCCAGCCATATACCAGCGCGGTGACTGCTCCTGTGGGCATTCTGGATGCCAGGTTATCCTGCATGATAAAGACCAGCTGGATGAAAAATACCGTTAGAACCCGCGGGCCCATTAACTTCAGCACCCGTGCTACTCCAGGATCTCTGAAATTCAACTTCGCCTGCCAACGGAAACCGAATTTGAATAAAGCCGGAAGCTGGATCAATAAAAAAAGGATTGCGCCAAGGATCACTCCATAGACAAGTCCATGAATACCCAGATTGTAGGCAGGCAGGGTAATCGGCCCGATTTGGAAACCTTTCTCCGGGGCCAGGATCAGGATACCGAATAAAGAGCCAATATCATACATGCTGGGTGCCAGAGCAGGAACCAGGAAGTGCTGGTGAGACTGCAAACCAGCAATGGCCAGGCCGCCCAGTGAGAATAACAGAGTGGCTATCAGATTAAGGCGCATAAGGTCTGTTACCAGATCCTTTTGCCCGGAAGAAAAACCTGGAGCGATACCAATTTCCATTGTTACCAATTGTTTTGCACTCAGAGCGACCAGGATCGATACCCCTGCAGTGACAAGGAATACGCCGTTTGTGACCTGGGAGAATAGCCCCCAGGTCTCTGATTTTGGTTTGGATTCCCTGTATTCTGATAAGACTGGAATGAAAGCCATCGCCAGGGCGCCACCTGATATTAAGGCGAAGACCAGATCTGGTATGTTGTTAGCTGCGTTGAAGGCATCAAGTTCTGTTGAAAGGTTGAAGGTTCGGGCAATGAGGATATTGCGGATGAACCCGAGTATTTTTTCAAGGCCAAAGAATACAGCAATGATAAGAGTTGACCGGGCGATGTGTTTCATGTTGGGAGTATAGCATAGTTGGGGTTATGAGTAGTTTAGTGTTCATGGGTATCCGGATTTATTTGGACCGATAATGGACGGAAACGGAAGGAGATGGACGACTATGTACGAATATGTACTAGTTGGGATTTACTATGAATTTAATGTTTGTTGGAGGTTCAATATCCAGTAAAATAGAATTTTTCCGATTTTTCTTACCTCAATGAGGTCATTCTCTGATAGATATTCCCTTCTCTGGATCAGATCTATACCAGCTACTGTCTCGATATAAGACCTCAAGGCGATTCTCAAGAAGCGAAATTGCTCTTTATCTGATTGCCCTGTCGATCCCTCAGTTATATTTATTTCAATCGAGGTTGCTGACCTGATCAGCTGAGATGAGAGATTATATCTTTCATTTCTTGGGAAATTATTTTTGAGATTATATATCATATCGACATAATCCAAACCCAGCTGATACACTTTTATGGATTGGAATTTATACTCCCCCATTATTCCTCCATTACCTGAAAAAAATGATCTTTTTGATATATATTCTATAGGTATATCAAGATTTCAATAACTGATCCCTATCGGTAATTAACCACCCCTTCTGTCTTTTTTCCGTCTCTGCCCGTCCTTCTCGATCCTTTTCCGTGCCTCTCCCTCCTTCTGATTTCTCGCTATCAGTGGTAAGATATAGCTTGATTTAATCCAGAATTTGCTGGGAATTATTTGGCTCAAGTGTAAAAAGGGAAATCATGAAAGTAGCGCTTACTGGATCTATCG
>Ga0180430_10001388_pt1 | contig 23690 bp, 21 predicted proteins | sample SS_ome_9_FD_132999 | JGI IMG/M metagenome (GOLD analysis project Ga0180430, IMG submission 132999) | Hypersaline lake sediment archaeal communities from the Salton Sea, California, USA - SS_1_S_2 metaG | ecosystem: Environmental > Aquatic > Non-marine Saline and Alkaline > Hypersaline >... | reverse complement strand
TGTGTATCCTCTTTTCGAAATTCGACGAGCTCCCCGGGTTGGTGGCGCTCATCTTCGAGGAAGCCTTCACGCCATCGGCGAGCTTCGCCGGGATGGCCGCCGGCGTCTGGCACCTGACCTTGCTCTGGGGGATCAAGCGAGCGCTTTTTTCCAACGAGGCCGGACAGGGATCGGCGCCGATCGCCCACGCGGCGGCCAAGACCAAGGAACCGATCCGCGAGGGCGTGGTCGCCATGGTGGGACCGCTCATCGACACCCTCACCATCTGCACCCTCACCGGTCTGGTGATCCTTTCCACCGGCGTGTGGACCGACAAGAAGGACGACGAGATCTCCCTCGATCTCGACAAGGTCTCGGTCTATGAGATTCCCGAGGAGGGGGCGCTCGTTGACGCCGATCTTCACGATGAGTCGATCGAGCTCGAAGATTTTCAGGGGTCGACCACCGTGGTGGGCGGCAAGGCGCCCGCCCTCGCCTTCGCCATCAATGACGCCTTGGTCGACGACGTTCTCCTCTACAGCGATGGCGAACTCTATACCGGTCCTCTCGCCATCGACGAGCAGGCAATCACCGGCGAGGAAGGAGTGTCGCTCTCCGTCGACATCCATGGCAAGGCGATCCAGAACAGCTCGGCGCTGACCGCTTACGCCTTCCGCGTCGGCTTCGAGGAGGCCTTTGGGTGGGGATTTCTCGGCAACCTGATCGTCACCCTCTCGGTGGTGCTCTTTGCCGTCTCCACGATGATCTCCTGGTCCTATTACGGCGACCGGTGCGTGGTCTATCTCTTCGGCGCCAGGTATGTGACCCTCTACCGCCTGATCTACGTCTGTTTCACCTTTTTAGGATCAGTCTTAGCCCTGGAAACCGTATGGCTTTACGGTGATCTCGCCCTCGGCCTCATGTCGGTTCCCAACCTCATTGCGGTGGTCCTCCTCTCGCCGATCCTGGTCAAGCTGACCAAGGACTACTTCTCGAGAGAGCACAAACGTTACAAGTGATGAGACGATTGATCGATGTTTGCGCGAAATCGGGAAATATTACACACCCTCTCGCGTGAAAATCAGGTTGACTCTTCAATATAATTCAATATAATTTCTTAGTAGCCTTTTTATTAAGCCTATTCCGTACACTGATTCCGTGTCAAGCGCGCCCCCGGCCTGCTTGAAAGTGTTTTTTAAGAGTGAACAGAATGCTCGATATGTTTTCCCCCGTCGCACTCGGCAGAGTGCATCCCCTTTCCCATCCCCATTTGAGGAGGAGCTCATGAACAGTTACAGCCGATTCAAGACCCTCTCCTGTGCGATCGCAGGCGTTCTTTGCGCTGCGATCTTCTGCACCACTCTCTCCGCGGCCGACCAGCCCGTGTCGGCCAATGTCATCAAGGGAACGCCGGGCGACACGGTCGTCAATTTCGCCATCGGCGACTACGAGACCGGCACCGTCATCATCGACGGCCGGGAGTACCTTTCCTTTGATGTGAACCGGCAGCACCTTCTCTTTGAAAAGGGCGCCCCCGCACTGCCCCATGTGGCCAAGAGTGTGATCATCCCCAACCGGGGCTCGGTCAAGATCGCCGCGATCAGCTCGAGTTACCAGGATTTCGAGAACGTCGAGATCGCCCCGTCGAAGGGCCATTTCTCGAGGCAGATCGATCCGGCCAGCGTGGCCTACACCTTCGGTGATGTTTACGAAAAGAACGCCTTCTACCCCGCCGAGATCGCCACGCTCAGCGATCCCTACATCATGCGCGATGTGCGCGGCGTGGAGCTTCACATCCATCCCATGCAGTACAATCCCGTCACCAAGGTGCTGCGCGTTCATCAGGAAGTGAATGTTTCCGTGGGCAAAGACGTGTCGAAAAAGATCGCCATGAACACGCTGCCCCTGAATTTCAAAAAACCGAGCCAGTCGTTCAACCAGATCGCCGCCACTCATTTCATCAACGGCGGAGGCGGCAATCGCTATCCGGGAATGAACGAGCAGGGCGAGATGCTGATCATCGTCTACGACAGCTGGAACTCCAACGTGCAGGCTCTCAAAACGTGGAAGGACTCGATCGGAATCCCCACGACGGTGGTCAACAAGACAACGGCCGGATCCAACGCGGTGCAGATCAAGTCGTACATCCAGAACTTCTACGACAACAACAACCTCGCCTTCGTGCTCCTCGTGGGTGACTCGAGCCAGGTCCCGGCACCGTCGACCGGCGGTTATGCGGCCGACCCGACCTACTCGCTTCTCGCGGGCAGCGACCACTATCCCGACGCCCTCGTGGGCCGCTTCTCGGCCACGACGAGCGCCCACGTCGACACCCAGGTGACGCGCACCATCGAGTTCGAGCAGATGATCCACCAGGGTTCTTGGAACGACAAGGCCACGGGAATCGCGTCGACCGAGGGTCCGGGCCATCACGGCGAATACGACGACGATCACATGGACCTGATCCGCAACAAGCTCCTCTCCTACAGCTACACCGACGTGGACAGGTTTTATGGCTACGGCGCCTCGTCGAGCCAGGTCAGCAACGCCGTCAACAACGGCCGCGGCATGATCAACTACACCGGCCACGGCAGCCAGACGTCGTGGGGCACGACGGGCTTCTCGAACAGCCACGTCAACGCCCTGACCAACGACAACCAGCTTCCCTTCATCACTTCCGTCGCCTGTGTGAACGGCCAGTTCAACACGACGACCTGCTTCGCCGAAGCCTGGCTCAGAGCGACCCACAACGGCGAGCCGAGCGGTGCCGTCGCCATGTATGCGTCGTCCCAGTATCAGTCCTGGAGCCCGCCCATGGACGGCCAGGACGAGATCATCGACCGCTACATCGACGAGACCTATGTCACCTTCGGCGCGCTCTGCTTCGCCGGCGCGAGCTACATGATGCAGCTCAACGGCTCAACCGGCCGGGAAGAGTTCGACCACTGGCACGTCTTCGGCGATCCGTCGCTCAACACGCACGGCCAGGGCGGCGGACCGACCGACCCCGTCGTCGACATCGAGATCAACGACCAGGACGGTCCCATGACCCTCTTCTCGAGCCAGACGATCGACATGACCATCACCGTTCAGCCGAACCAGATGCTGGGAACAGAGATGGACTGGTGGGTCTATGGCGTGAAAGACTCGGCCAACAAGTACTGGTGGCGCTACCCCGGCACCTGGATTCTCTCGACCACACCGCGGCGCGCTTACGACGGCGCTCTTATTGCGGTGACCGACTACCTGATCGCCTCGGCGAAGATTCCGGCGGGAGACTGGATCTTCTACTTCGCCGTCGATGCTAAGGACAATAGTTTCCAGGGGACCTACATCGACGACATCGAGGTAAGGTCTCTCTAAAAGAAGAGCCCCAAAAAATCAGACCTCACAGATCGCCGCTCTGATCATCCGATCAGGGCGGCGATTTTTTCAGGCCGATCGACGATGTGAAGGGCGCCCGCCGACTCGAGCTCCTCGCGCGGCCGGAACCCCCACGACACGCCCACGGGCACCATGCCCGCCCTGCGGGCCGTTTCCATGTCGATACTCGTGTCCCCCACGAAAAGGCAATCGGACGGCGCCACGTCGATGGCGCGGGCGACGCGGAGGGCGGGGGCAGGATCGGGCTTCCGCGGCAGATCGTCGCGTGCGCCGAGAACAGCCCCGAATGTGCCTGACGGGATCAGGGCTTCGACGAGAAGCCGTGTGTGTCTATCCGGTTTGTTCGAACAGACGGCGAGCCGCACGCCGCCTTCAGCGAGCCGTGCGAGCAGCTCGAGAATGCCGTCGTAGAGCGCCACGTGATCGAGGAGGTGGCGGCTGTAGTGATCCTTCACGTCGCTTTCGAGCCGGTCGACCGCTCCGTCGCTCGCCTCGCCCCTCGCGTCCCGGAGCACACGGGCGCAGAGTGGGCGCAGTCCGTCTCCCACCAGATAGCGATAGTCGTCGACGGGGATCTCCTTGCGCCCCAACCGGGCGAGGCAGGTATTGACTGCCGACGCGATGCTGGCGAGAGTGTCAGCCAGAGTTCCGTCGAGGTCGAAGATCACCCCCCTGGGGTGCGAACCTGCCTGCGATGCTCCATCGTGATTAATCGAGTTCTCCATGACCTTCCTTTTCGAATCAGAGACGGGACCGCTTGCCACCCCGTACCGTCACGAAGTCGCGCGGCGGCCCAGGGCGATCATGAGGACCGACAGATCGGCAGGCGTCACCCCCGCGATGCGCGACGCCTGCCCCAGCGTGGCCGGCCGCAGTTGACTGAGTTTCTCGCACGCTTCCGGTTTGAGATGAAGAATCTTGCCGTAGTCGATCCCGTCGGGCAGTGCATAGTCTTCCCACTGGGCCATCTTTTCGATGCGCGCCGCGTGGCGTTTGATGTAGCCCTCGTACTTCACGTCGATCTCCACCTGCTCCTTCTCCGCACCGGTCAGAGCCAGATCCCGGAGCGGCCCGCTCTCGTCGATGAGATCGTTCAAGGTGGCCTCCGGCCGCCGCAAGATCTGTTCGAGACTCAGACCGTGGTGCCTCGTCCGGACGAGGATTTCGCGCGCCCGCCTGATCCGGCCTTCCTTCTCGACCACGCGCTCGTGGCGGCTCTGATCGACGAGGCCGATGGCATGGCCGATCGGCGTCAGGCGGCGGTCGGCGTTGTCGTGCCTCAAGATCAGGCGGTATTCGGCCAGCGACGTGAACATGCGATAAGGTTCGCGCGGCGAACGCACGACCAGATCGTCGACGAGGACGCCCATGTAGGCCTGCGACCGCTTGAGGACGAAGGGGTCCTTCTTGCCGAGGCGGCGGACGGCGTTGATGCCGGCCAGCAATCCCTGGGCGGCCGCTTCCTCGTAGCCCGAGGTGCCATTGATCTGACCGGCCAGATAGAGACGCGCCACGGGAAGGGTCTCGAGGGTCGGCTTGAGCTGGCAGGAAGGCACAAAATCGTACTCCACCGCATAACCGGGCCTCACGATACGGGCCGATTCGAGCCCCACGATCGAGCGGATCATCGCCTCCTGCACGTCGACGGGCAGGCTCGTCGATATCCCGTTGAGGTAGACCGTCTCCGCCTCGAGCCCCTCGGGCTCCACGTAGACCCTGTGGCTGCCGCGGTCGGAAAAGCGGTGTATCTTGTCCTCGATCGACGGGCAGTACCGGGGGCCCACGCCGGTGATCTTCCCGGCGAAAAGCGGCGAGCGGTCGAGGTTGGCGGCGATGATCTCGTGAGTGCGCCCGTTGGTGCGCGTCAGATGGCACGAGACCTGGCGAAGGGGAAGGCTTCTCGTTTCGAACGAAAAGGGAACGGCCGCGGCGTCGCCTTTCTGTTCCTCCATGCGACCGTAGTCGACGCTGTCCCTGTGGATGCGCGCCGGTGTGCCCGTTTTCAACCGTCCCAGTTCGAGTCCGCACTCCTCGAGGGAACGGGCCAGCTCGTGCGCCGGGAGCTCGTCGATGCGCCCGCCGGCCGTGCTCTCCAGGCCGATGTGAACCAGACCGTTGAGGAAGGTTCCCGTGGTCACGATCACCGCGCCCGCATCAACGGTCGAACCGTCGTCGAGGACCACGCCCCTGATCTCGCGGCCGCCCCGCGCCCCGGCGGCGGCGGGCCGATCGGCCGTCACGAGGCGCGTGACCATCCCCTCGACGATGTCGAGACCTGGCTGCTCGGCGCAACGCGCCCCCATGGCGGCGCTGTAGAGGTCCTTGTCCGACTGGGCGCGCGGCGAACGGACGGCGGGCCCTTTGGTCGTGTTGAGCATGCGAAACTGGATCCCCGTCTGATCGGCCACCTTGGCCATCTCTCCGCCGAGGGCATCGATCTCTCGAACGAGCTGCCCCTTTGCGAGGCCTCCGATCGCCGGATTGCACGCCATGCGGGCCATCGACCGGCGGTCGCGGCTCACCAGGACGGTGTGGGCGCCGAGACGCGCGCATGCGAGCGCCGCCTCGCACCCGGCATGTCCGCCTCCAACGACGAGTACATCGGCTTTCACGATTCGCGATCCTTTCCGAATCCACAAAGTTCCCACGGCCAGGCTCCTCCTCGGTCCTGCCGCGGCCGGTCATTGTAAACAGGCGCCAGTCGTGGGCAATAACCGTTTGATTTTCGCGGCAGTGGCCTCTAAACTCCGGTTTTGTGATTCCCCGTTCCCGAGAGACATGAAGGAATGATCGCCATCCGCACTCGATTCCGGCTCACCCTCGCTGCAGCAGCTCTGGTCGTCTTCTGGGCAGGCTCCATCGATGCGCCTCTTGTGCACGCCCAGCACAAACCGGACGGCCACACTGCCGACAAGGGGCCCAACCTTCTGACCATTGCCGAGGCCGAGGCAAAGAAGCAACGCGGCCTGATCGACAGCCGGATCAAAAGCACTTTGCTCCAGCTCGGCATCTATACCGATCCGACCCTCGACTTCGTCCAGCAGAAGATGAAGGAGATCTTGTCCTACGGCGGGTACGCCGTTCCCCTGCTCGTCGACGCCATGGAGAATCAGTCTACGGAGCGGACCCAGATCAACGCGGGCCGGATGGCGGCCGCGATCCTGGCGCGGATCAACGATCCCCGCGTGCTGCCCGAGGTACAGCGCATGCTGTCCGGCGGGAACGACCGGGCCAAGATCAACGCCCTCCGCTGTGTGGGCCTTCTGGGCGAACAGACCAGCTCGGCCGATATCCTCGCCCTCCTCGAATCAAAAAATATCGAGCTCCGCTCGGAAGCGCTCATCTGCCTCGGCCTCATGAATTATGAAGCCACGCGCGAACTGGTCGCGCCGATCCTCGCAGAAAAAGACGAGGGCCTCCACCTGGCGGCGATCCGGGCGCTCATCCATCTCAGCGATCCCGCAAACGAGGATCTGATCTTACCGATCTTCGCGTCGTCGAAGGATCTCGTCGTGATCGAGGCGGGAGTCGAATTCTGCCATGCCTTCGGCACCGCCGCCTCCGTGGGATCGCTGATCGCACTCTACGACAAGGAGGGCCTGCGGCGAAAACAACGGTGGTCGATCATCCGATCACTCACCGAGGTGGGCAAACGGACCGGCCCGCCCGAGCAGGAACCGATCATCGCCTTTCTGAAAAAGAACCTGAACAGCGCCGATAACCGGACGATCAAGGTGGTGGCCCTCGCTCTCAACCAACTGGGTGACGACTCGGGTGTCAAGGTGTGCACCGAACAGCTCGACCGGCTCATCTCGAGGCATTCGTCTGCCGAGTACTACTTCAGACGGGGCGAGATCTTCCTCGAGTTCGGAAAGTACAAGCAGGCGCAGAGAGATTTCAACGAGGGGCTCCGCAAGGACCGCAAGGGGGGACGCTACGGGGCGCAGGTGTTCGTTTCCCTCGCCCGCTGCTACGCTGCCGAGACGCGGTATGCCGATGCGGAACGGACCCTGAGAAAAGCCGAGGGCCAGGACTTCACCCGCCTCCCCATCGAGTACAGCGAATTTCGCCAGATGGCTGACGATCCCCGCTACGCCAAGGTCTTCCGGCCCGGCTGGAAATGATCCCCGCCGTCGCCGATCCTTTCCCGAACGTTACGGGCGCGTAACAGACCGGCCTCAGCGAGCCGGCCGGCTACCGCCGACCCGCGGTCGGCTATCACCGATCGGATCGCGCCGAGCCGAATAAGGGGGCGCCTCGTGGCTTTCGGGCGCCGATTGAAGAAGCGATATTTCCCTTGCACTTGGGCCCCTCTTTTGCACCATGAGCGTGCAAATGAAAACCTCGAAAGCAATCCTCGAACTCGACCAGATCCAGAAAGTCATCGGTTCCCGAACCATTCTCGACGGTCTCACTCTCACGGTGAAGGAGGGTGAGAAATTCTTTATCGTCGGGCCCTCGGGTTGCGGCAAGACGACCCTGCTTCGTATCATCGCCGGCCTCGACGGCCGCCACGGGGGAACGGTCGCGATCGACGGCCGATCGATGGCCCACAAGGGCGCCTTCGTCCCCCCCCACCGCAGAGGAGTGGGATTCATCTTTCAAGAGGGCGCTCTCTGGCCCCACCTCACCGTCGACCAGCATCTCTACTATTCGCGCGAGGCGCGCGGCGACCGGGAATGGACCGAGCGGATCCTCGCCATCACCGGGCTTGCCGCACGGCGTCGCGACTATCCTCACATGCTCTCGGGCGGAGAGCTGCAAAGGATCGCTCTGGCGCGCGCCCTCTCGGGCCGGCCGCGGCTGCTGCTCCTCGATGAACCGCTCCGCAACATCGACGCAAATCTCGCTCGCGAGATGCGCGATGCCATCGTGGCGATTCTCGACGAGCTCTCCATCACCTCGATCTTTGTCACCCACGACCAGGAGGAAGCCCTCTCCACGGCGGACAGAATCCTTCTCATGAACAGGTCGGGCCAGGTCCAACTCGGCACGCCCCACGAGGTCTACAACAATCCCCTCACACCCTGGGCGCTCCAATTTTTTGGAAGGGCCAATGTTTTCGAGGGACGCGCCGACAGCGCGGGGATCATGGAAACTCCTCTCGGGCCGGTCGACACCCGCCTCGCTCCCGGCACCGCTTGCCGGGCGTTTTTCCGGCCGGCGCAGATTCTCATTCTTTCCGAATCGGAAGGACGATCGGCGAAAGTCACGGCCAGGACTCTTATGGGAGCCGTCACGCGGCTCACCGTTGATGTTGACGGAAGGGCGCTCCACCTGGTCTGCTGCGGGGCGGGGCCCGCCGTGGGCGCGCTTATCGGGATCAAGGCAGGCGCGCCACCAACCGTCTTCGCGGACGAACAAGACGTCTTCGCGGACGAACAAGACCTCTTCGCCGACGGACAGACAGCCAGCACAGAGAGCAACCGGAACGATCATGTCGATTAGAACGATCACAGCGATTGTGTTGATCCTCGCCTTTGGCGCGCTCCTCGCCTTCATGGCCTTCAACAAGAGCGAGCCGTCGGAGCCGATCCGCCTGGCGAGCGCCGACGACTGCCAGACGTGCCACCCCGAGGTCTACGCCGAGTGGAAATCGAACTGGCACGCCAAGGCCTGGTTCGACCCGCTCGTGCGCGCGCCCGATCAGTCGGACAATTTCAAGAAGAAGGACTGCGTCCCGTGCCACGCGCCCCGTCCGATCTTCGAGGCGGGAATCGGTGCCGGACAGCGTGTGGTCGAACGCCAGTCGAACCGGCAGGACGGCGTCGACTGCGTGGCGTGCCACAAGCTCCCGACGGGCGGTTTCGCGGCGGCCAATCGCAACGTCACCGGAGACTGCGGGCCACGATTTCATCCCTCCATGGCCACCGTCGATCTCTGCACACCGTGCCACAACCAGCACAACACGGTCAACGAGTGGCGGGCGTCCGACGCGACGCTCAGGGGCGCCAATTGCAATCACTGCCACTATCCACCGGTGACGCGGCCCGGCCGCAACGGCGGTCCGCCGCGGACCGGCCGATCGCACGCCTTGCGGAGCTGGCGGTCCGAAAATCTCGAGATGCCGGCTCTGACGATCGGGTCGAAAATCATTGAAGACGAGGAGCCGAGGGCCTTCGCGATCAGTCTAATCAACGACAAGACACCCCACAACGTCCCGGCCGACTCGCGCAACCGGGCGCTCGATCTGGTTCTCACCTTTTACAAGGCAGGCGGTCAGGCTTTCAGCGCCGCCGACGGCGCGCGCGACTTCGGCCAGGAGCCGGGAACGTACAGAATGCGCTTCCGCAATCCTTACCGGTCGGAGATCGGCAAGAAAAACACGCAGATCGTCTCGGGCAGTACGGTAATCCTGAAAAAGGAGATTCCCCCCGATGCGGTCAGGGCGCGATTTGCCCTCCTTTACAAGCTGACCCCTTTCACCCCCGACGAGGAGGCGATCGAGATCTACAGCGAGGAGGTCAGTCTCTGAGCTCCCTCACGCACCGGAAACCGAGTTCGCCCAGGGTGGCCTCGGCACGCACCGGCATCGCCCGGAGGGCCACCACAGCCACGGGAAATTCGAAAGGCATGATGTAGGCGCCCCCCTTCCGTGCGGCGATGGCCTTGTTTGCGCCGTCGTGGGCGATCACCCACTCCGATGCGTTCCCCGCCATATCCATGCAACCCCAACCGCTCCGATCTCGCTTGAAGCTGCCCACATCGCGGAGAGAAAGTGTATCGATGTTGGCCGCTGTCAGGAGGGTACGATCGCCCCAGGGGTAGCGGCCTCCACCGGCGCACGCCGCCGCCACCTCCCATTCAGTGTCGGTGGGGAGGCGTTTGCCCGCCCAGGCCGCGTAAGCGCGGGCGTCGTCGAAGGAGACGCCGGTGACGGGGCGGTTTTCGTGGGCCAGGGGATAACGTCCGCCCGACCACGCCGCGGGAGGGCGATGGCCCGTGCTCCTCACGAAGGCGTAGTACATGAAGTTCGTCACCTCGAAGGTATCGATCTCGAAGGCGGGAATGTACTGGATCTTCTGCGGATTCTTCAGGGAGGTGCGTGCCGACCCGGTCTCGTATCGCCCGGCGGGCACAGGGATCATCACCTGGTCGATCGGAACGTGGTCGATCAAGTATTCGATGTAGAAGCGGGTCTGCAAGTCTGAGACGCGACGGGCTTCTTCGAGATCGGACAGAGCCCTTCGACCGAGGAGTTGAAGCTGAAAGAAGGCTTCTTCACGGAGCGCGAGTTCAGGGGCGCTCAGTTCGGCGATCCACTCTGCCGCGTCTTTTCCATCGGCAGGCGAACACAAGGAAAATAGCAGGCAACACGCGATGAGGATCACACTTCTGTGATCGAAGATCACGCTCTTGTGATCGAAGATCACACTCTTGTGATCGAAGATCACACTCTTGTGATCGAAGATCACGCTCTTGTGAGAATGGACCGGCTCCATCAAAAGAATCCGATCATCAGCGCATCGTGGCCCGAACGCGCCACCGAAACATCGCTGAGTTTCAGTGCGTGCTCCATCGAGGGCGCGCCTTCGCCGAGGACGGGCGAAAGGGAATCGGCTCCGCCGACCACGACAGGCCCGACGAAAACGACGGCCTCGTCGGCGAGACTCGCATCGACGGCAGAAGTAATGAGACCGCTCCCCCCCTCCACCAGAAGGCGACCGATCCCCTTTTCGAAGAGACGGTCGAGGGTTTTCTCGAAAAAGAGCGCCCTCTGGGCGCCGTCACAGTCGACGGTCAAGATCTCCGCTCCCGCCTCTTCGAGGGCGGCGACGGTCTGCGCGTCGTGGCCGGGCCGGGTCACGATCGTCGCCCGGCCGGCGGGAAAGGTGTCTGTCGGCCCGAGTTGCAGGAGCCGCGCGCCGGGCGGTGTGGACAGATCAGGATCGATCACGACGCGCGCCGCACGAAGGGGCGCTTTTTTCAGGCGGCAGTTGAGACTTGGATCGTCGGCGTGCACCGTGCCCGCGCCGACGATGACCGCGTCACAGTGGCCCCGCAGCCGGTGCACGAGGCGGCGCGATTTCTCGCCCGAGATCCATTTGGACGAACGGTCCCGGGCGGCGATCCGGCCGTCGAGGGTCATCGCCCATTTGACAACCACCCAGGGACGGCGCCGGCCGAGGCTGGCTTTGAAGCGATCGAGAAGCGTCTCGCAGGCGGGATCGTCGAGAAGATCGACAGGGACACCTTCGTCCTTCAAGAGGCCGATCCCCCTGCCGTTGTGGGCGCTGTTGGGATCGAGCGCGCCCACGACGACGCGCGCCACGCCGGCGTCGACGATCGCCTCGACGCAGGGCGGAGTTTTTCCCGTGGTCGAGCAGGGTTCGAGGGTCACGTAGAGTGTTCCGCCGCGCGCCGCTTCGCGCGCCTTGGCCAGGACGGCCTTCTCCGCGTGCGGTCCGCCGTAATCGGCGTGCCATCCCTTGAAGACCTTCCCGCCGGGGGAGACAACGACGGCGCCCACCATCGGATTGGGTTCGACGAAACCGCGCCCCTTCAGGGCCAGTCGGGCAGCCTCATCGAGAAATCGTCTGTCCTCGGTCCGCGTGCGGCTATTCATCAGTCGACCACCTCCAGCACATCGTCGCAGAGGAGCGTGAGAGCCGTGGTGCGCGCCACGCGCAGACGCGCGAACCGTCCGATCATCTCCTCTTTCCCGCGAAAGGCGGCGATGTTGTTGTACACGGTCCGGCCGGTGAAGCGATTTTCGTCTCTCCTGCTTCGGCCGGTGACGAGCACCTCCACCTCGGCGCCGACGAGTGCGGCGTTCTTCTCGGTGGAAATTTTTTCCTGAATGGCGAGGAGGCGCGCGTTGCGCTCGCGCTTGACCGCGTCGGGTACGTCGTCGGCGTATTTCTTGGCCGCCAGTGTACCCGGCCGGGGCGAATACTTGAAGATGAAGGATTGCTGGAACCGCACCCGTTCGAGCAGGGCCACGGTGGCGGCAAAATCATCGTCGCTCTCACCGGGAAATCCGAGAATGAAATCGGAGCCGAACTCCATATCGGGAACCGCCGCGCGCAGCGCGTCGACCATCTCCACGTAATCCTCGACACGGTAGCGGCGATTCATCCGCTCGAGAACGGCGTTCGAACCCGACTGGGCGGGCACGTGTAGAAAACGGGTCACCGTGGGGCAGTCGCCGATCGCCGCGATGAGGGCCTCGTCGACGTGAGACGGATAGGACGTGACGAAGTGAAGCCGCCTGAGGCCGCTGAGGCGATCGAGGCGCACGAGAAGTTCGGGAAGGCGCGTGCCGCATCCGTCGTCGTAGCGATTGACCGCCTGGCCGAGAAGGGTGATTTCCTTGACGCCGTCGTCGATCAATCGCCGCGCCTCGTCGACCACGTCGTCGGCGGGTCGGGATTCCTCGCGGCCGCGCACGAAGGGCACGATGCAGTAGGAACAGAACTGGTTGCAACCGCGCATGACGCCGAGAAAAGCGCTGAAGAGGGCGGGCCTCTGAGCCGTATCGCGAGCGACCTCAGGCCGGTCGGTGCTCGCCACGGCGGCCACCTGCGATTCTCCCGAACGCACCCGTTCGACCAGATCGGCCACGTGATGGAAGTCGCGCGTGCCGCAGACCACGTCGAGGTGGCGGTGCCGGTCGAAGAGCCGGTCGGCGTGTTCCTGGGCCATGCAGCCGAGAAGACCGATGACCAGATCGGGATTCTGCTTCTTGAGCCGTTTCAGTGCGCCGAGACGCGAGTGAACGCGGTCCTCGGCGTGCTGGCGCACGCTGCAGGTCACAAAGAGGATCAGGCCCGCCTCGTCGTCGTCGCCGGTGAAGGTGTAGCCCCGCTCGGCGAGCACGGAGCTGACCAGTTCGCCATCGAGCTTGTTCATCTGACAGCCGAAGACGTGGATCGACGCGGTCTTGTCCTTTGTGCCGTTCACTCGAGCTCCACAATGACATCGAGGGCGCGGAGATCTTCCACGAGCCGTTCACGGCCCTGAAAGCGGATCGCTTTCATCCCGAGCCTGGCGGCGCCGTCGACATAGTCCTGAATGTCGTCGACATAGACGCACTCCGTCGGATCGAATCCTCCCACCTTGGCGGCCTTCATGAAGATCAGCGGATCGGGCTTCATACGCTTTTCGCGAAAAGAGAGAACATGTCCCTTGAAGAGGCCAAAGAGATCCCTGTTGGCGCTGAGGTGTTCGAAATGCCAGGGATTGACGTTGGAGAGCATGACGAGCGGATAGCGTCGCACCAGATCGGCAAGGAGTTCTTCCATCGCGGCGTGGCGGTCGAAGATGCTGTTCCAGAGCGAACGGATTTCGTCGTCGCCAAGATCGAGGGACATCTCCTGCCTCACACGTTGCACGAAGACGTCGGGACCGATCAGGCCGTGATCGAAATCACGTCCCAGGCCCGATTCTTCGGCGCGGCGAAGGAGGTCTTCGGCGGAGTGTCCCACGAGACGGGAGAGCGCCTGGAACCACCGTCCGTAGTCGAGGCGAACGAGCACGCCGCCCAGATCGAAGATGAGGCATTTGATTGCGGCCATCACGAGTTCTTCTTGAGCCAGTCTTCCCACTTCTTGATCGCCTTGTCCCTCTCCGAATTGGAACCGCGGGGATCGAAGTTGAGACCGGTCTCACCCGTCATGCGGATCAACTGCAGGAGGGCTTCCTCGCGCACGGTGACGTCGGGATCCTTGAGGACCTTGACGAGGACCGGAATGGCCGGGAGATAGAGAAACTCCCCCACTGTCTGGATCGCGCCGACCTGCACGAACTGGTCGGGATCTTCGAGGAGGGGGAGGAGATAGGGAAGGGCTTCCTTGATCCTGTTGTCGTAGACGAGGTTGACCGCCTCGAAGCGGACGCTGTTGTCTTTCGAAGTGAGCTTGGCCTTGAGTTCCTTGAGCTCCTTCGATTCTTTTTCCGTCGCCGGCTTGTGGGCCGGTTCTCCCGAATTCGTGGCCTGAGGGCTGACCGCAACCGGACCCGCCTGGGCGAGTCTGTCGAGATCGGCCTTGTAACCGTTGAGCCTCTGGCGGATCCCGCTGTAATCGTTTTCGAGCGCCGACATGCGGCCGTTGAACTCTCCCAGTTTCAGTGCAACCCCATCGACGGCGGTCCGCAGGTCGGACGTGGTCGACAGGTTCTCGGAGAGGTTCCTCACCTCGCCGCGGACACCGGCCAGGTCTCCCCTGAGCTGGATGATATCGGTCTGGATTCCGGTGAGGATCGTCTCCTGTTCCTGCGATTTCACCTTCAGGGCGACCACGTCGGGCTGGAGCAGGTTGAGCCGTTCGGTCACGTTTCCCACGTCGCCGCGCAACTTGTCCTGCGACGAAAGTGTGGCAAACTCTTCGTCCTTGTTGCCCTGGCCCCAGAGCATGATGGCAAGCACGGCCATGAGCAGGACGATGACGATCGCAAAGAGGACGATCGAGGTCTTCTCAGTCGATTTGTTAGCTGTAATTCCCTGCATGGCCTGCAGAGGGTTGTGGCTCGCGCAATAGATCTTCCCCCCCACCGTTGTGGCCACGCCGTCCTTGATATCCTGGAGCGGAATGCTCTCGTTGCAGACATCGCAAAAATAGATCTTCATTCTGCTTCCCGCCTCTCGTAACAATACGGAGATGATCGAACCGATACCCGTAAAGATGCGTCTGAAAACTGATTCAATTCCATATATTTCTTTTTTTTTGCAGACTAGGTTCATCAGCTATATATATGTTATGAGCTGAGGAAACGAGAAAGCAACTTTTTTACTGATGGTGCCTGGTGGCCGAAAAATCATTCAAACCCGCTAAAACCGCCCGAGGGGCTCTCGATTCGGCAGGCTGGCGGTTCGACATCGGTATCTACGAATATCTCAACGAAAAAACGCCCGCCGACATCGAGACGATGTCGGCCCTGGCCGAGGTCTACACCCGTTCGGGACAGCTCGATGAAGGACTCGAGATCGACCTCAAGCTGATCGAGCTCGACCCGAACAATGCCATCGTCCACTACAATCTGGCCTGTTCCTATTCACTTCTGAACAGACTCGAAGAGGCTCTCGATCAACTCGAGATCGCCATCCAACTCGGTTACGAAGATGCAGGCCACCTCGACAGCGATCCTGATTTCGCCAACGTGAAATCATCGCCCCGCTTCCGGTCCTTGCTCGCACTCATCCGAAAATAATCTGATTCCATTGCGATGATCGCTCGGGAAGCCCCGTTTTTCCTGGTCTGCGGGGCTGCGAAAAAAATAAAAAGTCGGCTGAAAAAGGTTGACCCCACCTTTTGGACTCTCTATAAAAAAATTTGACTCGGATTCGAAACATCTGAGTACGGCGGTTCAGCAGAAGTATTTACGGCGGTCAAAGGAGGAAGATTGTCTTCAAACTTCATCCTTTTATTCCATCCTATTTTTCACTACTGACGGGGGGTAAAAATGAACAAAGCTGGTTTGACGGAAGTGGTCCGAAAAAATCTCTGGAAGGATGCCACAAAAGCCCAGGCCGAGACTGCGGTCAACGCCGTTCTCCAGGGGATGCGGACGGGACTGAAAAAAGACAAGACAGTTCAGCTCGTCGGCTTCGGCACATTCAACACCAAGACGCGTAAGGCCCGCTGGGGGCGCAATCCGGCCACGGGAGAAAAGATCAAGATCAAAGCATCCAAGACGGTCGGTTTCAAACCTGGTAAAGATCTCAAGGGTTCTCTCTAAGCATCTCGCGGTCAGAGCAATCTGACCTCTCCGTGATGATCAACAAAAAAAGGCGCTGCTTCGAGCGGCGCTTTTTTTGTCTGTTGATGCCTCCTGTAAAGCCATGGTATAAATCCCCCTTTTCGCCTCATCGAAGAAATTCAAACCATGGGAGATGGTACGGTGACATCCACACAATTCTACCTGCTCGCCGAGGGGCAGGGTAGCAACCCGATGCAGTTCCTCTTTCTCATCGGCGGCATGATCCTCATCATGTACTTTGTCATGTTCCGCCCTCAGATGAAGGAACAGAAGAGGCGTCGCGCAATGCTGGCCGCCATCAAGAAGCACGATCAGGTTCTGACATCGGGCGGGCTCTACGGGACCGTCGTGTCCGTCTCCGATGCCGAGGTGGTCCTCAAGATCGACGACAATGTGCGCGTCAAGTTTGCCCGTTCGGCCGTGACCGCCATCGTCAACAGGGATGACGACGAGGACGGCAAGGCGTCCTGAACCGGAGACAGCGAATTTCTCGCACTCTGCGAAATTCTCGCACTCTGCGAAATTCTCGCACGGAGCCGTAACCGGTCCCGAAGGGACACGTCTTCATCGCATTGTGAATGACCGAGCCCCTTGTCGGATCCTGACCGATGCATGACCCCTCGGACCATCGAGCCGCCTTGGGAAAACGGGGAGAAGAGATCGTCAGCCTTCACCTGGCGCAGAGTGGCATGGACATTCTGGCGCGCAACTTTGCCTGTCTACCCCTCGGCGAGCTCGACATCGTGGCACGCGACGGGGAGACGGTCGTCTTTGTCGAGGTCAAGAGCCGCGTGGGACAATCGGGCCTGCGCCAGGCGATCGGGTCGCGCCAGACCATGCGCTTGAAAAGGATGGCCAAGATCTTTCTCGACAGAAGAGGCTGCTGGGAAGTTGATTATCGATTTCTTCTCTTCTACGTGGTCTTCGTCAGCCCCTCGGATCAAAAGCCCCAGCTTCTGAGGCTCGACGATCCCTTTTGATCCTCTCATCGACCCAAAGCCGTGGATCACCGACCCAAAGCCGTGGAGGCGACGATTTTCCCCATCGATGAGTCCGATCGAGAGTCAACGGCATTTTAATTTCGGAATGCGACCGTCGCCGAAGACTCCGCCATTCCTTCTTGGCTCATACCCGAGTTCCTGAGAAATTCCTATGCCAGGGGTTTTCGGCGACTTTTAGTTTCGAGTATGGCGGACTGGATTTGCCGTCGGGATTTGATGGAGAGCCGCGTGATCGCCTGCGGTTTTTGCCTAATCCCGGCGGTATTTCATTTCACCTTTTTTTCCCGCCCCTCTCCTTTAGGAAACGAAAAAGAGCCGGCCCGCGATCGGCGCGGTCCGGCTCTTTGTGGTGCGAAATGGTGCGAGGAGGGGGACTCGAACCCCCAAGGGTCTCCCCACCAGATCCTAAATCTGGCGCGTCTGCCAGTTCCGCCATCCTCGCAAAGGAATGGTGTGAGGCTACCGCGCGCTCCGCGCCTTTTCCAGTACAATTCCGACGTTTTGTGGAAGCGCGGGGCTCCAATGCCTATAGTGCAGGTCGATTGGAATGTGCGTCGTTTTTCCGAGATGAGGCAAGCCGAGGAGGAGGCAAAAAGGGGTGACGAAGACAGCGGCGCTGATGGTCCTTGGGGGAGCGGTTGCAAGCGGCTGCCTCTTCGTCGGTCTACTCGCCGGGACCGGACCGGTGGCCCAAGATGCGCCGATGGCGCTTGCTCTCGAAGCGCTGCCGATCGCCGACCTGATCACCACACCTCTGCCCGAGCCCGGCGAGGGAGTCGCGTACAGACCGCTCACCGCAATTTTCAGCGCCCTGCTTCATCGAATTCTTCCGGCCGACTCCTGGTTGTGGCAGGCCGTTCTTTTTCTCCTTCACCTTGCGACCCTGGCTCTCGGAGTGCGCGTGCTGCGCAGAATCGTGGGAACGACCGCCGCGGCGGCGGGCGGTTTGATCTACGCCCTACACCCCCTGCACGCCGCGTTCTTTGCCGCGCCCCTTGGAGGACTGGCCGCGCTCCTTCCCGCCCTGCTCGTCGTGGCATGCCTCGACAGGCTGGCGGCGTACCGTGAACGGGGCCGCACCATTCATTTTTTCACCTGTCTTTCGGCCATGGGGCTCGCCTGCCTGGCGAGCGGCCACGTCGGAATTCCGGTGATCGCCCTCCTTTTCGATCTCTTTCTCGCCCGGGGCGAGTACGCGCAACGCCTGCGGCACAAGGTCGCCCTTCAGCTCAGCCTCCTGGCCGTCTTCGGCGTGATCCTATTTGTCCGCCATCTGGCAACGGGCGCCACGCCAACGCTGGCGCTGTGCGGAACGGAGACAGCGGTCCTGCTCCTCGCCGCACCCTTCGGGCCCGCGCCCGCCTGTGCGTGGTGCCAGTGGTGCGCGTGGGGCTTTCTGGTCCTCTGCCTGACGGCGCTTCTCGGCCGCGCCGTGATCGATCGTCGCCAATTTCCGGCCGCTTTTATGAGGGCTTTCGTCCTGCTCTTGGTCGCCGTGGCGCTTCAGACGGAGTGGGCCGGTTGCGGATTCCGCCTCGTTGTCGCCCAGCCGCTGCCTCTGCTCTTCTTTGGGGGCCTCGCGGGGCTCGTCCTCGCCGGACCGCACCCGGCCGAAAAGAAAAGGAAACGCAACTTGGCGGCGCTTTTCCTCGCCCTCTGCGCGACGATCTCGATGGCGGCGATCAGTTGTTCGCTCTGCTTGTCGATTGCCGGAGCCGATCGACAGGCCCTGTCGGCCTCCGACGAGATCGGGGAACTCCTCGAGAGCCATCACGCGCAGCTCTTCCTTTACAATGAGCCTAAATCGATCTCTCTCGGGCCGACTCCGATCGCCTCCTTTCTGGGCAATGACCTCGTCGTGCGACTCTGGCCGGCCGTAAAGGATCTGGAAATCGCTCCCTTCCCCTTCAATGGTGAGTTTGACCTCACCAACGCCTTTCGAATCTTTCTAGCGCTGAGGGGCGGCGCCCTCCCCCTCGAGGTGGGCAACGACGGAAAGGTGTCACGCATCATGCTGTCCCATCGGAACGCTCACGAGACTTTCAAAACAGTCCGGGAGTCGGGATTCGATCAGCCGGGTGAAAAGATGCGACTCGTCCTGGAGCGGAACGGATTTCCCTTTTCCCTCATTCCTCCTCCCGAGACGGTTAGCGTCCGGGCCGTTCTCCTCACGCCCCTCGGAGTCTGCGTCGCTGACGAATTCGAGACGTGGATGCGATTCGATTCCGGGCGAGAGACATTCTACTTCAACGAGGAATGGTTGCGCCGTCGCCTCCGGCTCTTCGACGACGGCAGGCTGATCGCCTGGGTCGAGCTTCTCGACCGGTCAGGAAAATTGATACATCGAACCCCGTCGGTCCTCTTCCATCTCCGTCTCGGGGACAATTAAAATACGAACCGGCCGGTGGACGATCAGCCCCTTTGAGGTTAAGACTATTTAGGATATCGGGAACGAGGAGACCGATTGCAGGAGCTCGCCCCACGTGGCCGGCCCGATTCTGGAGGATTGACACTGGCAGCCAAAGAGGTCAAGGAATTTACTGTCCGGCGGAACTGTTCGGGAATGAGCCTTTTTCATTTCCTTCGCAAGACCCTGCCGCGGTCGATGGGGCGCAATGTGCTCGCCATGATCGTCGACGGCCACGTCGCGGTTAACGGCGAAGGGGGCGGCGTGCACCAGCCCCTCAGGAACGGCGACTACATCGAGGTCGACATGGCCGGATGCAAGCCTTCGGCAGAAAAATCCGATCCCGAGGGTCTGGATATACTCTACCGGGACGAGGGAACGCTCTGCGTATTCAAGCCGGCGGGGATTCCCGTAATCCCGGACAGGCGCCCCAAGGGATCGACGGCGGTCGAGCTCTGCAGGAAGATGCTCGCGCCCGAGGGGCTCAGACCAAAGCCCGTGCATCGCCTCGACAAGCACACGTCGGGCGTTCTCATGCTCGCTCTCACCAAGGAGTACGTCCACCCCCTGGGCGAGCTCTTCGCCCAGAGGCAGGTGGAGAAGATCTATCTTGCCTTTGTCCGGGGCACGCCGCGGCCGGCCGAGGGGGAAATCGACCTCGCAATCGGCACGGACAGAAAAAAGGCGACGCGCATGGTGATCGACCGGGCGCGTGGGAAACCGGCTCTCTCCCTGTTCAAAACGCTCAAGACGTGGAACGGTTACTCACTCGTCGAGGTCAGGCCCAAGACGGGCCGCACCCACCAAGTCAGGGTCCACCTGGCCCACATCAAGCACCCGATCCTCTGCGATGCGCTCTATGGCGGCGGAGACGCCTTTCATCTCTCCACCATCAAGCCCGACTACCGGATCGGCCGCGGAAGGCGGGAGCGGCCCATCCTCAACCGGCAGGCGCTCCACGCGGCAGAGCTTCGTTTCCGATCGCCCGCTACGGGTAAGGATGTGGTCGTAAAGGCCCCTCTGCCCGAGGATCTGGTCATTCTCCAGGGAAAACTGGAAAAGTTCGCCTGACAGGGTTGTTGACTTTCGTTCTCAGATCCCTAAAATAGTCCGACTTGGTTTCTAAAAAACACAAGGTGTTGAGAGCTCTCCCACAGCCGAACGCCTGGAGACGAAAAAATGAAAAAGAAAATCCGCGTCAGCAACACGAAAAAAAGCAAGATGAGCGGTTTCCGCACACGCAACAAGACTGCCAGCGGAAAGAAAATCATCGCCCGCAAGCGGCGCAAAGGCTCCTCGATCTGAGAGATCCCACCCTCTATTCGGGCGGCTCCTTCCCGCCCCTCCGGCCAGGGGTCTCGATTTTCTGCCTCTCCCAGAGCTTGGCATACTTCAAAAAGACATAAAATGCGGCGATCACCGCCAGGATGAATCCTTTCACCCCGTCGCGAAATCCCTGCTTGAGAAAATACATTCTCACGAAGCGTCCCGTGGGATTGAAGAGGAGCTTGGCCAGCGATGCCCTTTCGCCTGCGCCGTCCTTACCGGCAGCCATGGTCGTGGTGTAGGTGTTGACCTTCTCCATATGATGGGCGATGTTTCGATAATTATAGTGGTCGATCTTCGAGCGCAATCGGCGTGTGGTGCCGTCGACGGCCACATGATCGTGGGGATCGACCCCCCCCCATCGTCCCCGATCGCGATCGAAGAGGCGGAGCCGGTATTCGGGCCACCATCCCCCATGCTCGACCCATCCGCCGAGATAAAATGTCCGCCGTGGAAAGAAGTAGCCCGCCGTCCGGCCGGCGTCATCAGCCAGGGCGCGACGCACCTCTTCTGCGCCCCCCCCTTCGAGACGCTCGTCGGCATCGAGGCAGAACACCCAGCGGTTCGAGGCCAAGCGCACGGCCAGGTCCTTTTGCTTCACATGGCCGAGAAAGTCCTGGTGCACGACGCGGCACCCGTACCCCTCGGCGATCGCCACCGTCTCGTCAGTCGATCCCGAATCGACGACAACGATCTCGTCGGCCCAGGCGACTGATTCGAGGCAGTCCCTGATCATATCGGCTTCGTTGAAAGCAATGATGCAAGCGCTGATCGACAACGACTCATCCATGGTTTTTCTCTACTTGCGTCACGATCGGTTCTTAAGGGAGAATATGATATCACTTTCCGAACGCCAGATGTACGCTTCATCTTTCGAGCCCGAGGTGTGAATGTCGAAAATTTCTGTCATCCTACCCGTTTTCAATCGCGCCGCCATGCTGGCCGAGGCTCTCGAATCGGTCTGCAACCAGACGCGTCCCGCTGACGAGATCATCGTTGTCGACGACGGGTCCCAAGACGGAAGCGCCGCCTGTGCGCGCGAATTTGCGGGCGTCAAAGTGATCGAACAATCACAGAAAGGCGTGGCGGCGGCGCGGAACCGTGGGATCCGCGCCTCGTCTCATGGCCTCATCGCCTTTCTCGACTCGGACGACACCTGGCATCCGGCCAAGCTGATGAAGCAGACAGCTTTTATGGCTCGGAATCTGAACATCCCCCTCAGCCACACCGACGAAATCTGGATCCGCGGAGGGCGGCGTGTTAATCCCGGCGCCCGCTACGCTAAATCGGGAGGCGCGGTCTTCGCACGATGCGTCGAAGTCTGTTTTATTGCCGCGTCGACGGTCATCGTTCGGAGAGAACTTTTTGACGAGATTGGAGAATTCGACGAATCGCTTCCCGCGTGCGAGGATTATGACTTCTGGCTGAGAACGGCCTGCAATCACGAGGTGGGTTATTTACCCGAACCATTGACGACGCGCCGAGAGGGTCATGGAGATCAGCTCTCTCATCGGGTCGAGTACTTGGATCGCTACAGGATCGACGCCCTCGTCAAACTACTGCGTCTGAGAGCGCTCGATCGCGAGAAAGAATCGCTTGTAAGACAAACGCTGTCAGACAAAATCGCCATTACCAATCGGGGCCTCAGGAAAAAAGGCCTTTCGAAAGAGCTTAAAAAGATGCAGGACATTGTCGCAGAATTTCAGATTTTCGAACCGCTCTTTGATTCGCGTTGCGGAAGGGAAAGGAAATCAAAGTAGAGGGCAATTCCAGACTGTTGACTTATGGACTCTAGCTCATATCTGCAAGAGAGTTAAGACCTAACATACGTATCTTTCCGGCTTTTCAAAATTCACCTTGAACTCGTCGCAGGTCGGGGATATTCTTATATTAGTTGTATTGGGTATGATTTCCTTTTTTAATTTGCCCCATTGCTCTTTAAAGATCATAAAATTTCGAAGGGCTTGTCAAGGTTTCTTCGCCGAAGGAGTAAAACCCCTACTACTCACCTCCTAATTCCCTGATACCCTGGGTTTCCTGGCAAGCTCTTCTTTTAATCTTGGGCTCTTCTCCCCTTTCGGAGAAGAGCCTTTTTTTTTCTGTATACAACCATTTTTCAGCGACGGTCCACTGATGCGCTTCCCCGGGGCGAAGACTGCGTGTCTAGTGAAAACCGGCTTCTGCGCGCAATTTTAAATGTGATCGAAACCGGGTGAACTAATAGAGCCCGGCTCACCGAAAGAGTTCGGCTCACCGAAAGAGTTCGGCTCACCGAAAGAGTTCGGCTCACCGGAAGAGTTCGACCAAAACGGCTAAGGGGTGTGCATGTTATTTAAACCTGCACACCCCTGCCGATGCCCGCCAAATTTCTCGGGGTTTAAGGATTCGCGTTGTAGACATACACCGAACCGGCATCGGTCACTGGATAGGAAAGACTCGGAATCGATGGCGCGGAAATGTAACTCAAGGGATAAACAAATGCACGCGCCGGGAAGGGATTGTCCGCTCCGCTCGTACCCATTCCGTAAGCATAGACCAGTTGAGGCGCTGTGGGATTGGGCGGCATGGTATTCCCCGGGATGAATCGGAAAGATCCATCGACGGCGGCAAGGTCAAAGTTGTTAGCGGGTGTCAGGTCGCGGGTGTAGCTATAGGCGTTGATGTCGACTGCGATCATCTTTTCAGTCTGGTCTGGATAGGTGGTCGTGTTCGAACGGGAAAAGGCGATCATCATCCCGTCGTCGCTGGCCACGAGATTGTCGATCACACCGATTGTGTTGAAAGAAGTCACCGGCAGCGCCGCAAAGGGATGGACCAGATCCATCATGAAGACTTGCTGCGCCATGGCCGTCGGGCTCAGGTAGCGTGCCTTGAAGAAGACCGTCTGGTTGTCG
>Ga0180430_10001387_pt1 | contig 23694 bp, 23 predicted proteins | sample SS_ome_9_FD_132999 | JGI IMG/M metagenome (GOLD analysis project Ga0180430, IMG submission 132999) | Hypersaline lake sediment archaeal communities from the Salton Sea, California, USA - SS_1_S_2 metaG | ecosystem: Environmental > Aquatic > Non-marine Saline and Alkaline > Hypersaline >... | reverse complement strand
GCGGTCGCGTCCTTGACCGTCTCGGTCAATTCAGTGAATGCGTTGGTGAGCGCGTCGCGCGACTCCATTGCGACCGGGATGTAGCCGTCGGTCAGCGTATCGGAGGTGTACAGTCCCACGCCGACCACGTGGTGCGCCTTGAACTCGGGTTCGGATTCGAACGAACCCCAGTCGTCCATCAGGTAGACATGACAACCTTCGATCGCCATCGGCACGGTGAGGTTGTTGTAGGGCACCTCGCGCGCGACGTCGTCCAGCCAGGGGAAATCCGACTCGGAGAGATCCATGTAGTCGCGCACGATCATCTCGCGCGTATCGGAGAGCTTGTACGGCCCCGAGTTGTGCAGGCTGATGCGCGACTCGCACGAGATCAGAAAGCCGTACTGCGAGGCCGCGGCCATGAAGGCCTGGGCCGCGTTGTGCAACGCGTCGCCCTGGCGGCATTCGTAGAGATCGGCATGGAAGACCTGCACGCGGCGTTCGGCGAGGATCTGCGCCCGGTGGCCGTAGGCACTGTTGGTGATGTGGCCGTCGTTACGGTGCCAGGCGAGCTGGAAGCGTTTCCAGAAGTCCATCACGTCGATGACGTCCTCGATGGCATCCTGCGGACGCAACAGGCCGAGATTGATCATGTACTCGCGGCCGAGCAGGTAGAACGACGGCAGGCCCCAGCCCATCGCCGGGTTGGCGCACTTGATGCCCATGTTGCGCATGCGGTCGCCGATCTCCTCGGCCGGCATGTGCGCATCGACCTTGCGTACCAGCCCCGGGTAGCGATAGAAGGCCATGAAATAGGACAGCAGCATGTAGGGCGAGACCGGGAACAGCTTCGATTCCTGCACGGTGCGCGTCACGCACAGCCAGTAGGATTCGTCGGCGAGCTGCTGGATGAGCGCGTTGGTCTCGAGCAGTTGCGGGTAGGTGATCTTGCGCTCGCTCATCAGTCCCGTGCCTCCGCCTTGCGCCACACCTTGGCCGTCATTTCGATGCCGTGCTGATAGGCCTCGGCCGTCTTGGCCTTGGCCGTGATCTCCATCTTCACCGTGTCGCCCTCGCGGATACCGGACACTTTCGCGTTCATGAAGCAGGGAATGTTGTACTCGCGGGTGAGGATGCCGAGGTGCGAGCGCACCGTACCGCCGGCACAGAGCACGCCGGCGAACTGCTCGAGGATCGGCGCGGTCAGCGTGCCGCCGGAATCGTCGATGACGGCGATGGTGCCCGCGGGCACGCCCTCGGTGAGGTATTTCAGCACCTGCTCGCTCGAGCGCACGTAGCGCGCGGTACCGACCAGCGGCTCGTCCCAGGGCACGACGTTGTCGCCGACGCCGCATTGCGCCCAGCCATCGGCGTCGGCCGGGGCGGTCACGGCCTCGGGATGCTCGAAGCTGAACGTCGCAAGATCGCCGGCCAGCCCCGCGGCCGGTTTGTAGGCTTCGGGACGCTCCTTCACCGAAACCAGCGCCGACCATTCGTAACGGTGGCCGAGTTCGAGGATGCGCGCGTCGATGGCGGCGAAATCGGCCTCGGTAATCAAGGCCAGCGACTGGTCGAACACGAAGGTGTTCCAGTCGCCGCCGCTCTCGGCCAGCGCTTGGCGCACGCGGTCCTTGACCGCGCTGTGGAAGGCTTCGACGAGCGGCGAGGCCGCTTCGTCACCGAACTTGTCGGCATCGGCGTAGTAATGGCTCATGGGCTCGGAATCCGTTGACAGGCAGGCAGAACCCGGGTGTGCCGGCGGTCGCCGGCACACCCGGAGATTGACTCAGTGGCCGACGATGTTGACGCAGGTGACGGCCTCCTCGATGCCGACGATGCCGCCGCCGTTCTGCGCCAGCCCGACGCGCGCACCGTCCACCTGGCGCGCCCCGGCTTCGCCGCGCAGCTGCATCACCAGCTCGCAGATCTGGCCGAGGCCGGTGGCGCCGATCGGGTGCCCCTTCGACTCCAGGCCGCCCGAGGGATTGACCGGCAGGCGCCCGCCGAGACGCGTCTCGCCGCGCTCGGCGGCTGGTCCGCCGTCCCCCAGTTCGCACAGGCCGAGCGCTTCGAGTTCGATGATCTCGCCCATCGCAGTGGCATCGTGCACCTCGGCGAGATCGATGTCGGCGGGACCGAGGCCGGCCTGGTTATAGGCCTTCTGCGCGGCCAGCCGGCTGGCATGGCGGTCGAACTCGGTGATGTCACGGTTGGAACCCGACTGGATCACGCTCGCCAGCACGCGCAGGGTGCGCGCCCGCGCGGCACCGAGACGCTTGAGCCCGGCGGCGTTGCAGACGATGGCGGCGGCGGCGCCGTCGGAGATCGGCGAGCACATCGGCAGCGTCAGCGGGTAGGTGATGGGCGCCGCGGCGAGCACGTCGGCCACGGAGAACGCTTTCTGGTATTGCGAGAGCGGATTGTTGACCGAGTGCGCGTGGTTCTTGGCCGCGACGATCGCGAGCTGTTCCTGGGTCGTGCCGAACTCGCGCATGTGCATGCGACAGAAGCCCGCGTAGATGTCCATGAACACGCTGTAGGGGCGCGGCGAAGTCGAGCCTTCCGGCACCTCGACTCCCTCGGCCATGGCGGCGAAGCGGGCCTTGGACTGCTCGACCTGGTGCACGTCCCAGGCGCCGTCGAAGGCGCTGAACATGCGCGCCTTGTCGTCGGCGAACATTTTCTCCACGCCGATCGCGAGCGCGATGTCGGCGGCACCCGCCTTGACGTAGTTGACCGCCATGTGGAACGCGGTGCTGGCCGTCGCGCAGGCATTCTCGACGTTGACCACGGGGATGCCGGCGATGCCGTGCTCGCGCAGCGCAATCTCGCCACGCACCATGTCCTGGCCTTCCATGTGGCCCTGCACGCAATTGCCGAAGAACACCGCGTCGATCATCGCGGTCTCGCAGCCGGCGTCGGCGAGCGCACCGTCGAGCGCCTCGCCGGCGAGGCTCTTCAGGCTGCGGTCGAGATGCTTGCCGAAGTGGGTCATGCTGACCCCGGCGATATAGACGTCGCTCATCTGCGCTTCCTCGTCATGGTGGTCGGTTGCCGGCACGCGGAGCGGGCCGGTGCGGGCCGCACATAATAGCCCCATCACCGCGGCCGCCCGAAGTCGCCGCGCGGCGCGGTTTGCGGCACTGCATCATGGCGAGGCTCGGGCGCCGCACGACTGGCGCGCAAGGCCCCGAGGAGGCATCTGTACCCGGTCGCGCCGCGCCGCCTGCGCGCCAGCCCGCGTTACCGCTTCCGAGCAGGTCCCATCCCTGGGACGCGGCGACGCCCATGCCGCTCACTGGGCCGGCGCATATTCCTCGAGCACTTTCTCGCGTCCGAGCCGTTGCAGCTTCTCCTTCGCCGCCGTCGCCTCGACCCAGAATGTCTCCAGCGCCTCGGCCACCCGCTGCTCCCCATGCGCCGCGCAGTGTGCATCGAGCCAGTCGACCACGGCGTGCACGTTGACCGCGATGTCCTTGGCGTGCCCGCCGATGAGTCCGCGCATCATGTTGCCGGCGGTGAGGTAACCGTTCAGGTACGTGTGCATGAACACGGTGCGGTCCATGGTGCCGGCGGCCTCGTCGTCGCCGCGCCGTTCGAGGTAGGTCGCACAGCTCAGTGCGCCGAGGCCGTAGGTCGAATAGGCCGCGCCGGGCGCCGGCGCGAGCGCCGCGAGCAGCGCCAGGGCGGGCAGGCAGCGCGCGCGCACGAGGTCGCGCTCAGCGCGGGCTGCGCGGGATACGCACGCGCCGCGTGGTGTTGACCGAGCGCAGAATGCGCTGCATGTCGCGGCTCGTCTGCATCAGCCGCGGCGGGGATGGCGGGCTGGTCGCGTCCGGCACCTCGGTGCCGAAGCCGGGCTCGTCGATGTCGACGCTGCCGTACTGGTTCGAGACCTCGATCGCGTTGGCCGCGCCGGCGACGGCCTGGGCGAGCAGGATGATGGTCGCGCTGTCGCCGTTCACCTCGGCGGTGAAGTGCGTCCCGCGGATGCCGATCGTAGCCACGCGCGCACCGAAACTGACGCTGGCCGGCCGCCGTTTCGCGATCAGGCCGGTGACCACACGCACCACGCCCTGCAGCAGCGAAGCGCCGAAACCGGGCTCTTCGGCTTGCGCGTCATCGTCCGCGTCGTCGACACCCGGCGTGGGGAAATGGTATCGATCGAGCGTCATGCTGGTGCGCGCGCCGAGCACCAGCTCGGATTCGTCGGAGAACGTCAGCGTCAGCGCGGCGTCGCGGCCGGTGACGAGCCGCGTCCCCTGGACGACCTCGTCGCCTTCGCGCAAGGATCGCATCGGCGAGCCTTCGAGGTAGGCGAAGCAGCGGCCTTCGATCGCGGTGACCTGGCCGGCCGCAGCCACCACCTCGGGCAGGCCGAGCAGCAGGACAAGGCCCAGCAACCACACCCGGCCGGCGGGTGGCCTGAGAAACGACGAACTGCCCATGCCATTACCCTCCCTCGGAAAACGCTGCGGCCATCGCCATGCGTGGCGCGCGCCGGCGTCGAGTATACAGGCCGTGCGTACCGCGCTGACGCTGCTCGCCCTGGTCGCGCTCGCCGGCTGCGCGACGCCCGGCGAACGCTTTCTCGACGAGGCCGGGCGACGCGGCTTCGCGCGCGAGGTGCACTGGGTGGACGGCTTGCCGCTCGTTGTGCTGCGGCATGGCACGGCGCGCAACGGTGCGCCGCTGCACGTCTACCTCGACGGCGACGGTACGCCGTTCGTGTCACGCCGCCGCGTGGCATCCGATCCGAGCGCGCGCGAGCGCCTGGTGCTCGCGCTGATGGCGTCCGACCCGGCGCCGAGCCTGCTCGTCGGCCGACCGTGCTATTACCTCGACGCACCGGCGTGCACGTCCGGGCTGTGGACCAACGCGCGCTACGGCGAAACGGTGGTTGCAGCCCTCGCGGCGACCATCGAGGCGGCCACCGTCGCGACTCCCGATGCGCCGCTGCGCCTCGTCGGCTACAGCGGTGGCGGCACCCTGGCCATGCTGCTCGCACCGCGCCTGCCGCGGGTCGATGCGGTCGTCACGGTGGCGGCCAACCTGGATGTCGCGGCCTGGGCGCGGCACCACGATTACACGCCGCTCGACGCCTCGCTGGACCCCGCGCTGGCCGCCCCGCTGCCGGCCCACATCCACCAGCACCATTTCGTCGGCGGTCGCGATGAGAACGTTCCGCCTGCTCTGGTGCGGCGCGTCACCGCGCGCCAGCCGCGCGCCAGCGTCGCGCTCATCGCTGACTACGGGCACGCTTGCTGCTGGGCGCAAGCGTGGCCGCGCCTGCTCCCGGGCGCGCTGCCGGCGCCCGAGTAGCAGGCCGGTCGCGACGCGTCAGAACGTTGCGCGAATCCCGATCTCGACCGCGTGGACGTCGAGGTCCTGGTAACCGAACAGCCCCTGGTAACGCACGAAACCGCTGGCGTTGTCGTTGAACGCCGCGGTCAGGCCGGCGCCGACGTTGAAGAAGTTGCGGTCCGGGCCGTCGGTCAGGAGCACGATCGTGGTGTTCGAGCTGTCATTGACGAACCGGCCGGTGATCGGCGCGTTGTTGTTCTTGAACTCGTGCACGTACTCGGCCGAGATCTCGGGGAACATCGCGCCGAAGCTGGTATCGAAGCGGGTCGTCAGGCGCGAACCGGCCGTGACCATCATCGATTCGAAGTCCTGACCATCGATGGCGAGCGCGAGACCGGCGCCGGCGGCGTTCTGCTGCGCCATCGTCTCGGTGAAGGCGTCGATTTCGACGTCGGCATAATCGAAGCGCGCGAGCGGGGTCAGCACCCACTGGCCGAGTGCGAAATCGCGTCCGGCGCTGATGCTGGCCGACCACTCCTCGCTGTCGGTGTTGGACACCGCCGAGTTGTTGACCCGCGTGGTGCCGCCGCCGACCGCCGCGATGTTATAGATGACGTTACGCGTCTGGTCGTGGTCGTTGTCGGTGTAGCCGACCATGGCATCGACGAACCAGACATCGTCGGGGTACAGCGACCAGTAACCGAACACGCTGTAGCTGTCGGTATCGAGCTTGCCACCGTTGTTGTCGATATCGGCGTCGGAGTTGTTGTAGCCGCCGGCGAGACCGAGAACCACCCTGCCGTCGAAGTTGTAATCGACGCCGACGGTCACGCCGTAGTCGTCGGCCTCGAAGCCGGCTTCGCGCGCGGTGGTATCGCGATCCGTACTGGCGTAGGTGCCGGTGACGAAAAAGCCCCACGGCGTCGAGACGCCGTCACCCGCGGCGCCGCCGGCCCAGTTGAAGCTGCCGGCGTTCGCGACGGCCGGTGCGCCGCCGCGCAGGTTGGTCAGGCGCTGGCCGATGGCGTCGATCTGGCCGCTGCGGGAGTCGACCCGCGAGCTCGCGATGACGGCATCCTCCTCGGCCGCCATGGCCTGCAGCGCATCGCGCGCACCGCCATCGTCGGTGGGGTCGGCGTTCCCCACGATGGCGGTGGCGATCTCGTCGCAGCGATTCTGCAGATCGCTGTCGGTAATCAGCAGACCGCTCGGACAAATCTGGCCTATCACGGTACCCAGTGCGGACTGCACCGGCGTCTCCGAGATGCGGCGCAGCTCGCCGCTGACGAAATCCTCCACCTCGGTGGCGACGGCGGCCGTGGCGCCGAGACCGAGCAGCACGGCGAGGGGTATCCGGCACATGGCAGCCGGACGGGTGCGCGCCGGAACGGGGCGAAGCTTGTTCATCGCAAAGTCTCTCCAGGGGGGTGCGTAGGAAACACGTCAGCGGCCGCCAACGTGTCAAGTTGAACGAAATATTAGTTCTAACTGGCTAGGAATTCGAGATTTATATTTCTGACGAAGGTGCCGCGACCGGGCCTGGACGCCGCGCCGCCAGACCCGACCCCGCGGCGGTTCGGCTATCATGACGGCGCCCCGCCCATGCAGCGGAGGCACTCGCGACCACAACCAGGAGCAGCTCGACCATGAGCAAAGAGATCAACTGGTACTACTTCCGCAAGGGATGAACCAGCTGTGAGAGAGCGTCCAAGTTTCTGGACGCCCGTGGGCTGACGCCCGAAGAAACGGTACCGGCTTCGCGTAAGCTCGGCGCCGACGAAGCGCGCGGCCTCGCCGCCAAAGCGAGCACCGTGATCGTGGCCAAGGGCAAGAAGGTCAGCACCTTCGAGCCCGGCAGCAGACCCGATGACGACGTCGTCGCGGCGATGCTCGGCCCGACCGGCAACCTGCGCGCACCGACCCTCGTCAGCGGCCGCACCGTGCTGGTCGGCTTCAACGAGGAGGCTTACGCCGAGGTGCTCGGCTGAGGCATCCCCCGGCGCGGCGCCGGCCGCGCCGGGGTCAGCGCCAGCCGTGATAGGGGTGGCGCGCGAGCAGGCGTGCGTCCTTGAACAGGAAGATCAGGGCGGCCCCGGCGACGAAACCGCCGACGTGTGCCCAGAAGGCGACGCCGCCGCCCTGCGCGCCGAGCGAGCCGATGCCGCCCAGCATCTGGACCAGGAACCAGTACCCGAGCATCCAGATGGCCGGCACCGCGAAGGTGGTCACGTAGAAGCCGAACCACACCAGCAGGTGCACGTTCACCCGCGGATAGAGCACGACGTAGGCGCCCATGACGCCCCCGATCGCACCCGACGCGCCGACCATGGGCACGGCCGATGCCGGCGCCGCCGCGATCTGCACGGCCGCCGCGGCGAGACCACAGAGCACGTAGAACACGGCGAAGCGCGCGTGCCCCATGGAATCCTCGACGTTGTCGGCGAAGATCCACAGGAACCACAGGTTGCCGATGATGTGCATCCACGAGCCATGCAGGAACATGTGGCTGAGCAGGGTGAACGGATTGGCCTCGGCCGTAGTGACGCAGGCCAGGCCGTGGCCGATCGGCGTTGCCGCCCCCGCGGGCAGGATGCCGAGCAGCTCGCCCGGAACCAGCCCCAGCGTGCACACCGATGCGGGCAGCGCGGGCGCACGACCGGCGCCCTGCACGAGCAGCCAGGCCACCACGTTCAGGCACGCGATGGCCCAGGTGACGTAGGGCGTGAGAATCTGGGGATTGTCGTCGCGGATGGGAAACATGGAGGCTCGGATCCGGTGGCGGCATCAGCGACCGCCCGGGCCACGGCGCGTGCAGCCGTCTGCAAGCGTGAGACCGCCGGGCGCGCGATTGTATCCCGCGGGACTGCTAGGCTGCGCTACGCCCCCACAGGCGTCGCGAGGCGATCGCCGCGCCTTCGGCCAGCGCGGCGAGCTTCTCCCAGGCGATGTCGGCCACCACGTGACCGTAGCGTGCGAAAGTCGAAAAGCCGCAGTCGGTGCCGGCGAGCACGCGCTCGCGGCCGACGATGTCGGCAAAACGGCACAGGCGTTCGGCGACGAGTTCGGGATGCTCGATGTAGTTGGTGCAGGTGTCGATGACCCCTGGCATCAGGACCTTGTACTCGGGCAGGTCGACCTCGCGCCACACCGACCACTCGTGCGCGTGACGGGGGTTTGATGCCTCGAACGACATCACCTGCGGTTTGGCCCGGCACAGCACGCCGGCAATCTTCGCCAGCGGGATGTCGAAATCGTGCGGGCCCTCGTAATTGCCCCAGCAGATGTGCATGCGGCACTGCTCGGCCGGCACGTTCGCGAGCGCGACATTGAGCACTTCGACCTGGCGTTCGGCCTGGCGCACGAATTCGTCGTCGCTGAGATCTTTGTACTGCGTGTGCCGCGCCATGGCGAGATCGGGACAGTCGATCTGCAGCACGAAGCCGGCCGCCGCGATCGCTTCGTATTCCTCGCGCATCGCCTTACCCAACGCCTCGAGGTAGTCCTGCTCGCTCGCATAGTACTGGTTGGGCAGGAATGCCGAGACGACGCCGGGCGAGGAGGCGTTGAGAAAGCCCTCGACCGCGCCTGCGCCGTCGAGCGCGGCGCGGAAGTTGGCGATGTCGGTTTCCAGCGGCGCGCGGTTCTTGACCGCGATCGGGCCCGTGCAGACCGGGCGTGCAATGGCCGGCGCCTCGTTGGTCTTCGTCTGGCGCTCCATGAAAGCGGGGAAACGCGCGAGGTCGGCTGGCGGGCGGCGCGGGCTGTCGCCGGAAAAACCGCTGCAGCGGTCCTTGATGTAGGTCGAGTAGCTCATCTTGGCCATCTCGCCGTCGCTGACGATATCGATGCCGGCCGCGACCTGGCGGCGCACGACATCGTGCACCGCCTCGCGCACCAACCGCGCAAACGTGGTCTCGTCGATGGCCGTGCCCGCCTCGCGCGCGATGAGCAGTTCGGCCAGGGCGTCGGGGCGTGGCAGCGAACCGACGTGGGTGGTGAGAATGCGTTCGGTGCTGAGCTTCATGCGGACCTCCCCGGGGTTGCGGTGCCAGCAGCTCGAGTCCCGCAGGCTGGCAGGTGGCGCATTCTGACACGCGCCCGGCGCCGGTGCCTGCCGCGCGGCGCTTCCTCAGGCGCCGCCCGGCCCCGCCGTCATCACCGCGTAACCCGTGATCCACTCCGGGATGGCGCGATGGTAGCGCAGCTCGAAACCCGTCACGCCCGCGGCAGCCACGGCGGCGGCGGTGGCGAGCCAGGTGCGCAACTCGTGTCCCCCGCAGCCGCCTTCGCGCGTGATGTCGTCGTCGTCCATGACGCACAGGTTATCGAAATCGCGCGCCATCAAGTGTTCGAGCACGCGCGCGTCCCAGGCCGCATCGGGCGGCGTGCGCGTGCTCGTCCCCGCGACCTGGCCGGCGGCGTCGTCGAGCACCCGTTGCTGACGTTGCGCGCGCGCTTCGGCGCTCAACGTGCCGCCGGCGATGAGGCGTTCGCGCACCGGCTCCGGTGCCTCCGCGAGACGCGGAATGGGCGGGTCATGGGACAGGCCGCCCGAGGCCGCGATCAGCACGCGGCGCGGCTCGGCGGCGATGAAGCGGCCCAGGGCCTCGCCGAGCGCGCGCACGCGCGCGAGCGGCGGCAGTGGCGGCGCGGCGCAATTGACGAACACCGGCACCACCGGCGGCAGGTGCGCCCAGTCGAAGACCTGGTCGAGCAGCTGGGTGATACCGTGATCGACGACCATGCGATGCGACAGTGCGACGTCGACGCCGGCCGCGTGCAGCGCGCGCACGCAGGCCTCGGCGGTCTCGGGCGCGGTCGGCAGCGGGCCCGCCGGCGTGTTCCAGTCACCGACCGACTCCGCCGCGCTACCGATACAGAAGCTCGGCATGAGCTGGTAGAAGAAGCCGTTGAAGTGGTCGGGGCCGAGCGCGATGACGAGTTCGGGTGCGTAGTCCGCGACCCAGGTGCGCACCGCCTCGAGGCAGGCGTCGACCTCGCGCGCGACCGCCACGGGCGGTGCGCAGTAGTCCATCAGCGGGGTGTGCGAGGCGAACAGGGCGGCGACGCTCATTGGCGCTCAGCTCTGGCCGAGAAAGAAGTCGAGGTGCAGGCGATTGAACGTCGCCGGATCTTCAAACTGCGGCCAGTGGCCGCAGCCCTGCATCAGGCGGTACCGGGCGCTGGGAATCAACCCGGCGAGACGCTGGCCGACCTCGTCGGAGGCAGTCGGGTCGTGCGAGGTCCACAGCACCAGCGTCTCCGCAGTGATCGCCCGCCACTCGTCGTCGGTGAGGTTGTTGCGCTGGCGTATCTCGGGTTCCTGCAGCACGAGGATGCGTTCGAGCGCGTCGACGAAGCCGGGCTGCTCGTAGATGGCCTTGCGGCAGGCGATGAGATCGTCGGTCACCACACCCGGATCGGCCATCAACCACTCCAGTCGGGCGCGTACGGTCTCCCAGCTCGCGTCGCGCACCGCCGCGCGCGTCGATTCCTTGATCTTCTTCATCACCGCCGGAATCATCGTCGCGCCGCCGGTGGTGTTGAGCGCGAGCCGCATCACGCGCCCGGGATACTTGAGCGCGAAGCGCGCGGCGACCCAGCCGCCCAGCGATTCGCCGGAGATGTGTGCCTGCGCGAAGCCGAGCGCATCGAGCACCGCGCGCAGATGCTCGACGTAGACGTCAATCTCGAGATCGACGTCCGGCTTGTCGCTCCAGCCATGCCCGACCATGTCGATGGCCCAGGTGTCGAAGTGCTCGCCGTGCGCGGCGAGGTTGCGCGTGTAGCAGTCGGCATGCCCGCCGGTGCCGTGCAACAGGATCAGCGGCGGCAAGGACGGATCGCCGGCGTTCAGGTAACGCGTGCGCAGGCCGTCGGCATCCAGGTAGCCCTGCGAGAAGCTCGCGCCGCGCAGATCGGTCCAGAAGCTCTGGTAGTCATCGCGTGCGGGAATTGCGTCGTTCATAAGCCCTCCAGGAATTCGTCGAGGTAATCGAGACAGGCCTGCTTGCGCCCGTATTCGCGCTGGATGCCGGCCAGCAGCGTGCTGCGCTCGCCGGCGTAGTTCTTCTCGTAGAGTTCATGGCGGGCGCCGAACTCCGAGCCACAGAGGTCCCAGGCGAGCTTCAGCAGCTGCGTCTTGCGCTGCCCCGAGACGTCGGCGCCGCGCAGCGCCTGCTCGATGGCCGGGCCGACCGGTGAATCGAACTCGTCCATCGACACCGGCAACTGCACCAGCGCACCGCCGCCCATGCGTCGCACCATGTTGATGAGTTCGGGATAATAGATCGGGCCGAGCGCACGTCCAGCCTGCAAGGCGAAGAGATCGGGGTAGATCACGCCGTTCTCCGCATCGACCTCGGCCTGTTGCTCGGCGGAACGCGTGGTCGAGCGCACCACCTCGAGCCGCACCGCGGCCTCGCCGAGCATCTCCATGATCTCCGGCCGGCCGGCCAGGCCCTGCGCCTCGGCAAGCCGGTTGATCAACGCGTAGACGAAACCGAGCTTGACCTCCAGGCGCGCATTGGTCTGGTGCGCGGTCAGCTCGCGCATGCGGCTTTCGCGGTACATGCGGTTGAGCAGCTTGATGTCCTTGTAGACGAACACCCGCTCCCATGGCACCAGCACGTCCTCGAACACGACCGTCGCGTCCATTTCGTCGAAACGCGAGGACAGCGGGTAGTCGCGCGCCGCGCCGTGATTGGCGAAGGACGGACGGCACACGGTCTTCAGTCCCGGCGTCGCCATCGGTATCGCGAACACGTTGGCGTAGTCTTCCTCGCCCGGCTGGAACGTCGGCGGGAAGGGCCAGACCAGGATTTCGTCGGCATACGGCGCCGCCGTTGCGATGCGCTTGATGCCGTTCATGACGATGCCTTCGCGCGTCTCGCCGGTGACGCGCAGGCAGATACCCGGATCCGACTGTTGATGACGCAACAGGCCCTTGTCGAGCTGCGGATCGAGGAGCGCGTGGGTCAGGAAGAGGTCGTGCCTGGCCACATGTTCGTAGTACTTGACCACGGCGTCGGCACGCGCCTCGCCGCCTTCGGCAAAGAACGATCGCTTGGCGGCGAGCGCGGCGATCATGACGTTGAGAAAATCCGGGCTGCGCCCGACCATGCCGCAGTTGTTGCGCGCGCATGCCATGTAGGCCTCGCGCTTGAGGGCGAGCTGCCCAGGTGTGCGCGGGATCTCGAACGCGCGCCCGACGGGCTCACCGAGTTCGGGCGAGTCGGCTACCAGGACCTCGCGGTGCTGCGCATCGTGTTGTAGATCGTACAGCCGGGCGACGGCGCCAATCGCCGCGCGAAGCTCGGGGAAGGTGATCACATCATCGACGCGTTTGCCGTCGTACCAGACCTCGCGCGCGTCGCGCAGGCCCGCGATGTATTGCTCGCCGGTGCGTATCGCCATCAGTGCTCTCTCCGGGTCCAGCCGCGGCCGTCGTAGTCGGCGCGCAGCTTCGGGGTGAAACGTTCCAATTCGACGCCAATCCGGGGCAGCACCTTCTCGACCAGCAGCTCGTTGCTTTTGAGCAGGCCATCGATGGGTGCCGGACCGGCCGCGATCCAGGGCACGATGAGACGCGTATCGAGCGCCTCGATCATGTGCTCGAGCTGGCGGGCGACGGTATCGACCGAGCCGCAGATCGAATAGCCGCGCTCGCGCACGCTCGCCGGGGTGTTCGGGATGGCGCCCGCCTCGCCGGGACGGCGCAAAGCCTCGTTGAAGCCGAACCAGTCATGCCAGCGCGTCCACACGTATCCGAGGCCGCGCTCCATGATCGCTTGCGCCTCGGCGTCGGTGTCGGCGACGACGATCTCGCGGAAATGCCCGAGGCCTTCGCCGCGCGCGAGGTCGCGTCCGGCTTCCCGTGCGGCGCGCTGATAGAGATCGACCGAAGCCTGTGCGTGCGCCTCGATGGGCGTGAAGATGACCGGTGTGATGCCTTCGGCCGCAGCCCACTCGATGGTCGCCGGGCTCATCGTGAAAGGGATGAAGACCTCGATGCTGGACGGGTCCTGCAGGGTCTGCGGCGCGAGCCCGACCTGGGCGAGCTGGCCGTTCGCGTCGACCATGCCGGGCGCCAGGTCGCGGGTTGCCGGGTGGTCCCAGGCGATGCCGTCGGGCGGCAGTTGCCAGTGCGCGCCGCGATGGCGGAACAGCGACTCGGACCACGCGCGGCGGATGATCGCGTAGTGCTCGTTGAACAACTCGCGGTTGATGCGATCGTGCTCGGCAAAATCGGGATCATTGGCCGCGGTCCAGGCGGCGTTCATCTTCTGACCGATGGTCATCACGTGGCGCGACTGATACCCCCGCGCGAAGCCGGCGCACATGCGGCCCTGCGAGAAATGATCGAGCATCGCGAGATCCTCGGCGAGCAGCAACGGGTTCCGTGCCGGCAGCACGTTGCCCATCTGCCCGATGCGCAGGCGCGTGGTCTGCATCGCGGCCCAGGTGCCGAGCATCACGGGATTGTTCGAAACCTCGAGCCCCTCGAGGTGGAAGTGATGTTCGGAGAACGCGACGAAATCGAAGCCGAGCGCTTCGACCTGCTGCAACAGGCGCGCGCAGTCGGCGAGGCCGCGCTGGTAGTAATTGGGATTCTGCCCGGCGAAGCCGCGCTCGAACTGCGCCGGCGTGGCGCCGACGCTTGGTAACAGGAATGCACCCAGGCGCAATTTCATTGATATCCCCTCCCCTGTGCCGCGGCTGCTGCACGCGATCGCCGCTGGCCTCGCGCTCCCCGAGCCCGGCAACCACGAATAATTTTGAGACCCGCTCTAATATGTTAGTATGTTAATCATTGCATGGCAGCGCGCACAAGCACGGCGATCGCGGCGCTCCCACCTGGAGAAGACCATGTCCTCGCTTCCCGCCAGCCTCGCCTCGAGTGCCAGCGAGGCGCCACCCGTCGCCCGCGCGGAGCGCGCTTACCAGTACCTGCGCAACCAGCTTCTGGAAGGCCCGCTGGGTCCGGGCGACGCGCTCTCGGTGGTTGCGCTGACGCATGCGCTCGACTGTTCGCGGGTACCCGTGATGGAAGCGCTCAAGCGCCTCGCCGGGGAAGGCTTCGTCGACATCGTGCCGCAGGTCGGCTGCCGCGTCGTGACACCGGCGGTTGCCGAGGTGCGTGACTTCTTCGTCCTGTTCGCCGCTAGCGAGGGCGCCGTGACCGGCTTCGCCGCGTCGCGCCGTACGCCGGCCGACCTGCGCGACTTCAAGGCCGTGTGCGCGCAGGTCGACGCCGGCCTGGCCGCGGCCCGGCCTCCCGGTGAGCCGGACCCCAGCTATCGCCGTCTCAACCTGCTGTTTCACGGCTGCATCCATCGCCTGGCGCGCTCGCCGATCTCGACCGCGATCGCGCGCGGCCTGTGGGACCGTAGCGATTTCTACATCAAGCTCGCGTTCGGCTCGCTTTATTTCTCACGCCGCGTGCGCGACGCGCACGCAGCCATCCGTGCGGCGATCGTGGCCGGCGATCCCGCGGCGGCAGAGCGGGCGACGAGCGTGCACCTGCGCGCCGTCGGCGAAAACGTCGCCGCCGCGCTCGCACATGGCCGGGAAACCCGGCGCGGCCCCTCCGCCTGAGAGGCTACCGGCATGCGCCGCCACGCGGGCCGTGCCCGCTCGATCAATCAACCAGCGGCTCGAGGGCGTCGATCAGCTCGCGCGCACTCTGGTAACGGTGCGCCGGGTTCTTGGCCAGCGTCTTGGCGATGAGGCGCTGGTAGCGCAGCAGCGGATCGGGCAGTAGCGGCACGTCGGCATGCAGGTGCTGGTAGAGCAATGCACCGGGTGAGGACGCAACGAACGCCTTGCGGCCGGCCAGCATTTCGAACAGCAGCATGCCCAGCGAGTAGAGGTCGGAGCGCGGGTCGACGCGCTGGCCCAGCCCCTGCTCCGGGCTGAGATAGTTCAGGGTACCGATCACCGCACCTGCGCCGGTCAGCCCCCACGACTCGCCGAGACGCTTGGAGATGCCGAAGTCCGCGAGCGCCATGCTGCCGTCCCCGCGGAACATCACGTTGCCCGGCTTGAGATCGCGATGCACGATGCCGTGCGCGTGGATGGCCTCGAGACCATAGGCGATGTGCAGGGCGTAAAGCAGCGCATCGCTGGTCGTCACGCCCTGTTGGATGCGCTGCTTGAGATCGCCGCGTGCGAAGAACTCCACCGCGATGTAACCGAGGGTCGGCGTGAACCCGTGATCGTAGAAACGGATGACGTAAGGGCTGTCGATACCAGCCAGCAATTGCGCCTCGCGGGCAAAACGCTCGACCGCGTGTTCGTCGTCCACGGCATCGAGAGCGAGCACCTTGAGCACCAGCGTGAGATCGTCGACGAGCCGCTCGGCGAGGTAGACGCGCGACTGCGCGCCCTGGCCGATCAGGCGCACGAAGCGGTAACCGCCGGCGTCGCCGTCGCCCACGGCGAGCTTGTGCACGATGCCGCTGTCACCGGAGAACGCGAGTTCGTCCCCTGCTTCTGCCGCATGCGCATGGGCGTCGACCTCGAGACGCATGAGCAACGCCCGCAGGCGCGGCGCGTCGAGCTCGTCGCGCACGACGTACTCGGTGCCGGTCATCTCGCCCACCTTGCCGGCAATGAAGGCATCGGCGCGCGCGGCGACCATGATGGTGGCGGGCAGCCGCGTGGACAGGGCGAGCACCGCGAGCCAGGCGAGGCCGCTCTCGTCGCCGGCGAGGCGATCTTCGATGATCAGCAGGTCGTACACCGACCAGTCGAAATCGGCATCGGGCCGGCCGTGGGCGTCGGCGTCGTACTCGGTGACCTCGGCCCGCCCGTCGATGGCCGCGAGCATGTGCCGCAGGCGCGCCATGAACTCGCGCCGGTCGCTGATGATGATGATGCGCATGGACGTCCTGCCGCGCTGGTCGCAGCCCGTGCAGTTCGCTGCGAGTGATTGTCGTTATTCTCTTGCGCGGCCGGTGGGCACCCCGTACGCGGCAGCCGGGATGCGTCCCGGCGGCTCCCTGCCGCTTGCCAGGCGCACCGCGCCGGGCGCCGCGCGCGGCATCGGCGTGGCCGCGGCGTGCCTCAGCGTGCGCGGCTCATCCGCCGGCGATACCGACGAGAAACGTGATCGTCTCGCCATCCTCGAGGGAATCTTCCATCGAAATACGGCGCCCGCTCGTGTCGACGAACATCGTGCCGCGCTCGTTCAGCTCGCGGGTCTCGGGATCGATCAGCATCGCGCGCATCTTCTCCCCGTAGCGCTCGCTGATACGTTCGGCGAGCTCGGCGACGAGCGGCTCGTCGAGTTCGAAGCTGTCGCGCGCCGTGGCGGCGATCTCGCGAAAATGGCTGTGGAACTCGGTGTGCACCGTAATCATGCTCGCCCCCTCAGATCAGTGCACCGTCGGCAGCCAGCACTTCGGCCACATCGTCCATGCCGAGACGCTTCAATCGCTCGCCGGTCTGCAAGCCCGATTCGCGATCCCAGCCGCGCCACTCGTAGTACTCGTCGAGCACGGTGTCGAACATGTCGGCCGCGACCTTGCCTTCGTACATGCCTTCCGGGTTGGGCTCCCACATCCAGCGCTCGCACACGGTGTCGTGCTCGCGGCGCATGCCGACGCGCGAATTGAACGCCTTCTCGAGATTGCAGATGCGCTCGCCGGCGAGCATCAGTTCTTCCGGCGAGTAGTCGATGCCGGTGGCCGCCGCGTAGGCCTGCCCGTAGTAGTCCTGCGGCGTGTAGCCGGCCGGGTCGAGCATCCAGTGGAACAGGCACACGCCGTAGGAGTTCAGCAGCGCGACCTGGTTCTCGACCAGCGCGGTGCACGCGCCCTTGAGTTCCGGCGTCGACAGGTCGGCAGCCTCGGTACGGCCGTCGAAGTAGATCTTCGACAAATCCTTGCGCTGGAACTTCTCGATCAGGCCGATACCCTTGAGGTGATCGGCGCCGCGCGAAGCGACGGCCATGTTGTTCATCCAGGTCGGGAATGGCCGCATCTCCTCGGTGAAGCTCGCCCCGCCCTTGCCGTAGGTGGCGTACTTCATGAAGTTCTGGCCCTTCATCTCCGAGTACTTCAGCGCACCGTAATAGGGACCGTCGCGGAACAGCTCGCCGAACGGGTTCTTCTGGAACACGATGGCATCGACGCAGGCCTCGATGTCTTCCATGTTGCCCCAGCGCAGCGTCTGCTCGTGGCCGAACAGCTCGGCGACGTCGCGATCGGAGACCAGGTTGCGCTCGCGCAGCTCCATCAGGAAAGCGATCGAGCACGACAGATCCTGGTTGTCGATGCCGTAGTCGTTGGTCAGCTTGCCCCAGTGCGCGACCTCGGCCCAGTCGCGCACGTCGAGCGCGCCGGCCGCCGAACCGGTGGTCAGGTACTCGGGGCGGCGGAAGGACTCGCCGGCGTACTTCTTCGCCGCTTCGGACTCGCTGCCGTCGATCTTGTACTTGCCGTCACAGGCGATGAAGCAGTCCGACGAACAGACCTCGGAGTACTTGTGGTACTTCTTGACCCAGTTGTCGGAGCGGATGTCGTCGCCGCGGAACATGTTGCCCTGGTTGTTGCGCCAGAAATGGCTGCCGATGTGCTGGTACATCTCGACCGCGCCGAGCGTGCCGCGGCGCTTGAAACCGTAGACCGCCTCGTTGCCATCGATGCGCTGGCGGAAATCGTCCGACCACGCCAGCATGCTGTCGGGCCGCTGGATGCGGATGCCACCGTTGCCCTGCACGGCAATGGCCTTGAGGTTCTTCGAGCCGAGCACCGCGCCGCCGCCGCCACGCGCATGGATGCGCAGGGCGTCGGAAACCACGCCGGCGATGCCGACCTGCTTCTCGCCGGCCTGCGAGATGGTCAGCGTATGCGTTTTCGACGGGTAGTCGCCGAGCTCCTGCTGCAGCAGCGCATGGGTCTCGGCGGTATCGCGCCCCCACAGGTGCGCGGCGTCGCGCAGCTCCGCCTCGCCATTGCAGATGTGCAGGTAGACCGGGCGCGGCGCACACCCCGTGATGGCGATGTACTCGTAGCCCGAGAAGCGCACCATGTAGGGAAACTTCCCGCCGCCGGCGGAATCGCCGAACATGTTGTAGCAGGGACTCTTGAACGTGATGCGGCCCTTGACGCCGCTGCCGGCGCCCGAGCCCGCAAGAGGCCCGACGCCGAAAACGAAGATGTTGTCCGGGCCGCGCGGATCGCAGTTGATGTCGTGGGTGAGGAAATGCTCCCACAGGATCCAGTTGTTGATTCCCGAGCCGCCGATCCAGCGCTCGAACACGCTGTGCGGAATGACCTCGCCGGTGAGTTCGCCGGTGCTCAGGTTGACGCGTAACAGTCGGCTTTCCATGGGTGGTCCCCTCGATTGTGCCCGCGCCCTCAGGCGGAGCTGCTGATCTCGCCGCGCTCGAGCATGGCCTGCATCATGCCGACCTCGTCGCGCGCTTCGGGTTTCTGCTTGGAAATCGCGTTGAACTCGGCCTGCTCCTCGTGGAACAGCACCGGCAGGCGTACGTACTGCTTGCCTTCGTTGAGCATCTCCGGACGCGTCGCGCAGGCTTTCACGCAGACCGGATCGCCGCCGCACAGGTCGCACTTGAGCAATTCGCCCGACGGCGCCACGAAGACAACGTCGAACGGGCAGCCCGGCACGCACTCCATGCACTGGATGCAATTGTCCTGGTCGATGATGGCGGCCCTGGTCTCGGGATCGTAGTAGAACGCCCCGTCGACCGGGCAGACGTCGGCACACGGCGGCGGGTTGCCGCAGTGGTGGCAGATCTCGGCGACGAAGCCGATGCCCAGCGGATTGACCCGTGACGGCTTGTGCGGCGCATGGTCGATGCGCAGGCGCGCGTACTGCGGATTGATGGTGCCGTCGGGCGAGTGCGCGAGCGAGCAGGCGACCTCGCAGACATTGCACTCGGTGCACTGGTTGCGCAGTGCGAACAGCTTCTCGACGACATTGGGCACCTCGGCGCCGCGCGGATAATCGACGCGCCCGGTGACCATCTCCTTCTGGCGGACTGCGGACATGATCCTGCCTCCCCTCGATGCAGCATGCCTTGAGCGGGACCTGGCGGCAGCGTCCACTCGCTCGCCCATCCCGTTCCCATTACAGCCCATAATAGGCAACACTGGGCGTCGAGGGGAAACCAAGGGGAGAAAACCGATCATGAGCGCCACGGCCATCGCATGGCTCGAGCACCCGGATCACGGCCGCCTGCCCGCACGGCGGCTGGTCGAGTGCGTCTTCGCACTGGCACCGAACGGGCGCATTCTGCATTTCCACACGGAACAGGTGGAAATAATCCCGGACGAGGGCGGTTCGGTGGGGCGCCTGACCGGCGCGGCGCCGGCGCCCGAGCGCAGCCGCTGCCAGGTCATCCCGCCGCTGATCAACAGCTTCCCGCGGGCCGCTGCGGAGCGGCATCCATGAGTATCGCGACGATCGCGCCGGCCGACGCGCTCACCCGTATCGGCGACGACGGCGCCGCCGTCTACGTCGACGTGCGCACCGTGGCGGAATTCGCCACCGGTCGGCCCCGCGGCCGGGCGGTCAATATTCCCATCGTCTTCCACCATCCCACCAGCGGCGCGGAACACCCCAACGAGGCGTTCGCCCTGGTCGCGCGGCACGCGCTGGCGTCCGACACGTCGCTCATCGTCGGCAGCGGCGACGATGCGCGGGCACTCGGCGCCGCGCGTGAACTCCTTGCGGCCGGCTTCGCGCAGGTCGCGATCCTCGAAGGCGGGCTGCCCGCCTGGCGCGCGGCGAACCTGCCGGTGACCGGGGACAACCGCGACGGGGTCAGCTACGTCTCGCTGCTGACGCGCGCGCGGCGCGCAAAGTGAACCGCCGGCCGCACGGCCGGCGGCGCGGGCTCACCAGCTGCCCTTGCGCGGCGGCGCGGCCATCGGGCCGTGCTTGAGCGATTTGGACTCTTCGCCCCAGCGCTTCGCCTGCTTTGACGGCGTGACCGGGGCGTTGACCGCGCTACCGCCACCGATGAGGCGCCGGACCGGCTCATCGAGCGGTGTGTCGCCGGGCTCGAGGCGGGCCTGCTCGCACAGTTCACCCCAGGTCGTCAGGCGCGTCGACATCCCGTGCACGACCTCGACGGTGCGACCGTTCGCTTCACAGTGATAATCGTACAGTGGCATGGGCTTGACCTCGCTATGGGATCGGGCGCGCATTATAGAGCGCATGGGCGCCGCTTGCTGCGTGCGCATGGCCGTCCCTAGACTGTGGGCGGCAGGGTCCTGAGCCGCAGCACCGGTGCACCGGTCGCGCACAGCGCCGTCTTTCATCGAGGGGGGAACACAGGTAATGAGCACGCCATCGCAGGCCGCAGCCGCCACCACCAGCGGCTGGCAGCGCCGCTACACCATCGTCGGGCTGTGCGTGCTGGCGGTCTTCGTCTGTTACATCGACCGCGTCAACATTTCCGTCGCCGTCATCGCCATGCAGGAGCAGTTCGGCTGGGACGAGAAGACCAAGGGCATGGTGCTGTCCTCGTTCTTCATCGGCTACATGCTGTTCATGGCACCGAGCGGCTGGCTGGCCAACAAGCTCGGCGGCAAGCTCATCCTGGGCCTGGCAGTGCTGTGGTGGTCGCTGTTCACGGTGGTGACGCCGGCGGCGGCATTCATCGGCCTGCCCTTGCTGATCGTCGCGCGCATCGCGATGGGCCTCGGCGAGGCGGCGATGTTTCCCTCGGCCTATAACCTGTACGGCCGCTGGGTCCCGCCGGAGGAGCGCTCGCGCGCCGTCTCGCTGCTGATTGGCGGTATTCCGCTCGGCACCCTGTTCGCGTTGATGACGACCGGCTGGATCGTGCAGCAATTCGGCTGGCCGGCCGTGTTCTACATCTTCGGTGTCGCGGGCATCGCCTGGTGCGTGCTCTGGTACCTGCTCGCTCACCGCGACCCGGCCACCGATCCACGCTGTCCACCCGCCGAGCGCGAGATGCTCGCGGGCCACGCGCCGGCGCCGCAGGATTCGCCGAGCGTACCTTGGCGCACGTTCTTCACCACGCCCGCGATCTGGGCGCTGCTGGTCAATCACTTCTGCAGCAACTGGGTGCTCTACATGCTGCTCGCCTGGCTGCCGAGCTATTTCAAGCAGGCCCAGGGGCTGAACATCATGCAGGCCGGCATCTACTCGGCGGCGCCGTGGCTGACGATGTTCATCGTCGGCAATCTGGGCGGCGTGGTCGCCGACAAGATGACCAAGGGCGGCATGTCTCTCACCACGGTGCGCAAGATCATGCAATGCACCGGCCTGATCGGCTCGGCCCTGTGCCTGCTCGCGGTGCAGCACGTCGACGGGGCGGGGCCGGCGCTGGGCCTGATGTGCGGCGCGCTCGGGCTCGCCGCGCTGACCTGGTCGGGTTTCGTGCCCAACCATCTCGACATCGCACCGCGCTACGCCGACGTGCTGATGGGGATCACCAACACCGCCGGCACCGTCCCCGGCATCATCGGCGTCTACATCACCGGCTGGCTGGTCGATGCCACCGGCACCTACGCCGCGGCCTTCGCGCTGTGCGCGGCGGTGAACATCTTCGGCGCGGTGGTGTGGCTGTTCTTCGCCACCGCGGAGCGGGTCATCGACTGAGTACCCGGTGCGTCGGGCCGGCGCGCGGCGCTGGCGCGGCGCGCGTCGCGTTTGCTACCCTCGCCGGCAGCAGCGGCCCCGGCGGGCCGCTATGCAAGCCGCTTCCCGCGTGTCCAGCCACGATCGGCCGCGCCGGCGCCGGGTGATCCGCCCGCCGGCCACACCCTGGTGGCCGCGCGCGACCCGCCAGCGCCGAAGCTGCTTGCAGAGCAGCACGCCGTTTCGCAACCGCCCGTTCCCGTTACGCCCATGACTTGAGGAGAACAACCAGTGGCAGAAGCCTACATCATCGACGCCGTGCGCAGCCCCACCGGCAAGCGCCGCGGCTCCCTCCAGGACGTCCACCCGGCCGATCTCGGCGCCCACGTGATCAAAGCCCTCGTCGAGCGCAACGGCATCCCCGACGAGGACTACGACGACGTCATCTTCGGCACCATCGACGCGGTCGGCCCGCTCGCCGGCGACATCGCGCGCACCTGCTGGCTGACCGCCGGCTACAGCGAACACGTCCCGGGCGTGACCATCGATCGCCAGTGCGGCTCGTCCCAGCAGTCGGTGCACTTCGCGGCGCAGGCCGTGATGTCGGGCACCATGGACGTGCTCATCGCCGGCGGCGTGCAGATCATGTCCAAGATTCCGATTGGCTCCTCGGCGCAGGCCGCCGGCGCGTTCGGCTTCACCGACTACGTGACGGATTCGCCGGGATGGGTCGAGCGCTACGGCAAGGTCGCGCCCTCGCAGTTCACCGGCGCGCAGATGATGGCCGATAAGTGGGGCTTCTCGCGTGAAGAGCTCGAGGTCTACTCGCTGGAGTCGCACAAGCGTGCCGCACAGGCCATCAAGGAAGGCCGCTTCGACCGCGAAGTGGTGCCGCTCAACGGGCTTGCCATGGACGAGACCGTGCGCGCCGAGTCGACGTTGGAGCAGATGCAGACACTGGATCCGATCTTCGGCCTGCAGAAGATCACCGCGGCCGTCGCCAGCCAGACCTGTGACGGCTCCTCGGCGATGCTGCTCGCCTCGGAGGACGCGGTCAAGCGCTACAACCTCAAGCCGCGCGCGCGCATCCACCACATGAGTGTACGCGCCGAGGACCCGGTGATGATGCTCGCGGCGCCGATCCTGACGACCAAGCTCGCGCTCGAGCGCAGCGGTATGAAGCTCGAAGACATCGACCTGGTCGAGATCAACGAAGCTTTCGCACCGGTGCCGATGGCCTGGCTGAAGGAGATCGGCTACCCCTACGAGAAGACCAACGTGAACGGCGGCGCCATCGCCCTCGGCCATCCGATCGGCGCGACCGGCACCAAGCTGATGACGACGCTGCTGCACGAACTCGAGCGCACCGGCGGCCGCTACGGCCTGCAGACGATGTGCGAAGGTGGTGGGCAGGCGAACGTCACGATCATCGAGCGCCTCTGAGAAATCACGCCAGGGGCGGCTGCGCGGGACGATAGCGGCGTTGCGGGGATCTCTGCGGTGCTCACCTACTGATGTAGGCTGCGCTCCTCGATTTCCCCGCGCCTTGCTCTCGCCCCTGCTCGCTCGCCCCTGGCGCGATTTCCCCTTCGTTCCACGCCCCTCAGCGGGCTGCGCTGGGCGATGGCCGCGTTGCGCGAAACTCTGCGGTGCTCACCTACAGATGTAGGCTGCGCTCCTCGAATCTCGCGCGCCTTGCCCTCGCCCATGCTCGCTCGGCCCTCTGTGCCGGGGGTGCCGGGCCGGCTGCGCTGGGCGATGGCCGCGTTGCGCGAAACTCTGCGGTGCTCACCTATAGATGTAGGCTGCGCTCCTCGAATCTCGCGC
>Ga0180430_10001386_pt1 | contig 23722 bp, 21 predicted proteins | sample SS_ome_9_FD_132999 | JGI IMG/M metagenome (GOLD analysis project Ga0180430, IMG submission 132999) | Hypersaline lake sediment archaeal communities from the Salton Sea, California, USA - SS_1_S_2 metaG | ecosystem: Environmental > Aquatic > Non-marine Saline and Alkaline > Hypersaline >... | reverse complement strand
GGCGCAGGGCCAATTTGGGTTGTCTGACGGACTGACGCAACGATATTGAAACAAGTATTTGTCCGCCCAAAGGGCGAGGCTGTCGCGCCGTGGAACCGGCAGCAGGGAGAAAACAGGAAATGGCGAAAGTACTGACGGGTTTGATGAAGCCGCTGGCGGATGTCAACGTTCTGCCCCAGGGTGACGGCACGAACAAGATAGTCGTATGTGTTCAGCCCGATCCGAATGTCCTGATCGGCGAAAGGGAGTCCCGCGCGGTGATCGCCCTTGACGCCTCGCGGTCGATCAAGGAGTGGTACGGTGAGGAAGGTCCGTTTTCGTCCGTTCCCAATCGTATGAAGCCTATCGCCGCCAAGCTGGGCGAGATTCTCTGCGGCCTGATGAAGGATGACACTGTTCAGTACTTCTACTGGGCGATGGGCACCGGCGGAGACATCAAGGAGATCGGCACTTTCAAGTCAACCGAACTGGCCGACGTGAATATCAGCGGAGTCGAGAAGACCGAGTGGGGCAGGGGCACTCAACTGCTTCCGGCGATCAAGGCGATCGTCGAGGGCGCCGGCACGTCGTCCAAATGGGTTATGGGCGTCATCCTCACCGACGGGGTGGTCGAAGATGAACAGGCCTGCACCGAATACTGCATGGGCCTGGGGAGTTTCCTCAAAGAGCATCCCGAGGTCGTTATCAAGTTGATCATTATCGGTGTCGGAGAAGAGGTGGACGCCGAACAACTGGAACGATTCGACGACATGTTCGAGGGCACTGAACTCGAAGATGACATTGACATCTGGTCATGCTGCCCGATCAAGGACATCAAGGACGAGGAGGAGATCCTCAATGTTCTCTTCGGCGAGTTGATGAACGAGGACATAATCGTCGCCGGTTCAGGCAAAGTGCTCGATCCGGGCGGCAACATGATAAAGCACTTCACCGACGGAATGCCGGGCAAGTTCGACTTCATTCTGCCCGGCGAGGCGACATCCTTCACCCTCCAGGCCGGAGGCAAGGAGATCGTTCAGGACCTGTCGGACGCTTTGAAGAAAATCAGCGGCTGATTGTGCGGCCGCTGGTTACGGACCGTTGTATTCGTCGGTGAAACTTAACCGCAAGTTCAAGCATTGGGAGATGTTGGGTTATGGCCAAAGTCAAGGACCTCGCCAAACCCCTGGCGGACGTTAATGTGCTTCCGCAGGGCGACGGTACGAACAAAATAGTCGTTTGCGTCCAGCCGGATCCGGACCTTCTCATCGGCGAGAGCGAATCGCGTGCGGTGATCGGCCTGGACGCTTCGCTGTCAATCAAGGAATGGTTCGGCACTCCGGGGCCCTTCGGATCGGGCACCAACTACATACAGCCGGTGGCCCGCAAACTCGGCGAGATGCTGTGCGGCGTTACGCGCGACGGCAAGTGCAGGCTTTTCTACTGGGCACTCGGGATGGGCGAGGATATCGAGGATATCGGAGCCTTCGACGCCGCAGGGATGTCGGAGGCGGACATTGTCGGACCCAAGGAGCACACCTGGGGCAAGGGCACTCATATCCTGCCGGCGGTCAAGAACATCGTCGAAGGCAGCCAGGGCGCCGCGTGGGTCATGGGAGTGATCGTCACCGACGGCGTTATTGAAGATGAAGCCGAATGCATGGAATACTGCATGGGCCTGGGCCAGTGGCTCCAGGACAATACGCACGTGACGATCAAGCTGGTTCTCATCGGGCTCGGCAAGGACGTAGACGCCGCCCAACTCGAGCGTTTCGACGACATGTTCGAAAACAGCGAACTCGAAGGCGTGATCGATATCTGGTCGCACGGGCTGGTGGCCGACATCAAGGATGAGGACAACATCATCGGCATCCTGTTCGGCGAGTTGATGAGCGAGGACGTGATCGTAGCCCCGTCGGGCAAAGTTGTCGACCCGGACGGGAATCTGGTGGCGCAATACTCCGACGGACTGCCGGGTAAATTCCAGTTCATGCTGCCTGAAGGGTGTTCGTCGTTTACCCTTCAAGTCGGCGGCAACGAGATCGTGCAGGACCTGTCGTCGGCCGTTTAACAACCGAAACACACACATTCTAGAAAGGGAAATCATCATGGATACTAACGAGTCCCAGCCGCAAAAGGGAGAAGGCCAGGCGTTGAGAAGGCAGAGCATCCTCGTCCCCAGCCACCTTACCAGGAAGGAGTTCGGCAAGGTTTACGTTCAGAACCTCGGGCAGGAGGTGCGCGTTGAGTTCACCGCATGGGTTCCTGACGACGCCGAGGGGTGGCAGACCGGTCTGGCGCTGGACGGCAGCGCTTCGATGAACGGCTGGTACGGTCGGCAGTCGGTCAACGAAATCCCCGACAACGTGATGAAGAAATACATCAAGAAAGGCTGGGTCGTCGAGCGGACCTCCGACAATCGGACGGTTTACGTTCTGACCGGCAAGGCCAGCCAGGACGCCAAGGAAAAGGGCTACATACGCCCGATGCCGAATATCGTCCAGCCGGTGGCCAGGGAGATGGTCGCTTACCTAGCCAGCGAGATGGACGTCGACAATCACACGACCCTCATATACTGGGCCTGCGGCGACGGCAGCGAGTTTGAAGAAGTCGGCGACTTCAGCAAGGAACAGTGCCAGACGCTCGATATATCCGGGCCTCAGCGAACGAAATTCGGCGACGGGACCCAACTCCTGCCGGCGATGAAGTATTTTATCGAGCGGTTCGCCGACGCCAAACGCGGCATATACATCTTCGTGACCGACGGCAGCCTGGACGATCTGGAGCCGGTGAAGGCCTACACCACCCAACTGGCCAGGGAGATCGAGGCCGAGACGCGCAATCCGGTCAAGTGCGTCCTGATCGGCGTCGGCCCGCTGGTTGACGAGGATCAGATGGAGGAGCTTGACGATCTCGACACGGGCACCGACGTCGACATCTGGGACCACAAGATCCACAAGGACATGCGAGGCGTCGAAGAGGTGCTCGTGGAGTTGATCGACGAGAACCGGATCGTCGCGCCGTCGGCGGTGATTTACGATTCGGAGGAGAACATCGTGGCCAGATTCACCGACGGAATGCCGGCCAAGGTTTCGTTTACGATGCCGATTTCCTCGCCGCACTTCATACTCGAAGCCGGCGGCAAGCGCATTAACCAGACAGTGGTGGTCACCGAGTAGGAACTCGACTATCATGGGGCGCACATGATGGCTGACGATTTGCGAGAGAGTTATGGCGTCTGAAGTACAAGCGGGTTTCGAGGCGTCGGTAGCCTGGATTGTCGAGCCGGAGGTCCGCCGGTCGATCCTGGGCAAGCGCAAGATCCGCGTCCCTCAGGCCGGCGGCGTTTCGGGAGTGTTCTGTCTGGAGCGTTTTGTCGACGGCGCGTGCAGACTCGATCCTGTGACTACCGATGTTGTCGAGTACGAGCCGACCACCGGCGGTCAGTTCCTGTTTGTAATAGTCAGCACCGCCCCGCACGACATCAAGCTGGAGTTCAGTTCCGTCGCCAAGGACAGCGCCGGATACCCGTTCGACTTGATCTTCCAGTGTTCGGTCAGCGTTCTGAAAATCGAACAGTTCATAAATGAAGTTGTCGTCACGCAGGCTTCGCCCGAAAGGCCGATGAGCGTTCATCGAACCGAAGCATGGATGGAAAATGCGATACGCACGCGTTTGCGCGAGCAGGTGGCCGAGCAACTGGAGCGATACAGTTTCGAGGAGCTGCGCGATCAGGAGGTCCTGCAGAGTTCATGGTGGGAGAGGAAGGTCGAGAACTGGCTTGCGGGGACCGGGGTTGGAATCAAGATCGCTTCGGCTCGATGGGAGAGCCCCGACGCCGACCGCGCCGAGAAGGAGCGGTTAAGCCGGATCGAGATGAAGCGACAATTGGATGCATCCGAGAAGGCGCACGAACTTGAACTGGAGATTGCGGAGAAAGACGCTGCCCATCGCGCCAGGATCGATGAGATTCGGAAGAACGAGAAACTGGCCGAAGAGGAGCGTAAGCATGAAGAAAAGCTCGCCAGCGTGCGGCGGGAGATTGAATTACAGAAGGAGTATGACAAGCTTCGGGAGTTGAAAGCCAGTAAGGAGGCCGACTCGCTGGCGGCTGAAGCTACGATAGCCCGCCGCAATCGGCAGGAGGCCCAGGCCCGCGAGTTGGAGCAGAAGCGGCTCGATTCCATCGAGAGGCGCCGGCGGGAGTCGGCACAGGACAAGCTGCAGCACGCCGATCAGATTACCGCTCTGCTGAAGGCTAATCCTGAGATACTAGAGAGGCTGACTCAAGAAGTTCGCGGGGGGGGACTCAAGACAGAGTCTAGCCCCGCTGCTCAAAAAAGACCGCCTGAGGCTCCGCCTGCGGGAGGCAAGACTCCGCCTCCGGTTCCCGGCAGGTTGAGCAGGAGGGAGAAGATCAGGGCCGCCGAGGAGGCCCGCGCCCAGGCGCGAACGACCGACGCACAGAGTTTGATGAAGGACCTCAGCGACGTTTACGATGACGCCGCGACGGCCCAACTTTCAGAGACCGCCGCCGGCGAGCCGGCTCCGCCGAGTTTCGACTACAAGCACATAAGCAAGCTGTTCGGCGACGCCGCGACCGGCGAGAAGCCGCCGAAGAAGACTCCGGAGCTTCCGAAGATCAAGAAGGCGCATGACGTTCGGCCGAAAAAGCCGCGAGCCAACGCCGCCGAGGGTTTGGCCGGCAGGCTTCAGGGGCTGTTCGAACCGCCGCCGTTGCCGAAGCGGAAAGCCGGGACAAAACCCCCTCCGGCCAAACGCAAGCCTCCTCCGCTTCCGGGCAAACCCAGTTCGGCTCCCGGCAAACCGTCGCCGACGAAGCGCTCGGCGCCGCCGCCGGTCCCCGCCGAAGAGGACAAGGACCGGCCGGGCCTGCATCAGAGATTCTCCGACTTGTACGGCTCCGGAGAGGCGTCGACCCCAAAGGACCGGTCGCCTCAAAGAGCCGTTGGCGACGCCGAGGAGAACGCGGCCGAAGCTGACGAACCGGCCCTGGACAAGGAAGCTCCGGTCGCCAGGGACGGCGACAAGCCGCGCGGGCAGTACGATGCGGATCATTTCTCCAGCATGTTCAACTCAGCCGAGTCGAAAGATAAGGCGGACAGGCGCCCGCTTGACAAATCCAAGGCGGTGTTCGACCCCTCGTGCTTCCTTAAGAAAGCCCCCGAATCGTCCGATGAATCGCAGGGCGAGGATAAACCCGATCAGCGGGAAGACCGCGAGCAAGAGGATATCTGATTGGCGGCGAAAAGTAATATTTCGAACCCGGCCAAACCGCTGATCGTCTGCGCAGCGACAGTGGGTCTGTCGGTCCTGATCTTCGTTTGGATCGGTTTGGGGATATGGCGCGGATACCTGGTCGGAATGACGCTTATGACGCTGGCTGCGTATTGGTATGACAAGCGCCAGGCGGTCAAAGGCGGCCCGCGCGTGCCGGAAATAACGCTGCATCTGATGGCCCTGGCCGGCGGGACATTGGGAGCGCTGATCGGTCAGTATGCATTGTCCCACAAGACGTCCAAACAGAGTTTTCGCTCGGTGTTTTTGGGAATAGTGGTGCTGCAGATTCTGCTTTCGATTCTGTATTTCTGGATTACGGGATAAGGGCGGAAAGCTCTTGTCAAGCACAGGCGTCCGCGATATCTTTTTAGTCAGGTGGTCAAATGAGTTTTGGGCCGGCATTATCGCTGAATGAGTCGGGGTTGTCCGAGGCGGACGGGCGCCTTTTCGGCATCGCCCCGGATATGCTGTCGCCCGCCAACGGGCGCCGGCCAAGGAGGCCGACAACGTGACTGATCTTCCCAATACCGCCGATTCCGGACAGGCCGACGGCCAGGACGCCGTTGTGCCTCTCGATAAGAGCGAACTGGGATCGGCTGATCCCAAATTCGCCCCTTATGTCGGGGTGTTGACAAGAAGCAAACGCGACATGGAGGGACTGCTCCTGCCCGCCGGCACGCAAGTTCTGGTCAACTGGCTGGACACCGGGACGTTCATCGAGAACACCGGCCCAAACCGCAGGGCGTTTGAGAGCAGGGATTTCGCCTGGACCGCCAACGTGCGCCAGAAGGCCTGGCTTCCGACCGTTCCGGTTGCGCTGGGTCCCATTCTGGATTCAGTGCGGTCGGCCAAGAGCAAATTCCACGCCGCGATTGACCGTAACCTGCACGACGCCAACGGTTCGCCTGCGCCCGAATTCGGGCTCCCGTTCATGCTCCGCGTTTTGCCCTGGGCTCCGAAAATCGCCGGCGTCGAGAAGGTCGGCGATCTGACCGAAGCAGTCGCCGAGCAGACTCGCGGCAAGTGCGGCGTGCCGACCGATGTCAAGTGGCCTGATGAATGGATCGCCGCGCTTGACGGAACAAACGACGTCAGGGTCTACGAAGTGAAGGTCTCCGGTTCGGTAATATGCGTCGTGGCGGGATTCGTAACGCAGATGGTTTTCCAGCGGGGCCGGCTCCCCCAGCCCGGCGGTGTCTCACAGGAGGTCGCCGACTCGATCGTGAGCGGTTTTCGCCAATGGCTGGCCAAGAGCGGACGCGCCAAGCCGATCCACACGTACATAACGCTCGGGTCCCATGCCGCCTGGCCGGCCGATGTCGCCGCCGTCCGGACCGGCGATCATCTTACGGTCTACTCTCACAGCGAATCCGACGGCGGGGACTGGACCGTGCGAATGCCCGAACACGCCAGTGCGCCCGACGGCGTCTGCGGGTTCCTCGATTGTCTCAGGCCGGAAACCAGGGACGACTTCACCCGGAAACTCGTGGTGCTGATCGACGAGGAGTTGTACAATGGGAACCCGGTTCATGTGAAGTGGTTGTACGAGACGCTGGAACGCGAATACGGACGCCAGTCGATCCGGCGGGCCATGTTGGACCTGCAGGACACCGGCGACTACAAGCTGTATTGGACCAGAAGCGGACAACTCGCGATCGCAAACCTGGCTTTGACGAAAGCTGACGATGTGCCGGGCCCCGAGATCACCGCCGCCAGTCTTAAGCCGAAGAAACTGTTCGGAATATTCGGCGGCAAGGGTTCGCGATCGTGATCTGCGCGGGTCCGACAGATTTTAAGGAGTAACTCTAAGTGCCTAGACCGAACGACAAGAAAAAGGGCGTGTTTTCCCGGATATTCAACAGGCAGAGTCCTGAAGACGTCGATCGCTCCAAAGTGGGGTCGCACGTCGAGGCGTTGCGGGGCGAACGCGAGGAGGCCTTGGACAAACGCCGTGACCTGAAGACGCAGATTGACAGGCTTTCGGATCGAGCCAGGGCCAAGAAACGCGAGATGGACGCCGCGTCCGGACCGAGGAAGAAGATTCTCGAACGTGAATTGAAATCGATCCTGCGTCCTCTGCAGAATCTCGTCAAGCAGGACAATCGTCTTGATGTTCGCATAAATCAACTGGACTCTGTGCTGGATAAGGCCGACGAGGCTCTGATTGTGACCGGTTCGGTCATGAATGACGAGCTTATCGACGACATCACGGATTTCACAGATGTGGCGATCGATATGGAAGACGAGCGTCAGAGTCTCGTTGCTGATTTGACCGACATGAACTTCGAGACCGCCCAGGATGAGATCAGCGCCGACGACATGCTGGCCGACCTCGGGATGGATCTCGATGAGCCGGTCGAGCAGGAAACTGCGCCTCAGATCGAACAGACCTCAACGCCCCAGCAGACCTCTCGACAGACCGACACGACCGAACAGCGCATAAGTGAAGGCAAGAGAGAACTTGACCGTTTGATGGCGGAGCTTGACGAAGAGGACTAACCAATAAGCCCAGATTGCGTTGCGCCGCACCAGGTGTCGGCCAACCAGCGGAAAGGAAACACAAGATGAGTCTCGGCGACCTGTTCAAATCGAAGAAAACCCGCGAGCGTGAAGCCAGCCGGAGCAAACGGCGAGCCACTCGAAAAGGCAACCGGGCCGTTCAGAAAACACTTCGAGGCATTACGGATACCGTCAAGAAGATCCGGGCCAAGAGGGACGCCGATTGGGCCAAGGCCAAGGCCTACCTCAAGAGCGGTCAGAAGGCCCAGGCCGAAAATCTCCTGCGATCGTGCCGCGCGAAAGAGGTCCTGGCCAGCAAACTCGAGAAAAAAGCGGACTTCTGGGAGAACAGGCACACCAAGATGCAGGCCAGCCAGACCGACGCCGAAATGGCCGACGCGATGAACGACCTGGCGATTCTCAACGACGTGGATCCCGAGAACATCGAAGACTCCATGCTGGCTATGGACGAGATGTTCGACGACCAGACGGAGGTCGACGACATCATCCAGCGGGAGCACGAGAAGGATATGGAGGACGTTTCGATCCAGGAAACCGACGTCGTTCCCAGCATCGAGGACATGGTCTCCGAACTGGAGAGCGAAGTGGCGGTTGAAATCGAATCCGACTCGATGGTCCAGAGCGACGGTCAGACCGAAACCGCCAGCGAGTCGACCAGGGACAAGATCGGCACGCTTCGCGATCGGCTCAAACAGGTGTTGGAGGAGGAGGAATGAAATTCAACGCCGACAAGAAGCGGGAGCATGAGGCCGCCGCCGAGAAGGCTCTGGTGAAAAATGACTTCAAGGCGGCGTACTATCACACCGCCAAGGCGGCGGAATTCGGCCTGAAGCTCGCCGAGTCGCACGAAGGCAAGGTCGCCAGGAGTTACGTTGACGACGCCGAAGGGCTTATCGAATACGCCCGGAAGCTGAAGAACAAGCACAAGGAGAAACAGGAAACCGCCCGGAGCGGCGCCGCCGAGAAGGAAAAAGGCGATCGCCTCAGCGTCAAGGACGGCGACAACGGCGATAAGGATTCCGAATCGAAATTCGAGATGGTCGAGAAGCCGAGCATACGCCTGGACGACGTGGCGGGTCTCAAGACTGTAAAGCAGGTCCTGCGAGACAGCGTCATCAAGCCGTTTGAAGAGCCTGAGGTGTTCGACAGGTTCGGCATTCGCCCTGGCGCCGGGGTGCTCCTGTACGGGCCTCCCGGAAACGGCAAGACGTTCGTCGCCAAGGCGATCGCCGGCGAGTTGGACGCGGCGTTCTTCAATGTCGTGCTCAGCCAGATGAAGAGCAAGTATGTCGGCGAGACCGAGAAGAACATAACCGCCCTGTTCGAAGAGGCCCGCGGGCACGAACGGGCCGTGCTTTTCCTGGACGAATGCGACGCTCTTCTTCGCAAGCGCGGCAACCAGAAGGTCAACGCAGTCAACCAGTTCCTGACCGAAGTCGACGGGCTGAAGACCAACGACAACTGCATGCTGCTTCTGCTGGCGACGAACAAGCCGTGGATCCTGGACGAAGCGGTCACCCGGGCCGGGCGAATCGGCGTGCATGTCTATGTCGGACTGCCCGACGAAGAGGCCCGTGCGGGCATCTTGAAATACGCCATGAAAGGCGTGCCGATGCACGAGAGCGTCGACATGGAGGAAATAGCCGCTCGAACCAAGGGATACAGCGGAGCCGAAATCGGGGCCGATAAGGAAGGCAGCATCTGCACCGAAACCAAGCAGTCCGCGCGGCGAAGGCAGTCGATCGCCGTCGAGCAGGCCAGGGCCAGCGGAACGGAAGTCAAGCTCGACGAGGTCGTGACGATGGCGGACTTCGATAACGCCCTGGCCAAGATCAAGCCGATGACTTCGCGGGACCTGGTCAAGAAGTACATCGATTTCCGCGACTCCTGCGATGATGTGCCCGGCGTCGGCGGCGGCGAAACGGAACTGGGCTGATTCGCCGGTCGACCGGGGACAGCCCGGTCCCGACAGAGCCGCCGATCGGGATTGAAAGGAGCCGAAGATGTTCAAATTGCTGGGCCTTGTACATCGAGTGGCCGGTCTGGCTGTCATCTGCGGGGTGGCCTGGCTGGGTTGGAGGCATCTCGGACCTCAGGAGCCCGCAATCGCTCCTCAGCGGGACAAGGCCGCCGACGATGTCGTGGCGATGATAATCAACGATCTGAGGGACAATCGCGGCCAGATGCGGCATGTCGCTCTGCTCCAGTTCGCCGGAGACAACAGCGGATTCGTCACCGAAAAACTCCGGGCGAAAATCGAATTCACCGGCCTGTTCGATCTCGAACCCAAGGGACTTATGAGCAAAGTGCGTGATCTGCTGAATCTGCGGACCCCGTCGTACTCGACGCTCGACCAGGCCGTCAGCGAAGGCGGATCTCTCGGCGTGGAGGGAGTTATCTACGGAAACGTTCGCCGCCTTGAGAGCATTGACGGCGAGGCATCCTGGGACATCGACGTTTCACTTTGCGACACCGATTCGCGCCGCGCAGTTATGGACAAGACCTACGCCGAGGGCGGGCTCATCCGCAACGCTTCTCTCAGCGTACAGGGCGCCGCAGTCGACGACCCGGTCGAAAGTTTTCCATGGCTGACTCGGATTCTGGCCTGGGTGCTGATGGTTCTGCTGCTGCCGGTTTTCAGCATAGCCTTCATCAGGGCCGCCGTACGGAAAAAATCCAACCGGGTCAACGCCTTTGTCCTGTTCGTATACACCGCCTCGGACGCGGCGCTGGGGTGCCTGTTGGTCGGAGCCGCTGTTCAAACCGGTTTCGGCATAGCAATTCTCGTCGGCGCGGTTATACTGGCTCTGGTCTACAATATTCAGATGTTGTCATACGGCGTGCAGTTGGAGGAGTCTTGACCGACCTGTGAACAAGGGACGTTCAAGCAAACCGCCGCATCGTCGAAATACGCCGAGAGCCTGACTGGAAGAATTGATCCAAGGTGTTGTATGAACCGTATTAAAGAACGCTACCTGGTGCTGATCGCCAGTTGTTTCGGCTTGGGATATCTGCCGTTGATGCCCGGTACTTTCGGAGCCTTGCCGGGGGTCGCTATGTTCCTTGCGATAATGATCTGGGCGCCGCCGGCTCTGCATCTGTGGCTGATGCTGGCGGCTCTGATTGTCGTCTGCTGGGCGACTTTGGCGCTCAGCCCCTGGGCCGAGAAATACTGGAGCAAGAAGGACCCCGGCACATTCGTGACTGACGAAGTGGCGGGCTTTCTGGCCACCGTTGTGCTGTTCAGAAAAGGCGATCTAATGCTGATGACGCTCTGGGCGTTCGGTGTTACGCGCGTTTTCGACATTATCAAAATACCTCCGGCCAGGCAGCTCGAGTACATTCCCGGCGGATGGGGAATACTGCTGGACGATCTTTGCGCCTCGCTGTACGCCGCGGCGTTTCTGCATATTCTGGTTGCTTGCCTGCCGCAGGTTGTGGGTCTATAATGCTGACGGTTTAGGGCGGCCGCGACGTTCGCATTGCCGCCCAGCCCGGAAGGGTCGTTTCAGGGACAGTTGGGGCCGATCGAAAACGTCGCCCTCATCTATACGCATATGACAATCGTCTGTCGAAAGAGGAGATTTGGGATATGGCGGAATTGTGGATCATCGGGTCATCGTTGTTCATTCTGGCGGCCACTTGTTACTTGCTGTTTCTCACGTCCGATCCCCTCGAAGAGATCGGCGGGCGCCTTGGCAAGCTCCTCCATGTCCCCGAAGACGTGATAGCCGCGACATTCCAGGCCCTGGCGACTTCCGGGCCGGAAATCGTAATGGCGATACTGGCCGCCACGGCGTTTGTGGGGGGCGGCTGGCTCACTCTCCAGATGGGCGAGAAGGCCTGTTCGGGATGCCTGAACATGTGCTTCTCGGCGATGGACAACCTCCTGGGCATCGGCTGCCTCGGCATAATCTTCATGATCGCCAGGGGAACGGTGACGAAGAAAGAGGTAATCGAGGTCGCTCCGAGCGTTAAAGCCGGGCTGATATTCTACATCCTCGCGGCCACCTGCCTGTGCATATTCGTGACCTTCGACAAGGAGTCTTATCTGTTCGGTTCGGGCGAGTCGATCTCTCGCGCCGAGGCCCCGGACGTCAAAGTGCCGTTCGTCCTGGTGGAGGTCGAATCAAAGGGGTACGACGCGGCCAAGGTTCGCAGCGATGTCGCTCCGGCCCTGAACACCGCGATGAAGGCTGTCCCCGGCGTTTCCGGCGTCACGATGAAATGCGGCGACGAGATGTGCCGGATCATGGTGAAGTTCCCCGACACAACGTCATTGGCCGACGCCGACAAGAGCGTGCGTCACAGCGTGGAGATCGCTCGGCGGACGCTGCCTCTGGTTGACGGAAAACTCCTTATTCCATCCGTTTCCATGATCGACGCCGAGCGGGATGTCAGTATAATCACGCCGGTTCAGGGCTGGGTGCTGATGATTATCGGAATCATGTTCATAGTCTCGCAGTTCTTCATCCCGCCGTGGTTGAGAAGGATCGAGAGAATAAAGGCCGCCGAGAACGGACAGGACCCCGACGAGGATGACGACGAGGACGAAGACGACCAGGGCGCTCCGTTGCCCAGTTCGGTCGGCGGATGGATCAAGGATTTCCTGGGCCACGGATTCCTCTACGCCTTCCTGGTCTTCGGGCTGATAGTGTTCGTTCGCGAATGCCTCGGAGCCACGTTCTCGATGGCCGCCGTCGGCATCGTATCAGTCGGCGGAATCCTGCTGGCGTTCACTTCGTACGTCAGCAGCTTCCCCGAGTTCATGATGACCTACCGCTTTGCGATCTCCAACAAGAAGAACGCTCTGCTGGCGATGCTGTTCGGTTCGAACGTGATCGACCTGGCTTTCGCCGGCTTCCGGGCGATATGGCGAGGCGAGAAGATGAGCGTCTACACCACCGGCTGGTTCCCGCAGTTGCTGCCGTTGTACCTCTGGGCGCTGCCGGTTCTGGCGGTGGTCGCGCTGATCGCGCTGTGGACGAAGAAGATTCGCTACGGCCATGCGTTTCCGCTGGTTGTGTTCTACCTGCTGTACATTATCTCCGGCCTGATATTGCTGTAACAGTCATATGTGCATAACAGATCGTCGCGACGATTGTCCGGCGTTATAGTCCCGGTCCTCGCCGGGTTTGCATGTTGTAATTACTAATAGAAGGAGAAGCGCCAATGTCCGATCATATGACAATGCCTCTTGGGGAATTCGCCGCCGATCTCATCGCCGACGGCATCATAGACGCCCAAGAGGTCGTGAAGATCCGAGAGAGGTTGTACGCCGACGGCGTTATCGACCGCGAGGAGGCTGATTTCCTCTTCAATGTCAACGATGCGGTGAGCGGTGGGGCCAACGATGCGGGCTGGAAAGCCCTGTTCGTCGAAGCGATGACGGCGCACGTGCTGGCCGACGATGTTTCGCCCGGCGAAGTCGACGACGACGAAACCGCGTACCTGATCTCCAAGATCGAAGGCGACGGTAAGGTCGACGATGTGGAGTTGGCTTTGATGATCAACATCATAGCGACCGCCGAATCGACGACCGACAAGTTCCAGCAGTTTGTTCTGGCGTCCCTGAAAGCCGCGGTCCTGGAAGACGGCGTGGTCGACGACGATGAAGTTGAGATGATCAAGGCCGTCATCTACGGTCAGGGCGGCGGAGCCGGCGAAGACGTGGATCGCGCCGAGGCCGACTTCCTGTTCGAGATCAACGACGCCGTGACCGGCAAGGCCAACACGCCGGGCTGGCAGGCGCTGCTGGTCGAGGCGATCACCAAACACGTGCTGGAAGACGAAGTTTCGCCCGGCGAAGTCGACGATGACGAGGCCGCCTGGCTGATCGGCAAGATCGAAGGCGACGGACAGGTCGATGACGCCGAGAAGGCGATCCTGGCTTCGGTCAAGGCCAACGCCAAGTCGATCGCCGACAGCCTGACGCAGAAAATGGACGCCTGGGGCGTATAAGACAGCATAGAGACGGATCGTGCGAAGACCGATCTGCGTCTATGGCCCGCCCCCGCCGGCGACATTGCCGCCGGCGGGGGCGGGCCGCGGGATCAAACCGATCACGGCGGCAGACGGCGGGTCGAGGGAACTGCGGCATTGAGTAACGACGAGCGGATATCGAGCGACGCCGGTGAGCAGGTGATTGAACTCGACTGCGGGCGCGGACGACTGCTCAAGTGTGCGTTTATACCCGCCGGTCGCTTCATGATGGGCTATGGAAGATACCGTTACGAAAAGCCGGTCCATGAAGTGACGATTCGCGAGCCGTTTTACATAGGCGTTTACCCCGTGACGCAGGGGCAGTACACCAGCGTGATCGGGGCCAATCCCAGCCGTTTCGAGGGCGATGACCGCCCCGTTGAAAACGTAAGCTGGGACGACGCTCTGGCCTTCTGCCGCGAGCTTTCTTCATTGTCCGACCGCTCGGTCAAGCTTCCCAGCGAAGCTCAGTGGGAATACGCGTGCCGCGCCGGATCGACGGGGAAGTACAGTTTCGGCGACAGCGTATCCGACCTCGACTCTTACGGGTGGTACGAGGCCAACAGCGGCGGCGAAACGCATCCCGTCGGTCAGAAACGCCCCAACGCCTGGGGGATTTACGACATGCACGGGAACGTCTGGGAGTGGTGCGAAGATCATTGGCACGACAACTACGACAACGCCCCCGAAGAAGATGTCCCGTGGGACGGCCCCGACGAAGCCCGCGTGTTTCGCGGCGGATGCTGTTTCTTCGACGGCTGGAACGTCCGATCGTCCCGCCGCGACGGAAGCCCGCCGACCTACCGCCGCTGCTGCGGCTTTCGCGTAGTGGTTTCGTGCGGAACCGGCGGCGATTGACTCCTGCCTATCGGGGGAACTGCCCCGAACGCCTCCCTCCTCATCCGTAGGCCTTGCAGAGGCCTGCTTGCGGCAAAGCTCTCGCCGCCATGATCGAGACGGAAATCCCATCAGCGTGTCCTTGACTTGAAGACTGACGAACTGAGAGGCGTCATTAAGACTATCGCATAAATCGCCCCGAGAATCAGGAACGGTTCATACGCATCCCGTTCGGACCAATCCAACGCATTGACCAGGAATACGAGAAGAACGCAGAAACCTATATGCGATATTCCCAGTATTAGTCCGGGCTTGCAGCCTCCCACGCCCGACAGTATCGCCGTTACCGCTCCAAGCAGGGTGAGGATAACGCCTGTGACCAGTACGGTTTCTATCTCGACTCCCGCAAGCACCCAGGCGCCCGCGAAAGCGATGATGTCAAGCGTAACGAAGACGCGGATGGCCCTCATCAGGCCGCTGGGAGCCGCGGCGCCGACGATCGGCGGGGCTTTGGCCCTGGCGGCCCTGCGTCGACCTACCGCCAGCGCCCACATTGCGATAACGGCCAACACCCCGAAGATGACGCCGCTTTCTTCATCGTCGCCGGTCGGCCATCGGATGTTATACTCGTCGAAAATGGCTAAGAATATGCCCGGTACTGCAAATGATCCGATCAGCAGCAGTATTATCTGTCCGACCCCCATGCCTGGCCTGCGGATAGGCGGCGGACTGGAGCCGGGCCCCTGAAGTATCGAGTCCATTGTAAGGGCGATTGGGGTCTGGCCGGACGGTGATCGCTTCTTCGGCGGCGGCGGAGGGGGAGGCGCCGCGGAACTGCGCGCCGCGGGGCTCGTCGAGCTGCGCGTGGTTTCAACTTCATCGCCGCTCAACGGTTTGCCGCAGTTGCCGCAGTGCTTTGATGACCTGTAGATCGCCTTTCCGCATCCGGAGCATGACACCAGGCCGTTGCGTCCGCAGTTGCAGCAGTACTGCACTTTTTCGGAGTTCGGCTGAGAACACGCATCGCATCTCCAGTAGCCGGCCGGAAGCGGGGCGTTCTTTGGAGGAGGAGTTTTCGATTTGCTCGCAGTGTGGTCCTGCAGGGCTCTTTCGAATTCCTTGGCGTCCTGGAATCTCCTCTCCCGATCCTTCTCGAGCGCCTTGGTCAAAACCGGACGCAGTTGGTCGGGCACCTCGTTTTCGCGGAAGAACCTCGGGCTTTGTCCGGTCAGCGCGTACCACAGCGTGCCGCCGAGTCCGTAAATGTCGGCGCGGTGGTCGGCTTTCGACGCGTCGGTTTCCTGCTCCGGGGCTCCGTATCCCAGCGTCAGCAGTTGTGCTCCGGCCAGGGTCACCCCTTCGCCGTCGACGTCGGCGCGGCGAGCCAGGCCGAAGTCCGCGAGCTTTGGTTCGAGATTCTCGTTGAGCAGTACATTGGCCGGCTTGATGTCCCGATGTACGATCCCATGATCGTGTGCGTATTTAAGCGCGCTGCACAACTTCATGCCGAGGGACGCCGCATCCTCGATCGGCAGGGGGCCTTCGTTCCTGACCCACTGCTCCAGCGTGAGCGGCGCGGGGGGCAGATCCCGGCCCCAGGACGGATCCGGACTGGACGTCTGCTTCGGGCCGGGGACATACTCCATGGCGATGTACGGACCCTGCTCGTCCTCACTGAACGCGTAGACCTGAACGATATGAAAATGATTCAGTGCGGCGACCGCCTTGGCTTCAACCTGGAAGCGAATGTTGAGTTTTGCATCGCTGAGCAACTGTTCGGACAAACGCTTGATGGCCACCCATCGGCCCAGGCGGACATCCTTGCCGAGATGGACTTTCCCCATCCCCCCTCTGCCGATCTCCCGGACTACGTCATAAGCCCAGGGTCCCGGAGCCGCCCGGCCCGGCGAGTCGGCGATCGTCTGATCGTACAGCCCTCCTCCATAGTCCGCCGATCGATCCGCGGGACCGCCGGAGTCCGATATTGTCGGGTCAAAATAGGGATCGCCGGCTGTCTCCTCCCCAGGCGTTTGCCCGGGGTCGCCGGCATTCATGTCGTTCGTCTCAGGGTCCATCTGCGACCTCGTTAGCTCAATAGGAAGAGTTTAACAGCCTGTGGGGTCCTTGTGTAGTGCTCAGCCTGTTCTTGCGGCTTTTGTGTCGGCGACCGGTGTCCGCCTGTGAGCCCATCGGCTGCGGCAACTTCACTCCTCGATCGGCATCGGGTGTTCAGGCGCGCCGTGTCAGGCTGTCCTGGTCTTCAGGCGTATTCAGGGTCCGACAGGACAATTGTCCTCCGCCGGGCAGCTCAGTCGGATCAGAAGTCAAACCCCGCCAGACTCCGTCGGTGCAACTGCATGCCGCCAGGATCCGCCTGCCGTCGGAATCCCGGACCATGGCCAGCCATAACGTCTGGCCCGCCATGGATTCGGGAATGCAGGCTGCGGCTGTGTTGTCGGTCAGGATGTACGCCAGTTGCCGTTTCAGGGCGTCCTGCCTTTCCAGCACAGCGGCGAAGACCTTCTCCGAAGTTGACATCAGGCTGACTCTGAAATCCACGGCCTGGGCGAGACTCATACGGTCCTTGTCGGCAAGGACCGTCCTGGCGTTGCTCTTCGGCGAGTCGTTGTTGACCGTGATTCCGTTGGTGCTCTGGTCGCATATCCACGCGTGATTGCGGTCGAGAGTCAGGATCGCGTGCTTGCGGGATATCCGCCCGGACTGGTAGCGGTTGAAAGGTTCGGGTCTAATCCACCATGTTATCTCCGGGTCGCCGCCTCGTCCGATCACGGCGCGGGGGCCGAACACGATGGCGAAATCCAGTTCGCGTCCCTGTGCGGTTCTGAGCGAAACGCTCACCTGTCGGCCTGACGCATCGTCGCACAGTTGGAGTTCCGGCGGGAGCGGCGGCGGGCTGACGTTGGCTGACGGTGCGGCCAGAGCCAGCCGCCTCTCGAACGCCCGGTCTGGCGACAGTTGCAGGGGCCGCCACATGCCGACACCGGCGAAAGGATCAGGCGGGGTGTCATTGTTGTCTTGCCCGTCCTCGACGTCAATGATCCACTCGGTCTTCCAGCGACCGAGGGGAAGGCCGTATGAGTTTGTCGCCGAAACGGTTACGAAGACCTCTCCGTCTCCCTTGAAACTCGGTATGAACGGTATCCCCTCCCAGTTTCGGACTTCGTCCGGCCCCAGTGAGGCGTGAAGTTCGATCTCGGACGCCAGCATCCGAGATTGCACCCTGGCGGTTACTTCGCACTGTTCGACCGCGCCCGTCGAGGCGGCGCGGAGCTTCAGAATCCTTCGTACGCCTTGCTTGTACTTTCCGCGGATCAAGTGTTCTATGACGACTGGAGTTGAGCCGGCCCCCGCGCCTGGATCGGATGCGTCGCCGACCGCTGGAGACGCGATGCCGTCGAGCATTCTCCGGCGTGCGAGAGCGAAAAGTTCGGCTCTAAGCTCCTGCATCTCGGTTTGATGGCGGATTTCCAGTATCTCAAGCTCGTTGGCGCGCTGCTTGTCGCTCAGGGCCTGATCGTGGGCGATTCGCTTTCGCTCCTCTTCGACGTTGGCTTCGATCTGCTCGATTTCGACCTCGGTCGCCCGCTGATCGCGCTGGAGTCTTATCTCAAGTTCGCTTTCGGGGCATTGACGCTGAAGAAGATCGGCGGCGTTTCCGCTGACGGCGATCCATCTGGGCGATTCGCTTAGAGTCCATTCGATCCCGAACGCCCCCAGCCAGTCCGACAGGTGTTTCCGCCACCACTTGATCGAAAGCGCGCGGTGTTCGATCAAGTCGGGCAGGCTGTGCCGGCGGCACTGGTCCACGATCAGCGGTTCGGCTTCGCTCCGGGCCAGGCCCAGCAGCATATCCTGCGAGCACATTTGTCCGCGGGGCAGCATGTTGGCTCCCAGGCGCTTGCAGAAGGTCTCCGGATCCTGAACGGAGAACACGCCGTTGAGCGTCAGTCCCCAGCAGGCGCCTTGGCCGTCATCCATTACCGCCGGGAAGTGCATCGTGAAAGCAAGCGGGCTCCGCGAGATTGCGATCCAATCGGTCGGGGTCGCGCAGCAGCACGCGTCATCCGCCGATCCGATCACAGTCAACCGGCCCGCATCGTCACGCGCCACGAGCCACAAGTCGGCGAAGGCTCCGTGCAGAATCTCACGGTCGGCGTTGTCGTATTCAACGCTTTCGGACAGATACGTCACCGCCGCAAGTTGATCGGCGCCGGGTATGAGCAGATCAAGTCTCACGGATATCAAGCCTCCAGTTTCAGTGCGAATGTCATTATCTTGACGTTGTAGAGAAATGCGAAGACTACTGCTCCGACAAACATCGCTATCGGCAGGAAGGAGACCAGGGCCTCGCCGAGCATCAGCCACGCCAGCAAGACGTCGGCCAGCGTATAGACCAGCAGTACGAACGCGTTTGTCTTGTTGAGGCTCTTGGAGACCATTGTGCGGATGAAAGCGATAGTGAACACCGGCAGCATAAGGACTATCAGCATCCATCCGAAAAGTCGCTTGAACCAGGGGAACGCCACCGCCTGCTCGATCTGTCCGGGAGGCGCCTGCCCGGCGGTGGGTATCGAGGCCTGCCGGATCGCGACGGCGGGAGTCTCGGGCGTTGAGTCCACGCGGTATCGCCTGGTGAACAGTGATTCGCCGCCGTCGACCTCCGCGAAATGGACTTCGACGTCAATATTGGCGCCGTACGAATACGACTCAAACGCATGTATCGCGCCGTAGACGACGCATTCGGCGTCCAGGCTCCGGCCCTCGGCCAGCGCTGCGTCCGTCGACGAATATGACCGATGGCGCAGATTCAGGCTGTTGCGGGCTTTTTCCATGATTGTGCGGTCGTCGAGATCCAGCACGCCTCGCTGCTCGATTGTTTTTCGCAGCGTATTGGTGAAGTAGTTTGTCGGATCGTTCTCGAAATGGAGCAGGGCGGTCTGACGCAGGTTTCCTCTGGACCCGCGGAGATCCTCAACGATATCGGCTGTGACCTTGTCGGCCAACTCCCGCCGAACGGGTCCTATCTCAGGTGTCCTCGGTCCGAGATTCACCCATGCCAGCCATGCAATGTATCCGATAAGCGTAATCACCCCGAGCTTGTGAAAAATTCCCAATGGCAACTTGTGCATATCTGCGCTCCCATATCGACACGCCCTTGACTCGCCTGACTCTTCCCTCATGCCCGTCCGAGTCAGGTCCCGCGGCATGACGCCACGACCGAGTTGGACTAAGGGAAGTGAAAATATCAGTAGTCCCGTCCGGCGATAGTCCCAGGCGACTGTCCAAAACCATTATCTCAAATAATGCCGCTTAGTCAACAATATGCCGCGATTTATCGCACGAATGACAACATGCCGAGCCGACGGGAAATCCCGGCTTCCAGTCGGGGAAACGGGAATCTCCGCCGGCGGCGATCAGGTTGGTCGACTGGATTCGCTCAGTTTCGCTTCGCGGCGCCTTCGTCTTGCTTCGGCGTCGCTCCCGCGGCGTGCGGCCTTCGGCCTCACTGCGTGTTCGAATTCCGCTCTCTTAATGTTTGTGCGTATGATAAAGCCCCGATAGTCATGTGTGTTATTTGCTATCGGGGCTTCTTGACGGAGAGGGCGGGAAACACCGGGAGGGTTGTTGTAAGTTGCGTGCTATGACTGCTTTGGCGACGAAAAACCTTGTGTTCGATGACGTTGTGAATAGTCACGTGATTTCATCTGTTGTTACTGATTCTCACGTGTTGTCAGCGCTATTGACGCACTGTGTCAATCATTTTCAGACTGTCGTGGTCACTTCTCCAAGCATGGAGAAAACCCATGGCGAAGAAGAGCAAAGTAGAAACTAGCAGGTCCAAAGGTGAAGAGCAAGGACGGAAAAGCAGGCGCCAGCACAGGCAGAGAGGCGGAGTTGCGGCGATTTACGCCAGGTATTCGACCCGCTTTCAGGATTCGGTAGGCGACCAGATCCGGGAATGTCGGGAGTGGGCCGAGGAGAACGGCTACCGGATTCCGGAGGAGTACTTTTTGTTGACCGGGCCAAGCGCGGTGGTTCCAGCAAGCGAAGCGGATTGGCCGCGATGCGACAGGTGATCGAGGACGGGAGGGTTGACGCTGTCGTTATCTTTGCGACGAGCCGCCTCTTCCGAAAGACGTACAGGGCGCTTCAGTTTGTGCACGAAGGAATTGTGGAACGAGATATTCGTTGTGTCTTCGTGAAATCCTGTATAGACACCGCCGACAAGAATGACTGGGAAACCCGGCTGCACGTTCAATCACTGGTCGACGAGTTCCAGACGAGAACTGCGAAGTCTCACATTCGGGCGGAACATTCGGGCTTGCTGCTCAAGGGTCGGGTGTTTGGGACCCTCAGTTACGGCTATCGAGGCGAGGAGATTCCGGGCGAAACAACAAGGTCCAGCAGGCCGGCTCGCATGATTGCAATTGATCCGGATACATCGCCGTGGGTAGCCATGTGCTGGCCTGGTCCACATAATCTTGACGGTGTAGATCGCATCATCATTGGCCACCCCTCGGCTCTGGATTGCCTTGGCTCCGCTTGCATATGGGGCGAATGGGAGGCGGAGAAAGGCGGCTGGATTAAGGGTCCGTCGGGTCTTTCTCCATGTGGTCTTCAGGCAAAAAGTGGGCATTGTTATCACTCGAATATCTGGAAATACAGGGTCAAAGTGAACTTTATGCACTTTTCTTTCTCGCTAAACATTGGCTTCACAGAGCGTCGTTACAATCCTGCTCTAGCGTGAAGGTAAGGAGACTTGCTCGAGGAGAACCTGGAAGAATCATGGCGCAGAGTCAGCCCCACTCTCAGCTCATTCGAAAAGTCGGGTTGCGCCAGAGAAGCTACTATGAAGATTGCACAACGAAAAAAAACCGGTGTCCTTAGGCAAAAGAGAGATGGAATGGCGGACCGGCCTTGCATTAACGCAGCATGCCGACCCCGCCCAGAAAGCAGGAGGTGGATATGACAGGAGGTTAGCCGTCCATCACATCAGCACATCGTTAGTGTGCGACGAACTGGAGCTGAAGGTCAGGATTGCCTGAGACACCGAAACGAAACAAGAAACAAAGCGGGTCAATCCCGTGAGCCTGGTTCGAGGGAAAACAAGTGGAAACTAAAGTAACAAATGAAAGGTTATCAATAATGAAAAAGAAAGGAACAGCAATAGCGGTGCTGACGCTTATGTCCATAGTAAGCGTTTGGGCCATTGGGGCTCCCCCGAAGAACGTTATCGGGTATAACCGCATCGAAGCGCCCGCGGATTCCGACATCCTGGTCTCCGTGCCGCTCAACCTGAACCCCGTAGGGACGTACACCGTCGTTACGAAGACCGGCACGGGCGTGACGGTTGCCCCCGGTTCGTTCACCGACGACGCGTTCAACAACGACGATCACTACGCTCGCTTCGCAGGCGGACACTGGAGCACCATAACAGCCAACGATCCGGCTGAACTGGTGCTTGCGGACCTCGACATCCTGTCGAGTGTCAACGTTGGCGATACGTTCACGGTCTATCCGCATCAGACCCTTGCTGCGGTGTTCCCCAAGAAGCTCGAGCAGTTCGCGTTCATCCCGTCCAAGGACTCGTCGCTTGGCAATCGGGAAACGGAGATTCTTATGCCGTCGGACGCCGACAACACCAACAAGTCTCCTTCGGCGACGTACTACTACATCAAGTGGTCGCACCCGACCCTGGGGCTGATCGAGGGTTGGAGACAGTCCGGCGCCAGCCCGCTGCTTGACAAGGGCGGCGTTGTGATCAGGCCTGACAGCTACATCATCCTGCGCAACAGCCACGCCTCGCGGAAGTTGGTCTTCATTGTCAAGGGTCTGGTCCCTATGGGCAAGGTCGCCACGAAGGTCAGCACAAAGGCCGTCCAGTACGACCTGAACTTCGGCACGAACCGTCCCGTCGGCGTTAAGATCGGTCAACTCGGTCTTGAGCCTGTGTTCGCCGCCAGCGCTACTGCATCACTTGGAGACAGAAAAGACGAACTGCTGGTGTACAACAACGCGGACGGCAAGAAGAACAAAGCGCCCGTGGCGACTTACTACTACATCAACTGGAATCATCCCACGTTGGGATTGATCAAAGGATGGCGTCTGTCCGGAGCCAGCCCCCTTGTCGATCAGGGCGGCGTGAAGCTCTCCCCCAGCCAGGGTCTGATCATCCGCAAAGCCGCCGGCACACCCGCCCCCGGCTATGCGGTACAGAACCCACTTTACTAAACCTCGTATGGAAAGACCTCTGAGGAACAGAGGACGAATAAGATAGGAGTTGGACAATGAAGAAGGTTATAGCAGTTTTCACCATGCTGGTGCTTGTCAGCGGAGCCCAGGCGGACGTTAGCCTCAATATCGGCGGCGAGTTGTTCAGAGATTCCGCTGGAGACGCTCTTTTCTACGTCGATCTCGGCACATTGACGTCGGTTCACGGGAATCTGTTCATGCTGATCGGCGATCCGAGCGGCGACGGCTTCCAGAGCGTAGACGCGATCACAGACAACCTGGGATTCCTGGGCGGTGACGACGTTCTGATCGACGCCTGGGGCGTTAACGCAGAGAACACCTACATTGACGGCAACCTGAGCCACTCGATCAGCGGTTTTGACATGGTCGGAAGCGGGCTTTCGCAGGGTGACAAGATCGCCCTGGTGTGGTTTGAGAGCCTTATGGGCTCCGCGGTCGATCCGGCGGCTCTCGGCGCCAAGCCCGGTGACGACCAGCCGTTCGGCGTTCTCCTGCCGGACAAGCAGGATCCCATGTGGTCCCTCCCGTCCGATGGCGGTCAGCAGAACTACTTCCACACGTTTTCGGGCGCTGCAGCCGACACCGGCAAAACAGACCTCGTCACCACTCCCGAACCCATGACTTTCGCGGTCCTGGCGCTGGGTGGCGGAATAGTCGCCGCGCGTCGTCGCAGGAATAAGAGAGCCTAAAACACTGTTGTATTACGACAGCAATGCACAATCCTCCAAAGAGAGATCAAAATGAGAAGACAAGAAAGGACTATACAAATGAAGGGCATTAAACTTGTAGTAGCGTTGGGCGTTCTGGCGGGACTGGCGATGAGCGCCGG
>Ga0180430_10001384_pt1 | contig 23735 bp, 26 predicted proteins | sample SS_ome_9_FD_132999 | JGI IMG/M metagenome (GOLD analysis project Ga0180430, IMG submission 132999) | Hypersaline lake sediment archaeal communities from the Salton Sea, California, USA - SS_1_S_2 metaG | ecosystem: Environmental > Aquatic > Non-marine Saline and Alkaline > Hypersaline >... | reverse complement strand
GGTCATCGGCAGTCCTCCCAGGTTGTGTTGTGACTACCTGGTGATTCTGCACTGGTGACCCTCTTCTTCCCGCCTACTTCAACCGGCCACCTGTAAACAGTACTACGGAATACGACACCCTAGCAACTAGCTCGCACGACCCGAGCAAGCTTGGCGTTGGCAAGTCGCCAGGCTATCGCGGCGGTGTCCCTCAACGCAACGGTGCCGCCTCACCTGCGGGCAAGTCATCCGCTCGAATCGATCTGGTGCTGCGTGCGGTTCAAGTCGGTCTGGAACGAGGATGCTCGACGTCTTCCATACCCGCGGCTCGTCTATTCTGGTGAAGGTAACGTGCGGAATCCGAGCGAACGGTAGAGGCGTTGGGCGGGGGCGTTGCCGTCGGTGACGATGAGGGTCAGGCGGTCGTAGCCGGCGTCGCAGAGGGCGTTCATGCTCTTCGTGAGTAGCGACCGCGCCAGGCCGCGCCCCTGCGCCTCCGGTCGGGTCATCGTGAACGCGACGAGCGGCGCATCGTGCGGTGCCCACCAGGTGACGAGGCTCGCCGAGGCGAGGAACTCGCCCTCCTCGATGACGAATGAGCAGTCGCCGAGGAACCGGCCGTAGGCGCCGTCGAACAGCCGGTCGATCTCGGCACGGGCGTCGGCGAACGTTCCGCCCTCGTCGTCGATCGTCCCGCGGTAGGCGGCGTAGAGGAGGATCGCGAGATCGTCTTTCTCGTCGTTGCGCGGATTCCGGCCGATCGCGCGTTCGCCGGCCGGCAAGCGCGTGAGCCGAATCGCCATCGGGATGCGCCGGGGTGCCATCGGCTGAGGCCCTCTAGACGTTCAGCCGATCGGCGAGGGCGGTGCGGACGGCCGGCGGAGCGCGGAAGACGCCGCGAACGAGGATCGAGTCGATCGTCTCGACGGCGAGTTCCGGGGTAACGTCGTTCTCGATCAACAGCATCCCGACGATGCGTAGCGCCGCCTTCTCCCCACGGGCCTTGTACTCTTCGAGGTCCTTGCGCGCGAGGCCGATCACGCCGAGGGAGTACGATCGCTTGACGACGGCATCCTGGATGACCGGATCGTGTCGGTCGAGCTGATTGCGAATGGCCGTCCGGATCATGTCGGTCCGGTTCGTGTAGACGCCCTGCTCGACGAGGAGGTCGATCCGTCCGAGGTCGACCGGGCCGAGGTTGATTGTGATCTTCTCGGTCTCGCTCACCGATTCCATCTCCTTCCCAGCTTCATGGATGGTCCTCATTCTACTCGGAGCGGCTCGGCGCGCGATCCGCGGACGCAGATCGTGACCGGTCCGACGACGATGCTCACCGTGCGTCGATCGGCAAGACGCCTTCGCTCGGACGTCAGCAAGACTCGTTCCCAGTCGAGTCGAGCGAGTGCGAGAAGCGAGATCGGCCCAGCCTGCAGCGTGACACCCGTTGCGTGGAACATGCTTGCTCCCTTCCCTGACCATCCACATGGATGGTTGACGGAGGGCAGTTTAGCATCTCTCGATGCCGCTGTCAACATCCACATGGATGTTCATAGGATGCTTCTCAGATGTTCGTGCGTAGAGACGGCGCGCGTGAGCCCTGCTGAAGACGCCGTTTCCGTGAAGGCAACGGACGGGTCCTCCGCAGTGATCGGGGTGATGCGTCTTGCGCGCGGCGTGGAATGCAGGGACGATGGCACCGAGATGCGAGACCTCAGGCGACTGGCATGGGAGCGGATCGTCGAGATCGTCCGGCGTCCCGGAAACCTGATCCTCGCCGTCGGCGTGACCATCCTGTTGGGCGTTTTCGCGGCCCCCGGAGAGGCGGATCCGAATGAGCTTCCCCTCGTCGTCTCGGGGCGCCTCTTCCTGCTGGTCACCGGGATCTCGGGTCTGTTCGGGTACACGTTCTCCGCCCTGCGGCGACTGGCCCCGGAGGTCGCCACCGACGAGATCGTCTCCCTCCGAGCTTTCGTTCTCGGGCGTGTCCTTTCCTCGGCAGCACTCGCCGGCTGCCTGACGTGGATTGCGGTCGCCCTCATGCTGGTGGTGACGTTCCTCCGCTACGGCGCGGGGTCCGCGCCGGAGGGATGGGTCATCGGTTACGCCTTCGTTGGGCCATGGATCGTCGGTGCCGCGTTCGCCGGCGCGATGACGATGGCGAGGCGCCTCCTCCGACGAGGAGGGAGAACGGCCGTCGCGTGGATCCTCTTCCTCCCGTGGATGCTGACGTTCGCTGCGTTCCGTCTCCTCGGCGGGCTTCCCGCCGCTCCGTCGCGCGTGGTGATCCTCGCGCTCGCTTGTGCCGTCGCTCTCTGTGCGGTCGAAGCTGCGATCTTCCTGCGCTTTGTGCCCGATCGGCTGACGATGCGGCCGCGGTAGGCGCTCGATCCAGGCTTGGGAACGCTTCGGAGAGGACGGCGTAGATGGATCGGCCACGATGCAAGGAGGCATTCATGTCGAAGCGTTCTCGTCAGGTTCTCTCGGTGGTCGTGATCCTCACGCTTGCAGGGCTCGGGTTCGCGTTCGCCGAGCCGCGGGCCGACTCAGCGAACCTTCTCGTCAATTCGGGCGCCGAGGACGGCGCCGGGGACCGTCCGACGGCCTGGCGGGCCGTCGCGCTCCCCGGCGGCGACGGAGACGTGCGATTCGTGTGGGATCGGGAGCATGCGCACGGTGGCGCGCGGTCCCTTCGTCTCGACGCGTTGGGATCGAGGCGTGCGATCTGGTCACAGTCCGTCGCGGTCTCTGGAGGCGTCGTCTACGAGCTGTCGGGCCACGTGGCGTTTGCCGATCTCGCGCGCGATGCGGACGCCCATCTCCAGGTCGTCTTCCGCGGAACGGGCGATCGGCTCCTCGAGTTCGTCGACCTCGCTCGTCATCACAGCGGCTCGCGCGGGTTCGAGCGAGATTTCTCCGCGCGGATGCTCTTCCGTGCGCCCGTGGGGGCTGTCCGCGCCGAGGTGAACGGCTATCTTCAGGGGCCGGGAACGGCGTGGTTCGACGACCTCTCGTTTGCCCCGGCACCGGTGGGATCGATCGCCGGCTGCGTCACGTTTGATGGCGTGCCGGTCGAGGGCGCGCGCGTTTCCCTGTGGGGGGACCCGTGGGGCGTGCCGATCGAGGCGACGACGGACGCGGAGGGTCGGTATCGCCTCGACGCCGTTCCCGTTGCGCATCCGCGTTACCTCCTGATCGCCGGGGCGGACGCGTCTCGCACCGAGGCGCAGGGAGGTGTCGCCGTCGCCGAAGGGGCGACCACACGCGTCGACTTCGAACTCGATCGAGGCCAGGATCCGATCGACAACCTCGAGGTCGGCTACGGCTTCCTCTGCCTGTCTCATCCGCAGGAACGGATCGAGCTTCCCGCCTACGCTCCGCTCCCGGACGATCGATCAGGCTACGTCGCCGAGGTTCGGCCGTACCTGGAATCCGACGAGATCGTCACGTCGGACGATCCGACCGTCGTCCGCCTCGCCGGCGAGATCGTCGACGCGCTCCCGGCGTCTGATCGTGGGAACGCCGTCGCCGTCGCCCGCGCCGTCTACGATTGGGTGAGCGTGAACGTCAACCACGACGCGGTCTACGGGAATCGTCAGCCGTACCAAGATGTGACGAGTGGGATATGGCAGACGATCCAGCCGGGCGGATGGTGCTGGGGACGGAGCTTCTACGACTGGGGCTACCGTCCGACGGAGCTCCTCGAAGAGCGGGTCGGCATCTGCGTCGAACACTCGTGGCTCTCGGCCGCCCTCCTTCGCGCGCTCAACATCCCGGCGCGGGCTCGCGTCGGATCGGCGCAGTTCTGGATCCAGGGCGAGGACGGGACCGGCGCCTGGTTCGGGATCAGCACCAACGGGGGTTCGAACACCTATCGCGAGACCGGACGCCTCGGGGACGGCTTCGGTGGATCGAGCCTGCCGACGTTCTACTCCGCGACGAGCACCCCGTTCTTGCAGGAGGATTGGGACTGGACTGAGCCGGGCGTCTGGCGGGAGCGCCATCCGTGGGGCGAGATCTACTCAGGGGATGACGCCGGGCGGGCCCAGGCGACGGCCGATCTGGCGCACTTCGCGGTGACCGGCGACGCCCCCGGAGGGACGGCGAAGCAACGCCCGGGATCGGACGCGTACGAGATCAATTACAGTCAGATCACGCTCTGTCGGTGGAGCTTGGCGGATCAGCCGGTGATCGACATCCGGTTTCCGATGCCGACCGAGTCGCCGGCGACGAGCGACACCGACGAGTGGGCGTACTGGACGAACCACCCCGAGTGCGTAATCGACACCTACGTCGAGACGATCGAGAACCCGCCCGTCGCCGAGGTCGAGCGCTGGCGACACCTCGTCTTCGACGTTTCGAGCCTGCTTCGAGATTGAGCTAGGCGGACTCCGCCCTCCAGAAGAGCGGCTCCCCGGTTCGTCCGATCGGCAGAGCGACGATGAGGTGCGGGCGGACCGTCACCACGGCGTAGTTCTCGTCTGCGGGTCCGGAGAACCACTTCTCGAGCCGCGGGGTCCAGGCGGCCTCGCGCTCGGTCGGCTCGGTCGAGATCTCCGCGATCCCCGCGATCTGGAAGTACGTCCCCGGGCTCTCCGCGTCGGTGTCCCCGCAGGTGACGTGAACGCGCGCGTCGGCACGAATCTGGCTCACCTTCCCCGTTCCGACGAACGTCGGTATCCGAAGGGTTCCGTCGAGATCCGCCTTGGCGCGGACGAAGCGAACGGCCGGTTCGCCATCCTCGCCAACGGTCGCCAGACTGCACAGAAACGGGGTTCCGACCCCGACGGTTTCGAGCAACGCCTCTCTTCCATCCATCAGATCTGTGGGCACTCCTCTCCCGATTCGTTCGAACGATGTCTACCCGCCCTCCGTCTCGCGTCGGTCTTCCGACCTTCACGGATCGGACACCCCCGAGTAGTCTTGACGTGACGGAGACGAGACAAGGAGGCGACATGAAGGCAAGAGCTGCGGTCTGGATCACCCTCGGGCTCATCGGAGGCGGACTGGTTGTCCCCGCCTTCGCGGCCCCGACGGTGGTGGAGTCGTTCGACGTCGAGCGGTACATGGGCCTCTGGTACGCGATCGCCAGCATCCCGACGTCGTTCGAGCGGCAGTGCGTCCAGGGGACGACCGCCGCGTACCGGCTCCTCGACAACGGGAAGATCGAAGTCACCAACACCTGCTACGATGCGGACGGCGTTCGGGACGTCGCTGTCGGCCGGGCCTGGATTTCGGACGAAGCCGAGCCGACGAAGCTGAAGGTCTCGTTCGTCCGATTCCTCGGGCTCTGGTTCTTCCCCGGCGCGTACTGGATCATCGATCTGGCCGCCGACTACAGCTACGCCGTGGTCGGGCATCCGAGCTATCGCTACGGGTGGATCCTCAGTCGGACGCCGACGGTCTGCGAGGAGACGCTCGACGGGATCGTCGAGCGCCTCGAGGCGCAGGGCTACGACTTCGGCGACTTCCGAACGATCGACCAGTCGATCCACGTCGAAGGCTGATCCCGACCGCTAGTCCTCCGGAACCGCTTCGGGGGGCAGGTGGATGGCGAACTTGCACCACGGGTCGCCGGCGAGGACGGACTCCAGCACCTCCGCCTCGAGCGGCTGGCCGAAGATCACCTCGTAGGGTTTCTTGTGGAAGCCGGCGCTGCAGTTGCAGAAGGTCGGCGGCACAGCGCTCGGCCCCTCCTTGAGCGATTCCTTCGCCCACGGGCAGTGGCAGTAGTGGTAGGCCTTCTCGACCGGATCGGTCGCTTCGAGGTACGCGATCGCCTGGTGCGGAATCTTCGCCTCGATCAGCAGATTTCCCTGACGGACGCCGGACCTGATTTCGGGATGCGCCTCGACGTAGGCGATCATGGCGTCGTTCACCGGCTGGCTGAAGTAGAGGGTCCCTTGGTCGCGATGCTTCGTCAGCTCGGCAATGTAGTTGGCTCCCTTCTGCGCCAGGTAGGCGTCGATGTCGCCCGCTTCCTCGTACTTCCTCTTCGCATTGACGTACCAGGCATCGTCCAAATGCCGCAGGCTGTCCTTCAGGAGCTTGATGCACGTCTCCTCGTCGACGGTCTCCTCCAGGCGTCGCATGATGACTTCCATCAGCTGCGGCTTGCCGTCGTTCGGCGTTCCGATCGGCGGAATGTCGATGCCGTCGAAGATCCTGTCGCGCACCTCCTCTCCGAGTTCCTCGCCGAGCTTCGCGTGGAATCTTTCGAGAACCTCGGCGCCGTCGATCAGCTCGAGGGCGGCGACGAGCACCGCGTCGTTCCCGACGAAACGACCGTACTGGATGAGGGCGACGTAGTTATCCCAGCTGTTCGTTCCCGCTTCGATCATGCGCTTCGAGTACGCGTGGACCGCCGCGGTCGCCGCCTCGGGCGAATCGATCGCGTGGCTCGAATCGGCCAGGAACGCCTCGAATCCGTCGGCGATCGCGATCGCCTCGGCGAGCTTGTCGCTCGGCCATCCCCGCTTGTTCAGGTGCTCGGTGAATCCTGTCTTGTCCATGTCACATCCCCTTGTGTCGATCTCGTTTCTTGTCGGTAGCCTCCTGCGCCGTCGTCTCGCAAGCGTCTTCGGCAGCCGACTTCGGGGAACGGCGGGCCCCGCCGGCGCATTGCGTTCACCGAGAACGGCGGGCCCCGCCGGCGCATCGTGTTCACGGAGAACGGCGGGCCCCGCCGGCGCATCGTGTTCACCGAGAACGGCGGGCGTTTGCCCGTCCTTCGGCGACGAACTCGCTCGGGGTGAGAACGAGGATCGCGATCCGATGCGGATCGGAGAGGAGGTCGTCGTCCAGACTGACGAGGATTGCGCCGGCCGCGTGCGCGAGGGCGGCGAACTTCCGATCGTCCGGATCGGGGATCTGACGGAAGCGATCGGGCGCCGTCCTCTCTCGGAAGCGACCTTCCTCTCGAAACAGCCCCTCGACCGTCTGCCACGAGAGGGGTGGAATCCGCTCGAGAATCGCGCGTGTCTCTTGCCGCGTCGCGTCGTTCCAGGCCATCCGAAGCCGTCCCTCGCGGACGGCGCCGACGACGCGGGCCGCGTCGCTTCCCGGGTTAAACCCGGCGGCGACGAAGACATTCGTGTCGAGGACGACGGCGGGACGGTCTCGCTCCATGCGTCATCGTAGCGCGCGCGGCCGCCGGCGTTGGGCGAGTACCCCGCTCGCATTGATCGAGCGGGCCCGGTCCCGTACCCTTCGCGCTCACGCTCGTCGTCGCCGAACGCGACGCCGAGCGATTCTTCGTTTGATGCAGGGAACGGGCCTGACGAGCGGGCTTGACGAACGCGCGCTCCGGGTGTTGGATGGAGCGATCGCGAAGGAGCGATGATGACGAGATCTACGCCGATCGAGAGGACGAGGAACGTGGGCGTGATGGCCCACATCGATGCAGGGAAGACGACGGTGACCGAGCGGATCCTCTTCTTCACCGGGAAGCGGCACAAGATCGGCGAGGTGCACGACGGCGAAGCGGCGATGGATTGGATGGTCCAGGAGCAGGAGCGCGGGATCACGATCACGTCGGCGGCGACGACGACCTACTGGCGCGATCACCGGATCAACCTGATCGATACCCCCGGTCACGTCGACTTCACCGCCGAGGTCGAGCGGTCGCTCCGCGTTCTCGACGGAACGGTCGCCCTGTTCTGCGCCGTCGGCGGCGTCCAGCCGCAGGCGGAGACGGTCTGGCGCCAGGCGGAGAAGTACCGCGTCCCGCGGATCGCGTTCGTCAACAAGATGGATCGTGCCGGGGCCGACTTCGAGCGGGTCGTCGACGAGATCCGCGAGGAGCTCGGAGCGAACGCCGTTCCCGTCGTCATCCCGATCGGTGCCGAAGGCGCCTTCCAGGGGGTCGTCGACCTCGTCCACATGAAGGCCGTCTACTACGACGACACGCCGGATGGCGCGACGATCCGCGTCGAGGAGATCCCGGGGGACCTCGTCGACGCCGCCCGCGCCGCCGCCGAGCGGATGATCGAGCGGATCAGCGAGCAGGACGACAAGCTGATGGAGAAGTTCATCGAAGGGGAAACCCCCGAGCCGAACGAGGTCCTCCGCGCGATCCGCGCTGCGACGATCGACGGGCGATTCATCCCCGTCCTCTGCGGCGCCGCGTTCAAGAACAAGGGCGTGCGCCTCCTGCTCGACGGAATTGTCGACTACCTCCCCTCGCCAGTCGACCTGCCGCCGGTGATCGGGGCGTGCACGAAGTCGGACGAGGAACTGATCCGCAAGCCGCAGGACGACGCGCCGCTCGCGGCGTTGGCGTTCAAGGTTCAGTCGGACAAGCACATGGGAAAGCTGACCTACGTCCGCGTCTACTCCGGCGTGCTGAAGGCCGGAGCGCAGGTCTACAACGCCAGTCGCGACAAGGGGCAGCGAGTCGGCCGGTTGTTCGAGATGCACGCCAACGACCGCGAGGCGATCGACGCGCTCCTCCCCGGCCAAGTTGGCGCCGTCGTCGGACTCGCCGAGACGCACACCGGCGACACGATCTGCAGCAAGGACCATCCGATCCTTCTCGAATCGATCGAGTTCCCGGCGCCCGTGATCGACGTCGCCGTCGCGCCGGTCTCGCGTGACGATCGAGACAAGCTGTCGTCCGCCCTTCACCGGCTCGGCGAAGAAGACCCGACGTTCGTCGTTCGCTCCGATCCGGAGACCGGCGAGGTCGTCATCTCGGGGATGGGCGAGCTTCATCTCGAGATCATCGTCGACCGGTTGAAGCGGGAATTCGGCGTCGGCGTAACCGCCGATCGGCCGCAGGTCGCCTACCGCGAGACAATCCTCGGGCCAGTCGACCACGAGTACCGGCACGTCAAGCAGACCGGCGGGCGCGGGCAGTACGCCCACGCCGTCTTCCGCATCGAGCCGACCGACCCGGGCGACGGGTTCCAGTTCGAGGACACGATCACCGGCGGGAAGATCACGCGCGAGTTCCTCGCCGCGATCGAGCGCGGGATCGTCGAGGAGATGCGCGAAGGCCCGTACGCCGGGTTCCCGATGGTCGACATCAAGGTCACCGTCACCGACGGTTCGATGCACGAGGTCGACTCGTCGGAGCAGGCGTTTCGCACGTGCGGGCGGATGGGCTTCCGGGAGGCGTGCCTCGCCGTCGGTCTCCGCCTCCTCGAGCCGGTGATGTCGGTCGAGGTGACCGCCCCCGAGGAGTACACCGGCGCGATCACCGGCAGCCTCTGCTCGAAGCGCGGGCGCGTTCTCGGGATGGAGACGAAGGCGGGCGCCGCCGTCCTGCGCGGGCGGGTTCCCCTCGCCGAGATGTTCGGCTACGCGTCGGAGATCCGGAACCAGACGAGCGGCCGCGGGACGTTCACGATGCACTTCGAGCACTACGAGGCGGTTCCGTTCTCGATTGCGGAGGGGGTCATCGCCGAGCGGAAGGCGCGCGATTCCTGACCGATCCGCGTGCGACCGCTCGCGAGAACCGGTCAGGCGTCTGACGATCAAGGGGCGCACGTGTCCGACCGTGCGCCCCTTGACGTTCGGTGCCCGAAAAACGTAGCTTGGAGTTAGCGCCGTCCGCCGACGGCGCGTTCTCATTCGGGCTGACGCTCGAACTCCGAGTGCCTCCTCTTCTTCAGGCTGTGTGAGATTGATCCTCGGAAGCCTCTTCGGCGGTGGAGATCCGCAGCCGGGATTCGCTCCGTCGCCGCGGCTCCCCGCCCCTTCGCCGTCCTGGCTTGCCTTGACGAGCGTTCGGTCAGGGTCTAGCCTCTCCGTCAGCCAGGACCGGGATCAGGAGGTAGGGATGGCCGTTCGCAGAGCCGAGCCGTACATCTGGGTGACGTGGCTGACGAAGCTCCTCGCCGGGGAGTCGACGTGCGAGTGGTCGGCCTGGTTCCGCGCGCACCACAAGGAGTACGACAAGCTTCCGGTCAGCTTCGACCTGGCGCGATGGACGGTCGACCACAACGAGCTCGTCAACGCCCGTCGCGAGCAGCTTCTCGACGACGGCTTCCGCGTCTTCGTAGAAGACGAGAACGCGTTCAAGCGCAGGGGCAAGACAGGAATCGTCGTCTCCGGGAAGCCGGATATCTTGGCGCTCCGCGACGGACGGGGTGTGATCGAGGACTGTAAAACCGGTCGCCCGAGGACCTCCGACCAGCTCCAGGTGCTCGTCTACCTTCTCCTCCTTCCGATCCAGAACGAGCGGACGTCGGGGATCGCGCTCGACGGGCGCGTCGTCTACAAGACCGGTTCCGTCGACGTGCCCGGGAGCGGACTCGACGACGCGTTTCGCGACAAGTTCGTCTCCCTCGTGCAGCGCGTCGGCGGGGAGAAGCCGCTGGCGAAGACGCCGGCGTGGTCGGAGTGTCGCTGGTGCGACATCGGCCCGGCCGACTGCCTGTACCGGGTGAGCGAGCCGCCGGAGTCGATCGAAGCGGAGACCGACTTGTTCTGACGTCGCCGGGCAGACATCGGCCCGGCCGACTGCCTGTACCGGGTGAGCGAGCCGCCGGAGTCGATCGAAGCGGAGACCGACTTGTTCTGACGTCGCCGGGCAGACATCGGCCCGACCGACTGCCTGTACCGGGTGAGCGAGCCGCCGGAGTCGATCGAGGCGAAGGCCGACAGGTTCTGAGCTCGCCGGGCGGACGAGGCCAAGAGGCGGTATCCTTTGCGCCTCGAAGCCGACACGATTTGCAGGGGACGAAATGCTCACCAAGGAGCTCACCATGGAAGCAGAGGTTCGCGCAGCGCTAGAGGATGTCCGACCCTCGTTGCAAGCCGACGGAGGCGACGTCGAGCTGGTCGAGGTGACCGCCGACGGCGTCGTCCGTGTTCGACTGAAGGGCGCCTGTCACGGTTGTCCGATGGCTCAGCTAACGGTCAAGGACGGGATCGAGCGCGTGGTCAAGGAGCGTGTGCCGGGCGTGACCGAGGTCGAAGCGGTCTAGCCGCGCTCGTCGACGACCCGACGCTCCCCGCGTCGGGTACACGACGTGCAGCACGATTCTCTCGGACTGCCTTGGCCACTTCGTCAAGAGCGGGCGTCGGCTTCGGTACGGCGATCAGGATCAGGAGCGCGACCAGCAGGAGCCCGGCCGCGGCTCCGAACGCGACCTGATACCCGCTCCACTCGGCCAACACGCCGCCGGCAAGCCCGGCGACGACCCAACCGACGCCGGCGAGCGCGTTGTACAACCCGAGTGCCAATCCGCGGTTCTCCTTTCGCGCTAGTCTGGAGACGAGTGCGATCCCCGACAGTTGGAAGTAGCTCCACGTCAGACCGTAGATGGCGAATCCGATCACCAGCGCGATCGTCGGCGGTCGAGCCACGGAGAACGCGAGGAACACGGCCGTCGTCGCGAACAGGACGAGCCGGGCGGTGACGGTTCCGATCTGTACGCGACGGTTCCCTGTTCGACGGATCCGCTTCGCCGCGAGCGGGAACGCGACGACGACGCCCACGTGCTGTAGCGCGAAGTAGGCGAAGACGACCGACGACGAGAAGCCGAACCGCTCCGACAGAAGAAGAGGGAGCGGGATTCCGAACAGGCCGAGTCCGACGAACGTGACAAACGTCGCCGCGAGGAACCGCCGCGTTCCCGGTCGAAACCCGTGGGGATCGCGAAGGGCGGCGATCACCCGTCGCGGGTGAAGCCGGTGGTAGAGGTGGAACGGCGAGAAACGCCGCCGCTCGAACAGGAAGTTGCCGATCGCCAGTCGGAGACCGCGGAACTTTCGCTGGGTGTACTTCGGCTCCGTCCGTGGAACGCGCCGGAAGGCGAGGAGGCTCGCCGCGAAGCTTCCGACGGCGATCAGCGCGAACAGGAGCCGGATCGCTGTCGCTTCGTCGACGACGTAGGCGCCGGCGGCGAGGGCGCCGCTACCGAACAGGAGGCCGAGAACCCAGCCGATGGCGCCGACTTGGTTCAGGCGCCCGATCATCATCTCCCACGTGGCGGGCTCGCGATTCTCGATCACGATCAAGACCGTGACCGACGCATTGGCGACCCAGAAGAAGTTGAGGAGCATGTTGATCCAGAGGAAGTGCTCGAACGACGGGACGAACGCGATCGCCACGAAGCAGGCGCCGACGAGGGCGTAGCTCGCGACGATGAACGGCTTCCGCCGGTGAGCGGCGTCGGAGAGGCGACCCCAGACGAGGCTCCCGACGACGCCGACGAGGCTGACGAGGCTGGCCAGGATCCCTAGGGTGCCGACGGATCGCCCGAGAACGCGCGAGAGCATGAGCGGGGTCAGGACCGACGACGTCCCGAGAACGAGATTCGCCAGCGCGACGGCGGCGAACCACGATTCCCCTCCGCGCCACCACGCACGCAGCGTCCCCTTCATTGAGCCTCCGATCGTTTCCGCCGACCGGCGTTCGCGTCCGGCCGATGCAAAAACGCGCGAAGTATAGCGAGGTTCCTCGTTGGATCAAGCGGCCGCTCACTCGTGCGGAGTGCGGCCAGCCAGCTACGGCGTGAGGTAGAAGAGGATCCCGAGGTAGTGCGAGACGCTCCCCCCGAGGACGAACAGGTGCCAGATCGCGTGGTTGAACGGAAGGCGCTTCCAGCCGTAGAAGATCGTTCCCAGCGTGTAGAAGCCGCCGCCGACGGCGACGTAGATGAGGGCCGGGTGCGGGACTCTGAGCCACAGCTCGCGTGCGGCGAGGACGATCATCCACCCCATCAGGAGGTAGAAGACGAGGCTCAGCACCCGCAGACGTCCGATGAAGACCGACTTCAGTACGACGCCGACGATCGCCAGGCTCCAGATGACGACCAACAGCGTGAGCCCCCACTTCCCCCACAGCGAGAGGAGGAGAAACGGCGTGTACGTGCCGGCGATCAACAGGTAGATCGAGCAGTGATCGAAGACCCAGAAGACGCGCCGCGCACCCGGGTGTCGGATGGCGTGGTAGAGGGTCGACGACAGGTGAAGGAGGACGAGCGTCGTCCCGTAGATCGCGAAGCTGGCGAGATGGAGCGCGGTGCCGGTTCCGGACGCTCGATAGAGGAGGAGGGCCGTTCCGACGAGACTCAGGATCGCGCCGATCCCGTGGGTGACGCTGTTGGCGATGTCCTCGCCGATCGAGTAGCGGGGCGGGTGTCGGTCTCTCTCCTTCGTGGGCGACATGGCGTCGATGGTATCCGCTGCCGTTGGACAAGGCAGCCAGGCTTCGCGCCGCTAGTCGCCGTCGACCGGCTCCCGCCGGTACAGGATCGCGTTTCCGCGCTTCCCGATCGGACGGAGCGCGCCGAGGTGGCGCAGCGTGTAGGCGACCTTCTGAGCGATTCGGCGCGGCTTGCCGAGGGCGTCGGCGAGCTCCCGAGTTGTGAATGGCTCGGCGAGCTCGGCCGGGACGAAGGTCAGGTAGTCGATCGGCTCCGCAAATGTGACCGAGTCGACGACCTCGACCAGCCGCCGATCGTGCGTGGTCCAATCTTGCCCGCGCCGTCGCCGCTTCGCCCGCGGGGCACGGACCTCTTCCTCTCGGATGAGGACGACGTCGACGGACAGGTTCGGGTCGCCAAGCAGTTCGCGGAGGCTGACGAGCTCGGAGAATGCGTCGATCCAGCTGCACTTCCGTGGAGACAGGCGCCCGCCGCTCTCGCGTCCGTCTTCGTCGATCCGCACGATCGTCTTCTGCGCCGTCACCGGGAGGGCGAGCCGGACCGGGTGACGACACAGGAGCGACGCCAGCTTCCGTCGTAGCGCGGAGGTTGAGCCGGTCTGGATCTCGATGATCAGATCGCCGCGGACGATGTCGGCGACGAACCCGTCGACCGGAACCTCGAAGCGATCGCCCTCCTCGGCGTACCACGCCTTGAGCGATGCGTGGAGCGATCGCTCGTTCAGCGTGCCGATGTGCGGTGTTGCCGGCGCGCGCTCGGAGTCTTCCGTCATCGCAGGATCAGCCAGGTGCCGACGAGGAGGACGGCGATGCCGATTCCGCGCGAGAGGTCGAACGACCGCTGCGCCGCGCCGAGGACCCCGAAGTGATCGAGGACCGCGCTCAGGATGAGCTGGACGACGATGGCGAGCGTGATCGCCGATGCGAGCCCGATGCGAGAGACCGAGTAGCTGTAGGCGCCGACGATGACGACGCCGAGGAACCCGGCGGAGTAGGCGTACCACGGGACGGCCCGCCACGCGGCGAGATTCCCTCCGCGCAGGCCGAGGAGGATCGCCGCGGCGAGGAGGAGGCCGCCGAGATGAACGACGAACACGCTCTCCATCACCCCGACGCGCGATCCAATCGTGCCGGAGAAAAGCGACTGGAGGCTGATCGCGGCCCCCGCGACGAGCATCAGAAGAATCGGTGCAGCCAGATTCATGGACCTCCCCTCCATCGGGATCGTGCAGAGATGAGTCTAGGAGCCTGCTTCGCCCTCGAGCCAGTCGATCGAATGGTAAACGAACCGGCACTGATCGGGAAAGAGGAGGACGTGGGCGAGGGTTCGATCCTGATCGGCGGAGGGGATGCGCGGCGCGCCGTCGCGGGAGCGGATGAGGCGGGCGAGCACGCCCAGCCCGCCGAGTTGCGCCTCGGCCTCTTCGGCGATTTCGTCGGGAGGATTCCGACGGACGAGCGCGTGGAGGGCGGTCGTCGCGCGCTCCGCGGCCGACGGACCCCTCGTCTCGAGGCGTTTCGTCCCGCGGCCGGCCCGGCGACCGGAGACGATCAGGGCTTCGGTCAGATCGCCGAGCACCGACTCGGCGGCGTGCGCCAGGAGGACGGCGGCGGCGGTGTGTCGGCCGTCGAGAAACGAGAGAAGGGCTTCGCGCGCGCTCTCGACCACGGTCGGCGTTGCACGCCCGTTTGTGCTCGCCTGCAGTCGCTCGACGTAGCGGTCCGGGTCGTGCGCGAGGATCTCGCCTGACTCGAGACAGCGCGCGCCGTAGGCGGTGACGTGAACGAACGGGAGATCGGGATTGAGCGAGTTCTTTCCCGGCGCGAGAATCCCTTGACGAAGGAGATCCCACAGAACCTCGTTCAGCGCGAGAACGTCACGGCGCTCGTACGCCTCGGCGGCCCGACGGACGTCGTTCTCCACCGCGCGGAAGTGTGTCTGCGGCGTCTTCCGCAGCGCGTCGAACACGAACGGGTGAAGCGCAGGTTTGTCCATCGTTCGATCAGGCTCCTCGACAGGGTTGTGGCTCCCGGCAAGGATAGTCCGCGCGCGCACGCCGCGCCAAGGAATCGTGCGCGCACGCCGCGCCAAGGGGCTCGGCCCCGCGCTGAGGCGTCTACGGATCGATCACGAACCGGCCGTCCTCGTAGAACAGCTCGTCGTCGACCCAGATCCTCCCTCCATCGGAGAGGTCGCAGACCATGTCCCAGTGGATACCGGATTCGTTGCGGCTTCCGGTCTCCGGCATCCCCGCGCCGAGGGCCATGTGGAAGCTGCCGACGATCTTCTCGTCGAACAGGGTGTGTCCGGTCGCGCGGGTGATCCCTTCGTTCGTGCCGATGGCGAACTCGCCGACGAACCGCGCACCTTCGTCGGTATCGAGGGTCTCGGCGAGGAACGCTTCGCCCTTCTCGGCGGTCGCGCGGACGACCTTGCCCTTCTCGAACGTGACTTCGACGCCCTCGAGCTTTCGTCCCATGTAGACCGTCGGGTACGAGAACCGGACGCGACCCTCGACGCTCTCCTCGACCGGGCCGGTGAAGATCTCGCCGTCGGGCATGTTCTTCTTCCCGTCGCAGTTGACGAAGCTTCGTCCTTCGATCGACAGGCGAAGGTCAACACCCGGCCCCTCCACTCGGATCGCGCGCTTCCCCGCCAGCCAATCGACGATCTTCTGCTGACGCGCCGAGAGGCGGGTCCAGAATCCGACCGGGTTCTCGGGGTCGGGGAGGCACGCGCCGTAGACGAAGTCCTCGTAGTCGACGAGGCTCATTTCCGCCTCCTGGGCGAACGCGTCGGTCGGGTAGAGGCAGCCGACCCAGCGCAGCTCGTCTGCGGCAAGCCGCCTGAGGAACGTCTGGAACAGGTCTTTCTGAGCGTGGTTGGCGAGGCGCACCTTCTCCGGGGGAACGGCGGTCAGCTCCTTGGTGTTCGTCTTCGCATCGACGGTGATCAGGGCGTCGTACGTCTCGTAGATCAGCTTCCTCGGCGCTGAGACGTGCTGAAGCTGTGCGTCCGAGGCGTGGCGGTAGAAGAGTTCCTGGACGCCGGGGAGGGAGACGAGCGTGAACGGGTGCCCTCCCGCTTTGAGGACGGCGGCGAGAATGGCCTTCAACAGCGGTTCTGCAGCTGCGCCTCCTTGGATCATCACTCGATCTCCCGGGCGGACGGCGACGGAGTAGTCGACCAGAACGTCTGCGAGTTTGTCGGCGCGTGGATCGATCATGGGTTCATCCTCTCCTCAGTTTGAACAGGCTTCCTTCGTAGGGTCCGTGAGCGTACACGCTGACGCGTCGGGGAGCAATGATCACGCACGCTGAGACGATTCGTCGATCGTTTCGAGCTCGAGGTCACGTGCGGAGCGGATCTGCGCGCCTGGACGGAGGAGGGCGACGCGTCGCGGACCGCTCCCGTACGCGTTCGACGTGAAGATCGTCAGGCAGCGATCGTCGTACAGGTAGGTCGGGGCGAACGGCTGATGCGATCTGACGAGGACGCGCACGCCGAGACGGGCGGCGCGTGCCTCGAACGTCGCCTCGCCGAACGCCGGTCGCCCGAATGCCTCCGACGACCCGCCTCCACCGCCACCGTTGATCCAGTCTCCCCACGTGATCGCGCGCCACGCCTCCGATCCGAGTTCGACGGACGTCAGCGCATCGGCTGTCGGAAGGTCGGGGAGGGCGCCGTGCACGCCGAGAACGCCGGCGGGATGAGCCGCGGCGAACGGGAGGCGCGCCAGCGCGGAGGCGAGGGTTCGTGCCTCGCCCTCCTCGAGGCGCTCCCAGAAATCTGCCGGCGAGAACGTCGCCACGCCCCACGCCTCGTGGTTTCCCATCAGCAGGTAGACGGACTCGGGATGGTCGCGCTTCGTCCGCAGGATCCGCTCCAGGTTTGCCTCGGACCGGGGTCCTCGATCGACCGCGTCGCCGAGAAAGACGATCGTATGGTTCGGCGAGAGATACCGTTCGAGCACCCGCTCGGTCGCCTCAAGATCCCCGTGCGTATCCCCGACGAAGACGGCCGTACGATCCGGCGAGAGCGAGATCCGTCGGCCCTGTTCATCGAGCAGGGGTGCGATGTTGACAGCGGTCTCGATGAGGCCCATGGCGTGAAGATATCGAGGCTCCGCATGCGGGGCAACCGGGTGCCGAGAGGCGCGTTCACGCCTCGCCGGATCTGCGGAACCCGGCCACACGCGACGTTGGCGGGCGAAGGTTGTCCGCATTACACGGGACACGATCCCTTTGACGTATAATGTCGGCCATGGCCACCCTGGACGATGTCGCACGGCTGCTCGGCCTATCGAAGCGCGCCGTTCGCTCGCGAGTGAACGCCCTCGGAGACATGCTCGAAGGGCACCTGGCCCGCGGGGATCGGAACCGGCTGATCTTCAAGGGGGAGGCGGTCGCCATCCTCCATCGGCTCGAGGAACTCCGTCAACGCGAAGGGTTGCCCATTCGACAGGCGGTCGTGCGGCTACGCGGGGAGCTGATCGGCGACGAACCGGTCTCCGGACTCTACATCATGGTCAAACCGGAGATCGAACTCCTCCAGGAGGCGCTGATCGAGGCCTATCGCGAGCGCGATCTGTGGCGGGAATACGCCCACGCGCTCCAATCCGTCCTCCCCGAGGACCTGAAGTGGTTGACCGCCGTCGCGCCACCGGAGCGCGACGATCGGCGCATGAACTGACGGCGCGTCCGTCGTCCGATCGAACTCCAGCGAGCGTTTCCCGAGGGGCTAGTCTGCGCCGGGCTCGGGCATTGCCTCTTGTGTCGGGAAGCGGGGCAGAATCGCGCCGCGGCTCTCGACCGGGACTCGATCGCCGGTCGCGAGCTCTGAGGGGCTCTTCGCGGTGATGCCTTCTCGTCCGGGCCCGAGGAGTCGGATCGGGGTGTCGGGTTCGATGCCGCGCCGATCGAGCAGACAGAGTCCGACTTGGTGATCGCCGACGCTGACGCAGCTCGTGACGCGACCGAGGAACGCCCCGTTTCGATCGAGGACGGCGCTTCCGGCTCGCACGGGGCGAGCATTCGCCTCGACCCGGAAGCGGGCGACGTCGCGCTGCTGTTTCGTGTAAGTGCGGACGGCATGCGCACGGCCGACGAAGAACGGCTTGTGGAGCTTCACGTACGGTCCGAACCCGGCCTCGAACGGATCGATCCCGTGTGGGCCGGCCAGCTCGTGCCCGTACAGGGGAAGCCCTGCCTCCGTGCGGGTCGAGTCGCGGGCGCCGAGGCCGCACGGCGCGATTCCATCCTCCTGCCCGACGTCGAGGAGCGTCTCCCAGAGCCACCGGGAACTCCCCCCGCCGACGTAGATCTCGTACCCGAGCGGCTCGCCGGTGTAGCCGGTCCGCGCGACGAGGAGTTGATGCCCGTCGGCGACGAGCTCGCAGAAGCGCGTCCGTTCGAGCGCGGCAAGCGCGCGACGATCGGACGGCTCGAGGATCCGGCTGAGGATCCGCTGGCTGCAAGGCCCCTGCAGGGCGATGTCGACCACGCCTCGTTCCTTCTTGAGATCGCGGAGCCTGACGCGGGGTCTGGAACGGCGTACGGGAGCGTCGGCGTCGATCAGGAATCGGCCCTCGTTGATGCCGTTCAGCCACGCCCAGTCCTTTCGCTCGTTGGCCGCGTTGACGACGACGAGGTAGCGGTCGTGCGCGCGGCGATAGACGAAGATGTCGTCGAGGACGTCACCGTCCGGATCGAACAGGTAGGCGTACTGGGAGCATCCGTCCTCGAGCCAGGCGGCGTAGTTGGAGGTAACGACGTTGAGAAACTCGGTCGCACCGTCGCCTTCGACCTGGAAGACGCCCATGTGGCCGAGGTCGAACAACCCGGCGCACTCCCTCACCGCGCGATGCTCCGCGAGGTTCGACGAGTACCAGACCGGCATCTCCCACCCGGCGAACGGAACGAGCTTCGCGCCAAGTTCGCGATGGCACGGATGAAGCGGCGTCTTCTCGAGATCCTCGGGCGACGCGTCGTCCTCGCTCCAGACGAAGCGTGCCTGGCTCGGATCGGAACCCGAGAGGTCGAGGTGCGACTGCCCGACGAAGTACGGCTTCGCGGGGGCGAAAGACTCGGGGTATCGCGCGTAGGCACCTTCGATCGATAGGTCGTCTGTCGCTCCATCGGGCGCGACGGCGAGCGCGTCGCGTACGACGGGGGGCAGATCCTCTACGAGGGCGATCTCGACCACGGCCGGTCCCTGAATCTTGCGGAAGACGTCGTCCGGATCGAACAAGGTGTAGCCCTCGGCGAGGCCGGTCAACCACGCTACCGTCGTCGATGCAGCCGTGTGCGGTACGCAGACGGCGTAGTCCTCGTCTCCGAGCTTCGCCACGAGCGCTTGGGCGATCGTCTTCCCTTGCTCGTCAAACAGGAACGTCCGCTGGAGCGTCGCGGCGTCGAGGCCGAACAGATCCGACGACGTCGCCTCGTTGAGGAGCGCGCGGACGCGTCCCCCGCGGACGCGAAGGGCGGCCCAGCCCGCTCCGATCTCGGGGAGAGAGCGATCCTCTTCCCCGCTCTCAACCTCGGGGTCGACCCGGCGAAGGAGTTCACGTGTCCTGCGCTTCGCGTCCTCGAGAACGGGGAGTGGGAGTTTGCCGCGCGAGAGTGCGCCGGTGAGACCGAGGTAGGAGAAGGGGCGGATCGCGAGGAGGACGTCGGCGATGATCGACGCGAGGTCGCGCATCTCGTTCGGTCCCATCCCGCGCTGGGTCGCCCACGGCGTGCCGAGACGGATTCCGTGGGCGTCGGCCGCGCTCGTATCGCCAGGGAGTGTGTTCTTGTTGCAGACGATCCCGGCGAGATCGAGGATGCGGCTCGCGACCTCGCCCATCATCGTGAACCCGGTGTCGCTCGCGAGTTCCCGGAGGTCGACGAGGAGCAGGTGGGTGTCGGTTCCGCCGTAGGCGATCGTCAGGCCGTTCTCGCGGAGGGCGTCGGCGAGGGTCGCCGCGTTGTCGACGATCCGACGCTGGAGATCGGCGAATGTGGGGCTCGCAGCGAGCTTCAGGGCGACCGCGATCGCCGCAATCTTGTTCACGTGAGGTCCGCCCTGCTGGCCGGGGAAGATCGCACTGTCGATCCGCGCGGCGATCTCGGGGTCGGCCGACAGGATGATCGCACCACGCGGCCCGCAGAGCGTCTTGTGCGTCGTGAACGAGACGACGTGGGCATGGTCGATCGGATTCGGGTAGACGCCGCCGATGATCATCCCCGCGACGTGGGCGACGTCGGCGAGGAGGATCGCACCGACCTCGTCGGCGATCGCGCGGAACTCGGCCCAGTCGGGCTGCCACGGGTACGAGGTGAATCCGCCGATGATCATCCGCGGGCGATGGTCCTGGGCGAGCCGACGGATGGCGTCGTAGTTGAGACGTCCGGTCGCTGGATCGACCGAGTAGGAGACGATCCGATAGCGTTTCCCGGTGACGCTGAACGGTGAGCCGTGCGTGAGGTGACCGCCCTCGGTCAGCGCCATCCCCATCACGGTCTCACCCGGTTCGACGAACGTGTCGTAGACGGCGAGATTTGCGGCTGCTCCAGACAGCGGCTGCACGTTGGCGAAGATCCGGTCTGCCGGTACGTCGGCGGTGGCAAAGCAAACGGCCGCCCGCCGAGCGGCGAGGGATTCGACGAGATCGGCGATTTCGGCACCCTTGTAGAACCTTCGATCGGCATAGCGCCGGTAGCTCGCGAGCTGTTCGTCGTGATCGGCGAGGCGGTCGACCGACGTCTCCATCATCGCTTTCCGCGGGTACCCCTCGGCGTAGATGCTCGTCAGCGCGGACGCGAGCGCCTCGCGCACGGGGAGCGGGGTCAGGCTCTCCGACGGAATCAGGATCAGCTTGTCGCGCTGACGGCGTTCCTCGGCCGCGATAAGGGCCGCGGTCTGCGGATCGGCATCGAGCAAGGGGAAAGAGGATGGCAGTTCGCTCATGATCGCTCCTCGTCTGGGTCGAATGGTTCGGGATGGAGTCTACGGTCAAGATCGCGCCCCATCCAGCACGCCTCGGCGAGAAGGTAGAGACCGCCGCTGACGATCGAGTGGCCGCCGAGAAGGACCGGGATCGGCGCGTCGAGAGCTGCCTCGGTGAACGACCGCCAGCGCGGATCGGAGACCGCGTTCGGCCGCAAGAGGTCGCTCGCGAAGCGATCGGCGGAACACGGGAGGATTCCGTCTTCGGCAAGGAGAGGTCGTGTGTCGATCACGGCGCCATCGCACGCGTGCGCAAGGCGCCGGAAGAACTGGTTGATGCCGTCCTCGGTGATCGTCTGGCGAACGAACGGAACGTGTGTGTGCGTGCCGGCGCGCATCCCGCGGCCTTCGATTGCCCCGCCCGTGCGACAGGCAATCTCCGGCTCGACGCCGGCCCACGTCCGTGGGCTGACTCGTCCGAGGAAGTGGACGAGAGCCGTTCGATCGGTGAGCTGATCGAGCAGGCGCGGCAGGAACGGATGCGGCACGTCGAGGGACTCGACGAATGTCCGGATCGCCGGTCCGCCGCGGCTGCTCGCTCGAAGGACAAGAAGATCCGTCGGGGTGTCGATGTCGAATTGCGTCTCCGCGTCGCGGGGAAGCGCCGAACAGGGAACTCCAGCGTTGGCGAGGGCGAGACCGAGCGGATTGTCGGTTGAGGGAAGGTCGATTCCGAGCAGCTCCCGAGGATGAGAGATTGCGGCGAAGTCACAAGAGTAGAAGTTGTTGAACAGCGCAGCACAGGTGTCGCCGCTCGCGAATCGCTGGAGCGAGTCGAGTCGGTCGGCCGGGAGCAAGAACCCGCTCCCGCTGCCGAACAAGAGGAGACCGTCGGGGCTTCGGGCGCCGATGAGTCGCTTCAGAGCCTCGCCGAAATGAAACGGAGATTGCGTGTCGGAGACGACGCGCTCGACGGCGAGGTCGTCGAATGTGGAGGGCTCATCCGAGGTGCTCGGCGTGACGACGACCGGGGCCACCGCAACGTCTCGGAGTGCCTCGACCAGGTCACAGACTGCGGCGCGACGCCCTGCGCCGACGAGACGCTCAGGGTCACTCGCCCCAGACGGCGGATGGAAGATGTACGCGTCGATCCGCTTCATCGTGCGGAATCACGAACGAGCAACGGTGGAAGATGCAGCCCTGGAACCGTTCTACCGGCGCCCTCTCCCCTTCATCTTGATCGCTTCGCGTTCTCCGACGTAGGGAAGGAGAGCCAGCTTGCGAGCCCGGTTGATCGCCTGGCCCAGCTGGCGCTGGTGTTTGGCGCAGAGGTGCGTGGCACGCTTGGGGAGGATCTTCCCCAGGCGGTTCATGTACTGCTTCAGCTCCTCGGGCTTCTTGTAGTCGAGCGTGAGGTTCCGCTCGCAAACGCGGCACTTGCGTTTCCTTTTGGTGAACATCGTCTAGAACGGGACCTCCTCGTCCGTGTGTTGGGGCTTGGTCTCTTGGGCCGGCGGTGACGCGACGGAATCGGGCTGACTCGACGATCGCGGCGGTCCTCCGAGGAACTGGACGTTCCCGGCGACGACTTCGACGACCTTCCGTCGCTCCCCTTCCGCGTTCTCGAACGAGTCAATCCGCAGGCGCCCTTCGACGGCTACGGATCTTCCCTTCGACAGGTAGTTGGCACAGTTCTCGGCCTGCGCGCCCCACACGACGATCGGAACGAACGTGGCCTCCTCTTTCAACTGTCCGGAGGCATCCTTGTACTGCCTGTTGACTGCGATCGAGAATCGAGTCCTCGCAGTCCCGCTCGGTGTGTATCGAAGCTCGGGATCCGCTGTCAGATTGCCAATCAGGATGACTCGATTCAGGCTTGCAGCCATGCTCTTCCTTTGCTCAGGCTAGTTCAGCGACACGATCTGGTAGCGGAGGATCTCCTCGTCGATGTTCAATCGATCCTCGACAGATCGGACGGCATCGGGGGCAAGCCTGAACTCGGCCAAGCCGTAGAAGCCTTCGGCGCAATGGCGGATCTGGTAGGCAAGAACGCGCTTCCCCCAGTCCTCCGTCTTGCCGACTTCTCCCCCATTCTCGGCAATCAGTCCATGGATACGCTCAATCTTGGCGGAACGATCCTCGTCCGTCAGATCGGGGCGGATGACGTACACGATTTCGTAGTCTCTCACTCGAACACCTCAGCCTGGAATCTGCGGAAGACTTTACCGTTGGGGGTTCGGGATGTCAAACCGGTCCTCGAGTGAAGTCATCCATCTTTCTTCCATAATTCGTCCATCTTCTTGCCACAGGTCGGATCCTGTGTGTCTCCATTACTGTGTCGAGGACGCCTCTCATATAGTTGCAGCGGATGGAAACAAATGGGTCAATGGCTTGACGGTTGCGGAACGACTCCGACATACTGGCATCGCTGATGGGACCCAAGTGCTGAGGGGATAGGCGCCCTGCAGAACTCGGGTCAGTTCGATTTTGCGGGTCGGAAGGATGGTGACGCGATGAAGGTGAGTTGGGGAGAACCCAATCCAAGAGGAGGAACGACGATGAGGAAGCTGTTCAGCGCGAAGGGACTGACGTACCTGCTGACGATCGCGACGCTCGGGCTGCTGCTCGGCGCGAACATGAAGTGGCACGGGTAGGAGGCGGACGAACATGAAGTGGAACGGATACACCGAGAAGGGAGAACGGACGATG
>Ga0180430_10001383_pt1 | contig 23738 bp, 23 predicted proteins | sample SS_ome_9_FD_132999 | JGI IMG/M metagenome (GOLD analysis project Ga0180430, IMG submission 132999) | Hypersaline lake sediment archaeal communities from the Salton Sea, California, USA - SS_1_S_2 metaG | ecosystem: Environmental > Aquatic > Non-marine Saline and Alkaline > Hypersaline >... | reverse complement strand
ATGTCCGAGGGCATGAATCTTGCCACGCCAAGTTTGCCGTCATCGACGATCATACGGCGATCGTTGGATCGGCGAACTTCGTAACGAACGGATTTGAGTGGACAGGCGAAGCCAACGTCCTGCTGCATGACTCCACAGGTGTGCAGCAGTTGGCAAGGTTCTTCACAGAGTTGTGGTTTGAGGGATGTACCTGGGAAGTCCCCCCCGGTCGCACATATGTGGTTGCTCAACGGACCGGTGGAGCACCCCCCGTCCGACCTAACAGGCCAACAGGCGATCAAAGCGACGTCGTATGGACAGATGGTGGCAAGAAATCACCGCTTCTCGATGCAATACACTCGGTTATCAGATCTGCTCAACAGCGACTGACGCTGTCTACGTACAGCATCGTCGGTATGAGGGAGCATCCCTCATTGGTGATTGAACCCATCCGCGAAGCCATTGATAGAGGGGTGGCAGTGCGTCTGTTCGTGCGGCAGCGAAATGCGTACCCCGATCAAATGAATGACCTCATAGCCCTCCACGACATTGGCGTAGAGATTTATGGCGATACCCGTAATCACGTCAAAGTTGCTGTTGCCGATGAAACTCTGGCGGTTGTGTTTTCGGCAAATCTTCATGCATATCAGGGTCTGCGCGGCAGCGTCGAAGCGGGCGTCCAGGTCAACGACTTGCCTACGATTCGTGAACTGCGACGTTACCTGGCTCACGCCATCGAACACGCAAACACGCAGTTTGTTCGCGATCCGACGCATTCAGAACTGAACGGCCGACTGGCAGCCCGCTGGTGCCAGAAATGGTCTGATCATGACGACATTACTATTCAGTGCGGTGATCAACAGTTCGCCCTGATGGGCGAACAGGCACAGAACGGACCGTGTCTGTTTGAGAAGTCAGGCAACCACATTAGACTCTTCTTCGGTAGTATTTCTGTCGAGGGACACATCGACAACGAGCGCGTCATGGCTGGCACGCATGTCACTCATAACGAGCCCCCTTCGAAAGACCGGATGAAGGATTGGCTGGAGTCGGTTCGCAATCGAGGTGGAAACGGCACATCGCAACGAGGCTTCTTCGCCGGCCGATTGATTCGAGCGTAGCCTTCTGAGAACGGAAACTTGTATGAGGTTTTTCAAGGACGCCGCGAGGATGGGAATGACGGATGGCGTCATCCAGGGATTGGCATTGGGCGACGCAGCTGAAATGTCCGGGGAGGATGTTAGAATCATCGCCGTTTGCCTGGCTCACGCAGCGCACCCGGATGCGATCTATAACAACTGGGCTTTTGACAAATGGAATCGCTTTGTTCCGAAGTCCCAACTACCTCCGGAAGCAGCCAAAGTGCTGGTGAATCAGGCAATCAGCAAAGAGATTCTGCTGGACGACTGCTGCATGAGAGTTTTTGGAATAGACAGTTCCTGTCTTCCGGCTGCCGTGAAGACCGCGGAGTCGGAATGGCTGGAAGAGAACCCTCATGGACAACAGGTTCCAGTCCCGTCTGGCTGTTCTGCACCTGTCATCCTCATCGGGCTAATCACTTCACTTCTTGTCAGCTGCGCTGTAATTGGAGGAGTCTAATGTTTGGAATGAAGACGGTAAAATTCGGTCTGGCCAATCGTGCCATCACGAAGATGATGCGTGGTGACGTAAGAGGAGACATTGGAGAAGTTCCAATGCCCCAGATCATCGGAGCCGCAATGGCTCACGCAGCGTACCCAAACACGGAGTCATCTGAGCCTGAGTTAAACAAGATCTTCCCGTACCTGCCGGAGCCAATTATTGACTGGGATTCCGCTGGAAGGACGGCACATCAGTGTTTGGACTTTGGCGACTTCAATGCCGACGAGTGTATGCGGATGATCTATGGGAAGAACTGTTTAGAGCTGATTGAGTTCGTGATGAAAGGATATGAAGAGGAGCCGGGCAAACGGCTACCTCCCGCGCAGTCCGCGACTGGGTGTGCTCCGGTAATTCTCATTGGGTTGATATCAGCCACACTCGTCATCATGGTTGGGGGATGCGGGTCGATAAGTCGGCTTGCGCTCCATTAGTCCGGCTCTATCCTCTGTTCCAACTCGTCGCACTATCAGATTCTAACTTTCACAGCCGTCCGCTCTGCGGCTACCAAGATGCGAACCACATCTGCGTTGGAAGACGCGTATTCCGTGGCGAGTAGGTCGGGAAGCTGAAGCCGTGATCGATCCCGGCGATGAATGTGAAGTTCTTCCGCTTCACGTTTTCGGCGCGACGCGACTGATGTCGCGCCTGCTGTTAACCGCGTTCACAAAAGTTCGAAGAGAGTTGGTTACCTCCGAGCCACCGAAAAGGACTCGAACTCTTGTAAGGCATTGCTGTTTCAGGACTTCCGCAATCGGGTCGCGCGCGAGTCGTTACGAAGAGAGTTGTGTACGGGGAGCTTTTTTCTGTTCTGCGTACTCGCAGTACAGACCAGTTCACAGAAAACGCCGAGAGGTTCGCCTCCCGGCGTTTTTGCCTTTCCGCCTTTCACGCAACGATTTGCGTCGGATCGAGTCGCCTGACGCGACTCTCCGTTTCGAGAGAGACCAACCGGGGTCCGAGAGGAACCCTCAAGGTCTCTTCCGCACCCCGGAATCTTGCCTCAAAACTCTCTGAGTCTCTGGTTAACAGGGGTCTCGGAGTTAACAACCCCGTCCCTTTCGGACCCCGTAGGGTCAAAAAACTGCACCGACCTCAAAGCTCTTTGACAATCGGGTGATAGCAGTAGAAATCGATCGCGATTTCCGTCGATCGTCAGTCGGATAGAGCAATCCCGGGTCGGGAGAATGGCGTTTGTCCCCAGCGAGCGCGTATCGGTATCGCAGAAAAGCGACGTTTGAGTGAGCTGTTACCAAGCGTCACGCAGCGCGACGGTGGTAATACTTGAGTATGCCACCGAGTCGTTCACGGCATTCGATCCTGCCAGCCCAGGTAGCAGTATCTTCGCTCGGCTGAATCAACTCATTGCCCAGTCCCTGATGGTTCCGTTCGGCATGATAGTGCTCGACGAATTCACGCACGGCATTCTCCAGTGACTTGCGTCCGAAAAAAATCATCCGGTCGAGGCACTCAGTTTTCAGGCTTCTGAACCAGCGTTCCATGTACCCGTTCAGGTTCGGGCTTTTCGGTGGCAGGAGGATGACTTCCGTCTGGGTGTTTTGATCGAGAAAGCCACGCATGGGGATGAAGCTTGAGTCCCGGTCAACGATCAGATGGCTGGCATTCCTAAGGAACCCGTCTTCGCAGTCGGTCAGGTGGCGACAGACTTGTGTTATCCATGTGGCATTCGGACTCGATGTGATGGCTGCGATGTGGACGCGGCGCGACTTCAAGTGCATCACAGCGAGAACGTCGTAGGGTCAAAAAACTGAACCGACCTCAAAGCTCTATGATAATCAGGTGTTAGCAATAGAAATCGAATTCGTTTTGAGCCGACAGCCGATCAGGAACTCGACCCACGGCTCTCGAAATGAGCCTCGTTTCACGATCAGCGCGTACCTTCATCGCAGAAGGTTCACGTCAGACTCATGACAGAAATCGTCAGGCAGCGTGTCGGTAGTAGTACTTCAGCATGCCACCGAGTCGTTCACGGCATTCGATCCTGCCATGACAGGAAGCAGCATCTTCGCTCGGCTCAACCAACTCATTGTCCAGTCCCTGATGATTCCGTTCGGCGTGGTAATGCTTGACGTATTCACGCATGGCATTCTCCAGTGACCTTTGCCCGAAGAAGATCATCCGGTCGAAGCACTCGGACTTAAGACTGCGAAACCAGCGTTCCATGTACGCGTTCAGGTTGGGACTTTTCGGTGGCAGCAGGACGACTTCGGTCTCGGTGTTCTGATCGAGAAAGTCACGCATGGCGATGAAGCTGCTGTCACGATCCACGATCAGGTGGCTGGCATTCCTGAGGAACCCATCTTCACAGTCGGTCAGATTGCGGCAGGCCTGTTTCATCCACGTGGTATTCGGACTCGGCGTGATCCCGGCAATGTGGACGCGGCGCGACTTCGAGTGCATCACAGCGAGAACGTAGAACGTCACCAGTCCGCTCCGCGTCCAGACTTCCACAGTCGTGAAGTCTGTCGCAAAGATGGAGTCCCAGTGGGCTTTCAGGAACGTAGACCACGCTGGTGTTCGCTGTCGATCGGGTGCTGGATCAATGCCGTGTGCCTTCAGTACGTTCCCCACTGTGGAATCCGAGATGTGGTATTTCAGGTTCTTCAGTGCACCCTGAATGCGATCGTATCCCCACGTCGGATTCTCTCTGGCGAATCGCACGATGGCATCCACGACCACCTGTCGGATGCGTGGTCGTCCTGGCTTCCGCTTGTCGCTGGAATCAAACTTCTTCGCGACGAGATTCCGGTGCCATCGCAGGATCGTGTCCGGGGTGACGATGGTCGTGATTTTCCGCAGAGCTTTGCGACCGATGGCATGAGCCTTTACGGCAAGCAGGCGACGCTGGTCATCGTCGAGCAGCAGTCGCTTCTTTCCGAGCTGCTTGAGCAGGGCCTCGATCTGGGCGTTCTGGAACTCAATGATCTGTTGCTGACGCTGGTTCACAAGGCCGCAAAGGGCAGCCAGCATGATGTGCCATGGCTGGAGCAGAAAAGACATGTCTGGCGCCGAAATCGGCCAGTGTCCGGCGTCGACGGATGAAATCAAGCGGCGGAGATGAGAGACTCTGGTGAGCCATAAGTCCCGTGTTTCATGGCGTTTTGAGTTCGGCGGAGTTTTTTGACCCTACGGCCATTTCTGCTGAATCCGCAGATTTTGCTCAAGTCGCAGACTTCGCGGAATCGATACGACCGATACCGAACAACCGATCCTGACCGGCGCGCAGCCCACGCTGCGCCGTATTCCCGCATTTCACTGTCTCACGGAGGAACTCGGCATGGGAAATCTGCACAAAGCATCGAAGCTCCTGCTCGTCGCTGCCCTGGCAATCGCTCCCGTTATCGCGGATGACAACCCGTTTGCCTCCGACTCACCCGAGCCGTCAGCGCAGAAAGAGACAACTGCGAAATCTGCCGCCAGGGCCAAAGCAGAGTCGGCATCCTGCAGCGACGAGGCATGTCAGCAGCTGTTCTTCTCCGCAGGCGGCGAACAGTCGGCACTGCCTGACAACAACACGCCACAGCCGCCTCTGAAGCGTGTGAAAATGAAAGCCAGCATCAGGCCACTGGTATCGACGGCATCAGAGCAGGTGACTGCTGCCGACAGCGCAAAGAACAGTGCCGAACATCCGGAGCCGTCTCAGCTGCATCTGGCGATCTTTGAAGCGACCGACGACCAGCCGGCAAAGGTGCGTCAGGTGGCCGCATCCGATGACACGGAACCGGCACGGCAGCCGGTTGCCGACCGACCTGAGTTCGATTTTGCGGAAACGATTGCCGGCAAAGACGCTGAACAACCGGCATCAGAGGAAGCAGCTTTCGAACCGACCGAACTCGGCGCGCCACCGCGTGAAGTGTTCGAGGGACCGAAGCCGGTCCCCGGCCCGGCCGCCGCGATTCCCAACTCGAATTCGGACAGCCTGCCGACCGTCCACACCGGCGTTCAGCAGCCGTCCGTGGAAGTCTCCTGGGTCGGCACAGACACGTTCAACATCGGACAGGAATGTCAGTGCTCGCTCATCGTGAAGAACACCGGTGACAGCCTCGTTCGCAGTGTGACCGTGGAGGCAGCGATTCCCGCCGGCCTGCGTGTTGTCAGTGCCACACCGGCACCTCAGCCCGACACGTCACGCTGGGCCGTCGGTGATCTCCAGCCAGGCCAGACGCAGACGGTGGAGCTGGTGATGATTCCTGTCAAACGCGGCAGTATTGCTCTGAACGCATTCGTACGGTTCACCGGTTATTCCACATCTGTGATTGAGGTTCAGGAACCCGTGCTGCGAGTCGCGGTTCAGGGGCCGGACACCGTTACGGTCGGTGAGCATGCCGGCTACGTGGTCCGCGTCGAAAATCCAGGGACCGGCACTGTCCACAATGTGGTCATCGAAGCCAGAATCCCGGAAGGACTGCAGCATCGCAGTGGAGCGGCTCCCCGAATCCATGTGGGAACGCTGAACCCGGGAGAATCCCGACAGGCACGCCTGAATCTGATGGCCGTGGAAGGCGGAGAACGACTGCTCGCAGTCCGCGCCGAAGCTGACGGCGGACTGAGCGACGAGGCAGGTACTCAGATTTCCGTGGCCAAACCAAGCCTGAACGTGGCCATTTCAGGACCGGAAACCACCTCTGCCGGTGAACCGACCGACTACGAAGTCACGGTCACCAACACCGGTAATATTCCATCCATCAACGTCCGGGCCAAGTACAGGCTTCCTGAGAACGCTCAGTTCCTGCGAGCGGATCGTGGCGGAGTCCATCACAAAGCCGATCGACTGATCGACTGGTTTGTGGGAACCATTCAGCCGGGTGAGTCAGCCAGCTACCGCGTCACCCTGGAAGCAAACACACCGGGCACCGCTCTGCATCGCGCCGGCGTTGTTTCCGAACACACCACGGTGACACTGGTCAGCCACACCACCACTGTACAGGAAACACCGGAGCTGTTCCTTGATGTGGCCACCGCTGAACCGGCGCCGTCCGTGGGAGAAGAAACCACCGTACGAATCATGGTACAGAATGACGGGACCGTCGCAGCCGACAAGGTGGGCCTGAGCTGCGAACTGCCGTCCGGGCTGGAGTTCATTTCCGCCGCTGGTCCGACGGAGTTTCTGGCCGAGAACGGCGTGGTGATCTTCCGCTCACTGGAGAGTATCCAGGCGGGAAGCGACGCGTCCTGGCTGATCAAGGCTCGCTGCGTGCGGTCCGGAGGACATCGCGTCCGTGTGCGAGTGGGCAGTCCGTCTCTGGCTGATCCGGTCATCGGAGAAGGAACCGTGCGTACACGCAATGCGGAGTAAACTCCTGTTGCACATGGGTTTCCGCCGCCTCATCCTGAACGGATGAACAGCAGGGGCGTCAGAATCACGGCTTGTTGGAGATCAGGGATTCTGCGACCATCTGTCGCGTGTCCCGCCTGGGCGACCGATCGGCCGCCCCGCGAACCCGTCGCCACCAGCAGCCATCCCTTTATGTCGCTCAGGACATCTTCCACAGAGCCCGACAGATCCTGTGCGCAGTGCCGGCGGACAATTCAGAACCGAGTGCGCCGGCACGCTGCGGTCATCCCCGCCGTGCTGGTACTGGTAATGGCAGGGTGTCTGGGCCCCCCAAAGCCTGGAATGACAGCCGACCGCTGTCACACAACGTCAAAGCCGGCAACTTCATCATCCGCAGCGACTTCGTCATTGCGGATGACGCCCCGATGATCCAGGAACTCGAACAGCTGCAGATCGACATCACCAACACACTGCAGCTGCCGGCTCCACGCGATCCGGTGGTTGTGTATCTGTTTTCCGGTGAGTCTGCCTATCGTCGGTACATGCGCAAGACATGGCCGTCCCTGCCGCCTCGGCGGGCTTACTTCATTGGAACGTCGCCGACAGCGAAGCCAAGGAAGACTCCGAGACGGGAGCCAACAAGCAACTTGGCAAAGTGGTTGCTGCCGCCGGCGACAACGACGCCACAGTCCGTGTCCGGCTCAGTCAATAAGCGAGGCCTCGATGAACCTTCTCGAACGCGCCTCCAACTGGCTGGAAGACCGGCGGACAGAACATGCCTCGCGGACAGTCACATACGAACGCGGCGCCAACACGGTGGACGTGTCGGCTTCGATCGGCCGCACGATTTTCGACGTTGACAACGGATTCGGTGTGGTGGAACGCATTGAGGCTCGAGACTTTCTGTTGCTCACGGACGATCTCGTGCTCGGCGGAGGCAGGACACTCCCCGAGCGCGGTGATCGTGTGAAGGAAGTCCAGGGTGACAGCACGTTTGTTTACGAAGTCATGGCACCCGGCAAAGAACCGCATTGGCGATACAGCGATCCGTACCGCAAAACGCTGCGGATTCACACAAAACATGTGGCTACGGAGAGCACCTGATGTCCGTCATCACTGACATCGCCGATGCCGCTGCGGCTGAAATCAACGCCGGCTCATTCAGTCAGCCGGTCACCGCCACACGCGAGTATCTGCCGGTATTCGAACTAGCCGAGATGCAGCAACTTCGCGTCACGGTCGTGCCCAAATCGGTGACGACACTGCCGGGTGGTCGAGCGCACAACCAGCACGACTACGGCATCGACGTGGCCGTGCAGAAGAAACTCGACGCCGCTGACAACTCCGAGATCGATGACCTGATGACTCTGGTTGAGGAGATTGGAGAACTCTTTCGCTTCAAACGGCTCGACAGTTACCCCAATGCCATGTGGCTGAAGACCGAGAACCAGCCGGTTTATGCGCAGGAGCATCTGCAGGAACTGCCGAGGTACTCAAGAAATGCGTCAGACATCTTCGGGCCTGTGGTGGTTAGCGAGGAGGTCCATCAAATGTTTGATGTCTGCGGGTCGCATCTGGCCACTGAGCTGCCACTGGAACAGCATCAGGGCAAAGAACTCAAGGAAACTGGCTCGGGGTCGGATACCGCTGCGGTGGCATGGGGATGACGAATATCTGTGTCTTCGATCATAGAGACATTCTGATGTTGATTGAAATCTATTCGTCATCACAATTAGGTGCATCACGATTCGTGAACCGCACAACGAATTCCGAGAAGACATCCGCGATTCGCACCCTCCTGCACAACATGTGCACAACTCTGGACGTGTGCAGTGTTTCGCCAGTGTTTTTCCAGCCCAATGCTCTAGACACGCTCCTCTACCGGGGGAGACTTCGGACGGGAGCGGTTCGAGTCCAACTCGGTCGTAAAGTCGGGATGCAAATCAAGTCTGCGCCGGCAGACAGTGAACTTCGCCCTATGTAGCCTGGGTGAAGTCGCATCTGGTGGAGGAGACCGGAGCAGCTCTGATCTGCCGAGCATTTGGCGTTCTGCTCACTTGCAGAGCAATGATTTCTGGTAGCCAACCGCCTTACCTGCCAAACGCGCCGTTGTGAACTCGTTGACCTGTGTGTTTGGCATGGGGACCGTTTCGACAAAGTCCATACCGATGAGGCTGGAGTTGGAGCTCATCAAAAGGGTTCGGAGGATTTGCAGGGTCGGGTACCAGTCGAGGCCGCCGGGTTCGGGGGTCCCTGTCCCGGGGCATAGGCAGGGTGACAAGCCGTCGATGTCGACTGTGAGGTAGACGTCGCCTGCGATTGATCGGAGTTGTTTGATTAGTTCGTTGAAGCTGTCTGGGTTCGTTTCAAGCTCTTGAGCGCGGTGGATCTGGATTTTGGGGTTCGTTGCGGCGTAGTCGTTTTCTTCTTTGCAACTTGCGCGGATGCCGATGGCGATTAGGTTTGCTCCTGCGTCCGTCAGGCGACGCATCGCACAGGCGTGGGAATGGATGGTGCCTTCGTATTCCTTGCGAAGGTCGGTGTGTGCGTCGATCTGGACGACAGTCAGGTTGGTGAGGTCGTCGGAACCGGCAGCGGCACGGACGAGTGGTGGTGTCAGGCTGTGCTCGCCTCCGATGCCGATCGGAATGGCGGCTTTGCCGGCGAATGCGAATGCGATTTCCTGGACTCGGGCGAGGTACGATTCCGGAGCTTCGTCTAGCTCTGGTGTGACCGGGCTGGCGGTGTGGAACTTCAGCGAGTCGAGTTCGAACTCAAGCTCGTCGTCCCAGAGTTCGACTTGCTCGGACGCGGCGAGTACGGCGGCCGGTCCACGTGAGGTGCCGAAGCCATAACTGACGGTGCTTTCGTACGGCAATGGTAGAATAATGAAGTCAGCGTCGGTCAGTTCTGATTGTGGCAGGCCGAGAAATGTTGGCTGTTCGCTGCTAGTTGTCACGATCAAGTTCCTCGAACAACGCGGCGGTGAGGATCGGAAGTGCGACTGTGGCGTCGGCGTAGACTTCCGCGTAGCGACCGCCGTCCTGCGGCGAGACGAACTTGCCCCAGCTCACGCCTTCTGAATATGTGCAGCCGGATAGCCCGCCCCAGTGAACCGGTTCCGGGCAGACGCGTACGCCGTAACGGAACCGTGGCGCCTTGAGCTTTGTTCCGACGCGGTCGTTGGTGATGTCGTAGAACGGGGCCACCTGTTGAGACCAGTTGCGTGGGACACCGCCGCCAATGGTCAGAATGCCAAGTTCTTCGGCACCGCCGATTTGCCGCGCGTACTGCTGCAGGTCGAGAAATGGGTTGAACGGGGGAACGGCCTGAAACACTGAATCCGGACCGAGTCCATCTCGGCCGGCCTTTTCGAGTGCTGCGTTCATCGCCCATGTCGCAACGTCGAGTCCCATCTCACTGTCGGTGAAGGCCGGGATAAAAACGGGCACATCGTTCTCGAATGCACTGCGAAGAATGCCGGTGCCTTCGTCCAGTTCGTGAAGTTTCTTTCCAAGTGCGTGACACAGGCGGGAGGAAGACCAGGTTTCGTCCGGTGGCGTGACTTCGTTGAGGACCGTGCGCACAAGTCTTTCGACGTCGTTGAGGTTTGCCTCCATTTCGAGTGTGTCGTAGATGCGGTTGTATCCCTGCTCAAAAAGGTCATCGTCGGATTTGGCCGGGTCGTAGCGGTAGTGGGTGAGCCCGATGGATTCGGTCAGGCCGTGCGCGATGAGGGCTCCCGTTGCCACGACCGTGTTGACGATTCCGCGGTCGATCAGGTCGCATACGATCTGCCCCTGTTTCGCCACCGTCATCGCGCCAGTCAGCGTGAGCACAATGTGGCACGATTCGTTGCGGCTCATTTCCAGCAGTACATCGAATGCTTCTCCGAGTTGACGGCCTGAGAACGCCGTTTTCGACATCGCTCGCAGGAGTGATGAGAACGAGTCGACTTGGTCGATTGCCAAACTTTCGAGTGGTTCAAGGCCGTCACTGCGGCCGTCGTGGAGGGATCGGTTCATGGATTAATTCCATTGGTCGCTGATAAGGACTCGTTGTTGCCCGGATCGAACGAAGCGTCTTACGTGCGGCCAACTGGTAGTCTGAGTCGGCTACATACATTTACGCTTCAGGCTTCTCCAAGTATGTGTAGCCGTTGAGGCCGTTCTCGTAGAACTTCATCAACTCGCCGGCCTGTTTAAAATCGATGCGATTCTCGTTCACCGCGCGTTCGACGTCGGCTTGCAAACGGTCGATCAAGTCACGGCCATCGAACTCCACGTAGTCGAGGACCTCGCGAACGGTTTCGCCTTTCAGGATCGTTCCCAACGATACGCGACCGTCTTCGCCGAGTTCGACATGAACCATGTTTGTGTCACCGAACAGGTTGTGCAGGTCGCCGAGAATCTCCTGGTACGCGCCGATCAGAAACGCACCGAGGTAGTAAGGTTCGCCGCTCGCGCGGTGCAATGGCAGTGCCTTCTTCACATCACGACGATCGATGAACGTGTCGATTTTGCCATCCGAGTCGCAGGTGATGTCGGCCAGAACCGCGTCGCGTTCGGGCTTCTCGTTCAGCCGGTGGATGGGCATCATCGGGAACAACTGCGAGATCGCCCAGCTATCCGGCATCGACTGGAACAGGGAGAAGTTGCAGAAGTAGGTGTCCGACAGCATTCGGTCGAGTCCCTGCAATTCTTCCGGGACATAGTCGAGTTCGTTCGCGAGGTTGCGGATGCGGCGGCAAATCGCGAAGTAGAAGTCCTCGGCCATCACTCGCTGATCGAGAGGCAGGTAGCCCCCGGTGAACAGGTTCATCGCCATTTCCAATGCAGCCTGCGCGTCGTGAAATGATTCCAGCAGGTTGCGGCTACAGACGCCTTTGAAAGTCATCGCGAGCGTGTGAACCGGTTGTTCGAAGTCTGCAGGGACCTCCTTCGGAAGTTCTCCTTGGCCACCTTGTTCGGAGACCCCGATCGCTTCAAAGATCAACGCGGAATGAAATGCGGCAATCGCACGACCGCTTTCGGTGATGATGTTTGGTTCGGGAACTTCAGCTTCGCGGCAGACGTTGGCGATGTGGAACACCACGTCGTTGGCGTACTCCTGAAGCGAGTAGTTCATGCTGGACTCGAAGTTCGTCTGGGAACCATCGTAGTCCACGCCAAGGCCACCGCCGACGTCCAGGAACTTCAGGCCGGCTCCGCGCTTGCTGAGTTCGCAATAGATGCGTGCGGCTTCGTTGACTGCGGCTGTCAGCATGCGAATGTTGGTAATCTGACTACCAAGGTGGAAATGCAGCAACTCGAAACAGTCGGCAAGTTCTAGTGACGTAAGGTGTTCCACCGCGCGAACGACTTCACTGACAGTCAGGCCGAACTTGCTGCGATAGCCGCCCGAGGACTGCCACCGGCCCGAACCTCGTGCGGCGAGTTTCACGCGCATTCCGATTCGCGGTTTGATCCCAATCCGCTCGGCGTGCTTCAGGATGAGTTCAAGTTCCGAATACTTCTCAACGACAGGCAGTACGTTCCGCCCGATTTGCTGTGCCCGCAGCGCAATCTCAACGAACTCGTCATCTTTGAATCCGTTGCAGATCACTGGCGTCTCAGGCGAGGTAATTGCAACCACGGCGAGCATTTCCGGCTTGCTGCCCGCTTCCAATCCAAAGCCGTAGGGCTCGCCATACTCCAGGATCTTCTGAACAACCGAGCGCTGCTGGTTCACTTTGATCGGATAGACACAACAATATTGGCCTAGGTATTCGTTTTCTGCGATTGCCTTCTGGAAGACTTCGTTCAGTCGCCGCAATCGATCCTTCAACAGCCCGTTAAACCGCAGCAGTACCGGCGGTTCAAGTCCGCGGACCTGCAATTGATCCACCAAAGACTTGAGGTCGATCGTGTGTTCAGAATCTCGATTTGGACGCACCTGAAGGTGGCCATCATCCCCGATTCTGAAGTAGCTCTTTCCCCAACGCTCGACTTCATAGAGTTCAGTCGCGTCGGCAATCGACCAAGGAGTCGAAACCGTTTCTGTCATCCGCGTGCGCTCCCACCGATATCACCAAATTAAACGCGCGGGGAGCGTACCAGAACTCCGGCAGTTGGCAATATTTGGGCCTAGGAAGCAGCAGCGAACTCGCATGCGAACCACGTTTGGCAAACCACCAATCGACTTCCGATTAGGCGTGAACTTGGTGGACGGGAGGGCGCTGAGCCATCGACCGAACACTCCGGTCGACGGTGTCGCGTCTGCTGTTAACCGGCCGACCAAAAGCTCGAATAGAGTTGGTTACCTCCGATCCACCGTAAAGGACTCGAACTTTCGCAAAGCGTTGCTGTTTCATGACTTCCGAAATCGGGTCGCGCGCGAGTCGTTACGAAGAGAGTTTGGCAAGGGGAGCTTTTTTCTGTTCTGCGTACTCGCAGTACAGACCAGTTCACAGAAAACGCCGTGAGGTTCGCCTCCCGGCGTTTTTGTGTTTCCGCCTTTCACGCAACGCTTTGGGTCGGATCGAGTCGCCCGCCGCGACTCTCCGTTTCGAGAGAGACCAACCGGGGTCGGAGAGGAACCCTCAAGGTTCCTTCCCCACCCCGGAATCTCGCTTCAAAACTCTCTGAGTCTCTGGTTAACAGGGGTCTCAGAGTTAACAACCCGGTCCCTTTCGGACCCCGATTTCGTCAGTTCGAACTCGAACCGGGTAGCTCTACGGATAGGGCCTTGAGTTGGCCCCACCCGCACCGCTCAGTGGTGATCTCGGCACCGACCGATTGATCTCGCAGTGCGTTCCCGTTGCCCCATTCGTGGAGACATTATGCGCAGATCCGACGACACCGATCCACCCCCGGACGACCAACGCAGAACCGAACTCGCCTTAATCTTTGCCGCCGCCATTCTGCGGCTCCGCCAGCGGATCGCATTGGCCGATTCCGACGTTCCGGACGAAGCGGAGACATGCCTTGAGGTTACGGCCTCTTTCAAAATCGAATTAAACATAAGTCTCTGCGGTCAATCACATCTGTTCACATTCGGAAACATCTGCTGCCATCCAGGAACAATTGTGCAGATCACGTTCCTGAAACTCCACCACTTCTGATCCCGCGTTCCTGCTGAAACGCGACATTCCAGTCGCTGCCGGAAACGGCCTAAAACACCTGTTATCAGTCGATCGCAGGACCGACAGTCGCAGTCCGCTCGAAACATTCGTCAGAAAAAAGGCAATTCGGCATCAGTTGTGCTCTGTTAGTACCCGTGAAATGTCAACAGTCTGAAACGTATTTTCGATTGTGATAGATACATGGCTACTTATCTGTTTAGCGCTGTGAATGCTGCCGGTCAGAGATCCGAAGGCACAATGGAGGGGGCTTCGAAACGAGGCATTGTGCGGCAGCTGCTGAAAAACTCTTTACACCCTACGCACGTCGAAGAAGCTGTGACAGCAGACAGCGGGTCCGGAAAGATCGGCCCGGCAGCGATTTCTGCCATGTACGGACGACTGGGAGAACTGCTGGACGCGGGTGTTCCACTGGCCCAGGCTCTCAAACTCGTCGCCGAAATCACTCCCAATAAAAACCTGCAGGGCGTGATGCGTGTGGTCTACCAGGATGTGAATGACGGGATTGAATTGCCTGTGGTCGCTGCGCGTTATCCGGAAGTCTTCTCGCCCGTCGCGATCGCTGTTTTGCGGGCAAGCCTGGAAGGAGATTTCACGGCTGCCGCAATGAAACAGCTGGAGACGAGCTTAAGAAAGTCAATCGAAATGCGTTCGCGGCTGATTGGAGCGATGACTTATCCGGCATTTCTTTGCGTCTCCGGACTGCTCATGCTACTGGCACTCTTTCTGTTTTTCATCCCTCGCTTCGAACCCATGTTCGCTGCACTGAAAGAGAAGGATCAGTTGCCCCTGATCACGACCATCATGATGGCCACAAGTGAATTCACACAATCGCATCTGACCCTGCTGATGGCGATTCTGGTGTCGGTGATAACTGGCGTGGTTGTAATGATTGTCAGGCCGGACTGTCGTCTGGCCATGTTACGCTCTCTGGTTAGCGTTCCCCGGCTCGGTGAATTTATCGTCGCTGCCTCATTGGCACGTTTTTCACAACTTATGTCTACTCTGCTGGAAAACGGAGTTAATTTAGACAGGGCCCTGCAACTATGCAGCAATGCGACCGGCAATCTTCTGCTGGATGAATTGCTGTGCGACGCAGCGACCCGTGTATCACAGGGAGAATCATTGAGTTCACGCTTTCGCAGCATTGCTTGGATTCCCCGAGAATTTAGTGAGTTGCTGGTCGTAGGTGAACGCACCAACAGACTTTCTGAGACCTTGGGAAATGTTTCAGAAATCTATGAACGTCGAGTGTCCAGTATCCTAAGTTCAGCATTGAAACTGGTGGAACCTGTTCTGCTGGTTTGTATTGGATTAACTGTTGCAGCCATGGTGTTTGCTTTGGTTTTGCCGATCCTGCGAGCTTCGAGTCTCGTTTGAATCACAGTCACGAGTCACAACGGTCCTCCCTGAACAGTATCTGACCCAGCATGGGAATGCTCACCATGAATAAAACTCAACCTACAGCAAAGTCTGCCAGCCGTTTGGAGTGGTCCGATACGAAGTGTCGACGCGCCAAAGACGCTCGAAAGCGCGGGGGGTTCACCCTGCTTGAAATCCTTTTGGTTCTTGCGATTCTGGCGGCGATTGCGTCGGTGGTGGTGCCGGACCTGCTCACACGACAGGATAAAGCCAATCGCGATACGGCAATGCTCACGATACAGTCTGCCGAACAGGCTCTGAAAATGTATCTGGTTGATCACAAAGGCCGCTGGCCGGATGCCAAGTCAGCAGTCGACGTTTTGGTCGAACAGCCCCCAAGCGATCCCAGGTGGTACGGGCCTTACCTGACGTCGAAACCACTCGACCCCTGGGGGCAGGTGCTGCAGATTCAGCCGTCTCGACAGAATCAGGGCCGCTTCTCGTTTTATTCGGTGGGCCCCGATGGTCGAGAGGGAACCGACGATGATGTCTTTTCGCCGGAAGCAGAAATCGATCGGAATTCCTGAAAGATGCGCAGATGAACGGTCGGCCATTGTTACATCCAAACCGGTTACCAACCGGATTCACCTTTGTGGAACTGGTGATTGTCCTCGCTTTGCTGACCAGTGTCATGGGGGTGGCAGTGCCAGTGGCCCTGGACTGGATGGATGCCCGGCGTATTCATGATGCGACCGATTCTGTAGCGGGAAAATTACTGGAAGCGTCCGCAGATGCAATGTGGATGGGAAGTCCCCACGCTTTTGAATACTCAGGACAGAGTAACAGCTACCGATCTGTGGAGATGAATACAGAAGCAGTCAACGGGTCGCAAAACGGTCCACTGGAGGTCCGTGGCGGCTGGAATCCACTTCCTGACTCATTGAGGTTGTATGCTGACGGTCGTCCGGACACATCTGCGCGTTACTTTCGAGTTGTTTTCGATGTCCACGGTCGGAGTCGCGTTCCTGGTGTCGTGGTCGCAGGCGCTGATATGCATCGGGTGATTCGTATTTCGCCGTTGTCCGGGTTTCCATCGGTGGTTGAGAATTAATTGTCTGGATCAAAGAATTAATAAAGCGTGTGAAAGATTCGAGTGATGTACCGCCAGCGTTCCCCCCGTCAGCATCGTAATCATCGCACGGGTGCGTTACTCGCCGAAACCATCGTATCGATTGCCGTTCTTGTCGCCGTGGCTGTTCCTGCCGGTATCCTGGTGGGGAATGCAGTTGAAGCAGCCGATCGCGCACGCCGAAACGTCATCGCTGCCCGGACGGCAGAGCAGCTGATGAATCAGATCGCCGGTCGTGACTTTACAGCGGAGGGGACGGCCCTGCCACTTCTGGACCGCGGCCAGGAAGACTCTGAACCGACTTTCAGCTGGGAGCGAACCGTTCAGCGAGACACCTCCGGCAACGCTGTTATTGTCGAAGTGGAAATCATGTTTGCGGATCAATCACAGCCGGCGATACGGATGTCGCGAGTTCTGGCCCCGGTTGATGAATCGTCGCAGCAGCAGACCAGTGAAACACGATTCCAGCTTCGGCGAAGATCATACTAATGAGGAATTTCTCCCCCGTTTACAGTCAATCGCCTTCCGGCCGATCACGTTACGCCCAAGAAGCGGTGCGCCAGCGCGCGGGTTTCACATTCGTTGAACTGATGATCAGCGTGAGCCTGCTGGCAATATTCGCGGTCATTATCAATCAAATGCTGATGAATGTGGGGAGAATTTCATGGGACAGTAATCGCGAATTACTGGCCTTTCGCACAACTTCGGTCGTGACGGGTCACCTCCGTGACAGAATCAACTCCACGTTCGCCGGCGCGAAGTTACAAAGAACAATTCAGCGAATGCATGACGAAGGGACAGAAGCATTCGCAGACTCCGGTCCACAGGAAGAAGGTCTGCCAGAGACCATCCGTCCACCAGGCAGCCTGACACAGGTCTCCCCGCAGTCGGATTCGGCCGACCAACATTCCGATGCATTTATTCAGTGTGGCTTGATCGGCACGAACGACGGGCTTCTCATCTCACGACAGGTGCAGAATTCTGTGGTCCTCACCGGAACTTTCTATGGCGAATCTTCTGACGAGATGTCGCGATTTGTCGCAGACGCAGGGCTGACTCTCCGCGACAGTGGGGAACAAATCGAATGTTTTATAACGACTTCTTCTGACACGGAACTGCCACAATTTGGTTCTCTCGCCGATCAGGCTCGTGCACTCAGTGAATTGCCGCTGAGCATCCAGTTTCGATTTCAGGACCAGGGTGTCTGGTTTGATGAATTCAACTCACTTCTGACCGAACGTCTGCCATCGGCCATTGAAATCAGCGTGCGAGTCTGGCCAGACACTCCGGAAGAACATTTGTGCGTCAGCACTTACGGTCCACAAACATTTTTCGACGGTGGTACGGACAGGGTGAAACAACAGCGGACCGTGGAGTTCGCCGGGCGTTGACCTGTAACAGCATCATGTCACCCTGGCCGGTGATGTCTGATACAGACGATTCATCCGTGGCGGAACAGATTGTGTGTTTTCAGTGTGTTCTCTTTCAGGCAGGCAGCTGACGTGCGGAAAATAAGTTCTAAATCAGCATGCCACCGTCGCCGAAAACGGCGAGGAATGGTGCTTGTGATGGCTGTGATACTGCTGACAGTTGTGGCTCTGTCTGCATTCCAGCTGTCGTCGTGGGCAAACAGCAGTCTGAAAATTGCGGTTGCAATCAAGCAACAGATCGATCTGCGCATTGCGATGCAGTCTGGCGTCAGTCAGCTGTGTGTGCGTTTGCGTGAGCAGGGGCTGGTTTCCGAACAGACTGGTGAGGACCCACAATCCGTATACACAATGTATGCCGGCGGTGATCATGAGCGGATCACCATCACTGCCTGCAGGCCCCTCTCGTCGGGCAGTATTGAACCTCGCGAGTACGGCTTCGCGGATGAGAGTGCCAAACTGGACGTGAACTGGCTCGCCAGCCTCGATCCAAAAGCAGGAAGACAACGTTTGCTGCGTGTTCCGGGAATGACAATTCAGGCCGCCGACAGCATCCTGGACTGGATTGACAGTGATCACGAGCCTCGTGAATTTGGTGCCGAAAGGAACTACTACATCTCACGACGCAGTCAAAGCCTGCCTCCCAACACAGGCATCAGCAGTCTGATGGAACTCGTGCCTGTTCGTCAGGTCACATACGCGGAGCTTTTTGGCACGTTGTCAACGGACATCAATGAAACGAGCTCGGATTCAGGCAATGCCAGTCGGTTGCGTCAAAGTCGATCATCGTTTGAGAGAAACGCCTTAAGCGATCAACCCTGGAGTCAGTTTCTGACCGTATTTGCCGCGGAGGAAGATGCCAGCCGCGCAAAGGGCATCCCGCTAAACTCCAGCGATCTGAAGACAGTTTACGAATCAGTGGAAAAAGAACTGGGGGAGGAAGCAGCGCGCTACGTACTTGCCGTGCGTCTGTTTGGAATTAAGCAGCGGCAGGTTGAAGCTCAAAGAAAGACGAGACAAAAAAGTGTGAACGAACGTATTGCGGAGCAACTCAATGCAGGTGAACCCCAAGAGGATCGGGACACAGATCCGGAACTAAAATCACTGGGCGGCTTTGATGCTTCAGGCGGTGCCCGCTGGCGTATTGAGAGTTTCTATGACCTGATCGGCACGTTTGTCGTACCGACGCAGGGAAGCACCAGGCACAAAGTGCTTCGCAGCCCGTGGCAAGGTGGTAATCAGGCAGGCGCCGAACTGTTGCTGGAAATCTCAGAAGTGTTGTCGTTGGCGGGGGACCAGCCACGGCGGGGACGGCTGAATATCAACGAAGCGCCCGCAGAATTGTTGCGAAGTCTCCCGGACATCAACGAGACTCAAATCAAAAAACTGTTGTCAGTTCGTCAACAACGAGTGCAGGACGCGCGATCCCCGCACCGACGAACGACAGAATGGTTATTGACCGAAAACGTTGCAGATCTGGATCTGGTCCGAAAATGGGGGCCGTACATTACAGGCCGTGGAGATGTCCTCACTGGCGACATCTTCGCTTTTGCTGATTCCGGCAGCGGACCTGTCCTGACGTGTCGTGTCTCCCTGAGCACCGCCAGTCAGCCGCCACAGGTCCTGTATGCAGACTCAACACAACTGTTGCCCGGAGCGGCCCGTAAGACACTGCCCTAATAACCCGTAATCTCGCGAATTTCAGACAAAAAACAGCCGACCGACCACGATTCGTGAGGCATGGTTCAGGGATGAGTATTGCCGAATTCCTGTGAAAAAGGTTGTTTCCGCCGGTGCTGAAACAAATCGACGGACAATGGGTCAGATTGCCGAACGAATCAGGACAATTGCAGGACTGCGACCGTCCGCTGTCGGAAACTCAAAGAGAGCCGGCTGGGTTCGGCCCGTTCAGGGTGGCCCGCTGCTGTTCATCAGGATCTGCCGTGAGCACTGTGTGATCTACGAGGTGGCTGGCAAAGGCAGGAACCTTCAGTGCCGCCATCGTATTCAAGTGCTGAATTCTGACACGGCAGGGGGCCGACGGTTGCCCTCCGCGACGGACATTCGGAATGCATTGAAGCAGTCCGGGATCAAGACTCGTAATGTTGTCTGGATTTTGCCGGAAGCATCAGTGCAGCATTCGGTATTCGCCCTGCCACGTTCTTCGGAAAGCGAGGAATATGCGGCAGCCGAACTGGCCGCCGACGAACGCTTTGGAGACAGCATTTCCGATCTCCAGATGATGGTTCACAGGGTTCCTGCGGAGTCTGCCGAGCAGAGTCGGTACAACGCCCACGTGATGTCAGGTGAGATGCTCGCCGAAATCCATGAAGTTTCCGAAGCCCTGAAGTGGAACTGCCGTGGTATTTTTCCGCCTGATGTCGACTGCCTGCATCATGTTGAAGACCAGCCCAATCCGGACCTTCTGACCTGTGTGGTGTCTCTGCAGCACAGCAAAGTAACGATCACGATTTTTCTGGGCTGCAATCTGATTGCCACTCAGTCACGTGGCGGAACCACTTACGATCCGGAAAGTGGTCGGCATCCATTCATTGCCGGTGAAATACGTCGTGCGATCTTTGCCACACGAAAATATGCCGGGGCCAGTCACAAGATTCATTTTGTTGTCGTAGGTGAATCTGCCCTGTCGGATGAACTCCGTCAGGTCATGGAAAGAGATTTCCGCGGCAGCGTTGATTTTGCTGCGCCGTTGCAGTGTCCCTTCCCGGCAACGCCGGAAACTTCGTCTTTGACTGAAGACAAGAGTGCGGCAGAGGGGCAGTGGTTGCATGCTGCCTGCCACGGAGTTCGCTGTAAATTCAGTCCAAATCTGAATTTCGCCGGGAAATACCGATCAGGTCGTGGCCTGTCGATGCGTGCAAAGGTCACTCTGACAGCACTGCTAATCTGCCTGTTAGTCATCATGACGTCTGTATTCAGTAATAAAGACGATAACAGTCATTTGGTGCATCAGCTGAACGCGATTCAGTCAGAACAACGAGAGCTCGATGACCGCTTAAGCGAAATGGGCACATCCGGAGACACGGCTGAGCGATGGCAGCAGTGGTATGACTCAAATACATCCAGCGTATTACTACTCTCGGACATTACCCGGATTTTCTCGATAGACCAGTCCATTCGCGTAGAACAAATTGACTGGTCGGTCGACTCACAGCCCGGCCCGTTTCGCACAGTGATGGTGACTGGAACAGCGAAGCAGACCGATGATGTCTTCGCTCTCAATACAGATGTCAAAGACATCTCAAACCTTGAGCTTGTGGATTGTCGATTTGAATCGTTGCGAGACAAAGAAAAGTATCATGTGCGATTCACGCTGTACCTGAAATGGCAACCAGGCGAACCACAGCCCGATCCCGACCCCGAGCAACAGGATGTCTTCGCATTGCAAAATCCGAATGAGGCTGATCCGAATACATCACCAACAGTGACTCACGTACCGAAAGCTCCCGAGTCATGAACAGCAACAAAAAAAAAATGGTGGTGATTCTTATCGCCGGAGGAATTGTGTTCTTCCGTATCGGTAAGCTGCTTCCATCAACTCAGGAACAACAACCGTCGATCAGCAGTCAAACGGTTCTGGACGCCGGGGCACTGGTCGTTCGCACGCAACGTCAGTTGAAAGAGACAGAGGCATTGATCGCTGATGCAGAATTGTCTTTGCAGAATGCACTGCCAGCTGATCCTGTTGAAGCGGGACTGCTGTTGCGACAGCGGGTCTGTGATATCTCACGGGAAGCAGGTCTCGGTACACCGCGATTTCTTTCCGAACCGTCGCTGGACACATTCGCAGAATCCGATCTTCTGACGTTGTCTTTCGAATGTTCTGTCGAAGGTCCGCTCGCATCCTGCCTTCATTTTCTGGAACTGGCAGAATCGCTTCCTGAGGTATCTGCAATTGCTTTCGGACGTCTCACGGCACTCACGATGCAACAGGGAGACCCGCTCAAACTGGAATTGCGTCTGGAGGCAATTGTCAGTGAACTGTCCCAGGAAGAAAGCCTGCTGAGCAGCTACGAAGCGACTCAGGGAAATCCACCGCTTAATACCTGTCACCGAAGTCTGGACACGCTGATGATGCCCGATGCCCGTCCTGTCGTGGTGCGAAAGACACCCCCGCGTCAGCCGGCCAAACCGACCGTGCAGCCCCCCAGAAAAGCTCCACCTCCCCCGCCACCAAGTCCGCCGGCTTTTGTCCTGATCGGAACGATGAAAGAAAAGAATTCCGGCCACGCATTGTTTTATGATCAGTCCAAACACAAAAGCATCGTGGTGAAACAGGGGGACAAATTCAAAGCAAATAAGTTTGAAGCCAAAATGCTTCTTGTGAAGCATCGAAGTGTGTTTCTGAAAATGCGGGGAGGGACTCAGGAAATCCAGCTTTCTCAGTCACTTAAAACCATTCCAAAACAGGTCTGGCTGCCTGAATGACCAACTGTTCCGGGTAAAGGCAGCGCAGAATCCAAACCGGGCTGGAACCGACTGTCCCGGACGGACGAACGCCTGCAGCCTGATCTTTGGTCCCGATCTTCAAGCGATGTGATCCAGCATCATGAACGCCCGAATTCTTTTCATCACCGTCATCGCACTGACGACGCCCCCGTTCAATGGTTCGGTCATCACACCTTTGCCGGCCGCTGAAGCTGAAGATGCGTTTCAGGCCGCCCGTCAGCTGAACCGGGGGATCAATCTGGGAAATATGCTGGATGCTCCGCGTGAAGGAGCGTGGGGTGTTCGCTTTGATGATTCCTTTCCCGTCCTGATTCGTAAAGCCGGATTTGATCATGTTCGCATTCCGGTGCGCTGGTCCGCTCACCTTGATACTCCCGACGGATCATCAATCGAATCAACATTTATGAAACGAGTTCGCACAGTGGTTGATCAGTGCGTGAATAACGATTTGCGTGTTGTGTTGAACGTTCACCATTTTGAAGAAATCCATACAGACCCACTCCGGTACGCAGCCACTTTGCAGAATATCTGGGCCTGTATCTCTCGCGAGTTTTTTGGATACTCGCGTCACCTGTATTTCGAACTGCTCAATGAGCCACACGCACAACTCACCACCGAACGCTGGAACCAAATCTTCCCCAGGATCCTGCGGACAATTCGGAAACGTCACCCGAAGCGCTGTGTGATCATTGGCCCCGGCGAGTGGAACTCGCACAGGGAACTGCCTGCACTGCGATTGCCGGCTAACGACCGGTTCTTAATTGCGACCTGCCACTACTACGAGCCGTTCGAATTTACGCACCAGGGTGCGGAGTGGCTGGAACAATCAGCGCCGCCAACGGGCCGTCGCTTCCCGGCGAATGAACTGGAAGTCAATTCGATCGCGAACGACTTTCAAGCCATTGCGCGGTGGTCCCGAGAAAATCGCCGCCCCGTTTATATTGGAGAGTTTGGGAGTTATTCAAAGGCGCGCATGGCGGACCGTGCCCACTGGACCGGCGTCATTACGAGACACGCCCGACAGCATGGTTTTAGCTGGGCCTATTGGGAGTTTTGCTCCACTTTCGGAATCTACGATACTGCTGTGGCTCGATGGCATCGAGAGTTACTTCATCAGCTGGTATCGCACTCAGAAAAGTCTTTCTGAATAACAGGCGGTCTTTTGGCGAATCCGTCGTGACCTGCTGACTGGCCTCGCATCTGCATCACGCAGCTTCTTTACAATCTGTTCCGGCGTGTGACGCCGACGTCGCTTCGTCATCAAAAAGTCTCCTTGCCAAATGGGCCCGAAAACTTCATAACCGATGGATCAGATTT
>Ga0180430_10001382_pt1 | contig 23749 bp, 25 predicted proteins | sample SS_ome_9_FD_132999 | JGI IMG/M metagenome (GOLD analysis project Ga0180430, IMG submission 132999) | Hypersaline lake sediment archaeal communities from the Salton Sea, California, USA - SS_1_S_2 metaG | ecosystem: Environmental > Aquatic > Non-marine Saline and Alkaline > Hypersaline >... | reverse complement strand
GTCGATTGCATTGGCAGACATCCTCTTGCTGCAGCTTGAGATTCCCATCTCGACAGTTGTGGCACTTCTGCGGCAACTACCTGCAGATGCTCCGATCGTGATTCTCGATCCGGCTCCAGCACATGACTTGTCTGGCTTGCCGCTGGAACGCGTTGACCTCCTGACGCCAAACGAACACGAGCTCCGCAGCAGCTCTGGGCATCAGGAGATTGATGTAGGGGCATTCTCGTTGCTCGATCGAGGTGTGAAACACGTAATCGCCACGCTGGGTTCTCATGGCGCAACGAGTTTCTCTGCAGACGGGAGCATCTCGCATCACGCTGCCCCAGATGTGGAGGTTGTAGATACCACCGCAGCCGGGGACGCCTTCAGCGGCGCCCTCGCATGGGCGTTGCTGACCCATCCGCTCGCTGATGCAGTATCTCAGGCGGTCATTGCCGGAGCGCTTGCCACGACCAAGCCAGGTGCACAACCAAGCCTACCTACGCTACAAGAGCTCCGCGAAGCGGAGATCCGTGACGCATAGCAGGCGTCACGTGACAAAGTGCTGATTGATCCATTCTCATGGACGTGTGCAGGAATCGTCGCGGTCACGGGTGGGAGGTTGAACGCGACACAGACCCTGGTCCCTAATTCCTGCCCCCTGACCCTGACCCCTAGCCCTTCAGCTCCCTGCCTGTACGCGTGCGGATTCGGGCGCATAGCGGAGGATGGCTTCCGGGAAGGCAAGGATGGAGACGTAGAACCAAGTGTCTGAAGCATCACGATCAATGCCCACGCGCAGGCAGCCCCCGATATCCCAAAAGACACCGTACAGGAACTGATCCAAGGAGACTGCCCCGCCGCGGTACGTCCACTGCGCTTTGGTCCCCCAGCCGAGACCTGAAATATAGGTGGCAGAAGCTTCGAGACGATCGAGCGCAAACTCCTGAAGCCGAAGGCTTGCACTAAGATCCAAGGGGCCCAGGGTGTACGTCGCGTCGATGTTGCTTTGCACAGTGAGGATGCCATGCTGCAGGGTGGCCGTGGCCTCGAGCGCGAGCCGTTCCCCTGGCAGGCTTGTCGCGAAAGTGATCGTGCCAAATCGATGTTCGTTAGGCTGGTAGGGAATCGTGAACGAGAGTCGTATCCTCTCGGAGCTCCAGTTGCCTGCCAACTCTATGGATTCAAGCTCTGCTGCCTCAAGCTGATAGCTCGCCTCTAGGGTCCAGTTGGCCCACAGGGTCCATGCAAGCTCTGCAAGCAGCGGATCCGCGGATCCGGCGATCAGGTCGAAGCCTGAGGAGAGCGCAAGTGTGGCCCAGCCTGCACGCGAGAAGGAGAATCCGATGTGATGCGCGCCAATGGCTGCGTCGAACGCAAACGGGCTATCGCCTTGTACCAGTAAGAGCGAGTAGTCGGCATCCAGGTCTCCCCATTCTGCGCCGATGCGAACATTGGCCGAGGCTTGGGTCTGCTGCAGATGATCTCCGAGGTAGGCCGCGGCCTGGAGATCGGCCCGCGGAGTCAGTTGAAGCTCTCCCAGACTGATTGACTGTGTGCTCAGGCCAACGCGACCACTGACGCGGCTGGCCGCGACGGACGGGTCTTCGCCGTCTTGCTCTCGATACTGGCCGACTTCGAAACGCGGCAAGAGCGAAAGACTGCCAAGATGCCACGCACTGCGCGTCATGGAGATCTCAGGGAAGCGCTCAGTGATCCGCGTGCTGTCGTTGGTCTCATCTTCGTCGTTCGTATTGCGTTCTTCGACTTCGCGAGCCGCCGACACGGATACATTCCAGGCGTCACTCGATCCCTGGGCTTGGGCTCCGTAATCGAGTTCAGTGGTGTCTCCGGTTTCGCGATAGCTGACACGTCCGCTGCCGGTCCAGATGCCGGCCTGGGGAAGCTCATGGCTTGCTGAGAACTCGAACACCGGATCTCCGACCTTGGCAGGGAAGCTGTAGATGCGCATACGCCCGCTGTGCTCTCCGAATGCGTAGCGCGCTACGAGGCCGCCAGCAAACTCGTCATGCTTGGCGTAGTAATCAAGCAATACGCTGCCAAAAAGCGACTCGCTCAGGTAGAACGGCACGTTCCATTTCAGGTACCAACCGCGCAACGCGCTTCGTCCAAAAGACGGGAACAACGGACTCTCCAGTGTATCCTCAAGTGGTTGCACGTAGACAGGAAGCCAGAGTGTGGGGACGCCCCCGATACGTGCAGTGAGTCCAAAGACAACGATCAATTGATCTGGATACAGTAGCAATCGATTTGCACGAAGCGCATAAGGCTGAGATCTCAAAGGGACTCCGCAGCAGTCACAGGTGCTGACTTCGACGTCCTCGACTGTAATCAGGGAAACTTTCCCCGTCTCATCAAAGGACACATCCCCTGTCTTTCCTTCGAAGTAGATGGTGTGTAGCTCGCCGTCAGAATTCTCAAACGTGCTTTGCCCGTGGAACTGCTCTGCTTGGAGCGCGTCGATTGTGATCCCAGAGGGTTCAAGTCCGATCGTCGCAGCAAGGGACTCTCCAGCAAGTTCGAGTTCGCCTTCTAGGGAGACCTGCACACTGCCTGATGCGTGGAACTGCCAGCTGTTGTCCTCAGCCTGCTCAAGCACAAGCTTGTCTCCCGAGAGCTCCATGTCTTCCAGTTGAGCCGCCACGGAACCTTCGGCTTCGATGTAGGTTTGATCCGCTGAGATGAAGACGGTATCTGCAGTAAGTTCGAATGGGATCTCTTGGGCCACGCTGCACAGACTCGCGACCGCACTGATCACGAGCATGACAAGGAGCATCCTCCAGTGATCGCGAATGGCGCCCTCCTCAGGTCTGTTCACGTAATCGGCAAGCTCCTCCCGAAGTGTGTATTCATGCTAACGGAACCTCGATAGGGGCAACAAGGAGGGTTGGAGAATCCGGAGCGGTGACGAGTGACTGGTGGCAAGTGACGGTCACAACTCTCGATTCCTCAGAGGCTATGTGTGGGAGGTTGACTTGCTGCTCCCTACTCCCTTGTCCCTTGCCCCGAGCCCTTCGCCCCTCGCCCTCGTTCCTGATCCCTAGCTCGCAGGCTTTGCCCAGCCTGCGGACAGGGTGGCGCCGCAGCTTGTGCATGTCTGCTCGTACCAGGAGCCCGTGGTCCCACAAGTTCTGCATGCCCAGTGTTTAGCTTGGCTAGCGAGCCACGATGTAGAACCATGCTCTCGGATGGCCGTTAGATTTGGCACCGTCTCTGCGCCATGCAGTCGGATGGTCCGAAACCCAGCGATCCACTGACAAGGGAACTCAGTGCACGGGGCGCACGAATCAAGACCCTTGTGTTGTGCGCAATCGCGGATTCGACAGTCCATGCAAGACGGCGAGAGATGATCTGATCGACACCCCTCACAGTGCAGTTCCTCAAACGTGAGCTCATGTTGCGCTAGCACGGTCTCAACGATCCAATCGTTGGGGCGCTTCAGATACACCGGGCATGCACCGCAGTAGAGACCGCAGTAGGCTTCCTTGTTTCGTTCCGTCAAATGCTTGCCTCCAGGAGATCGAAGAACGCGTTCACATCCACGTTACCGCCTGAGATGATCACGCCAATCCGTCTCCCGGACGTCTCAATCGACCCATTCAGCAGGGGTGCCACTGCCACAGCAGAGGAGGGCTCGATCAGGAGCTTCATGCGTTCCCACACAAAGCGCATGGCACGAAGGATGTCAGTCTCAGAGACTCGCTCAATCCGATCCACGTGCTTGCGAATGATCTCGAACGTATTGTCGCCCAATGGGGTCCGAAGGCCGTCCGCGATGGTGTCTGGCACGAAGTCGAGGATACGTCCGCCGCCCTCGAGTCCGCGCGCAGCATCGTCTGCCCCCTCGGGCTCGCAGCCGATGACCTGCACATCGGGCAGCAAGTGCTTTGCGATGAGCAGTGTTCCGGATAGCAAGCCGCCGCCACCCACAGGTGCAAGGATGAGATCAAGGGTCGTGAGCTTCTCGATGAGCTCGAGACAGGCGGTGCCTTGGCCGGCGATGACACGCGGATCGTTGTGTGGATGCACGAAGGTTGCCCCTGTTTCCTTGCCGATACGCTCAGCCGTCTTCCAACGGGCCTCGTGGGTTGGCGAGCAGAACGTAACGTCTGCTCCGTAACCCTTTGTCGCTGCGATCTTTGTGGGATTCGAGTCTTCCGGCATAACGATGTAGCAAGGAATCCCGTGAAGCTGTGCGGCAAGGGCAAGCGCTTGCGCGTGATTCCCGCTGGAGTGTGCGTACACGCCGTTTGCTCGAGCCATATCGGAGAGTGAGGCAACCGCGTTCGAGGCACCTCGGAACTTGAAGGAACCGGTCTTCTGGAAGTTCTCGCACTTGAGGAAGACCTCGGCCTTTGTTTGCGCATCGAGCGTTGCGCTCGTATGGATTGGCGTTTCGTGGACAAACGCAGCGATACGCGTCTTGGCATCCAGCACCATCGCATGTGAGAAGTGCGTCATCCTGCTCGCTCCCGAAAAACATGCCTGCGATAGAACTGCGCCTCCTGGATGGATTCGCGTATGTCATCCAGTGCCCGGTGCGTTGACCGTTTCTCGATGCGATCGGTTGCGCCGGGATACCATCGTTCGGCCAACTCCTTGATCGAACTCACATCCACATTCCGATAGGCAAGGTAGCTGTTGAGCTGGGGCATGTGGTGCATGATGAATCGCCGATCAAAGCCGATCGAGTTGCCACACATTGGCGCCTTGTTTCGGAGGCAATGAGACTTCACGAACGTGAGGGTCATCGCCTCCGCTTCTGCAAGAGAGATTGAGGATTTCCTACAGGCCTCGGTGAGGCCGGATCCTCCATGCTGTTCCACGCACCATGGATCCATGCCGCGCAGCACTTCTTCTGGCTGATGCACCACGAGATCTGGACCCTCCTCGATTACGTTTAGGTCTTTGTCTGTGATGATGGTGGCAATCTCGAGGATTGAGCAGGTTCGATCATCGATTCCGGTGGTCTCCAAGTCCAACCAGACGAGGTTGAAGGGTGATTTTGGCATGGGATTCCTTTCTGGTGCCAAAGAGTACCGTATCTCCCGAACAGCGACTACCGTGTCTCGAATAGTGGATGTAGACCCCAGAAGCGCAGTTTCCCGAGTGGAGCTTAAGGTGTCGGATGACCGGTTGGGCCTTGACGAAGGTCCGCTCGTGGGCTAGGTTCTGTTCACTACATTCTGTCAGAGGGCTGATTCGGGTGGTTCGCCTCCCTGTTTCGCAGTTCCGTCCTCGACAAAAACAGAGGCCGAGCGCTTCCCAAAAGAAGCGCCCGTATGGTTTGGGGAATTGCCCCGGACAGGGGACGCAAGGCCGGTGCGAGGTGAGGTATGAGTAGCAGTAGACAGAAAGAGACGGAGAAATACGTCTCGAAGGAGTTCAAGAAGAGCTTTTCACTAGGCATCTTCTTCCTCTTCGTGACGTTGATCCTCCCGATCCTGAATCAGTTCGCTGATGGATTCATGTTGCGGAAGATGTTTGGAGAGCTCTCGGTGACCTACGTGTACTCGGTGCTCTTCATTTACATCGTGGCGTGGATCATCACCGTGTACTACGTTGTGCGAACGGACAGGGAAGAGGAGGCGCACTAGCATGCAACAGCCTATTGCAACCGCATTGGTTGGTGTGATCGTCGCGATCAGCATCACCGTTGCCTTCCTGTCCCGCAAGTTCACACGCAGCACGGCTGAGTTCTACGTTGCAGGTCGCGGCATCAACGCCATTCAGAATGCATTGGCGCTTTCTGGCGACTACATGAGCGCGGCTTCGTTCTTGGGTGTGGCGGGTTTGGTCTGGGCGCACGGATACGATGGGATCTGGTACGCCGCTGGTTTCTTTGCTGGCTGGCTCGTCCTGCTCCTCTTCCTGGCAAGCCCCATTCGGCGTTTTGGTGCCTACACCATTGCTGACTTCGTGGCTGGCCGCTTCCATTCACGTCCGTTGCGCATCGTGGCGATGCTCGGAACGCTGATGGTTTCCTTGTTCTACATCATTCCACAAATGGTTGGAGCCGGGGAATTGCTGGGCCTGCTGCTCGGATGGGAGTATGTCTTTGCTGTCGTGATCGCGGGAACACTGATCACGATCTATGTTGTATTGGGTGGCATGCGCGCCACCACTTACAACCAGATCATTCAGTGCATCCTGCTCTGGACAGCGATGTTCATCGTCATGGCACTGGCGTTGGGCAGGTTCAGCTTCAGCTACAGCAAGCTCCTGAGTACGGTGTCCGAATACACGGTTCCAGGACGGTGGCTCGACTTCAAGAACAGCTTCGCGCTGATCTTCGGATTGGTGCTGGGTACCGCCGGACTGCCGCACATTCTGATTCGCTTCTACACCAACCCTTCGGGCCGTTCTGCTCGATGGACAACCGTGTGGACGCTGGCAATCATCGGTACGTTCTACATGATGACGCCAGTGGTTGGACTCGCAGCACGTTCCCTGTTGGGTGACGCTCCGTCCACCACGAATCTCGTGCTCCCAATGCTTGCCGAGTTTGTCGGCGGCGAGTGGATGATGGGTATCGTCATTGCCGGGGCCTTTGCAGCCATTCTGTCCACTGTGGCAGGATTGGTTATCGCTTCGACTGGCGCTATTGCCCACGATCTGTTCACCATGATCGTGCCTGGCGCTTCGGACAAGCGGCAGGTTGTTGTCGCGAAGCTGACATCAGTCGGCGTTGGCATTATCGCCATCCTGACGGGACTCGTGTTCCGCGGCTACAACGTCGCATTCCTGGTTGGACTGGCATTCGCAATTGCTGCCAGTACGTTCTTCCCAGTGCTCATGATGGGTGTTTGGTGGAAGGGTACAACCGAGAAGGGCGCCTTGGCAGGAATGCTGGTTGGAATGATCGGTTCGGGTGTCATGATCGCTACCAGTCTTCTGAATCTCCACGACTTGGCGAACCCGTCCATCATCACCGTACCCGCAGCATTCATTGCGATCTGGCTCGTCTCCGTCATCGACGGCAAGACGCCTGATGACACGATGGAGTTCATGCGAAAGGTGCACATGCCAGAGAAGGTGCATGAAGCCGACTCCGAGTAGCAATGACTTCCTGCGCCAGCATGTGGCGCGTTAGACAAGCGAATTGATTGGGGCGCAGCAACCGCTGCGCCCCTTCTTCTCTGAGCTAGCGTATCGCGAGCATACCCTTCTGGCACACAAGAAAAGCGGCGGATGCTTGTCGCATCCGCCGCATGGATTTTGCTTGTGCTCTGTGTGGGGAACTAGCCTTCGTATCCGACGAGGTCCTTCAGTACGTCCACACTCTCCGGGTTCTGGAGCGTGGTCAAGTCGCCAACAGGCTCATTGCGCACGAGCGCTTTGAGCACGCGGCGCATGATCTTGCCAGAGCGCGTCTTCGGCACGTCGTGTGCAAAGACGATCTTGTCTGGGCGGCCTGTCGGCCCAATGACCTGATTCACGGTTGTCATCAGTTCCTTGGTAATCTCGTCTGAACCTTCAATGCCGGAGCGAAGAAGGACGAATGCCACCGGAACCTCACCCTTGAGATCGTGCGGTCGAGAAACGACAGCGACTTCGCTGACCTTGTCGTTCTGTCCAAGGGCGGACTCGACTTCAGCCGTCGCAAGTCTGTGACCGGCGACGTTCATCACATCGTCGACGCGACCCGTGATACGAATGTTGCCCATCTCGTCCTTGCGTGCGCCGTCCGACGTGAAGTAGCGATCATCTCCGTACTCGGAGTAGTACTGATCCTTGAATCGCTCCATGTCGCCGTAGATGCCACGCGTCAGTGCGGGCGGGAACGGGCTGAAGATTGAGAGGTAGCCACCCTGGTCTGCGCCAAGCGGCGTTCCATCGGAGTCCAGGATATCCCCAAGCACGCCTGGGAACGGTCGACCTGCGATGGTCGGGACAAAGGGCCCGATGCCAGGCAGGTTGTTGACCATGTTGGCACCCGTCTCGGTCTGCCACCAGGTATCGATGATCGGGCAGCGGCCGCCGCCGATGACGTTGAAGTACCAAAGCCACGCATCGACGTTGATCGGCTCGCCAACCGTACCGAGAAGCCGCAGCGAAGTCAGATCGTATTTCTCTGGCCACTCATCGCCCCACTTGACGAACATGCGAATGGCGGTGGGGGCTGTATACAGCTGGGTAACCTTGTGCTTCTCGATGATGGCCCAGAAGCGACCGTAGTCAGGTGCATCCGGGGAACCTTCGTAAACGAGCGTGGTGACACCGTTCATGAGAGGGCCGTAGTTGATGTAGGTGTGGCCCGTGATCCAGCCAACATCGGCGGTACACCAGTAGACGTCGCCATCATGCAGATCGAAGTTCCACTTGGCGGTTGTGTAGGCTTGTACGGCGTATCCCGCAGTCGTATGCATAATGCCTTTGGGCTTGCCGGTTGTGCCTGAGGTGTAGAGCAGGAATGCGAGATCTTCGGCATCCATCTGCTCTGCCGGGCAATCGGCAGAGGCGTTGGCCACGATGTCGTGGTACCAGACGTCTTTGTCGGCGTTGAACGGAACATCCTCGCCCGTTCGCTTTACGACGACGAGCTTCTCAACCGGCGAATCGGCGATGCCTGCATCCGCATTCTTCTTGAGGTTGATCGGCTTACCACGGCGGTAGTAGCCGTCTGCCGTGATGACGACCTTGGCGTTACAGTCAACCATGCGGTCGCGCAGCGATTCAGGGCTGAACGCAGAGAAGACGACCGAGTGCGGCGCACCGATGCGGGCGCACGCCTGCATTGCGACCACGGCTTCCGGAATCATCGGGAGGTAGATGCCGACGGCATCGCCCTTCTTGACTCCTAGATCCTTGAGTGCATTTGCAAACTTGCTGACCTGCTCATGGAGCTGCTTGTAGGTCAACTTCACCGCTTCTTCTTCGACCGGCTCGGGTTCCCAGATCAGTGCGATGTTGTCGCCCTTGCCAGCTTCGATGTGCCGGTCAAGCGAGTTATACGAGAGGTTCGTCTTTGCGCCAACGAACCACTTGTAGGACTGAGGAGCGAACTCGTAGGTCTTGTCCCACTTCTTGAACCAATGAAGATCTTCCGCGTGCCCGGCCCAGAATGCCTCTGGGTCGGCCTTGGCCTTGTCGTAGATCGCCTCATCGGCGACCCACGCCTTCTGCTTCATCTCATCAGAAGGCCAGAACACGTTTTCTTTGTTGGGGTCTTTCTTTACCCACTGTATTGCATCCGGCACAGTAGAACCTCCTCCGGTTGATCTTTGGCTGGATGCGCCGAGTCTAGCCAATGCGCCGAGTGTTCGCAATGCTAGAAACGCAGGGAAGGAATGAGATCCACGAGCCACGGGACCTCGAAGTAGATGCTGTAGATGGGGCGCGTGCGTTCAATGCGGGCAACATATGCCTGAGTCTCCGGAAACGCAAGTTCCAATCGCTGATCCCATGCTTCTACACGAGAGGGACCAGCATTGTAGGCCATCAGTGCAACCGTTTGGTCCCCGAAACGGTCCATCAGATAGCGCAAGTACCAGCAGCCCACGCGAATGTTGATCTCCGGCTCAAAGAGCAGTTCATCATCAAAGGGCTCCAGACCAAGATGAGTTGCGATCCAAGCTCCTGTGGCGGGCAGGATCTGCATCAGGCCAATTGCACCTGCAGACGAGACGACGTGCGGGCGGAAACTGCTCTCAGAGCGTATGACAGAGGACACGAGCGCAGGCTCCAATCCAAACTCGTCCGCGGATCGGGAGATGAGTGAGATATGGTCCAGGGGGTAGTAGGTCCGAATCCCCAGTAGAACAGCGACACAGACGATGACAATCCACAAGACCAATCTCGAGCCGTGGCGCGCCTGTGCATCGCGGGACATGATCCTCTATGATACGCCCAATCCACTATAATCTCGGAACGAATCCCCTTGGAAGGAGCACACGAACATGAAGCGTTTCTTGCTTTGGTTGCGATCAACCTTCGTCAGTGGCCTGTTGGCCATCGTTCCTGTGGGGATCACCGTATACATCATCTGGTCCCTGTACCAGGTGATCGACAGCTTCCTTGGCAAGGGCACCCCGGTGGGTCTCACCATCGAGCATGCTTTGGGTCGTTGGATACCAGGCGTCGGAATCGTCATCACGCTAGTCCTTGTGATTGTCATCGGCGCGCTGATTCGAAGCGTCGTCGGAAGAACGGTGCACTACTACTTCGAGCGAGTATTCTTCTCGTTCCCTGGAATTCGTAAGATGTACGTCACGCTGAAGCAGTTCACGAATGCACTGCTGAATCGACAGTCGACAGCGTCGTTTCACCAAGTCGTGATGTTTGAGTACCCCAAAGAGGGGATCAAAGTGCTGGGCTTGGTGACAAGCGAGGATATCGGAAGACTGCAAGAGTACACGGACGAGGAGTGCGTGCTCGTGTATACGCCGACCGCTCCGAACCCTTTGTCGGGTTACATGCTCATCATGCCCAAGCGGCTGCTAACCTACGTGGATATGCCGGTTGAGGATGCCCTTTCTATGGTGGTTTCGAGTGGCTCCGTTCTGCCGGAAAGCCTCAAGACAATCCTCGAGGACAAGCCCGAGGAAAAGACGTCTTGGTTCTCCCGATTCAGAAAACGCTAGCGAGGTGATCGCATGGCGATCTTCAGAGATAGGCAATACCTTCGTGTCAATGTAGACAAGTCGCCGGATGAGTCGTTGTGGATGAAGTGTAAATCCTGCGGGGAACTCATCTTCAAGCGCCGCGTTCGAGAGAACAACAACATCTGCCCGAACTGCAGCGAGTACTTCTTTCTCACTGCAGAGGAACGTGTCGAGCTGCTCGTGGATGAAGACAGCTATGTAGATATCACACGCCCGATCGCTGCAAACGATCCGCTGATGTTCGTGGACCGCAAACCCTACAGCGAGCGCTTGGAAGAGGCGCAAGAGAAGACGGGACTAGTGGACGCGATTCTGGTTGGCCAGGCTACGATCCATGACCTACCCGTCATACTTGCGGTCATGGATTTTCGATTCATTGGCGGCAGCATGGGATCAGTCGTTGGAGAACAGATCTGCCATGGAATCGAAGCTGCGATCGAAGCGCGCTGCCCATTCCTACTGGTCTCTTCTTCTGGCGGTGCAAGACTGCAAGAGGGGTTGTTCTCCTTGCTGCAGATGGCCAAGACCGCCACTGTGCGGGGACGTCTTGCTGAATCGGGCTTGCCCTTTATCTCGATCATGACCTATCCAACTTCTGGCGGCGTGCAGGCTTCCATCGCCAGCCTAGGAGACATCATCATTGCTGAGCGTGGTGCGATGATCGGCTTTGCGGGCCGTCGAGTCATTCAGCATACGATTGCGCAAGAGCTGCCCTCCGACTACCAGACCGATGCCTTTGCCTTCGAACACGGGGCCATCGATCGAGTGGTCAAGCGGGAGAACATGCGAGACGAACTCTCCAGCTTGCTGGGATTCTTTGCGGAGGTCGCATGAGCAACGAACGCACACTTGACCTGCTGGAAGCGAAGATTGAGGAGCTGCGCCAGCTCAATGCCGCCGATGGAATTGACCTGTCCGGGGAGATCACCAAGCTCGAGAAGAAGCTCCTGGACTTGCGAAGAGAACTGTACTCGAATCTAAGCGATTGGGAGCGCGTAGGCATTGCGCGCAATCCCAAGAGACCGTATTCGCTGAACTACATCGAGACGGTCTTTACAGACTTCTACGAGCTCCACGGCGATCGGATTCTCGGGGACGATCGCGCATTGCTTACTGGGATGGCTCGATTGGAGGGATCTCCAGTCGTCGTAATCGCACAGCAAAAGGGACGCTCCACTGAGGAGAACAAGGAGCGGTTCTTCGGGATGACGAGACCAATCGGCTACCGAAAGGCAAAGCGCGCATTTGAGTTTGCTGAGCGATTCGGATTCCCGGTCGTCACGCTGGTGGACACACCGGGTGCCTATCCTGGACTAGAGTCCGAGGAATCAAACATCGGAGGCGCTATTGCAGCGAGCCTGCTCACGATGTCTCAGCTCAAGGTGCCCATCCTTTCAGTGGTCATTGGAGAAGGCGGATCCGGCGGTGCCCTGGCCATCGCACTGGCCGATCGCATCCTCATGCTTGAGAACGCAATCTACTCAGTCATTAGTCCCGAAGGTGCAGCAGCCATCCTGTGGAAGAACAAAGAGCAGGCCAAGGAGGCTGCGGTCGCGCTCAATCTCACGGCCGATCACCTGCATGAACTCGGACTGATCGATGAGGTCGTTCCCGAGCCACTGGGCGGAGCACAGCGAGACTTTGATCGCACGGCAGCCGATCTTCGAGTCGCATTGGTGAAGCACCTTGGGGAATTGCGCGAACTGGAACTCCAAGAGCTGTTGGATGCTCGCTATGCGCGGTATCGCGCGGTGGGAAAGTTTCAGGAACAGGAGTCAGACGCCGCATGAAGCGCATGCTGCTCGGCGTCGGCAATCGGCTGAGCCGGGATGATGCCGTGGGGCCACACGTTGCTGCCGCGCTAGTCGGCAGCAGCTGGAACGCGGTAGATTGCGGTACTGCGCTGGAAAACGCATCTGGCCTGGTCGCGCGCGAGGGACCGGAGCTTCTGGTCATTGTCGATGCAGCTCACATGTCGCTCCCTCCCGGATCGATACGCACCATGCCGCTTGAGTTTCAGGATCGAATGCTCGCCTCGACCCATGGCCTCCCACTCGGCTTTGTGATGGATCGCATTCGAGACCAAGTTGGTGAGATTCTGCTGATCGGCATCGAACCAGAGGAAGTCTCCTTTGGTGAGGGACTCTCTCCCGTGGTCGAACGCGCAGCAACGTCTCTCATCGAATGTCTTCAGAGGGATGCGCTCGACGAGCTGCTTCCACTGACGGTCTGAGCGAATTGCCAGCATACCTGTTGCGTCTCATGGTTGAGCCCTATAGCAGACGGCGCTTACAATGCCATAGCGCGCGTATCCGAAAACACGCTAGGATGACAAACCACAACGGATTGGATGGCGCACTCGGAAAGCACTGAAGGAGTGACTATGCCGTTTTGCGGAGGGCAACGACTACTCGAAGCGTATCAGTTGGCGCAGGCCAATGGGTATGCGTTCATGGCGAACAACATCGCGGAAGCCAACATCTTCTTGGGACTCGCTGTTGCGTATACCGAAGAGCGAGCGGATCTACTCGTGCAAATCAGCCCTGGTGCCGCGAAGTTCGCGGGCGCAGGGAACAAGCTGGTCGGTTTGCGGGCGCTTGCGACCATGGTGCACGAGATGTCCAAGGCGTTCCCGATCGACGTGTTCATCAACCTGGATCACTTCACCACGAAGGAGATGGACCTGATTCAGGAAGCCATTGACAAGCGGCTCGTCTCCTCGATCATGATCGATGCCTCTGCAGAGGACTTCGATGACAACGTTCGAATCACCAGGGAAGTCGTTGACATGGCCAAAGGATCTGGGATTCTGATTGAAGCGGAGCTGGGCAAGATCAAAGGTGTTGAGGACGAGATCTCGTCCGATGAATCGCTGTACACAGATCCTGCGGAAGCGGTGGAGTTCATGGACCGCTCCAAAGCTGACTTGCTCGCGATCTCCGTAGGAACCCAGCATGGGGTATCCAAGGGGCGAGAGCTTGATCTCCGCGTAGACCTGGCTGCTGACATTCGCGACCACCTGAAAGCAGCAAAGATGCCTGCGCTCCTTGTCCTACACGGCTCCTCTGGTCTGTTGGAAGATCAGGTACGCGCCATGATTCGAAATGGGATCTGCAAACTGAACAAAGACACCCATTACCAGTATGTCTATGGCCGGACGGCCTGCGGTTTCTACCAAGAGCATGCTGGAGAAATCGTGCCTCCTGAGACGATTGAGGACGATGTCGTGAACCTGTTTGCAGGAAGCGATTGGAGTCCGAACAAGAAACACTTCGACCCACGCGCTGTCGGACGTGCGATCCAGGCGAGTATTGGCGACATCGCACGCGAGCTGATCCGACAGGCCGGGAATGGCGGCAAATCCAGAGGCGCTGAAAAGGGGAGTGTAGCATGAGAGCAGGGGTGCTGACCGGTGGTGGCGACTCGCCAGGCATTAACGCGGCACTGCGATCGATTGTGCGATTCGGCGCCAAGCACAATGTCGATGTCGTAGGATTCCTAGAAGGCTGGCGTGGGCCGATGGAGAACCTGGTCCAGCCACTCACCATTGCTGACATCTCCGGCATTCTGCATATCGGGGGCACCATTCTTGGCAGCTCGCGTACGAACCCTTTTAGTGAACCTAACGGTCCAGAACGCGTAGTGGAAACCATGAAGGTCAATGCCATCGACTTTCTCATTGCCATTGGGGGCGATGACACGATGGGGGTTGCGCACCAGCTCGCGGACTACGGCATTCGAGTGGTCGGGATTCCGCAGACCATTGACAATGACATTGCACTTACGGACTACTCCCTTGGCTTCTCGTCCGCACTGGAAGCAATTACGGACGCACTGGATCGATTGCACACCACTGCAGCTTCGCACCATCGCGTGCTCATTCTCGAAGTGATGGGACGCGATGCCGGTTGGCTGAGCTTGATCGGCGGCATTGCGGGGGGCGCAGATGTGATTCTCATTCCCGAACAGCCGTTTGATGTCGACAGTATCTTCAGGAAGATCAAGCGTCGCGAACTGCTCAAGAAGCGTTTCAGCATTCTCATCGTGGCTGAAGGTGCTGTGCCAGGTGGCAGGGAAGGCCAGGTCATCGAAGAGGCGGAGGTCGACGCGTTTGGCCACATGCGACTGGGTGGCGTGGGGCAGTACATCGCGAACCAGCTCTCTGAGCGCATGCAGATTCCAGTACGCGTGACCAACCTCGCCTACCTGCAGCGCGGCGGAAGCCCGTCTCCGTTCGACCGTGTGCTTGCCACGCGCTTTGGCGCTGCTGCCATTGAGTTTGCGCTTCAGGACAAGTTTGATGTGATGACCGCGATCCACGGGATGAAAATCAATGCGGTACCTCTACAGGATGCACTGGCCGCTCCGCGTCCGGTGGATGAGGGGTTGCTCTACTTGGTGGATCTGTTCGAGTAGGCGCTAGCTGTTATTCGCAGCGATCACGCCGCGCTGATTGGCACCGTCTACGTACACGGTCATGCCCTCGGAAACCCGATAGTGGTGGACGAACTCATCCTCTGCCACAACCTCGAGGGTCTTGAGAAGCTGTCGGTTGAGCACGTCGCCCGCGCCTTCGTCGAATGGGAGGTACAACACATCGCTCGCCACCATGTCCGCGTAGAAATGTGTTCCATACGAAAGCTCTGGTGAGAATGACGCAGTGGACATCTCTACAATCACGGCAGCGCCGGAGATCTCGTTGTACTGCGCCGGGACACCCAACTGCGGATTCGATGACGCCCAACGGCCTGGACCCATCAGGATGTAGGGTTCGTCCAGCTTCTCAAGAGTGGCATTGATTCGGCCCACAGCACGGGCAATCTCATAGGCCTTGTCCCAGCGATAGGCTGAGGGGTCTACGAGCACCAAGTGTCTGACGTTCTCCAGATAGCCATTTCCAAGCACCTTGTTGCAGTGCATCAGGACTTGCTCTTGCTGAAGCTTAGGCACAGAGACCGGGCGATGCTCGGGCCGATTGCCGAGCGGACGGACTTGGAGAATGTAGAAGAGGGGAGTGCCTTCGGCCGAAGCCTCTGGGCCCGAGAAGTCGACCGCGAACTCGATGTCAACGGGGTGCTCCAAGACGTCGACCAATGAAGCCAACGTCTCGCGGATGAGCGGTGTAAACGGCATCAGCGAGGTGCCCTCGATGAGTCGGGTGAACGAGGCAACAAACCGCTCATTGGAGGAGAGCATAGCAGCAGTGGAGAGTGGATCGCGAAGATCTCCTTCCTCCCCGACAATCGAGCAGATGCTGGCAAGCAGAGGGTTGGCGAGCGTATTCAGGTTGCGCTGGATGAGCCCACCACCATTCATGTCGAGAACATCCACCATCTCCTGAGAGGAACGAATGATCGCTCGATCGTCCGAGCCCTCGGGACGCAGCCCTGGAAGCTTGGGCGAGAACACGCGAGCGAACTCCCGGCCGACGGCGCGCGTACCCGTACCGACCACAAGCCGGACGATACCATCCTCAGGTGAGAGCCGATCGGTCCAGGGGTAGTAGTTAACCGAGAAGCCGACCCCTCCTACAAGGGGGTAGAAGAGACCGTGGCTATAGAGGCTTCCGATCATGTTCTGCACGATGACTGCCATTTTCTCTTTGCGCCAATCGAGCCCGTGCCGCTTGCGATAGGCTCGCGCATTCATGCCGAACGTCGACGCATACACTCGCTTGATCATCAAGATGAGTGCAGAGAGTCGCTCGTCCGGGGTGCCGCGGTTTGCCATGAAATCGGACAGGTAGATGCCGGCAAAAGAGTGGTCGGAATCGTCTTCCATGATCGAAGAGGAACGAACAACCAGTGGGCGGGTCTCAGTCTCTAGGAGCTCGCGCAGTGGGTCCTCCCACTTGGCTGGGAACGGACAATCCACGATACGCAGCGTCAACTCGTGAAGTGCGGACTCGTCTGTGCATGCCGCCAGGATTGTGTCCTCGAGACGGTTCTCCCGAACGAAATCATCGAACAGCTCCGTGGTGATGATGGTCGAATCGGGAAAGCGAAGCAGGTGCTGATGTTCGCTTAGCTTGCCACCGGACTGCATGTGATCCATCGCAAACATCAACCCGCGTGCCTTGCCACCAACTTCCCCGTTCCCAATCAGCCGAAACTGGTCCGGAACCGAGTCTGGAGAGAACCGATAGTGGCCATCCGGATCGCGGCCGAATCTGAAGAATCGGGTGTTCCGATCGGTCTGTGTGGATGGTTGATGGCGTGGCATGGTGTCCTTTCCCCTCAGAAGCTTCCTACAGAATCATACGCGATGGACCAGAGACTGTCTGCTCCACCGTAGAAAGCAAGAAGCGCTTCGGAGCGTGCCCTCCGAAGCGCTATTGCTCTTTCGCGTGAAGCCGAATATAGGCGTTAGCTACACAGCGTTATAGCCCGCTTCGAGTGCCTGTGCGTTCTGATCGATGAACCGCTCTTTGCCGCCCTCTCTCATCGATTTTGCCATCGCCTCTTTGACGACGTCGAGTGGGACAGCACCGCTGGCTTTGACGTACGCACCCAGCGCCACCATATTGATCATGCGTGGGTTCCCAATCTCATCTCTGGCAATTTCGTTGATTGGCAGAGATGCGGTATTGACGTCTGTTCGCTTGACCTCACGATCGACCAGCGACGAGTTGATGACGATCGTTCCGTCAGCAGACACGACGTCCTCGAACTTGTCGAGCGACGGACGATTGAGTGCGATCAACCCGGTGGCTTCATCCACAATGGGGGAGCCCACAGGATCGTCCGAAAGCACCACTGTGCAATTGGCGGTCCCGCCACGCATCTCTGGACCGTAGGACGGAAGCCACGTGACCTCCAGTCCATGTTCCATGCCTGCGGCTGCGAGGATCTTCCCGGCGAGGATTACTCCCTGGCCACCGAAACCTGCGATGATGACTGAACGTTCCATGCTACCCCCTATCCACGAGGTCGCCCAACGGGAAGACCTGCGTAACGGTTTCGGCGATGTGCTTGTTGGCTTGAACCGGCGACATCCGCCATTGGACCGGGCATGCTGAGAGGACCTCGACCAGGGAGTAGCCTTTGCCATCCACCTGGTTCTGGAAGGCCTTCTTGATGGCCTGGGTCGTCTGCATGATGTGCTTGGTGTCATACAACGCCTGTCGCGTGATGTAAACCGGCGCCTCTAGCTGGGCAATGATCTCAGAGAAACGAATCGGATAGCCAAACAGGCTCGGATCGCGACCCTCGGGCGTGGTTGCTGACTTCTGTCCAACCAACGTTGTGGGGGCCATTTCGCCGCCCGTCATCCCGTAGATCTGGTTGTTCACGAAGATGACTGTGAGGTTCTCCCCTCGGTTTGCTGCGTGAATGGATTCCGCCGTCCCGATGCTCGCAAAGTCGCCGTCCCCTTGGTAGGAGAACACGATGGTGTCCGGGCGTGCACGCTTGATGCCTGTGGCAACAGCGCATGCGCGGCCGTGCGGCACCTGCTGCGAATCGCACTTGAAGTACCGATAGGCGAATACCGAGCACCCTACGGGTGCAATTCCGACCGTCTGATCGACGATGCCTAGCTCATCGAGCGTATCCCCAATGATTCGTGTGATGATGCCGTGGTGACATCCAGGGCAGTAGGTGAATCGTGCGTCCGTCAGCGAGTCCGGACGATCAAACACCTTGGTCATCGTTTCCAGGTTAGCTGACATGCTTCCTCACCTCGCTCAGGATCGATCGCGGGGTCGGCACGATGCCGCCCATCTCGCCGTAGAACGGCGTTTCGGCCCGCTCTGCAACCGCAAGCCGCACGTCTTCCCACATCTGACCAGCCGACATCTCGACGGTAAGCACGGTCTGCACTTTGCTCGACAGGGCCTTCAAGGGTTCATACGGGAATGGCCAGAGTGTGATGGGGCGGAAGAGCCCGACCTTGATGCCCTCAGCGCGCGCCATCCGTACGACGCTCTTGCAGATTCGGGCGATGGTGCCGTAGGCCGCGATGACGATGTCTGCATCTTCGGTGTCCGTTTCCTCGTACCGGATCTCATTTTCCGTGATCGTTCGGTACTTCTCTTGCAGCACAAGGTTGGCCTGCTTGAGGTCGTTTGGATCCATATCGAAACTCAGCACGACGTTGGCATCCCGTCCCTTTGCTCCGGTAGTTGCCCATTCCTTTGCTGGCAAGGTCGAGGGATCAATGGCGTCCGGCAGCTCAACGGGTTCCATCATCTGTCCCAGCAGTCCGTCTGCAAGAATCATGACTGGAATGCGGTACTGGTCTGCTAGCTCGAAGGCCAGCATGGTGAGTTCTCCAGCCTCTGGTACAGTGGAAGGTCCAAGAACGATCAACCGATAGTCCCCATGGCCTCCACCCTTGGTCGCCTGGAAGTAGTCACACTGCGAAGGTGCAATGTTTCCGAGCCCAGGTCCCCCGCGCACAACGTTGACAATCACTGCAGGAAGATGTGCGCCAGCAAGGTACGAAATGCCTTCTTGCTTCAGACTAATGCCCGGCGAAGATGACGATGTCATCGCGCGGACGCCGGCTCCAGCAGCACCGTAGACCATGCTCACAGCAGCCAGCTCGGATTCCGCCTGTACAAAGCTGCGTCCGAGGCGAGGCATGTGTTGTGCGAGATGTTCGAGCAGCTCTGCTTGCGGTGTAATCGGGTAAGCGAAGTAACACTGACAGCCAGCTCGAATCGCGGCCTCAGCGATGGCTTCGTTTCCTCTTAGCAAAAGTCGTTCACCCATCGCGCCTCCTTTAGCTGGCGACCTTTTCTCGATAGACCTCGATGACGATATCAGGGCACGTCATGGCGCAGAATGCACATCCGATGCACGCATCCGGCTTCTCCATATGTGCGACGTCATATCCGCTTGTGTTGAGCTTTCCTGAGAATGCCAGGACGCCCTGCGGACACGCCGCAATGCATAGGCCACAGCCCTTGCATCGATCTGCGTCGATGACGACGGTTCCCTTCGGCATGAAGACCTCCCTCTAACTGCTGGAATAGAACTCCTCATCCAAGCGCTTGGCTCGGCTCTTGCGCAGGCGAGTCATTTCGCGGTCAACGCGCGAGATCCACGCTCTGAGGCGTTCCTCACGCGTGGAGTCGTGTCGTGACGGAGGGGCAACAACAGGGGGCGTGTGGTGGTGATTGTTCTGAAGCGCTTGCTTCAGATGAACCACTTCGCTGTCAAACGACGCTTCTGCAGCAGTCTGGGTCTGGCTTGCCTCAACTCGTGCCAGATCCAATTGACCATCCTCGCGACGCTTCAGAATGCGGAAGTCCGCAACAACGCCTGGCGTCAACGTTTCGGCAGCATCCTGCGCGGTGGAGCGCTTCAGCGTGCCGGTCTCGCCATTTGCTAGCTTGACGCGGACAACCTCGGCCTCAAGCGCGATGACCTCACCTGAGATCGGACCTGTCGGCTGCTCAACCTGTTGACTCGTGTCGTTGATGCGGACATCCATGGATTCCCCCCGTGAGTGGATGTGCTTCAGGCCGCTTTAACGACACGGCCGGACTTGATGCACCGAGTGCAGGCGCGGATCCACTTCTTCTTGCCGCCAACAACGGCGTGGACGCGCTGCAGGTTCGGGGCTTGCACGCGGCGTGTATGGCGCATGGAATGGCTGACCGAATTCCCAGCCACCGGGCGCTTGCCGCAGAGCTCACAAACTCTAGACATGATCTTTCACCTCACTGCTCCTCTTGCGAGGAAGGGTTCAACATACAGCGGCTCAACTGTCATCAGCTGATCCGATATCGTTTGCTTCAATCCATACTTCGCAACCGCCAGCGGGGACGCCCGATTGAGCGCTTCTTCGGCCGTGGCAATCCAATGCAACGGCGCGAGCTGTTCCGCAAGTTGCGGAACTCCGCTGCCAATCACGAGCAACTCTCGCTGCTCACTACCGAGACGTGTCATGACCTCCGATTCCGTGAGCCGTTCAATCTCCGCTTTCGGGCGTGCACCGCTGAACCATTGCCCGTAATAGAGATCGCGCCGGCTATGAATCAACACGGCGACACGCTGCGCATCCGGCACAAGACTGCGAAGAAGCGCGGAGCCATCCACGCCCATCAGCGGACGTCGGATGGCCTGGCAGAAGCCCTTCATGGCAGCCAAGCCGATCCGCAGACCGGTAAACGAACCCGGGCCGCAATGAACGCACACAGCATCGATTGCTTCCCGCTCTAAAGCACAGTCTCTCAGCAGCTGATCCAGCAATGGGAACAGCTGCTCCGCATGCGACAATGGAACATCCAGTCCGCGTTCCTCTTCGATGGATCCCGCGTCGTAGAGCGCAACACCACCTAGAGGACCGGACGTATCAACTCCAAGCATCAGCATACTGCCTAGATGGTAGGTGAGAGCTCCGTCGCTTTCAACCGGTCATTGGATCAGGCGTTTGGAGCTGCAGGGAGCGTTCTCGAACAGCGCCCGCGCAGTCTCAACATCCTTACCCATCTGCTCCTGAAGTGCCCCTAGGGATGGGAATGCGCGGTCCGCACGAAGTCTACGCACAAGATGCACCTCAAGACAGGCACCATACAGCGGACGATCCGGAGCAGAAAGAAGATGGACTTCGCAACGGGACTCATTTGAAACAAGCGATGGTCGGTTCCCGACGTAAAGAAGGCCGTTGTAGGCCGCATTCGGTACAAACGCTCGCACCAGGTAGATGCCAGATGCAGGTCGCAGTACATCCTCCTCGATCGCGAGATTCGCGGTCGGAAAGCCAAACGTCTTGCCCTTGCCATCTCCATGAATCACGTGCCCAAACAGTGCAGGCGGTCTCCCTAGCATTTCAGTTGCCAGCGGAAGGTCTCCATGGGCTAGGGCCTGGCGAATCCGCGAACTGCTAGCAGGAGCATTCCCTACCATGATTGGGGGAACGACTTCAAGGCTGAACCCATGGACCGTACCAAGCTCGACGAGCGTGTCCAATCCTCCAGCGCGTCCGCTGCCGAACCTGAAGGATTGCCCCTCCACAATCGTGTGTAGGCCTGGGTATCGCTGTCTGAGATAGGCGATGAACTCCGGAGGCTCTAGTGCCTGAAGCTCTGAGAAGCAAACCGGGATGACTTCATCGACAAACGGGGACAACAGCTTGCGCTTGAGACCTCTTGGCAACAGAAGGCTTCCAGTGACTTGATGTTCCAGGATGCGTCGGGGAGGCGTCTCAAAGGCAAGCACAGCACTACGGAGTCCGTTTGACTGTGCGATCTCTCGAACGGCTTCAAGGATGGCACGGTGCCCCCGATGAAACCCGTCAAAGGTTCCGACGCTGAGTACGCTTCCGTCTGCCATGAGGCTCCTTCCGGCGGCATGGTACACAAGAGCTGCGGGCGATTCACGCGATATCCACGAAGGGAACTTGATTGGCAGAGATTCGTGTTCGTACAATGCCAGGCATGAGAACCGAACGGATCGCAGGCCAGCCGGAGCCCGAGGATTCCCTACAACTGAGCTTGCGGCCGCGTCGACTCGACGAGTACATCAACCAGAAGGACGTCAAAGAGAAGCTCCGCATCTACATCGAAGCAGCGCGCAATCGAGACGAGCCCCTAGACCATGTGCTGCTCCACGGCCCGCCCGGATTGGGCAAGACAACGCTTGCGCAGATCATCGCTGCGGAGATGGGCGTAGATATTCGCGTGAGTTCTGGACCTGCGATCGAGAAAGCCGGGGATCTGGCTGCGATTCTCACCAATCTGCGTCCGCACGATGTCTTCTTCATAGACGAAATCCACAGGTTGCGACGAAACGTCGAGGAGATCCTCTATCCTGCGATGGAGGACTACAAGATCGATATCATCCTGGGCGAGGGCCCAAATGCGCAGTCCCTGCGAATTGACCTGCCGCCGTTCACATTGATTGGAGCGACTACGCGAGCAGGGTTGATTTCCGCTCCGATGCGGGATCGATTCGAAGTCTCCTTCCGTCTTGGGTTCTACGATGTAGAGGAACTGAAGACGATCGTGGTCCGGACCGGGAAGATCCTTGGCATTGCTGTGGATGATGACGGAGCCGGAGAGTTGGCGAAGCGAGCGCGTGGCACACCGCGCATTGCCAATCGGCTGCTGCGCCGTACAAGGGACTATGCCGAGGTCCGCGGTGAGGGACATATCACCCGTGAGATCGCCCGTCAATCCCTCGCGTTGTTGCAGATCGACGAGGCTGGATTGGACGAGCTCGACCATGCGGTCCTAGATGCGATTGTGAGCAAATTCGATGGCGGTCCAGTGGGCTTGGAGACGCTGGCGGCATCGCTTTCAGAAGAGCGCGAGACGATCACTGACGTAGTGGAGCCCTATCTCTTGCAGGAGGGATTCATCCAACGTACTCCCCAGGGACGTATTGCGACCGACCGCGCTTACAAGCACTTGGGTGTGAGCTACAACAACAGCCTGTTTGGCTAGCGCTGGGCCAGCTTCTTTGCGTTGTCGATGAACTCGCGTACAACGCCTTTGAAGCGCGACCAATCAAACAACAGAGCAGCCACGATCCAGATCAGATACCAGATGAGCGCGTGGGGTGCCCGGAATCCAGCGACCACAAGCGGTAGGGCGACCAAGGGTGTTGCGAATGACATCGTGATCATCTTGGAGCGGAGTAGCACGATGAACACGGCGGCCACAACCACGTAGATCAGCGCGAGGGTATAGGGCACGAAGCCTGCGAGTACGAAGTAGCAGAGCCCGGCAAAAACCATCGCCATGTCAAACACGAATTCCTGTTCACCAATCCAGGTTGGGGGCTTGTTGAACTTCCTGGCGAGCTTGCCGTCGAAGATGTCGGTCGTCCATCCCAGCATGGTGAGGAGAATCACGGCTTCAAGTGCCCGTGCGCCGACGAAGCCCAAAGCGAGGATTGCGATGGCGATCAGCCCCCGCGACAACGTGAGTAGATCTGGTAGTTTCTTCATCTTTTCCCCCATACACACAGTCTAGGCATGTGTGATTGTACGTCCAAGTGAGGCAGGGGATTGGATGGAAGGTCGATTGAGACTAGAATGAATGAGACGTTCGTTGATTGGCCCTGCTTGGAGCGAGGGGAGAGGAGGCTTGGGCATGAAGAACGCATTGATGCTGACGGCGATCTGGTTGGGGATTCTTGTGACTGCATACGCCATTGTCTACTGGGATCAGGGGATTGAACAGCCCTTGC
>Ga0180430_10001381_pt1 | contig 23775 bp, 15 predicted proteins | sample SS_ome_9_FD_132999 | JGI IMG/M metagenome (GOLD analysis project Ga0180430, IMG submission 132999) | Hypersaline lake sediment archaeal communities from the Salton Sea, California, USA - SS_1_S_2 metaG | ecosystem: Environmental > Aquatic > Non-marine Saline and Alkaline > Hypersaline >... | reverse complement strand
TTACTGGAACGGCGGGATCTTCGTGCCGGGTTATGCCTGCTCCTACACGGAGGATGACTGGGCCATGTACAACGACATGCGCACCGACATCAAGTTTTCCTATCCCAGCTTCGACGACATTCCCGCCCCGGCGACGGAGCGCAACGACTACGTGAACAACAGGGTGCCAAACGCCGACTACGAGTTTATCCAGCTCTGCTGCCACTCATCGTCGCAGGCCCACTACTTCACACGCGGCGGACTGGCCTACAACAGCGAGATCCAGGCAGCCGTGCCTCATGCCATGTTCTACAATCTCTTCTGCTGCAGCACGCTCCGCTACACCTCATCGAACTTCCTCGGTGGCGCGTACATTTACGACACGAGCCAGACGAGCCTCGCCGTGATCGGCAGCACCAAGACCGGATCGATGCTCGAATTCTACGCCTTCTACCAGCCCTTCGGCGCCGGGGAATGCTTTGGCGAGGCCTTCCGCCAGTGGTTCAACTATCTCGCTCCCTACGACACCAACGAGATCGGCTGGCATTACGGGATGACCATCGCGGGCGATCCCTTCCTGCACATGGTCGAGCCGGCGCTTTTTATGCACTTCCCCGAAAGCGTTCCGTCGGGCCATCAGCCGCCCGGGCCGGCGACGGCGATCACCGTCGAGATCGTGGACGGCTCCGAGAACTACCAGGCCGGAACGGGCACCATGCACTACCGGTTCGATCCGGCCGATCCCTTCACGCCGGTGGCGTTTGCGCCTCTCGGCGGGGATCTCTACGAGGCGGTGATCCCCGGCGCTCATCCGGGTGATAAACCCGAGTTCTATTTTGTCGCCGAGGGCGACGGCGGAACGGTGATCACCATGCCCGTCGACGCGCCGAGCAGTGTCTACTCCTTCGAGGTCTGCCTCGCCGAAAGGGTGATTCATGACGATTTCGAAGGCGACACGGGCTGGACGGTGGAAAACTTCAACATCACCGCCGGCGCCTGGGAGCGCGACGTGCCCAACACGACGAGCGGCGATCAGGTTGCGCCCGTGGAAGACAATCCGGCCGGGAGCGGCACTTACTGTTTCCTGACCGACAATGGCCCCGCGGGTGGGAGTTATTCCGATTACGACGTCGACGGCGGACCGACACGCTTGATCTCGCCCGTCATCGACCTCTCCAACGGCGACGCCCTGATCAGTGCCTACAACTGGTACTACTCGCGCGACGGCGACGATGCCTACGAGATCGACGTGTCCGACGATGACGGCGTCACGTGGACCAATGTCTACTCCTCCTTCAGTTCCCTCAACGGCTGGGAGAGATTGGCTTTCAACGTGGGCGACTACGTGACACCGACAGCGCAGGTCAAGGTGAGGTACAGCGCCCAGGATCAGCCGAACAACGACATCGTCGAGGCCGGCGTCGACGACTTCACCGTGGAGCGGCTCAACTACTTCCCCGCGCTCTACGCCGACGCCTACGATCTTTCCGTCGCCGCGGGGCAGAGTTCCCACTTCTTTCTCGATGCGGGGCCAGCCTACGCTGGACGGAGCTATCTGCTTCTGGCCACCTTGAGCGGCAGCGATCCGGGAATGGACGTGAACGGCGTGCACATTCCGTTCAACTGGGACTGGGTGTCCGATTTTGTCTACAACAACCTCAATCTGCCCCTTTTCCAGGATTTCTGGTCGACTCTCGACGGGCAGGGCGAAGCGCTGGTCGCCCTCGACATGAATGCCGCTCCCGGTCTCGCCCCCTACGTGGGGCAGGAGCTGACTTTTGTATTCGTCGTTGCGGCGCCCGTCGACTTTTCGTCGAACGCGATCGGTGTGGCCATCGAGCCGTGATCGGCGTTTGTTGATCCGCGGTTAAAACTGACAACGCCCCGCAGTCCGACCGGCTGCGGGGCTTTTTTGAACACCCTGAACGATCTCTCGATCAAGAAGAAAAACGACTCACCCGGCTTCTTGTGCTCTCTGTGGTGAGCCTCTTATTCCCGCACGCCATTTCGCGTCTTCGTGATGAAACCGCCTCGTGTTGATCGTCAACCAATTTGGCACACCCATCAACTTCATAACCATCAGAAGCGGATCGGCGCAAGTGGCGACGATCGGGCTCAAAGCACTTCTTTTTGATTTTGTGAGTTTTGAGATATGATATATCGAGAATCTGAGCGTACACCGGCCGGCACCGTCCTCGGAGAAAAGTGAAGATGAACTGGATTCAACTGCACCGGCTCGCGACAGCGGTGCTCTTCGTTTCCTTTCTGTCGGCGGCGGCGGCGCAGGAAGGAACGACGTGGGCGCAAGAAAAAACGGCCTGCGCGGAGGGCGTTCTGGCCGCCGGTACGCTCTGGGCGAATCCTTACTACATCGTCGATTCGGGCATCCCCGGTCCCACGCTGCTCATTGCCGCGGGGATCCACGGAAACGAACCGGCCGGATTTCGCGCCGCAGAGCAGATACGCCACTGGCCGCTCAAGCGGGGCAAACTGATCGTTGTGCCGCGGGTCAACACGCCCGGCCTGCGAGAAAAGACCCGTTGGCTCCCGGGAGTCGAAAAACCCGATCGGAACGCCAACCGCAATTTCCCCGGAAGGGGAGAGCCCAACAGGGCGCGCACCGAACCGGTCCGCGCCCTGTGGGCGTTCGTGCAGGAGCAGAATCCCGACTGGGTGGTCGACCTCCACGAGGGATACGACTTTCGCATCACGAATCAAAAAACCGACGGTTCGAGCATCATCTTCTTCGATACGCCCGAGATGCGGGCGCTGGCAAGCAAGATCCACGGCGAGATCAACGCCACCATCTCCGACCCGAAACGGCAATTCGTGATGCTTCACAAGAGTGGGCCCGTCAACGGAGGCCTGGTCCGGGCGGCGGTCGAGCGGCTGGGCGCCAGGGGTTTCTGCTTCGAGACGACCTACGGCAAGCAGCCGCTCTCGGACCGCACACGCCAGCAGCGGCTCATGGTTCACTGCCTGATGGGCGAATTGGACATGGCGGCCGGCAGCGCCAACGTGATGATCTCGCCGACCCGATCGTCACCCATCCGGGTGGCGCTCTTCGATTCCGCCGGCATAGCGGAACGGAGCGTTCGAAACCTCGAAAGGATCATCGACTCTTCAGAGGCGCTCGAATTGCGCCACGTCGGCGCGGCCGATGTGTGCGCCGGTGTGCTCGACCAGTTTCACGTCGTTGTTTTTCCGGGCGGCAGCGGTAGCAAGCAGGCCGCCGCCCTGGGCCGCAAAGGGCGGGACGCTGTCCGCACATTCGTCAGATCAGGCGGAGGGTTCGTCGGAATCTGTGCCGGAGCCTATCTGGCCACAGCCGAGTACGACTGGGGCCTCGCTCTGGTGAACGCCAAGACTTTCACCGGGAAACGGCTGATACCGGGGGAAGGCGAAAAATCGATGTGGGTACGCGGTCGCGGGACGGTGAAGGTCGAATTGACGGCCGAAGGGGAAAAAACCTTCACCGGTCTTCCCGGCCTGGTCGAACTCTACTACGCCAACGGCCCCATCCTCTCCCCCGCCCATTGCGAGAAGCTTGCCCCATACACGACGCTGGCCGTTTATCGCTCGGAGATATCAAAGTACGACGCACAGCAAGGAACGATGATCGACACCCCCGCCATCGTCTTTGCCGGTTTCGGCGAAGGCCGCGTCTTCCTCATCGGTCCCCATCCCGAATCGACTGACGGGCTGGAGCCTCTCGTGGAACAGTGCCTGGCGCGAGCGGCCGGGCGCCGATGACGAAATCGACGATCACGGGAAAATGATCGGAACCGACCCCCTCGCCGTTATATTTTTCGACCACCGTGATCTCGGCCGAATGAAGGCAGTGGTCGATCGGAATCAGGAGAAAGGGATTATAGGTCGGCCACGTCGGCCCGATTCCGCGGCCCCTCGAACTATCGATGAGCCCCGTTCGTTCGATCAATCGTTTGAAATGATGATTCCAGGGAGTGACGTTGAGATCGCCGAGGAGGATCAGTGGCAGCGGCGATCGGATGTGGTCGGGCAATCGATCGAGCTGGTCGTTGCGCCACCGCGAATACTCCCCACCCGCCGGCGGCGGCGGGTGGGTGGCCACCACACGGAGTTGCCCCTGATCGGTAGCGATGGTGGCCAGAATCGACGGGACACCGATTTCTCCGATGGAAACGATCTTGCCTTCATCGAGTGGCATTTTGGAAAAGAGACCGATACCGAAATTGTCTTCGCGGGTCTGCACGCACGAATGAGGGTGTGAATCAAGGAGCCACCGGAGATCGAGGAGCCATCGGGAAGTAATCTCCTCGAGCACCACGAAATCGGGATCGGTTTCGTGAATGACCTGCCTGACTCGATCCTTATCTCCGAGCCGCGAATTCACGTTGATCAGCATGGCGCGGAGGGGACGGACCGACCCATCGACGACACCCCGTCCGCCGCCGCCGAAGTAGAAGGGAGCGAGCACGCAGAGATTGATGGAGGCGAAGGCGAAGAACAGGGCCGCCGTCTTCAGCCGCCGCGCCGCTAGAAAAACCACGCCCGCCAGGCCGAGACCGAGCAGGTACTGGAGTCGGAAGTGCGAGAAGAGGTCGAGAATCCACGAAAACCGTCCAAGCCATCCGAGAAGCGTTGCCGCGCAGGCAACGGCTCCGGCCGCCCCGAGGAGTCCCAGCACCGATAATCGTATTCTCATCTCCCCTTCGACGTGGAATCAAGAGCAACAATTCCGTTGTTCTTGTCATCGCGGCTCGAGTACGACCCGGATCTCGTCGACCTGTCCCGGTTTCAGCGAGACCTTCCGCGTCACGTCCTTGAATTCGGGCGACAGGACGCGGATCACCCGGTCGCCGAGGGGAAGGCGATCAAAGAAGTAGTTTCCCTCTATCCACTCGTGCCGATTGCGGGGGTAGACGGTTGCGTCGTCGCAGTAAAAGGTGCAGTTCGCCAACGGCTTCCCTGAGGGATCAAAGACCTTGATCCTGAGCACACCGCATCGCTTGATCCGGACGATGCCGAGGTCGACCGCGCCGGCGCCGGTGTGGGTGAAAATCGCGGACGTGTACCACTCGAAGCCTCCGGCATAGACGGACAGCCAGTACTCCCCGCGCGTCACACCGGGCAAGTTGAAGGAGCTCTGCGCCATTTCCGCCCGGAAGCTGACAGACCGGTTGGTTTTCGCATCGCGCACCGACACCATCCACGACTCGACCTGTGTGGCCAGGGGCTGGCCGGTGAGGTCATCGAGCAGAGTTCCGGTCACCGTCCCCTCGGGGAAGATCAGATGGAACGGGAAGGGATCGTGCGGATCGTCCGGAATGGAGAGATCGGGAAAGTTGACCGTCGTTCCCTCTTCGAGGTCTGTCGAGATCTCCCACCTCCCCGGCTTGAATCCGCCGAGAACGAAGAGCCCCGCGGCGTCTGTGGTGACCGTCTTTTTTTTCTCGCTCTCCGCCAGACCCGGAACCTGGACTCCGCTGAATCGGAGCGCGATTCCCGGAGCGGGCCGCCCGCTGGAATAGGAGAGAGCGCCGTCGAGGGTCACCTCCCCTTCGAAGAAGGCAAAATCATCGGGGACCAAGGAGACCGCGACGTCGCCACCGACGGCGACGTCGATCGATCGTTCAACGATACCGGCCTCGTCGAAGGTGACGGTCACCACCCAGGCGCCGGCGGCGATCGGCATGCGGGTCTTCCAGGCCCCCTTCTCGTCGATCTGCTTTCTGCCGAAGTCGCGGCTCTTGCCGTCCTCGCGGCGCAGGTGCAGCCTGAATCGTTTCGACTCGAAATCGGCAAAACCGCTCATGGAGATCCTCAGGAATCCGCCGGGGTCGACCTCGACCCTGAGGTCGTCGACCGACTCGCCCTCCTTGACCTCGATCCCGCTGACGCTCTTTGACGGATAGTCCTGCGCATAGATCGACAGCTCGTACGTACCGGGCGGGAGGCCTTTGACCCGGAAGTTCCCCTCCTTGTCCGCATTGCCCTGGAAGCTTTCAAAATTGTTCGCGCGCCTGTACGCAAAAATCGAGATGAACGACGCTGTGGGCCGCCGGCCGGTGCGGCTGTCGACGATCGTTCCGCTGATCTCACCGAAGGGCACGCCATCGGCCTGATCGAGGCGGATATCCTCCCGGCGTTCTTCTCCGGGATCGAAGACGGTCTGCTTCCAGTCGCTGACCGACTCGCCGTTATTCAGATTAAGCCAGACGCCGAAGGCGCCCGGCGGCAGGCGCTTGAATTCGAATCCCCCCTTCTCATCGCACCCGGAGTAGACCATGTTTCCCAGGAATCCCCGCTCGTAGTCGGACTCCCTCCAGTCGCGGGCGAGCAAGACCGTTCCGCCGCCTTGCGTTTCACCGTCGTAGCCGTAAAAGGTTCCCTTCCAGGAGGCGTGCTCGGGCGAGGGACCGAAGTTGATCTCCAGATCGGCGTCGGCAAGCTCGGCCGATCTGTATTCGGTGGTGACGTTGAACTGCTCTTCGCTGCTGTCGGGCGCTCTGGCCGAGACTTGCACCTTTCCCCGAAGGCTGGGCGGCGTGCGATAAAACCCGGCCGCGTCGGTCTCCACCACACGATAGACAAAATTCTGTTCTCCCAGAAGAATGACCCAGGCGCCTTCGCAGAGGGCGTCGTCATCATCGCGCACCGTGCCGAAAACGCGCGGTCCCTTCTTCAGCCGGAACTCGACTGGCGAACGGTCACCCGGCTCGCGGACGGTCTTTTCCTGTGCATAGTGGGGATGGACAGCGCCGATGGTGATTTTTTTGTCGCCCCTCAATCCCCCGAGAGTGAAGCACCCCTTTTCATCGGACTCGGCATAAGGGGTCCGATCTCCCTCTCCTTTTTCGATCATGATGAGCGTGTCGTACTGTGTCCCGAGAATCGCCCCGGCCAGGGGCTGTCCGGTGGCATCGTCGACCACCCGCCCCGTAATGCGCGTGCCCCGATCGAGTTCCACCACCACCTCGTCGGGCGATCGGCCCGCGCCGATCTCGAGGGGATCGAGCTTCGCGGAGCAGTGGCGCGACGAATAGACCATCAGCCGGAACGAACCGCCCTCGTCGATGGGGAGATCGAAACGGCCCTTGTCGTCGTGAAAGGTCTCCGTGGCGACACGCTTTCGGCGATTCCGGGGATTCTCCTCTTCGGGCAGATTTCTGAATAGGCGCACATGAAACCGCGTTACCGCCTGGCGCGAGACCTTGTCGACGACCCGGCCGCGCAGGAGCAGACCCGAAGGGGCCACTGTCTCTCGCGAGGCACCTTCGCTCGTTGAACTCTGCGAGTGTTCGATGTCGATAATGTCGACAGGCTTCTCTTCAACCGAATCGTTGTCCGTGATCGCATCCTTCAGTCGTGGAGAATCGAAACGGGAGGGATCATCATCTCCCGGATCTCTCGAAAAAAGTCCCCAGAAAACAACCGCTACCACGAGGATGAGAATCAGGAATATCCCCAGATGTCGTATCGCGCCCGATCTCATGATCGACTCCCGGCTCCGCGGCATTAACCATCCACCTTGTGCCCTCTGTAGGGCTTTTCGAGAAACCGGCTCGCCAGCTTTTTCTGATAGTCGTGGTTCTTGGCATCGGAAAAGGTCAGCACCTTCTCGTAGCACTTTCGGGCCTCTGAGCGCTCCTTCTCCAGATCGGCGATGCACCCGAGGCGGAGGTAGATCCAGCACTGGTGGAAGGGACCGCCCGCGCCGCCCTTCAAGGCGACCTCGAACTCCTTCTTCGCCGCGTCGAGCTCGCCGAGCCGGAAGAGGCACCGGCCGAGAGCGGTGCGAAAGGCACTGGACACATTCTTGTCGGCGCCGAGTATCTTCCTGATGTCCTTGACCGTCTTCTGAAGGGTGTCGCTCTCGGCCATCTTGGGATTGTTCGCCACCTCGAAGACCGTCTTCTTCAACTCCTCGATATCGACCTTGCCCGACACCTCGCAGAGGAGATGGGAGTCCGGATCGACAATCAGCTCCTGGGGATCGAAGGGGCAGGAGAGCTTGAAGCTCGTCTTGTTCTTTTTGACCTCGATCGTCTCCGTCTGAATCTGATCGTCCGCACGCAGGCTGATGGCGACAGTCATCTTGAAGGGTTTTTTGGTTCCTTCCTGGAAGATCGTCCCCTTGACGGTGTACGACGAACCGCTCTTTTTCGACTCGTACTCGGCCCGGATGCGCGGGATGCCCGGCTCGCCCCATTGCGTAAAAATCCACTTCCATTTCGTGGGCGCCAGCTTTTTGCGAACCACGTCGTAGTCGATGGTTTCTCCGCGATAAGTGTCGAGGAAGCGAGCGGCCGCGGCGTCGAACTCCTTGCGCCCCATCTCCTTTTCCAGGGTATGCAGGATCATCGCCCCTTTTTCATAGGCATGGGCCCTGTAGACTGCGGGATCCATTTTTGCACCCCAGTCCCTGATCTCGCCGAGCGGGACCTGGCCCCTGTTGGCCGTGGCGACGACACGCCGGGTGAATTCCTTCCTCTCCGCCCTGGCGCTCTCCCTGCCCTGGGACATTTCCATGTACCTGTGCGTCGCGTAGGTGGCGAACATCTCGCTGGCAAAGTGCTCGAACCTGACCTCGTGGCCCCACCACGAGTGGGATACCTCGTGGGCGACGAGCGATTCGCCCCAGAACGAGCCGCCCCCATCCTCGAAGGCGCCCGTGCCGATCAAAACGTAGCCGGTCTCTCCATACCCGCTTCCCCTTCCGAAGGGCGCCGGCATCTCGACGAGAGTGAAACTCTGTCCCTCGATCGGGCCGTAGAGTTTCGTGAAAAAATCGATGGCCCGCTCCACATAGGCGAGCAGGTTCTTTCCGCCCGCCTCGTGGCCGGGAAAGACGATGGCCTTGAGATCCATTCCCTTTTTCGACGACCTTTTCACCTCGACGTAGCCGCCCGCGGCGAGGCCGATCCTCCGGTCGGGAACGGCGTGTTCGAAGCGCCAGATCGCCAGGCCGCCTTCCTCTTTCTTATCCGTCAAATTTCCGGCGGTGTGTACGATCCAGTCCTTTCTCGCCTTGAGAATGATCTCGTACGTCGCCATGTCGTCGGCAACACGCGGATACCACGCGTACTGGCTTCGTATGTAGGCATGCTCGGCGCAGACGTTGCTCCGGACGTACCCTCCCCGCTTCTGGCTGAACTTGACGTAGGGTTTCCCCTTCAGCTCGAAAACGATGGAGAAGGGGCCCTTGGAGACGCCCGCCTTGCCGAGGTCGAGGTCGAGATCCCACCCGCTCCGTTCGAAGGGGATCTCCTGCTCGTCGATCCGGCAGGTTTGAATGTCGATGGCGCCGGCCAGTTGGAGATGAAGTTTCTTCACCTTCCTCGCGGCGAGTGCGTTGAGAGTGACAGTGGATTCGATATGGTCGGCGTTGATCGTTGCGTCGATCTCGTAGGAGAGAACATCAACGGGGCTCTCGGCCGGAGCCGCCCTGCCCACAGGCACCAAAAATGCAAAGAGGACTAACGAAAAAAACAGAGTGTCTCGAAAGATCATCTTCTCCTCCACGTGCGTCCCTGACTCGTCGAAAGAGCGTGCTGTGCCATTCCCACGGCGGGTCGCGCTCGATACCTCTTTAGAGTGTAGGAGAATCGGGTTATTCCGTGCAAGTTTGGAATGTTCTATTCGTGCCGCGCGATCACTCAATCGTAATCGGTAACGGTGCCGAGATGTTGTTCACCCGCGGCGGCGCTCCGATCGGATTGAGGGTCAGGGCCGCCACGAACAGGGTCATCCCCACGAGATTGGGATTGTTGGGAACGTTGATCCTCGGGCTGGCGCTCTGCCCCGAGCTGTCGAGATATCCGTAAAAGCTTTTGAAGATCGGGTTCGTGGGATTCATCGACATCTGGGTCAGCCAATCGTTTTTGAGCGGCACGAATCGCGTGGCGCCGTCGACGGGTATCGCCGGATAGGTGTCGAGCGACGCGGCAAGGAAATATTCGAGCCCCCCGCCGGCCGGCGCGTCGATGAGCACATTGACCGACGTCCCGATGGCGGCCGGTCCCGACAGAGCGACAACGACAGGCGGGTCGTAGGTCAACACCGTGAAGTCGTCGATGCACGCCTCGCAGTAAGAATCGTCAGGCTCGTCGCGCGCCACGAAGCGCATCATCATTTGATTGGTCGGAGCGATTATATCGCCGATCTTGAAGACGGCTTCATTCCAGGAGTTGGCCATGTGGTCGAGCGTTTCCACGTTGATCCAGCTCGTTCCGCCGTCGTTCGAGATGTCGACCTCGAAGGGATCGTTGTTGTGCACCGGACCGAGGTCGGTGTACCAACGCCAGTAGTGGATCGTGGCGTTGGGCGCGCCGGCCACGTCAAAGAGAGCGGTCTTGAGCGTGGTCTTTCCATGATCGACGTCATCGCCGTCCGCCGTGTACGAGTTGTTTCCCGTGATGAAGCACTGCGTGCCCGACGAACCGGTATGATCGTCCTCGGGCTGTACGTCCTGCGTGCCGTCCATGATGCCGATCGGGTCATCGCGCTCCCAGATACCGGTGGTGGCGTTGTCCCCCGTATCGCCCACGGTCCATCCCGGATCGGCTTCCATGTCGGCCCTGTAGAGGAGTTCGGGGACGCCGCAGGTGAGAGTCACCGGCTCGACCATGGTGTACCCGTCGAAGGAGATGTTCAGTTCGAGGGTGACCGCCGTGCCGTAGGGGGTGGTGTTCTTGAACTTGAACTCGAAGGGATCGCTCACGTTGAGGGCGTTCGAGACGCTCGCGATCGATCCGAAATCGTGAAAGTCGTCGATGAGTGTCACGTAGGGGCTCGACGCGCTGAGCGTGGCGGTCACGGCGCTGGCCGTGCCGCCGAGCCCCTTGTTCCGCAGGCTGACGGTGAGATCGATCGGTTCTCCCGGCAGGAAGATTCCATCGCCGTTGTCATCGAAGAGGTATTGATCGTCGAGGCGCACGAAGCTGCCGGCGATCCACGACCAGTAGCGGCAGGCGAGCTGGCTCTCTTCCGCCAGAGGCACGATGCGGCTCTTGGGAGGCCAGAAACCGTCGTCGAAGCTTCCGATCTCGGGGGCGAGACAGAAAATTCCCTGATCGCCATAATGCCAGTCGAGGGGGCACCCGTTGGCGTAGTAGCCGAGCGTGTCCGGGCTGGGACCGATGGGATATCCGTTCTCGGCGGTGATGTCCTTGAGGTATTCCTTGTAGAGGGGCCAGTCGTTCCCGTAGGGCAGAAAATCATCGTAAGCGAAGGGGCAGATGTAGACGTTGGTGTAGGTGTGGGTGTTCCAGCTCGAGACGATGGGACGGCTCGCGATAAAATCGCTCACCGCCAGGGCCTCGGGCTCGGAGAACGCGTACGGTCCCCGGTAGGCGAGCGAATTGGGATTGGTACTCGATCCGATGGTGTCGTATCCCCACATGAAATCGTAGTTCCGTCCCAGGTCGACGCCGTAGATCCCGCCGCCGTTGTGCCGGCGGTTCTTGCGCCACATCCCCCCACCGCTGGGATTGGTCTGTTCGTTGTAAACATGTCCATCCGGATTGTGAACGGGAACGAACCAGATCTCACGGTTGTCGACGAGGTAGGTCAGTTCGGGATCGGTACCGTACTGCTCGAGGAGGTTTTTCATGTAGTAGAGCACGGTCGTCATGCCCATGACCTCTCTGGCGTGGGTGAGCGAATCGTAAAAGGTCTCCGGTTCCGATTCGTCCACCGTCGGATTGTCGGAGATCTTGACGGCCCAGATCGTTCGCCCCTCCACACTGGTTCCGATGCTCATCTTGGGTGTGATGAGATTGGGATAGAGCGCCGCCCACGCGTCGAGCTCGGCTTCGACCTCGCTGTTGGTGAAGTACCCTCCCATGCTCCCCTCGGGCCAGGCGCGGTTTCCGAGCGCCGGGTCGGCCTGGAGGCGCTGACCGTAGTATGATTCCAGGTCGGCGATCTCGATCGTGTAGCTGAGTCCCGCGTCGGCCAGGGCGCGAAGATCCTGATCGCGCGCAACGAGAACGACGATTCCGTCCTCTCGCGCATCGATCACATCGAGGCAGAGTGTGCGGAGAGTGTGTGACTCCTGGAGAGTGTGGGCGCTGACGCGAACGAGCTTGTACGCCGCGTCTTCGTCCCCCGTCGATGCCGGTGCAGCGAAGAGGAAAAAACAGATCACCGACACAAAGAGAGCCGAATTCCTCATGGGAAAACCTCCTCACTAATGGTGAGATTTCGGATGGATGCCACACACGTATCCTGACTGATTCGACCGGAGGTTCGGGGCTTGAATCCCGGTCAAGTCAGCGTTTTAAATATAATCTATTTTAGATAATTCGTCAATGGCGTGGGGAGTCAGAAGGTCCGCTGCGCGAGCAGAAACAGAGCCACAATGACGATCAGCGCAAGAATCAGGAGCCAGAGGGGCGGACCGAAGGCCCTGTTCGGCCGGTCGCCGAATTCCCGTTTGACGAACTCCTCATAGTCGAAATCGTTGTCGCCGCCATAACCGTCCGTCACCGCTCCGCCCCACTCGTCGGCATCGTCGGACCACCCCGTTGAATCGTCCGATCCGCACTCGGGACAGGCTGACGCACCGGTTCTGACCTCCGCGCCGCAATGGGGGCAGATGAAGGACGGATCGAGTTTTTTACGCCGGCCCTTTGACATCTTACCGATCCTCTAACGATCGCTAGGGGGAGACTTCCTTGTCCATGAGGGCGATCACCTTTTTCACCCTGTCGATCTCGTCCGGCGAACCGAGGACGATGATCGAGTTGGTTCTCGGATCGGCCGCAACGGGCGGCGTGGTCGGATCACCGAGCAGGGCTTCGAGCGCGTTGCAGACTTTTGAGGCCGAGGCGTACTCGAGGGTGATCATTTCGACCGTCGCTTCCCCGGCGGCGGAGTTTCGATGCGAACCATCTTGGTGCACGATGGTCGTGCACCCCGCGAAAAGCATCGCCAACAAGATTACACAGACTGTTTTGATGACTTTCTCCTTATCACAAGCGCTTTGCGTGAGCGGTACAGTCACCGCGAGAGGCCGTATTCGAGCGCCTTGGCAATGGTCAGCATTCGGCTGACGATTGCCTGAGGATCCTCCTCGACGTCGTAGCGGTGGGAGATATTCGTGAGGTTCTCCGTATAGACGACCCTCTTGTCGGTAATCTCGAGATACCCATCTTCGTTGAAGAGGCTCGGCTTTGCAGACATGAAATCGATCATCGCGTCCCGAAAAACACGGGACGAGACGGCGCTTCTGATCCACGCCTCGTGCTTCCCCCTGATGACGAACGCGCTGTCGAGCTCGCCCGATCCCGTCTCGATGTCTTGTTTTCTCGAGAGTCCGAGCAGTTTCCAGAAGGCCTGTCCCCAGGGGGCGGGAAAGACGCAAAGACCGACCTCGAGAGCACCCTTGAAGTAGACGGAGAGGCGCAACTTGTGAGTGAGCCTCATCAGGGTTCCGCCCCCTTTTCCGAAAGTCGCCGACGGACCAATTTGCGTCATCTCGATCTTTCGGAGCGTCACCAGATGGTCATCGATCCGGCCCCGAAACTGCTCGGGCGTTCCCGGTTGCGTCATTTCGGCAAGATATCGGTTCGATTCCTCCAGTTCGCCGCTGTCGAGAAAGAACCCCCCGCACCGGGCGCAGTGGTCGAAGATGATCTCGGAACAGGAGAGCAGGTTTATCTTGTTCAAGGGCTGTTCGGGGCAGTGTGGACAGGACCTCTCGTGGAATCGGTCCTTGTGTTCTTCGGTGTCGATGGAGCAGAATTCGATGTCGCCTCCCATCCCGGTCGCGAGACGGTTGAGTTCTCCCCTGTCGAGCCAGAGCCCGCCGCAGTCGGGACAGACGTCGGTGATGATATCGGGCTCGACCTTCTTTTCCATTTTGGCGTGGCAGTGTGGGCAATTCATCGGTTTTGTCTCGATGCTCCGTGCAATCTATCCTCCCTTACCCTCCCATGGTCTCCAACCCGAAATTATTGTAGGGGAGAGTCAATGTGCGGCGACTATCGGCCGAACCCGTCACGACCACTCGCAGAGCGATCCCACGTATTCGGCCGATCCGTCGCGGAACCATCCGTCGAGCTGCGCCTGCTCCTTGAGCTGCTGGCCGCGCATGCGGGGCACCACCAGGTAGGCGCAGTCCATACCGGGGAGCGCGGTCATGTCTCCCCAGAGTTTTTCGAACTGGGCGACGGGATAGATGTCCTCCTGCCCGTGGCCCCATCGTTTTTTCACCTCTTTGAGCGTGATGTAGGTGGGAACCTTGGCCGCAATGGTCCGCACCGCTTCGGCCACCTTGCCCGGATTGGCGAGGTCGGCGCGGACGAGACCGAAGAGTTCGAGCAGCCTGTCGATATCGATCCACATCGTGTTGGAATTGTAGTAGGAGAGTTTGAATTCATCCTTCTCGCGGGGGAGGGCCATCCCCTCGATCAGCTGAAGCTGGCCGTCGACACGCGCCAGTCCGCCCCCCCGGTCCTCGACACGGCGCGTGATCACTTCGACCATCATCGTTTTTCCCGACTCGATGTACGCTCCCAGAACGCGCGGATCGACATCGGCCCCAAGGGTGTCGATGTTGTGGATCATCAGGTATTTCAACTGCGGACGCTTTTTCACCAGGGCGGAGAGCACGCCGTTTCTGAGCATGTTGGGGATCTCGTACCAGTGGCCCACGGGGTGGAGGCACTGGAGCGGCACGTTGTCGGTGTAATCGGTGCCCTCCCCCATCTGCTCCGCCCAGCCGATGAGCGCCGCCTGCAGGCTGTCCCGGACCTTCTGCGCCTGCGCGTCGAGAAGCTGGGTCTCTGTCTCCTCCCAGGCGAAACGGAGATCGCGCGCCGTGGGAACGAGGCGCAACCCCACGGCGCGGCCCGGCGAGTAGATCAGCTCTCCCCGGTAGCCGTACCCCTTCCGGTCGGCGAGGAAGGCGCGGATCGGCGCGTCGGTCACGTAACTCGTGGTGATGATGTGCGGCAGCGCGGTCCCGCAAAGGGTGCCGATCCGGCGGCTCTTGGCGAGGTGCATTTCGAGAAACGATCGGTGCTTTCCGGCGAACTTGCAGAAGGGATGAAGCGCCTTGACCACCCCCGCGCCTTGCGTCCAGCGGCTGCCCGAACCGGCAGCCAGGGTGACCACCGCCACCGTTCCGTCGCCGAGCGCCCGAAGTCCCCTTTCGCGCTGCGCCGACCGGACCGGCTCGTCGGCCCTTGCCAGGTGCAGCACATCGTCGTCGGCCACATCGTCGATCGCCGTGCTCGCCGGATACCGGTTCTGCGCCAGGCCGATGCGCCCGCCGCGCAGATCGGAACGGATCTGCTCGTGCTGAATGTGATCGAAACCGAGCTCACCGAGCAGGGCGGCCAGGCTGCTCCCCTCGTCGCTCCCCACATCGGAGCGCGGCATGACCCGATCGAAGAGGGTCTGGACCATCCCGGCGAGCTCGGGACGGGTGCGGCAGTCCTCGCTGAACCTGTTCAGCTCGGCGCGCCGCGCGGGCATGAGATCGCGAAAATTCGTACGCAGCAACGCGGGAAGATGGAGGGTGTAGTAGCCGGCCGGCATCAATGCCCCCTCGCCGGCGAGCAGGCTGGCGCGCGTCCCGTGATCGTTGATCGCAAAATCGTAGATGACCGGCTCCATGGCAAAGGGGAGCGCATCGCCCAGCCACTTCTTGGTGGCACACATCGTCTCGTGCAGAAACTCCTGGGCGTCGCTCTTGACCGCGGGATCGACGATGAATCCCATTCCGCCGCCCGACATGCCGCCCAGCATCCAGAATCCCCAGAAATCGTTGGCGAATTTATTGCGGACACGATCGATGATCGTCTCCGTGTAGAGATTCGTCGCCCAGGGGATGATCGTCTGGAGGGGGCCGTAGAAGTTCCGTGTCGTTGCATCGCCGATGCCGCGCACGTTCCCCTCGTAGAGCCTTTCCACCACTTCGTCGAGAATCCCGCAGGCCTTCTGTCGTCCCGTCCACTCCGCCTCGGACCGGAGGAGGTACTTTTCCGTCACCATCTCGAGGATCGGGCCCACGTCCTGGGCCATTCCGCCGTGGACGAGGATCAGGCTCTCCTGCAGATTCTGGCGCGTCTCGGCCGAGACCCGGTCGAGCCCCAGAATCTGGTGCGTCGGAAGGAGCCGCCCCCGGCTGATGGCGTACTCCGGATCGCCTTCCTCGGCGAGTTTGCCGGTGATCAGCTTCATGCCCGGCCAGACGCCGCCCGAATCCTGCCATCCGCCCCCCGAACCGCCCAGCCACTCTCCGAGGATCGCCCGGGCGGCGGTGAGGCGGCGTTCTTCCTCGGCGAGCGTTCCCGTGAGCGACGCCGCCTGTCCCGTGGCCCGCATGCAGACCGCGATCAGGCAGGCGAGGAGGCTCGTCGAGACGGCCAGGCGCGATCCCTTGGGAATGCCGTTGACGCGGCTCACGATCTCGATGCCGCGTCCCGCCCCCACCAGCCGGCCGAGGAGATCGTTCAAGCTCTGGCCGCACCCCTCCATCCCGGGCGGAACGATTCCGGCGGCGATGACCGCCGCCTTGAGAAGCCCCAGGTAATCGCGCGCAAAGTCAAAGACCTCGGCCAGATCGGTGATCTCGGCCGTCGCCTTCAGGTCGACGCTGGCGAGACGGAGCAGGGGCTCGTCGATCACCCTGAAGTAAGCCTCGACGGGCGCGCAGGGCGCCCCATCGCGGCCGCGCACGGCGAGGTCGATGGAGACGTTCATCACCCGCGCGCCCTCGGGATAGTCCATGCCGAGAAAAAAGATATCGCTCCACGCGCTGTGGCTCATGTCCATGCGCACGGGGGTCTGCTCGCGGAGGATGGGAAAGAGACCGTCCCCGGTCCGCTTCAAGAGCTTATCCCTGACCCGCAGAGGATGATCCATGGGATGGCCGATGCGGAACATCCACTGGTTGCCTTTCACCGAGCGCACGCTGCGCCGCACCTGGTCGGCGAGGGTTTGAAAAGCGAGTTGATGATAGGTCTGCGCCAGAGCGCTCGAGATCCCGTCGCTGGGGCCGTTGCGTTTCTGCTCGGACAGAAAGAGGTTGAGTGCCTCCTCGAAGCGCCGGCGCAAGAGAAAGACGTAACCGTCATAGGGGATCAGGCTGCGGTCGCCCATGCCTTTTTTGAGGGGCAGGTGAAAACGGTGGACCGAATAAAGAAAAAAGAGGGCCCGAACCCGCTCGTAGAGATTGGGGCTGCTCCGCCGGAAGCGATCGAGATCGGCGCACTCGGCCAGCAGGGTGTCGCGCGAGGCGGAGCGGCAGAAGGCATCGAGCGAGAGATCGCGCACGGCGGGGTCTCGCGAGGTGATGATCTTGACGAGTTCGCCGCTCATGTCAGCTCTCCGGCCTGTCCCAGCTCGCGCTGAGCGTGTCCCAGCTCCCGTTGGGCCAGGAGCTCCAGCAGGCGGGAGAGCACCTCATGGCGTTCGCTGCCGTGGAGCGCCAGGGCGAGCTGCGCGAAGAGGAGCCCATATTTGACACCCACGTCGTAGCGGAAGGCGGGCTCCTCGAGGGCCAGGTATTTTTCACGCGTGGCGAGGACGGCGAGGGCGCTCGACAGCGTCACACCGCCGCCGTCGCCCGCCTCCGCGGTCTGCTCGGCGAGGATATCCATCACCGCCGGCGTGAGAACGTGCATGCCGAAAAAGCAGAGATAGTGCCCGGCGCGCAAGCCGGGCACGATAAGGTGCAGTTCGGCCTCGGTGGGTGTCGGTTTCTCGGACACCCTTTCGATGACGTAGAGGTTGTCCTGTCCGGGCACCCTCATTCCGCCCACGACGCCGAAGTAGGAGAGCAGGTTTTCGCGCGTCGCCTGAACGGCCGAGATGGCGCACTCCTCGGCATGGGCGGCTTCGACGAGCAGCCGCGCGCAGCGCTTGTCGCTTCCGCTCACGTAGAGATGGTCGCCCACGAGGTGGAGGAATGGCTTGCCGTCGGTGAAATGGCGCGCGCAGTAGATGGCGTGGCCGTAACCGAGCGGCTTTTCCTGTGGGATGAACTGCACCCGTCCGGCGTAGTCGCCCGCCGCCTCGGCGTAGGCTCTGTTGTCGCCGGGAGCGACGACGGCGGCGATCTCCTCCACTCCCGCGCTCAGCGTCTCTTCGATGAGGATGGTGAAGACCGGTTTTTCCACACCGTCACAATCGATGAGCCTCTGCATGGGCAGGGTGTGCTGATCGCTGCCCGCCGCCGTGATCACAGCCTTCTTGATTTCCATCGTCTTCTCCCGCTTCGACTCTGCGAGCCAAACGCTCGTGGGAACCTTTCCGTCGACCTGCGTGTGCGCGTCAGAACGGAAGCCATTAAACCAGATCGCGCCGGCCGACACCACCCGGGCCGAAGAGCGATCGGGATGTAACGGTACGGGGAGAGGCGATGATTGCCGGACTTTGTTCTTTTTGGTAAGCTCTTTTTGTCCCCCTCAGGGGAACCAACGGAACCTTCCATCATTCGGAGGTCAGGGCGTGAACAAGGAGCTTCGATTTTACCGGCGCTTGAGCGATACCACTCGAGGATCGATGTCCACACCGGCGATTCTGGCCCTCGTCTACGTCGGTCTCTGTGCGGTCTTTCACATTTACTGGTTCTGCTCGATCCCCTTTGATGTCCGTGGTCCTCAGCGTGCCTATCAACAACTCTGGCTCAGCACGGAATATGGTGGGATCACCCTTCTCGGTATCTTCCAGGCCGTCAACAGTCTCTTCATCGCCTACGTGGTGATCGCCTTTATTTCCGTGTTGGCCGGAAAGACGAGAAAGCACTTCTACTCGCATGCCGAATATCTATTCGCCCTGTTGCTCTTGGCTCTGATACAGATTTACCTGATCAAGTCGGGCGCTGTGGCAGGGGTGTGAATTGGAGTGCTCGATTGGCGGGATTGCGCCAGCATCTTCAGTTTTCAGTCGAGCAAGGAATCTGGCGAGGGGGCCTAAGGAGCTTCCTTACAATTTCGTCCTTCTTGGAAACGATGAAGAGGATCTTCTCCTTGGAGACGACCGACTCCCGGTAGACGTGCTCCATCCCCTCGGGGGATCGACTCGTGGAGGAGTCGAATTCCATCTGATGATTGTAGTATCCGAGAGCCACCATGCCTTCGGCAACGATCCCTTCCAGACCATGGGCATCACCTTCGATGAGTTTTTGCTCATCACCATCGTAAACAAACTGCGGCGGCCCGAACCACTCGAGTATTTCAGCCTGTTTCGTCCGGCCCGGCTCCACGGCGTCGAGCTTTCTCGGATCGGGATTGATCGGGTAGGACCTGTCGACCTGTGTCTCGGAAATACATCCGCACAAGATGAGGGCGAGGAGTGAAAAGAGTCTCATAACGAACCTCCAAAGATTTCCGTCGGCGTGAGAGTGCGATCCATTCTCAAGGTTGATCCTAGGTTCCGGCACGTTCTTACAATCAATAATCCACATGGTGGAATGAGAGTCGAAACGGTCTTCGGTCTATCTCGTCTTTTCGTCGCGGAAATTCGAATCGAGGGCGACCACATCGTCAAATTTTTCGGAACGCCGTATTGCGGCAAGCGTACCATCCCTTCCGACAGAGACGCACCCGGGCCGCGTAAAGGAAAACGACCTTTCTTCGGGAATGAAGTAGGCGCCGGCATCCATGATGGCGAGCCCATCGCCTTCGTGCAGTTCGCCCGTGGTCCACGCGGGGTAGAGCACGTCCCACGCATGGCAGAGCGGCCCGACGATACGATACGTCTTTTGTCGCTCACCGGGCGATGGAGCCTGGAGGCGCAGCAATTGATGGAACTCGCTTTTCACGATCCCGGCGAGACTCACCCCCGCGTCCAGAATGGCATAGTGCCTTTCGTTCGAACCGGCTCTGGTCGTGACCACGCGGGTGAGCAACATCTGCGAATCGCCGGTGAGCGCCCGGCCAGGCTCGAAGACGATACGCGGCACGGGAAGATTGCGCGCGCCACAGAAGCTCTCCACTCTCTGCACCATCTTGCGGGGAAACTCCTCGAGCCCCGGACGCTCGTCACGGCGAGGCGGCAGAGGATCGACGGAATAGGCGCGGGAGAGTCGGAGATCGCGGCGCGTGAGGGGCCGGACCGTGGGAACACAGACACTCCCACCGAGGTCGAGAATTTCGGGGAGCGATCCGACGGCCGCCCACAGCTCGTGCAAAAAGGCGAGCACCTCGTCCATGTGGCTGTCGACTTCGGCCAGATTCTCGAACAAAACACCGCGGTGACAGTGGATTCCGACCAGATCGAGCTCGTCGTGATCCAAGGCGTGGCGATAGGCCGCCAGCGCCTTGCCCCCGGCGATCGGGATACCGAATTGCCCCTGCCAGCCGCCACCGGTGGTGACACGGATGGCCACGCGCGTTTTTTGGCCGAGGCGCCGGCACAGGCCCGCAAGCCGATCGATCTCCTCGAAATGATTGAGATTGATCAGCAGGATCCCCAGGGAGACCGCTGTTTCGAGGGAACGGAGCGACTTGGCCGGTCCGTTGTAGATGATCCGCTCGGGCGGGACTCCGAGCTTCTGCGCCAACCACAACTCGTACTCGGAGACGACCTCGGCTCCGGCGCCCAGGGCGTGAAGCCGCTTGAGAACGCCCGGAAGGGGATTCGTCTTGTACGAGTAAAAGAGATCGCAAGCGCCATCGTCTGTGTTCTGGCTCAAGGCGGTGAAATTGCGCACGAGCCGCTCTTCGTCGACAACGTGAATGGGCGTACCGAACTCGGCGGCGATGTCACTGAGCCGATGGCCCCGCAGCGTCAGCGATCGGTCACTATATTCGAGGCCCCAACATTCTGCCGGAAGGTCGCGGCGGACCGGATGACGCCACCTCAGTCCACGGGCGACGAGACGTTTGACGCACTTTTTGACCGACGATTTCAGGGACATGTCACTCTTCTCAGGTCACGACCTCGTAGGCGTCCTCGATCCCTTCCAGAGGGATGTGTTGGGGATCAAAATTATAGCAATACATATCCATGCCGCGCGATGTGGGGCGAAACGACGGAGATCGGGCAGTGGCAAATGCGGGCACGAAGGGTAGCATGACGCCCGCACAACCGGCGCGTTTCGCCTCTTGAAAGACGAAACTGTAGAGGTGATTCCTTTCCCTTCTCGTGAGATGGGAGTCGGAAACCCAATCGATGGTGGCGATCTTGTGCCGGCTCCCGGCCCCATTCACAGCCGATACTCTCAGGTTAAGAAAACCGGAAACCCGATTCTGCCCATCGGACCGGCAAAGGACATAGGTGCGGCTCACATTCTTGTACGACAACTGGTGGGCGAGATGTTCTGCATCCCAGAAACGTGAAAACTTCTGGGCCGCGGCCCTTTCATTGGCAAGGGCGACGCACTCCTGAAGATGTTCCTGCCCGAAGGGAACCACGCGCCCGCTTTGGCTCCGCCCCGGCGCGCGAGCCCACCGTGCGGCGTTGAGAAGCAGCTTCTTGGCGATCGACAACGGTTTGAGCCGTGTGAGCGGGGGCTTCTCCGACGGCCTGAAACCGAGACGGACTTCTCTAATCCGGTGGAGGGCGACCGAACAGTCTCTTGATACCTTCTTGAAGAGTTTGTCGGTTTTCTGGCTCCTGTCCACATAGAAGCAGATGATCGCCGGTTCGCCTGTGGCTTCGTAATCGGCCTTCATTCTCAAGAGCGTCTCGCCCACGATCGACACTCCGATCAGTCGTCCGCCGACGTCGGGGTCAACACTCAGAAAGCTCGTAAATACCCCGGGAATGACCTTTCCGCCGAACTGGTAGATCCGGTTCATAAAGGCCAAGAAGGCAACCAGTCTCTTTTTTTCTCCCCTCTCATGATAGATGGCGAAGAGGCGGGAGGGATCGGTATGGGGACCGTCAAAGTGGAATCTCAGATAGTCTTCATCAAAATCGTAGTAGGAATCGTCCGAATAAGCCGCTCGCCACGTTTTGCCGATCAGCGAGACGAGTTCATCCATGTCCCCGTTCCAGGTCTCGATATGGGTTGGCATTTCAATCTCCGCGGAACTTCCTGAAGAAGGAGAAACCTTTACGGCGCCCGCTTGAAGGTTGCCCCTTTCCGACGCCATCGCCCAATTCGTTCGCAAATAGAGCGGCGCCGATGGCTCCCACGATTTGCGGATCTTCCGGGATCAGCACCTTTTGTCTGAAGACCTTTTTGATGGTCCTCTGCATGCCGGAATTTTTTGCCACTCCCCCCGTAAAGGCGATGTAACGCCGGGCGAGATCGAGCCGGCTCGCCATCGACGCGACGCGGTCAGCAACGGAAAGATGCACGCCGGCGATGATGTTCGCCGGGGACTCGCCTTCGGCGATGAGGGACACGATTTCGGTTTCCGCGAAAACGGCGCACATGCTGCTTATGGTGGAAGGCTGTTTGCTGTTCTTCGAGATTTCACCGGCTTCGTCGAGGTCGATGTCGAGCGCCCTGCAAATGACTTCGATGAATTTTCCCGTGCCGGCGGCGCACTTGTCGTTCATCACGAAGTCCTCCACATTGCCCGCATCGTCGACCAGGACCGCCTTGCTGTCCTGGCCGCCGATGTCGATCACCGCGCCCGCTCTGGGGAGCAGCCATTTTGCGCCTCTGGCATGGCATGCGATCTCGGTCAAGGTCCGGTCGGAACGCACCGCGCGTGCCCGTCCGTACCCGGTTGCCACCACGCGGTGCACCTGGGAATGTTCCAATTGCGCAGTGGAGCAGACCGTCTTCAGTGCTGTTTCCGACGCTTGCCGATTATCGGTACCGGTGGGCACGACCGAGGATCCCAGGATACGATCGGATCCCATGATGACCGCTTTGGTCGTGGCTGAACCGATATCGATCCCGGCAACCATTGATTGTTCGCTCATTTAATGATCCTTGCTCGCCTTGCGTCGCTTGACCATCTCCACAAATGCCTGCAGCCGTGTTTTCACCGCCCCCCGGGCATAGATACTGCTATCGATCGGGTCACAGTCGAGAATGCAGGTGGGAATATTCAATTGTTCCCTCAATGAGTCCGAAACGGCTTGGGCGCCGCCGCCGAGAACCCGACATCCCCACGGGAGGAAACAGACGGCGCCATCGGCGTTCCATTCCCGGGCCAGACGGGCGCAGATCCGGGCGCGGCGTTCGTAGGTTCCCACCGTGGGCAGATCGAGGTAGCGCTTCGCCAGCGCCTCGAGCAGGGAGGCCTTCGATACGGCCGTCGGAATGCCGATTTTGGTCCAGTACATGGTCGAGAACAGCTCACCGACGAACACCACCCCTTGGCTTTCCAATTCGCTCATAATGCTCTTGTCGTGGAGGGGAAAGTAATGGCCCACGTGAATCAAACGTATTGGTCTATTTTCCTCTGTGGGCCTTTTCTTCTTTGACAGCTCTCCACGGAGTTTTTCGTAGAAGCGTCGAGTTTTTTCAAAATCGTTGCAGTAATTAAACATGGGGAAAAGATGATGAAATGATTCGAGACCGTTTATTGGAGGCGACGGTTGTTTGCGCAATTCGAGAAAGCGAACAAAACTATCTATGATCTCGTTGCTGCGCTGCATGAGGGCCAGCAGCCTGTCGGTATCGAGGGTCTGGTTCGTGTATTCCTCGAGACGTGAAACGAGAAGATTCAATTCGTCGGTGAAATATTCTAGTGCGCCTTGCGATTCCGCGCCATCTTTTGACGGAATGTTCAGCAGATGAAAGGGCACGCCCAGTCTCCGCGCCGCCGCTTCGAATGACTTTCCCTGTGCGTCGCAGATGGTGAGCATGGTCGAGAAAACCATGTCGGGTTCGGGCAGCTTGTTCGACTGTGTGGCGCCGAGTACGTGGTTGCAGAAGGTACAGGCATC
>Ga0180430_10001379_pt1 | contig 23797 bp, 23 predicted proteins | sample SS_ome_9_FD_132999 | JGI IMG/M metagenome (GOLD analysis project Ga0180430, IMG submission 132999) | Hypersaline lake sediment archaeal communities from the Salton Sea, California, USA - SS_1_S_2 metaG | ecosystem: Environmental > Aquatic > Non-marine Saline and Alkaline > Hypersaline >... | reverse complement strand
TGAAAAAGAGGAGCAAAGCATTCCTCCGCAGAATTCAGCATTTTTTCCAAAGACAGTTCGCGCAGAAGCTTTTTTTCCAAATTGATCTGCTTCTTTTGTTTTTCATTGTTAAAAGATACGACCGTCCCCATAGAACCGCCTCCTTTTTACCTTGTATTGTGCAGTCAGGAGCCGGAAATCATGCTTTTCTAAGGAAGGGAAACGGAGGAAGAAGCCGAAAATATTAGGAGAGGTTAGTTTCAGCTCATTTATGCGCGCCATCCATAAAGTGTTCTGCAAAGGAAAATCAGTTTTTAGTCTTTTCTTATTTTCAATACTTGTTTAATCATCTGTCCAGCAGCATAAATAAAGGCGCAATGATCGATTGGCTAAATCGATTCATCGTGCCTTGTATCAAGTAAAAGTTTTACTTTTATATCACCGCGGTGAGAAGTTCTTTGAGCTCACGGTATTTGTTACGGCTCACATTGATAATCTTTTTGCAGTTTTTAATTTTTAGATTATACGACTTCATGTAGGTGTCTTGGATGATTTCCTCAATCTTATCCAACGGAACGAGGAAAGACTGATGGGTTCTAAAAAAGTTGCTCCCTTTAAGCATTTCCTCAAGGGTCATCAAACATTGACTTGACTTAATGATCTTTCCATTTTCAAGATTTATGCAGGATTTTCTCCCCACCTTTTCAATATACAAAATGCTGTCTACATCTACGAGATGAATTTTGCCGCTAGAACTGATGCCTATCTTTTTATTGTTTCTTTTTGAAAAAGCCTTATGATTTCGAAGAAGCTCTACAGCTGATTTGAGTCTTAAAATGTTAATCGGTTTGACTAAAAAATCAATAGGATAAAACTTATATCCATCCAGAGCGTATTCTGTGTAGGAACTCATGAACATGATGCTGATACTGGGATAATACTCTTTCAGATATTCAGCTAAATCGAAACCGCTTGACTGCTTCAGATTGATATCGATAATGACCAGATCGACTTCATTCACAGACTCCAGGTGGGAAATCAACTCGCTTATTTCTCTTGTGATTAATTCAAATCTAGCATGACTGATGCTGTCCGAAACCTCTTTGAAAAAATCAAGAATATCTTGATCATCATCAATCACGCATATTCTTACCGTCAATGATCGTCACTCTTTAAATCCTCAGGCAATTCCGGTTCATAAGCAAACCAGAAACAGCTGCTTAGTGAAGCAATTGAATTGAAAAACAAAGCGGATACACCAATCAAATAAGTAATAAATTTCACCATTTCCCTAGTCCCCTTTTATTTTTTATTAAACCTCTTATCAAAAGATAAGATGATTTTATGCCATGAGTCAGTCAAGGTAATGCTTTGCATGATCATTGCGATCCAAATGCCGTATTGAAGCTGGCTGTCAACCAAAAGGCTGACCAGCATGAGACCCAGAAAAACGCAAATCGACCTATATTTAATCTCTGTTCTCTGTTGAGGACTGAATACCTGCATCTTTTTATGCAGTTTCGGTGATTTTTTTAAGAAAATGAAAAATGACAAGACAATCAGGCCAATCAGCATCCATTTCATCCCCCGGGAGAAGTGAAAAGCAAATTCTATGGATATGTACGTGATCACCATAATTTGAAACGTGCTGAAAAATAAACAATAATAATAACCTTTAAAGTGGCTTCCCCCTGAAAACATTCTCAAAAATCCGCCCGCCGACAAGATGACCATGGCTTGTATCACGCAGTCAAAATAACAAGCTATAATAAATACCAGCAGTATTTGATTGATGGCGGCAAGCATCCACTCAAGCCCGTATCGTATGCTATCTTGCCTACTACGAAAATCAGGGTTGTAATAAATGATCTGTTCCGAAATTTTTTTTGACAAGTAATTGGGTGTGAACTTAACCATCGCCTAACTCCTTCGGAATCCTGACTTTGAAGACGATCATCCTATCGATGATCTCCGGAAAGATGAATCCTTGATGCTTCTCAACGACTGATTTAACGATATGGAGGCCATATCCCCTTCCCTTCTTGCCTTTCGTAGAAAATCCTTCTTCAAAAATCCGATCTACCACCTCAGCGAACCGCTCTACGTCTCCAAAGTTGCCTACATCTATTCTGTAGTAACCTTCTCCGGAATCAATCTGGACATATACTGTCCGTTCTGGAATATCACCGAGTTCTTTTACGGCTTCCACTGCATTCATGATCAGGTTTCCAAATATTTTATTTGTTTCAAAAAGCTTGCATGGAAAATCCCTCAGACTATCGCTGATTTTATAGTGAATACGAATATCTTCCTTTAAGGCTTTATCCTTATACGAAAGGAGCAGGGCGCTGAGCGCAATGGAATGGATAGGAAGTATGTCGCTGATTAAAGCGGAGTCCTTCATCACGTCACTTAGATAATGTTTCGTTTCTTCATAATGCCCTTTATTAAGCATTTGTTGAATTGCGATAAGATGATGCCCCTGATCATGGTTATGTTTTTTTATGAAGTGAATGTATTTGCCAACCTCCTCATATTGTTCCTCTAAAGAATTCTCAGCGTTACGGAGGTTTTTGTAGAAAATGCGCCTCATGATAATCAAGGTGAAAAAAGTTAATGAAACAAGGGCAATGCTCCAAAAAAGATTAATAAAGCCCTCTACTTTTTGGTTCTTATAGATGATGAAATAGTATAGAAGCAGCAAAGAAAATGACAGTATCAAAATCATGTACAATTTTATGTCCAAGTCTTTCACCTGTTTCTTCGGTGAAATTAAAACCACTCTCTTTTTTCGAATTAGGAAAAGCATGAATAAAAGGATACAAAAATGGGGCAATGCCGTACCAAGGCTTCCCTCTTTTACATTGAGAACTGGCTCGGCAACTCTTAACATTGCGAAGCCAATCACTTCGGATACGAGTAAACAAACAGCACCCAATAAAACGCCGATTATCGATAACAGAATTCTGAGGTTCAAAAAAAGCGAAACCGGTAAACTGATCGCCAAAACCATAATGGAAAGGTACAGCAGAGGAGGAAAAGAACTTTTCACCAGATACAATACAATGCTTCCGTAAAGGCTGATTAAGAGCAGGCTGAAAAATTTGTTTTTATAGCTGACATTCAATAACGAAATACCAATCGTTATAATCAAGAATGTTTCAAGCATACCTCCAATTAATTGGGTTGGCAGATCCATTACTAACACTCCTAAAATATACATATTAGGTATTTCATCTCAATTATACAAAGAAGGAAAGTTTATGTATAGATATTTTCGAATATTTAACTTATTGGACACAATAATTTTGAAATAGGGCATTTTGCACAAGAAATAATCCAAAATAGCCCAAAAATAATCCAACAATTCTAATTATTGTTATAATAATGCTGAGCTCCCAAAATTAATTAAGAGGTGAAGGAAAATGTCAAAGATCGAAGCATGGAAAAATCCTGTTGCACGTATGAACAGCCAAATTGTAAGTCCTGCCGGTGACTTAATGGACGAGTTGTCAGACAGTGAAATGGAAATGCTTGCAGGCGGCTGCGAGTGGTATAACATCAGCTGTCAATTAGGTAACAAAGGTCAATGGTGCACTCTTACAAAAGAATGTCAACGGAGCTGCAAATGAAACCCAGCCGATATTAACGACTGTCTACAAAAATAATGTTAATAAAGAGATGTAGGAAAACTTCAAATTTGGAAGCATGGAAAAATCCTATTACACAACTGCCAAGTGACCAACCCTGCGGGTGATTTAATGGACAAGCTGTCAGACAGTGAAATGGAAATGCTTGCAGGCGGCTGTGCTTGGTGCAACATCAGCTGTCAATTAGGTAATAAAGGTTCCTGGTGTACTCTTCAGTACAAGATATTAGTTGAATCTGGCCGGCATTTTGCCGGCCGTGTGCATCTCATTCAGAAAAAGGTTAGGAGTGAAACAATGGACAGCATGTTGAAGGGAACGGATTCAGAGCGGTTAGAGCAGATCAAATTTTGGAGCCGTTTCTTCTACAATAATGAAGAGTATATGAAAAGAAGCCTAAATGAAATATCTGGAATAAACATTGATCATATATTAGCCTTAAAGTTTGGCGGCAAAAAGAGTGCTGTAGAAAATGTTCATCCCTGGTTTGATGATTGGGATTTAATCCTTAAGGGAGCGCTTGATCCTCTGCCGGCACGCCAGACGGAACAAAATAAAAAGTTCGGTACATTCATCGATCATTTCCTGAAACTAGCTTTCTCCAAACTTAAAACTTTATACATACATAACCATTCATTCGATTTTTCAGAAAACGAGTTATATTCAGACTTGCTTGAACAAATGAATGACGACATCTATTCTATCTGCCACAAGACCCTCGTGCTTGAGCTGAATGTATACCGAGAGCAGGGACTCCTGAAAGGCAGCACCCCCGAAGAGCGGTATGACTATTTCGAACATGAAATTTTGACAGATAAAAAGTTCCTATCCTCATTCGGAAGCGAGTATCAGAGCCTCATCTCCCTTTTGATCCACAAAGTCAATAGCTCAGTTAGCTTTATTAGGGATATTGTTGAGCATCTAGAAAATGACTGGCCCGTGCTGATTAAAACCTTCCCGAAAATAGGAAGATTAAGGAAGATTCACCTTGGTAAAGGGGACACACACGACAATGGAAAAAGTGTTTCAATTTTGGAATTCGAAGGCGGCCAATCGCTCGTCTATAAACCAAGACCCTTGGACGCAGACCAACAATATCAGAAGTTGCTATCTTGGCTAAATGCTCAGGAGAACAATATTCCGAATTTCTACAAAATGAAGGTGGTCAATGCAGATGATCATGGTTGGACGGAATTTATTCAATATAAAGCCTGCCAATCAGCCGAAGAAGTCAAAGATTTTTATAAACGTATGGGCGCTCAACTTGCTGTACTGTATGTGTTGAACGCAACTGATTTTCACTATGGAAATATCATTGCAATGGGTGGTCACCCGGTGTTCGTCGATATGGAATCATTGTTTCATCAGAATATTTACGATGACAGTTACAGCAAAGAAGCTCTTGGACAAGCCGATAAAATGCTCTCGAAATCGATTATGGCTTCCGGCATGCTACCTAATTTGCTTTATCAGCGGAAGGACCGGAATAAATCAGGTGTTGATTTAAGTGGATTGGGAGGGAAAGGAAATCAGCGCCTCCCGTTTGAAGTGGCCCAAATTGTCGATAAGGGTACTGACCAGGCATATTTGAAAAAGGGGATAGCCTTTTTGGAAGCCGGCCTCAATCTGCCAAGCTATAATGGGAAGTTCGTGAATCTTCACGATTATCTATCTGAAATTGTCGAGGGCTTTACGGCCGTCTACCGATTTATGGCTGCAAACAAAGTAGAGCTTACCAGCCAGTTGCAAGGATTCAAGCAAGTCAGAGTCAGGACGATTTTAAGACCAACAGCGGTCTATGGAGAATTCCTGCGTAGTCTAGTCCATCCTGATTTGCTTCGAGATCCAGTTGATCAGGAAGTTTTTTTACACAGGCTGTGGCTAAAGTGCCTCCAGGTTCCAAAAATGGAGAGTATTATCATTGATGAAATGGAAGATTTACGCCGCCATGATGTCCCTTTATTCACAACCAGACCGGGCGAGCGGCATTTATGGAGCTCAAACGGAAGAGTCATCAGAGACTTCTTTCTTTCCCCTGCGTTTGACCTTGTCTTGGAAAAGATACGAAGTCTTGACGAAAAGGACTTATACGGGCAACTACAGGTTTTGCATATGGTCATGCTCGCCTCAAGTGCAGATCATTATGCGGATGTTGAGAAAATTGATCCATTCTGGAATAAGACAGCTCCGGCTAAAGAAGATTTCCTAGAACAGGCAGTCGATATAGGAAATTACTTACTGAAGACAAAAATACAAGGGGTGAACAGGAACAAAAAGGATCTTACCTGGATCAGTACCGTGCTGGAAGGAAACAATGAAGTGATATGGAAAATTTCTCCCGTAGGACTCGATCTTTATAACGGCAACAGCGGAATAGCCCTCTTTCTAGCTTACCTCTCGTATTTTACAGGTGAACAACGATTTAAAGAGGCGGCGGAACAAGCAATTGTTCCGATTCTAAATGATATGAAAAAATTCAGCGAAAATCCAACTTGGAGCCTCGGGGCATACAGCGGTGTAGGCGGAAACCTGTTTACAACCATCCTACTTGCAGAACTCTGGAATGATTCATCTCTTCACCAACAGGTGGAAAAAGCCTTGCCAGGATATATCGCGATGATCAACGAGGATACAATCTTTGATTATATAGGTGGTGCTACGGGAGCACTTGACATCCTGCTGTGTATTTTCCATCGAACAGGAAGCATCCAAGCGGTTAAGGGAGCTATTTCATGCGGAAAACATCTAATGAAACACGGTCGTGTAATGAAAAGCGGCGGAATGGGCTGGCCTTCTGTCTTGGACGGCTCAGTTCTGACAGGCTATTCGCATGGTACGGGAGGTACCGCTGCTGCTCTTTCCTCTCTCAATTACTGGACTGAAAACAAAGCAATCCTTCCGTATATATCGAAAGCCTTGGAATATGAGCGGACATTTTATGATGAAAAGGAGAAAAACTGGCGAACGCCAGGAAGGGATACATCCTCATACGCCTGGTGTCATGGAGCTCCGGGAATACTATTGTCAAGGCTCCGCCTGAAGGAAAATGGCTGGACGGATCCTTTGCTCGACAGGGAAATTGAAGTTGCGCTTGAAACGACTTTGCACAAAGGATTTGGTAATAACCGCTCTTACTGCCACGGTGACTTTGGACAATTAGAAATTCTCCTCTATGCCAAACAAGTACTTCAGGATCGTGAACTGGACGTTTATATCGAATCTGTCAGATCGCAATTGTTGGAGATCGTTAAACAGAAAATGTGGAATTATGGTATATCAAGGGGAACGGAAGCTAAAGGGTTAATGACCGGGCTGGCTGGCATCGGAATGGGGTTATTGAAGCAATATGACAGTGAGGCGGTACCGAACATATTGAATCTTGAAAACAAACTACTTGAAAGGAGGTGAAACGAATGTCACATCGTGAAATGGCTGCAATTTACCGTGATGCCAACAAACGTGCCAATCTTGAGTTTTCTAACCCTGTCGGCGAGGTCAACGAAGAAGAATTAAAGAACCTTGCAGGTGCTGCGGATGTTACACCGCACACTACTCCTTCTTCATTGCCATGTGGAACATTGGTTACAGCTGTTTGGTGTCCGTCTAACGCATGTACATCTGATTGCTAATTTGGCCAATGCTAGTATGAGAGGGATTTAGAATGGGAGCTCAGATCCTTCTTCTTACATAACGTTTGGCCGGAAAATGAAAAACAAGGGGCGGTTGGTCATGTTTTATCGAGGCCAACCGTTTCGTTATCTATTATATCCAACTTTTCTTAAATGTATGCATAAAAGAAAGGGGAGATTAACATGACTGTTGCAAAAATGAAGGATATGTTCAGCCGTTCTGCTTATCTGAATGAACGAAAAATTACCGGCACAAAAACGCCAGCTGTTAATATAAAAGAGTTCAATAAGTGGAAAAGGGCTATACCCGAAGGAATGCTCGAGAAGCGGCTCAAAATGGACCGCTTGACTATAGAACAGCTGATGCAGTACATAGAAGAGAAGGATAATCCAGTTGTGGAGAAAGAATTGCCGTGGACTACGGTATTTGAAAAAGTGATGCATACATATAAATCAACTCCATTGGATTACACCAGCTTTCAAGCATTGGTTGATCCTTTCATCCAGTATGCGAAAAAGCGGCTTGCTGATGCACTCAGGCATATTAACACCAGCCTGGTAAACCTTGAAACCATAATCAAGTCGATTGCTAATACACTTTATGAACGGCTTCATTCAATGCTGATGAAATGTGTGATTCTCGAAGTCAACATCGCTAGAAAGGTCGGGATGCTCGAAGGAGAAACGGGTGAAGAACGATTTGAGCACTTTATGCGCCAACTCAATGAGGATCATGAACTCAGGATGGAATTCTTCGGAAACTATCCAGTCCTTTCGCGGTTGATGACTGAGAGCATGCAAAATACTCTGGACGTCACCGTGGAACTAATCCAACGTTTTGTGAAAGATCACGAGAGCATCAAATATCAATTTGGGAACCGTCTCCATCGATTAGAGAGACTGAAAATGGGCCTCGGTGATACACATCAAAACGGCAGAACTGTTGCTCTACTGGAATTTGAAACCGGCAACAAGCTAGTTTATAAACCACGACAGATTTTGATCGATAAAATTTTCGAAGCCTTGCTGTCTTGGCTGAACGGGAAAGGTTTGCAGTATCCTCTCCAATCAGCCAAAAGTTTGGATTGCCGAACCTACGGCTGGCAGGAGTTTGTCCCGTACGAAAAGTGCACACATGAAGATGAGGTGAGTCGCTTTTATTATAGGCAAGGAGCTTATACTGCGCTGTTCTACATCTTGGGCTCCTCCGATTTTCATGCAGAAAATATTATCGCGCACGGGGAATACCCAGTTCCGATAGATTTAGAGACGCTTTTCAGCCGAAATCTGGAAATGATGAAACAGCTCAGAGTCCAGAGCCGACTGGCACTTGAGCTAAACGATTCGGTCTACTCAACTTTGATGCTTCCACTCCCTTCTTTTGAGCATTCAATTATTGACTTTGACTTGAGCGCCCTAGGCGCAGGTCAAAACCAGGTATCAAAAAAAATAAAGAGCCTCCATCTTGAAGGCGAGGGAACCGATGAAATTAAGATGACCCGTGTTCCCGCAAAGTCGGGTGAGTACAAAAACAAACCGATGTTTAAAGGGAAAACAATGTCCGCCTTCGATTATTCGGCTGAATTGGAAACAGGTTTTTCAGACATGTACAAACTGTTTCTTCGCCATAAGGAAGAATTCATGAGTGTTGATGGCCCTTTGCAGCCTTATGGTAAAGCCCATGTCCGCCAGGTATTCAGGCCAACACACGTGTACATGGAATTCCTCCATAACAGCCTGCATCCCGATTATGTACAGAACGGGCTTGACCGAGTGCAAATGTTCGATATTCTGTGGCAAGTGACCAACCAAAGCTCAAAATTCGAGGAGCTAGTCAAGCATGAAACAAAGGATCTGCTAAGACATGACGTTCCGTATTTCTATTTTACACTAAACAGCCGTGATCTCTATAACAGCAATGGACACCTTATCTCCTCTTTCTTTTCTGAAACAGGGTTTGAATCTATTTTCAAAAGGATCAACAAACTTAGCAAAAGCGACTTAGAAAAACAAACACAATATTTAAGGTGGTCTCTCGCATCCATGCTGGGCGACGTATGGAAATTTCATCAGACCGTCCCAACCCTACCTAAAAGAAAAGGGAACCTTTCTCCTTCCTCTATCATTAAGGAAGCATTGGAGCTAGGCAGACAATTAAAAGACAGGGCTATTATCGAGGATAACCTTGAAGTGAACTGGCTTGGATTAAATTTAAATAAGGAAACAGGCGTTAACGTGTCGGTCAAGAGCTCTGATCTATATGATGGATTACTTGGCTATGCTCTCTTTTTGGCTTATTTAGCGAGGGAAACAAACAATTGTCAATACGAAAAACTAAGCCGTGGTGCGATCAAAACAGTTATTCGAAAAGCCGGCGACAAACCGCTCAACCCTTCCGTTTCGGCTTTCAGTGGAGAAGGCGCATTTTTGTATGGACTGGTTCACCTTGGACTACTATGGAATGACCGCGAACTGATCCGGCGGGCAAAGGAAAGGTTGCCTTCTTTACATGATATCATCCGTGATGAAAAAAACCCTGATTTCTCAGGAGGTCTGGCCGGTTTTATCGTGATGTCGCTTAATATCTATCAAGAAACGGGAGACAAAGACTATTTGGATATGGCTCAATTTGCAGGAGATAGACTCATGCAGCTGCTGACTGAAATCGATGAGGGGACCGGCCTTGCTCATGGAGCATCGGGATACGCCTGGGCACTCGGCTCACTTGGAAAAGTAACAGGGAAGAAAATCTATAAAGATAAAACTGAAAAATTACTTTTATATGAAAATACATTTTACGATCCAGCCACAGGCAATTGGGACTCGGCTGCAGCTTCCGAAAATCAGAAACGAAAAAGAGTTTACTGGTGTCACGGAGCGCCGGGCATTGCCCTATCCCGACTGATGCTGAAAAACACATCAAATTTAGAACTTATCGCAAAGGACCTCGACATATCTTTGAAAACGGTCATATGCGAAGGGGTAATAGAAAGCCACTGTCTTTGCCACGGAACTATGGGAAACGCGGACATCCTCCTAACAGCCTCCCAAGAGCTGAATGACGTAAAACTGGAAAAGAAAGCAAGGGATTTAGTTGATATTGTTCTTTCCCAGAAAAAGACGTACGGTTGGAGGTTTGGCTTAGATCCTAGAGCGGAGATGGATGGCTTCATGCTTGGCCGGACGGGGATTGGGTATAGCCTGTTGAGGTTCAAAAACCCCGAAATACCATCAGTTCTGGCTTTGGAGCTGCCAAAGGGAGGAGCCGTATGTTAAAGAAGAAAAAATTATTTCCAACTCGCAGGCGTGTTCCTTTCATTGAACAGATGCAGCAGACCGAATGCGCACTTTGTTGCATCGCAATGATTTCGTCCTATTACAAAAATGACTTATCCATGTACGAGGTTCGGGAGCGAATGGGAAACGGCCGTGATGGAACGACTTTGTTCCATCTTAAAAAGTTGGCGGAGCAGCTGAATTTCGACACGAAATCGTATAAAGCTGATAGCCGGCAACTGGGGACTCTCATACTGCCAGCAATCCTGTACTGGGAAAACAATCATTTCGTTATTCTCGAGAAGGTTGCACAACAAGCTTATACAATCGTTGATCCAGGTTCTGGAAGGAGGAAGCTGAAAGAGAAAGAATTCACGGAGAAATATTCGGGATACGTACTTACTTTATATCCCAACAAAAATTTTGAACGCCGGAGCAGAAAAAACGTCTGGGCATCCTTCTCTTATTTAGTGACGAATAGGCCAAAGATTTTCATTAGTATCCTGTTTCTCACATTCTTGCTACAGATGTTCACAGTAGCGATGCCAATCTTTATCCAATTTGTCATTGACAAGATTATTGTCCCCGACTATCGGGATCTACTGAATATATTCTTAGCCGGAATTGGTGGGCTGATCCTATTCAATACCCTATTTACGTTTTTACGGGGGAGAATTCTGATCACTCTTCATAATGCGCTTGATTATGAGATCCAAACTAGATTTTTCAGTCACCTTCTCAGGCTGCCGTACCAGTTCTTCCTTCTGCGTTCCTTCGGAGATTTGCTTTTTAGGGCGAACAGCATGAAGGTGATCCGCGACCAGCTGGCCAACCAGGTAGTAAAAGGTCTGCTGGATTCCGCTGTTTTGCTGGTCATCCTATTGTATATGTTCTTGCAATCGCCTCTAATGGTTTTTATAGTCGCTTTGATAGCATCTACCAATGTAATACTAATCGCCGTGAGCCAAAGATACCTCGCAGAGACGAATCAGATGGAGATTAAAGAGCATTCCGAAGTGCAAGGAGCGCAGACAGAAATGCTCTATGGAATATTTGGAGTAAAGACGTCCGGTGTGGAAAGCAAGATTTACAATAGATGGCTTCAGAGATTCAGGAATCTTCTTAGCGCTTATAGGAAGAAAGAAATTGTACTGAACCGCGTAAACACCGCAAGCAATACAATGCAGCTTATGGCTCCCCTGATCCTCTTATGGGTTGGAGCACACCAAGTGTTTGCAGGAAGTATCACGCTTGGGGTATTGGTAGCATTTCATGCCATTTCAAACCAATTTTTCATGTTGAGCGGCAATATCGTTCAAACGATCAATTCTTTTATCTTGACAACATCCTACCTAAAACGAGTTGAAGATGTCCTCGATGCACCTGGAGAAATGGAGGGAGACAAGATGAAAAAAACACTTGAAGGCAATATTCTGTTAAAGAATGTCACTTTCTCCTACTCTAAATACAGCGAAAATGTGATTCATAATGTTACACTCGATATCAAGAAAGGACAAAAAGTTGCTCTTATTGGACAGTCAGGATCAGGAAAAACGACACTCGCCAACATGATAATCGGGCTATTCGCACCGTCTTCGGGAGACATCTATTACGACGGCGTTAGCATGAAAGAGCTTGATCTGGGCCACCTGCGTCGGCAAATTGGTACCGTACCTCAAAATGTCATGCTGTTTAATAGAAGCATTTATGATAATATAATTCTCCATAATCCAGAGGCGTCTCCCGAAGAAGTAATCGAAGCCGCAAAGGCTGCCCAAATCCATGAAGAAATTATGAAGATGCCAATGCAGTATCATACAATGGTATCTGAGATGGGCATGAATATTTCTGGCGGGCAAAGGCAGCGAATCGCCCTCGCAAAGGCGCTTCTTGGAAAACCGTCGATTCTCGTCCTTGATGAGGCAACCAGCTCACTTGATCATTTAAATGAATCAAAGATTGACGAGTATCTCTCTGATATTAACTGCACAAGAATTGTGATTGCCCATAGACTTACGACAGTAATGAATTGTGACATGATTGTCGTTGTCGACAACGGAAGAATCATCGAATCGGGCACACACCATGAGTTGCTGAAAAAGTCCAGTTTCTACAGTGAATTCTATAAAGAAATGATTTCATAACACGCTCTTGGATCGTCAAGAAGCGTGTCTTTTTCTAAAATTCGTAAAGCACACTTTACAATAAGTGAAGTTTACTTTACAATTTAATTGAAATAACTAATTATGGAGGATGATTACCATGAATATCGAACAGATTGCGGTATACGGAAATAGTATTGGAGGAGTGGTGATCCTCGCCTGCCTGGCAATTATCTGGATAGTATCGAGGCGTATGGGCAGGGATGAACGGTCAGAAGCAATTTTCCTAAGAGTCTACTCATCTATGTTTTATGTGCTTGCAGCGCTTATCGCACTGAGTATTTTCTTCGGATTCGGCCATGACATCAGTGGACTAATGTATCAAAAAATAACGTCATTAATGTTTGCACTAAGCGTAATTTTCGGTACTATCTATCTGTTCATTTTGAAAAGAAAGTACTGATTCCACATTTGACGAATAAAACAAGGAAAAATGCGATCAAGGGGATGAAAAAATGGATGAACATCAATATATTCTGGAAACGAGACAATTAACCAAAACATACCGTAAAACAGATGTTGTGAAAAACGTGAATTTGTGCATTCAAGAGGGAGAAATTTATGGCTTCCTCGGTCCAAACGGTGCAGGAAAAACGACGACGATTCGCATGCTGCTCGGACTCATCAACCCGACAAAAGGCGAAACGAGAATCTTCGGGAAGGACTTGAAAAGCAATCGGCTTGACATTCTGCGAAACGTCGGTTCACTTGTGGAATCGCCGTCATATTATCCTCATCTCACAGGCGAGGAGAATCTGGAGGCAATCCGGAAGATACTGAATGTTCCGAAGTCTAATATTGACGATGTGCTTGAGATGGTCAGATTGACGAAAATGGCGGACAAGAAAGCGGGAGAATATTCGCTCGGCATGAAGCAGCGCTTAGGCATAGCTGCAGCGCTGCTCGGATATCCGAAACTCGTCATTCTCGATGAACCAACAAACGGATTGGATCCGGCGGGAATCCTTGAAATACGCGAGCTCATCCTCAGACTGCCGTCCGATTACGGCATTACCGTCATGATCTCCTCGCATTTGCTTTCTGAAATTGAACAAGTAGCCACCCAGGTAGGAATCATCGCCAACGGAGAAATGCTCTTTCAAGACGCGATCGGAGAGCTCCGTTCGAAGGCCGATACAAAGATTGTATTTTCGACAAGTGACACGGACGGGGCGTTAGACATTTTCTCGCGTGAGGGCGTAGAGGCGGTTAAAACACAGCGCGGCCTGATGATTGAGGACAGGACTGATATGGAAATTTCCCGGCTCGCCAGAAAACTCTTTGAAAATGAGATTGACATCTTCCGAATTTACGACGAATCGAAATCACTTGAAGATATCTTCCTCGACATGACTAAAGGGGGAGAAACACTGTGATCTCTGAATTGTTGAAATCTGAAATTCTGAAGATCAGAAAACTGACATGGGTAATCGTCATTTTCGGCCCACTCGGAGTCGTCGCGATGCAAGGGGCCAATTATGCGCTCCGCTTTGATTACCTCATGTCGCGGAACCCGGATAAATGGCTGTTCCTGCTTGAAAACATCCATGCCTACTGGCCGCCTTCCCTCCTTCTCGGAACAACGATGATCAACTCGCTGCTCGCGGGAATGGAACATCATGCAAATATGTGGAAGAAACTCTTTTCCCTCCCCGTTAAACAATGGAAAGTGTACCAGTCCAAGATTATCATCATTATCACCATGATGCTGATCTCGACAGCTATACTTCCTGCGGGCACATATGTGCTCGGCAGACTGCTTGGATTTTCGGAGACATTTCCGCTCGGGGATGCGTTGATGATGAGCTTTTATACATTATTTGCAGCACTACCTTTCGTTTTTTTACAGTTTTGGCTCTCGGTGAAATATTCCAATCAAGGAATCGCTTTGACAATCGGCATCGCAAGTGCAGTGTTTATCATGTATGCTCACGGACTGCCTGAGTGGATGCCATGGAAATGGCCATTGTTAATAGATGGTATAGGGCAAAGCACCCTCTCAGTCATAAAGGGATTGGCCGTGGGACTGCTCATCTATTTATTTGCCTTGTTATCCCTATCACGAAAGGATGTCGCATAGTATGTTCTATCAACTATTGAACTCCGAGTGGCTGAAACTAAAAAATTCAAAAATCTGGTTTATCGTGCTCGCCAGTCCAGCCCTTTCCGCTGTCATCGGTTTTTTCCCGCTCTTCAGCATTGGCTCGAGCAAATGGCTTGCACTGAGCACACAAATGATCCTTACGCACAGTGCGCTGTTTTTGCCATTGTTGACAGGTGTACTTGCCGCTCTACTGTGCAGTAACGAGCATGCCCACGGCGGATGGAAGCAGCTGTTGACCCTGCCGGTGAGCAGGGTTCAAGTGTACGCTGCCAAATATGTCATCATCATGATCTTGCTGCTATTCACGCAGCTGTTTTTCCTGATCGGCATCTGGTTTGTGGGAAGCGTTCAAGGATTCGGCTCTCCGTTCCCCTGGTACAGCCTGGTCATGAGCTGCCTTATGGGATGGCTGTCGTGCCTTCCGCTTGCCGCCCTTCAGTTTTGGCTTGCGACCTATTTTAAAAGCTTTGCCGGTCCAAGCACCGTCAATGTAATGCTGACATTGCCGGCTATCCTCATTGCCAACTCGGAGCTGTTGGGACCTCTTTATCCTTGGTCTCATCCAATGCTCAGCATGACACAGGCTTTTTCAGCTGCAATGGGCGGAGATGCTGGCTTTTTGGCGAATGAATCAGCTTTTTATCCGACGCTGATTGTCAGCTTCGTTGCATTCATCGGCGGCGGTGCTTTATATTTTCACAAAAAGGAATGGACATAGAAATTGATCAATGGGGGACAGGTATGAATGCAGAAAACAAACAGAAAAAAAAACTGACGAACCGGCTTCCGGAATGGCGGGCGCGCACCAAGATGACCCAGCAGCAATTAGCGGAACGGGCGGGTGTGAGCAGGCAAACAATCATCTCAATTGAAAAAATGAAATACACCCCTTCCCTCACGCTCGCATTTGAAATTGCACATGCGTTCGGCTGTTCGATCGATGATGTATTTGAATACAATAAAGAAGATGTGTAACGAAATAGAAAGGAGCGACGATTCTTGATCATCGAAACGAAAGGCGTGACGAAAACATACAACCGCATCGATGTCGTGAAAGATGCCGGTTTGCTGGTTCCGGAAGGAGAAGTATACGGATTCCTCGGACCTAATGGCTCAGGAAAAACAACGATGATGCGGATGTTGATGGGCTTGATCCGCCCCGATTCCGGTGAGATTCTTATGTTTGGAAATAGAATGCCTGATAACCGGATTTCAATTCTAGCCAAGACGGGCGCCCTGATTGAAAAGCCCTCCTACTATGAACATCTGGACGGACGCGATAATTTACGTATACTGGCCACCCTGCGCGGAATCTCAGACAACAGGGCTATCGACTGGGCGCTTGAAAGAGTCGGTCTGCACCGCGTCGGATCTAAAAAAGTAAAGTCATATTCACTCGGCATGAAGCAGCGGCTAGGCATTGCCAGCGCGATTCTTCACAACCCCAGGCTCCTGCTGCTCGATGAGCCGACAAACGGATTGGATCCTGAGGGAATCCATGAAATACGGGAGCTAATCCGCGAACTGCCGAAAAAAGAAGGTGCCACCGTTCTTGTATCGAGCCATCTTCTTGGAGAGGTCGAGCAAATGGCAAATCGGATAGGTGTCATTTACCATGGAAACCTTCTGTTTCAAGGAGAAATGGCGACATTGCTCTCCGATCAAAAATCTGGTTACATCATCCGCTCAACTGAAAGCGGAAAAATCATCGATATTCTGCACGAACATGGCTTAGAGACCCGCGTTGACCGGGCTGAGCAAGTGCAAGTTTCTGGAGCAGTAAAAGACAAAATAGAAGGCATTTTGATTGAAAATGAAATAACCGATTTTCATATAAACGAATCTCCAGGGACGCTGGAAGAAGCCTATCTACAGCTAATCCGTTCCTCCGAGGTGTCTGTATGAAAAGCGTTTTTGCAGCCGAGTGGCGGAAACAAAGGCCCGCAGCCCTCCTGCTGCCATTATGTTCCGGACCGCTCCTGATTTTTGCGGCCTGTTGGACAATGATGCTCTATTTGACAAAAAACGGGCGAACCGCGGAACAGGCCTTCCGCGTCCTTTATGAGCTTTGCACCTTGACTTGGAGCTATCTCATCATCTTTGTGGTGATGATGTTCACCTTGTTAGTGAGCGGGGTTGAGCACAAATCGGGAATGTGGCCCGTTCTCCTTTCCACTCCGCATGCAAAGTGGAAGCATTTTTTTGTAAAAGTTATTCTAGCCACCTTACTTGTCCAGCTATTCGGTTTGATCCTGTGGCTGCTGATGGGCGGACTAGGCTTCATATTCGGAGGGACATTCCCTGAACCATTGCTCTACACGGCATTTCTGTTTGCACTTCCTTTTGTTGTCTTTCAGACGTCTGCGACAGTCGTGGTTGAAAATCCGTATATTTCCGTCAGCATCGGGATGGCGGTTTTCCTCTTTCATGCTGTGCTGCCTTATTGGTGGCTCCCATGGGGTCCGCTTGCTGAACTGTTGCGGGCCGGAACACAGGCAAACAGCTTATTACCAGTTCTCATGCTGGTGTCGACACTGGGGTACGGTATGTTATCTTTACTGATTTTTTACCAAAAAACCTTTTCTTCCGGAGGTGAGTGAAATGGCAAGCTTTCAGCAGGCGTTTTCGGCAGAATGGATCAAAATTAGAAAAATGAAAATCTGGCTGATGATCATTATCCTAGTTGTCCTGCCTGTCATCTACGGATGGATTATTCATACAAAAATCATGATTGGAAAGTACGTTTACAATGAGGCGAATTCTTGGCAGATTCTTATGATGATGACCCAGATGTTTTATGGTACGGTCTTCTTTCCGATTATCATCTCCCTGATTACGGGCACAATGTCCAAATATGAAAAACAAGCAAACAATTGGGAGCATTTGCTGATGATTCCTGCAAAGGGAACAGTGTTCTTTTTAAGCAAGATGGCTTGGACCGTAATCATCATTCTGTCCGCACAATTGCTGATGTTCGGTTTGCAGATTGTCCTTGGCTATGCTTCTGGATATACGGACCAAATCCCAATAGGCACTTACTTATCGGCCGTAATCCTTGGAACGGCCGGGGCAACCAGTCTCGGAACGCTCCTGTTCTATTTTTATCTACGAATGAAATCCGCTCGGACGGCCCTGATGATCAGCATATTCTTAAGTTTTCCCTCCTTCTTAGCCTTTTCGAACAATACGGACTCGTTGATACCAGTCCTTTATCCATGGGCACTGCCGCTCTATGGGATGACAAATGTATATGCCGGCACCGACAGGCTGGCAGTATTTTTTATCGTCTGCGTCGCGATGACCGCGCTCTTCTCGCTGCTCAGCATTAAAAAGTTGAATAACAGAACCTTTTATTCATGATAGCCTGATACTAAAAGCCAATAAAAACTACTAACTTCTCGGCGAATTCAACATGTATGGTAGGCTGGGAGGAAAAATCATGAACATAAAACGAATTCACATATTATTATTGTGCCTGCTCGTCGTGATCATCTTTGCCCTGCCCGGGCAGGCTTCCGCTAATGACAGTCAACTTGATAGATATACGATTTACCTAGAGAGCCCAGCCCATCACGATGATTGGGTGAAGACACTTAATGAACGAAACATAAAACTTGTATACTCAGTCGAAGAAATCGGGCTTTATCAGATAGAAGGCAGACAAAAAGAGGTTCAAGAATTGGCGGCTGAAATAAACTATATAAACAGCCATAACCAATCTGTAGCCATGCAGCCTGCCTCACTGCATAACACTGCTCCGGCGGAGGCGACGATATTTGGGGGCACCCCTACTCTATGGGACGACTTCCAATGGGATATGAGAAAAGCGACTAATAATGGACAGACTTATCAAATCACCGAAGGAAGCAAAAACACAATCGTGGGTATCATTGATTCCGGAATTGACATGAACCATCCAGATTTGAAAGAAAACATCCTCTCCGTCCGAAACTTTGTGCCTAAAGGGGGACTGAGAGGACAGGAACCATATGAAAAGGGTGACATAAACGACAGCACAGATTACCTGGGACACGGAACATTTGTAGCCGGTCAAATTGCGGCAAATGGATTGATGAAAGGGATCGCTCCAGAAACAGGAATCAGATCTTACAGAGTATTCGGCGGGAAAAGCGCTGACACAGTCTGGATTATTGATGCGATCATCCAAGCGGCGATCGATGATGTCGATATTATCAACGTCAGCTTCGGTACATTTCTTGTAAAACAAAATCGGAAGAACAAACAAATGCCTGATACGAATGATCTGGCTGAAATTAAAGCTTTTAAAAAAGCAGTCTCATTTGCCCATAAAAAGGGCAGTGCCGTTGTAGCCTCAATTGGAAATGAAGGCCTTGACTTGAAAGACAAAAATGCCGTATTTGAATATTGGCGAAGTACCAAACAGGAGGACTTATCGGCAGACGGCAAAGTCATTTTGATTCCGGCCCAATTGCCGAATGTCGTCACCGTTTCCTCAATAGGTCCAAGCGGAATGAGATCCGTCTTTTCCAATTATGGAAAAAATGTCGTCGACATTGCAGCCGATGGAGGCGATCTCCGTCTTTTAAATGAAGTGGGCGAGGATCGATATTACGGAGAAGGACTGTTCAGGCAGGAATACATTCTCGGTGCAGCTCCCGGAGTAACCTATACATTCTCAATAGGCACTTCGATCGCGGCCCCAAAAGTATCCGGCGCTCTGGCCCTTCTGATTGATCAGAAACAATTGCATGACAAACCAGACAAGGCTGTTAAAATCCTGTTAAAAAATGCTGATCGGAACGCTGACAAAATAGACACCGGTGCGGGAGTATTAAATGTCTATCGAGCATTGACTGATTGAGTGTGCGAAACTAAAAAGTTTCCCCCTTCCCTTTGAAAAAGCAAAAGAACTCATTGGTTCTTTTGCTTTTTTTATAGCTGGACCATTATTTTAAGCCCGTTTTCACACATCATCCGGGGGGCTATACCCTCTCGCTGCCCTCCCTCTCCTCAACAGCCTCAATAAACGTTTACAGCTCCGCTAAGAGGTCAAAGGACCAAGGCACAATCAAAACATTTTCAGAAGGCTGAGAACCGTCTTTTAAAGGCTTTTCTATGTCTGCTTATCTTATACAATCGTCGTGGCCTCCAATCAAATGATTTGAGAGCATGTAACATGCTATATTTACGTTTTTAAAACTGAGGTGCACGGGTACGTTCTTATTCGCATCGCGAGTCAGAAGTAGAGCGCGTTTTAGAATTGAACGGTATTCCGGATCTGCTTCAAGTAAAAATGAAAAATAAACGCCGGAAAATTCAATTGATCAGTTTCCTTTTATGCAGTTTGAAGCCCGATTTTCAGGAGAAGGAAAAGTCCGAACAGATAAAGAGATGTGAGGCAATGAATGGATTGTTTCAATATAATTGGCAGGTTCGCAATGAAGGGTTTGAATGGTGCTTGCATCAGTTACAAGAGGAACTCGAAAAAAGGCATTCAGGCGGTATGGAAAGCATTTTGAAAAACTTGTTTCATATTGTCGATGTTGAGGTGAGCTGGATGTATGCCATTTTAGACAAGCCGGACTTCACTCCCGAGTTTTCCGACTACCCGTCGATTCAGCACATTATCAGGTTTTCTGAAGCGTATCGTCCCGAAGTTGAGAGCGTGGTTTTTCATTTTTCCAGCGCAGCCGAACAAAAGCCTGTCAAAACGTCTTGGTCAGAAGATACCTATACACAAAGTGACATTTTAAAGCATTTGATCGCCCATGAAATTCATCACATCGGACAAATATCCGTCTGGGCGCGGGAGATGAACCGTGTTCCGGTATCCGCTTCATATGTAGGACGGCAGCAATAAAAAAGACCCCCAAGACAAAAGTCTTGAGAGCCTTTGAAACGCCAGAAATTAACGTTTTGAGAACTGAGGTGCACGGCGTGCGCCTTTAAGTCCGTATTTTTTACGTTCTTTCATGTCCCGAAAATCCACCGAAATTCGCCATAACCCCAACGATCACAAAAATAAACACTTTACGAGTAATGCCGATATATCCGACTTTACTTTTCTCCGTTTATTCCGGCAGCCATCAGACCGCTTGCATAATCAATCACAAGTACAGACAAAATAGTAAGCAGCACGCTCCAACCTCCAAAAAGAAATCCGGCAATTTCACCCGCAACAGCAATGACACCTTTATAAAATGTATCCATTGTATGGACTCCTTTATACAAAATAAAAAAGCCGCTTATCTCGCCGCTTCTGCTCTTTTTTCGTGATATTCTTTATTTACTTCGATTTGATTCATTTCTATCACTTCATCTTCCGCCTGTGAATTTCCGATCCGCTCTTCTTGAAGCTCTTTTTTGAGCTTTTCGTTTTCCTGTTCTAAGTTCTGACTGATCTGTCTTTCTCTTTGGAGAAAGGCTTTACAATCAGCTATTCAAGATATGTTTTATCAAGATGGTATTTCATGCTTCCGGTTTCCGCGTCTTTCACGATGAACAATTCATACAAGATCGGGAATTCATCGTCTCTATTTAAACTGATAGAAACGGCGTCAAAATGATGTTTTGTGTCACCGTCGATCAGGAAAATTCGCTTATAATGATCCCCGTATCGGTTTCGGTGATTTCGACCCCGTCCATATATTTGTGATAGGAATAACCTTTATAATCGATAGCCATTTTAAAACCTCACTTTTTTTACGGTACTTCGTAAAACATACAGACTAGCACTCGCATAATCTTATCGCTGCCCCCTGTTAATGTTCCAGTTCCTCGCACATACACTTAAATCCTGTGCTAGACATGGCCTCAACGCCTGCCGTACAAGCATTAGAATAGCCCCCGTATGGTTGGGCGAAAACAGCAAAAATATTTTCAGCTTTTTTGGCGTTTTCATCTTGAAAAAAGTATTGCGTGGAACCGTAGGCGGCAGAATCCGAGCCTAGATGAACATCTACATAATCAGCGGAATCATTCGGTTATACTGTAATCCGCCATATATCTCTGTAAGTTCTTGCTTGCTCGTATTGGCTTGAGGTATCTCTTCCGCCTAACATAGTTTTAGCAGGCAAGTGAACAGTTGATCCTAGCGAAACCCTTTCGCCACTGCTGATCGATATAACTCCTGTTGAATCGATCCAAGTGTGCCCCGTTGTATCCATTTCGAAATGACTGCCGTTTTTTACTATAAATTCCCCTTTTGGATTATCTAATGCAAAAACATTCCTTGCCACCCTTGATGGAGAATTTACACAGGAGATTTAGATGCTGCTCTTGAAATCATGACGGCGCAACTGAAAGAAGGCGGGAAAAAGAAATCTGATTAATCACAGACGTAACTTTTTACAAAATTGGTATTGTTCCGTTGAATTTGCGGGAGTTTTGTCCTATGATAAAAGATATACCATATAAATGAACTGGGGGGCTTTACTTGAAGAAATTTTTAATTTTATCCCTTGCGCTCTGTTTAGGGATTATTTTAGGGGCGTGCGGTTCTAAAGACACCGCAAAAAAAGATGATACCAAAAAAGAATCATCAGCAAGCGAAAATAAAGACACTGACAACAAAAAAGAAGATGTACAGGAAGACGAAAACCTCAAAGGGAAAAATGTCTATACTAATAAAAAACTAAATATAAACGGAACTACAGGTCCTATTAAATACGAAATCAAAGCTGTACAATTGAAAGAAATGGAGCCAAAAAACGAAGAAACTGCTGATCTGCTCGGTGTCAAAGTAGGTGAGAAAGTGAATGCTGTCACAATTGAACTATCTGGCGAAAACACATCAGAAAAAGATGTTAACTTCTATTTAGGACAAGCCACAATCGTCACAAACACTAAAGAGCAGCTGGAACCTGAAATGTTATTGTCTGAACACATCGAGGGTGAATACTTAGGCAAAGTTAAAAACGAGGGGCATAATGTATATATCTTAAAAAAGTCATCTGTTAAGGATTTGAAATCCATTGAACTGCGTGTTGATGCTCCAACAGATAACAATTTCGAGCCTCTTGGAAAAGACATCAAGCACACAATCGAAGTCAATAATTAAGAAATGCCCTTTTTAGGGCTTTTCTTTAACACCAAAAACAGAACAAACGTTCTTTTCAACTTGTGCAATTTACTAATTGAGCATAGGAGGCGTTCATATTGGTTTTTACCGCAGGAAGAAGAGAAACGGAACTTTTGGGAAAAGGACGAAATCAAAACCTTTCTCGAAAAAGCGCATTCGCAACTTGAACAACAAGATTATGTTATGTTTTATGTTCTTATTTTTACCGGTATGCGTAAAGGGGAACTTCTTGCCTTGGAATGGAGGGACGTTGACTTAAAAGAGAAAACAATAAACATCAAACAAACAATGTTTTTTGAAGACGGTAAAGAAGTCATCCAAACAACAAAAAAATATCATTCTAAGCGAATTATTACGATTGATTATCATACGGCCCAAATACTTACAAAATGGCGTACGTAGCAAAAAGAAATACTCTTATCTAATGGGATCACCTCAGAAGCTAAATACGCGCTTATACGGGGCGATATGCGCCCTCTAAGGCTTTTCCCTCTTAAACCGTATGATCGCTAAAAATAAGCTTCACAGAATCACGATTCACGGTTTTAGACATTCTCACGCATCGATCCTTTTTGAAGCAGGCGCATCCATTAAAGAAGTACAAGCCCGTTTAGGTCACAAAGAAATTCAAACGACTATGAACATCTATACACATGTCACGAAAACCGCAAAAGAAAAAACGGCCGAAACATTTAAAAAGTACATGGAATTATGAGAAATTCATTTAAACGTGGTCAAAATGTGGTCAAAAATCATTTTAAAGCAAAAAACAAGCCCTCTTCCGAGTAACCGGATGAGGGCTTGAACGTTGGTATATTAACGTTTTGAGAACTGAGGTGCACGGCGTGCGCCTTTAAGTCCGTATTTTTTACGTTCTTTCATACGTGCGTCACGAGTCAGTAGACCGGCACGTTTTAGAGTTGAACGGTATTCCGGAT
>Ga0180430_10001378_pt1 | contig 23808 bp, 21 predicted proteins | sample SS_ome_9_FD_132999 | JGI IMG/M metagenome (GOLD analysis project Ga0180430, IMG submission 132999) | Hypersaline lake sediment archaeal communities from the Salton Sea, California, USA - SS_1_S_2 metaG | ecosystem: Environmental > Aquatic > Non-marine Saline and Alkaline > Hypersaline >... | reverse complement strand
TGTGAGGCGCGGATGGCTGCATCCCCCCACGGTCCGCCGACAACGCTGAACCACTCGTTAACCGCGTTCCCGGTAGGCCTAGCGAAAGATCGCCCGTTTCCACGACAGGTTGCCCGCAGGCGCGGCGGCCCGGCCGGGCAGAAAAGCACGAAAGCACATGAGATCTTCCAAGTCCCGTTCGCGTTCGAAGTCGAACCGCCAGCGCTCGATCGGCAACATCGTCAATCGCGTGTTCGATTCCTCCGGCCCGGAGGGCAAGGTGCGCGGTACGCCGCAGCAGATCATCGACAAGTACCTCGCGCTGGCGCGTGACGCGCAGCTGTCGAACGACCGCGTGGCCGAGCAGAATTTCCTGCAGCATGCCGAGCATTACACGCGCATGCTGGGCGAGGCGCAGCGCGAGTTGCAGCGCGAACAGGAACAGCGGCAGGCGCAGCAGGCCCAGCAGGGCGGCGGCGGCGGCGGCGGGCAGGGTCAGCCCGCGCAATCCGCCCAGCCCGATCGCGGCCGGGCCGAGGAACCGCGGCGCGAGGCCACCGGTGCGGCGGATGTGATCGACACCTCCGAACCGGGCGAAAGCACGCTGGTCGAAACGCCGGAAAGCGCGCCCGCGGGGGATCAGCCCGCGGCCGCGCCCGCCGGGGCCGGAACGCCGGCCGACGCCTCCGGCGAAGCCAGCGGGAGCGGGGAACGCGACCGCGCGCCCCGGCGCGAACGCCGCCCGCGCGGCCCGCGCAAGCCCAAGGCGCAGGATGGCGAGGCGCCGAACCCCGAACCCTCGGCGGCCGAATAGGCCGGCCGGGGGTCAGCCCGCCCGGTCGCGCGCCAGTTCGCGCGCCAGCGCGCAGAAGCCTTCCAGCGAAATCTCTTCCGCCCGCGCGGTGGGTTTCAGGCCCGCCGCCTCGATCCGCGCCTCGATCTGCGGCGCGAGCCCCTTCAGGCTGGCGCGCAGCATCTTGCGGCGCTGGTTGAACCCGGCGGCGACCACCCGTTGCAGCACGGCCGGATCGGCGGGAAACCGCGGCCCGGGCAGCGCGGTGATCTGCACCACCGCTGATTGCACCTTCGGCGGCGGCGTGAACGCCTCGGCCGGCAGGGTCATGACGATCCGCGCCTCGGCCCGCCACTGCGCGAGGATCGCGAGGCGACCATAGGCCTTGCCGCCCGGCCGCGCCACGATCCGGTCCGCCACCTCGCGCTGGAACATCAGCGTCAGGCTTTGCCATTGCGGCGGCCAGGCGGGCGGCGTGAGCCAGCGCACCAGAAGCTCGGTGCCGACGTTGTAGGGCAGGTTCGCCACCACCCTGTAGGGCGGCGAAAGATGCGCCGACAGGTCCAGCGCCAGCGCATCGCCCTCCAGCACCGTCAGCCGGCCGGGGTAGGCGGCGGCGATTTCCGCCAGCGCCGGCAGGCAGCGCGCGTCCTTCTCCACCGCGACGACACGGCGCGCGCCCTGGGCCAGAAGGCCACGGGTCAGCCCGCCGGGGCCGGGGCCGACCTCCAGCACGTCGCAGCCGGTCAGGTCGCCGGCAGCGCGGGCGATCTTGGCGGTGAGGTTGAGATCGAGCAGGAAGTTCTGCCCCAGCCGCTTCTGCGCCGACAGGCCGTGCCGGGCGATGACCTCGCGCAGCGGCGGCAGCCCGTCGATCGCGCTCATGCCGCGCGGGCCCGGGCCATGTCGCGCGCCATTCGCAAGGCCGCGATCAGGCTGGTCGGGTCGGCGAGGCCGCGACCGGCGATGTCGAAGGCGGTGCCGTGATCGGGCGAGGTGCGCACGAAGGGCAGGCCCAGCGTCACATTGACCCCGCCGGCGAAATCGATCGTCTTGACCGGGATCAGCGCCTGGTCGTGATACATCGCCACCGCCACGTCGTAGCGCGCCCGCGCGGCGTCGTGGAACATCGTGTCGGCCGACAGCGGGCCGAGGATCGCCAGCCCCTCGTCGCGCAGCCCGTCCAGCACCGGGCCGATCAGCTCGATCTCCTCGCGGCCGATCGCGCCGCCCTCGCCGGCATGGGGGTTCAGCCCGGCCACCGCGATCCGCGCGCCGGGGGTCGCGAAATCCCGCGCCATCGCCCGCGCGGTGATCCGGATCGTGTCGCGCAAAAGCGCAGCGGTCAGCGCGCCGGGCACCTCGGCCAGCGGGATGTGGATCGTCACCGGCACGACCTTGAGGCCGGGGCAGGCCAGCATCATCACCACCCGGTCGACGCCGCCCAGATGCGCCAGATACTCGGTATGGCCGGGATAGGCGAAGCCCGCGCCGTCCTTCAGCGCCTTCTTGTTGATCGGCGCGGTGCAGACGGCGGCGGCGGCGCCGGACATCGCCAGTTTCACCGCCCGCGCGATCACCTCGATCACCGCGGCGGCGTTGTCCGGCGCCGGCCGGCCGGGCCGGTTCGGGGCCGGGAACGGATGTGGCAGGACCGGCAACGCGGTGGCGCAGTGGCTGGCCGCCTCGGCCGGATCGGCGATCTCGCGCAGCGGCACACCGCGCGGAAGATGCGCCGGGTCGCCGATCCAGAAGAACGGCAACCGGCCCTTCAGCCGGTCCCAGGCCCGGGCGGCGATTTCCGGGCCGATCCCCGCGGGTTCGCCGCAGGTCAGCGCGACGGGGCGCTCGCCGTCATGCGCGATCATCGCCGCCTCAGGGCTCGCGCAGGATCGCGGTGGCGCGCAGTTCGGCCAGCCACAGTTCGGCCTCGGCGGCCAGCCGTTCGTTGACCAGCAGGCCGCGCATCGCCTTGATCCCCGGCACGTCCGACGGGCCGCCGGCGCGGCGCGCGCACAGCATCACCATGACCGGCGCGCCGCCGCGCGCGATCACCGCCGTCTCTCCGGCATCCAGCCCGGCCAGCGCCGCACGCAGATCGGCCGGCAGCCGCGCCTCGGGCCGGGTGCCGAAGGTCAGCTGCCCCTCGGCCTCGACTTCGGCGTAAAGGTCGCCGCAGCGGTCGGCGCGGGCGGCGATCCGCGCCGCGTCCTCGGCCGCGGCCAGCCGGAATTCGCCGTATTCGACATGCACGCCCTCTGGCGCGACCTCGGCCGCGGCGCGCGCGGCGCGCAGCAGGTAGATCGCGGCCCTGTCGCCCGAGACGACCGGGGCCGAGACCTGGCCGGGCTGTAGCCCGGCCACCGCGCCGCGCACCGGGCCGGGCAGGTCGGTCAGCGGCCGCCAGTCCAGCCGCCCGCCCTCGGCCGCCGTATCGGCCGCCGACAGCCGCTGGGCCGCCGCGGCGAAGGCGGTTTCACCGCGGGCCCGCGCGGCGAGCGCGCTGGCCCGTTCCACCAGTTCCTCGGGGGTTTCGCCGGGCTCCCGCGGCAGCACCAGTTCCGACAGCAGCACCCGCGGCGGCAGGCCGCGGCCGGCCTCGATCGCCTGCGCGCGTTCGGCGCCGGCATCGGGGATCGCCACCTGCCCGCTGAACCGGGCGCGGACCATCTCGCGCCAGACCAGCCCGGCGCGGACGAAATCGCGGAAGGTTTCCGGCGCCACGCCGGCCTCGCCGATCGCCGCGATGAACTGCTCGGTCTCGAGATTGGCGCGGCCGGCGAATTCCGCCATCCCGGCGGCGATCTGCCGGTCGCCGACGTCGAAGCCGAACCGCTCGCCGGCCTGCAGCCTGAGCCGGTCGTCGATCAGCGCGTCGATCGCCATCTGGCGCAGGTCACCGTCGGTGCCGAGGATCTGCAGGAACCGGATCCTCTGGTCCAGCTCGTAGCCGGTGATCGCCCCGTTGTTGACGTAGAGAACCGGCCGGAAATCGACCGCCCGGGCAGGATCCGGTGGCCCGGCCAGAAGCACGGCAGCAAGGAGAAGGGCGGCATGGATGCTGGGAATGAAGCGCATATCGGGCGGGTCCGTTCTGTCGTCGGTGGCGCGGGGTCGCCGCGGTCACGGGCCGCAACTCTTGCGGTATCTGCGGCCCTGGTGGCCGGAGCCGAAGCCGCTGAGCGCGACTTCGAGCGCGAACTCCGTGCTGGGATCGACACTAGCGGAGGACGTGTAGCGACGCGAGAGGGAAAGATCGACCGAGACGCATTCGTTGCGGTAGGTCACGCCCAGCGCGGTGTTGGACAGCCGGCCGGCGGTGACGTCGTAGCGCGCCTCGACATCGCCGCTCCAGTTGCCGCCCAGCCGGACCCCGCCGTCAAGATAGACCTCGGCGGAATCCTCCGGCCGGTTCTCGGCGGGATCCTCGCCGATCCAGATGTAGCTGGCCGCGAGGTCGAAATGGCGCTGCCGCCAGCCCAGCCGAAGCTCGTCGCGGGCGATTCCGAATTCGTCGTCGAACAGCGCCCGGTTGGTCAGTTCCAGCCCGCCGGCCTCCAGCCGCGCCGCCAGCAGCCAGTTGGAACTGGTGCCCGACAGGCCGCTGGCGGTGGTGAACTGGCCCAGGTCCTCGGCCCGGATCACCCTGCCCGCCGCAAGGCTGGCCGACCAGCCGTCGGGGTCGTGCCGCGCCCAGCTCAGCCCGAGATTGGCGCGCGCGCCCAGTTCGCGCCGGTCCGATCCGGGAAAGCGCGAGAATGCGAAGAGGTTGCCCTCGTCGAATTCCACCACCGTGCTGTCCTCGTTCGGCGCCTCGGTCAGGCTGTCGGGGGCCCAGACGATCTGCGCAACCGGTTCCACCACCTCGACCGCGCCGCCCGGCGCGACGCGGGAAAACGGCCAGCGCAGTTCCGCGCCCAGCGCCGGCAGGGCGCGCACCACGTTCGGCTCGAAGCTGGGATCGTCGGCGATCGTGTAGGCATCGACGGCGAGATCGGCAAGGCCGGCGATCTGCATGCCGTTGCGCAGCACCACGTCCTGGCGCCAGTCGAACCGCCCGGTGAAGCGCAGCGTGTCGCGGCCGTCGCCCTCGGCATTGGCCGGGCCGCGCTTGGCGATCCCGGTGGCCTCCAGCCGCAGCCCGCCGCGGCCGCTGCCGAACCCGCCGAACCGCCGCTCCCAGGCCGAGATGCCGATCACCTTCGGCACCCGTTCGGCCGCCGCGCCCTCACGCAGCGATTCGTAGAACAGTAGCTCGCCCGAGATGAACTCGTCGCGCCCGATCCGGGTGATCTCGGCGCTGTTGGTGATCCGGTCGCTCGAGGAAATGCCGTAGTCGATCAGGTAGGCATCGTCCGAGGTCAGGGTGCCAGACAGCTTCAACCCGAATCCGTAGGGCAGCGAGAAGCTGCCGTTGGCATCGATATAACCGCGCCAGCCGTCGCGCAGGTCGTCGTCGGAAATCGCGCCCTCGAAGGTCAGCCTGCCCTTGCGGAACGCCTGCCGGTAGCGCCATTCCAGTGTCCGGGTGCCATCGGCGAGATAGGGCGTGAAGGTCAGGTCGCGGCTGTCGCCGATCGGCAGGAAATAGGGCAGTTTCAGCCCGGTGCCGAACTGCGAGGTGATCTTCAGCTCCGGCGTCAGGAAGCCCGCGGCGCGCGCGACGCTGCCGTCGGGGATCTTCAGCCGCGGGATATAGACGATCGGCAGGCCGACGAGGCGGAACTGCGCCCCGTCGAAATAGATCCGGCTGGCCTGGGTGTCATGCGTGATGCGGCGGGCGCGGATTTCCCACAGGGGCACGGCGGTTTCGGAACAGACCTGGCAGGAGGAGGCGACCGCGCGCGCCATCTGCGTGTAGCGCCCGCCGACGCGCTGGATCTCGGCCGAGGCGATCTGCAACTGCCGGTCGAAGACCATCCGGGCCGAATGCAGGATGCCGTCGGTCAGGTCGCGGTCCAGTTCCGCCGTGTCGGCGACCAGAACGAACCCGTCGCCCTCGGTCAGGCGGATCGGTCCGGTGATCTCGATCGTCTCGCCCGTGCGGTCGTAGACGATTTCTGACGCGGTCAGCCGCCGGTTGCCGAAGAACACCTCGACATTGCCCTCGGCCACCAGCCGCGTGTCGAGATCGATGCGCACGCTGTCGGCCACCAGCGTCGCCATTTCCTCGGCCTCCTGCGCGGCGGCGGCGGCGGGCAGGGCGGCAAGCCACAGCGCGAGGATCAGACGGCGCAGCATCATCCGTCCTCCAGGTGCAAAAGCAACCCGAGCGACAGCATGACCGCCGCGCTGGGCGGGCCCCAGGCCGCCAGCAGCAGCGGGATCTGGCCGTTCTCGCCCAGCACCTGCGCGAAGTTGCGCAGGAAGTAGATGCCGAACCCGGCCCCGATCGCCATCAGCACCATCCGCCCGGTGCCGCCGAAACGGACATGCCGCATCGTGAAGCCCGCGCCGACAAGCACCATGCTGGCCAGCAAGAGCGGCAGCGCAAGTTCCGTCTGGATCCAGACCCGGTGCTTGCGGCTGGACAGGCCCGCGGTGTCGAGCGCGGCGACGAAATCGGCCGCGTCCCAGATCGACAGGTCCGACGGCCGGCCGAACCCGTCGCGGATGCGATCCGCGGTCAGGTCGGACGGCAGGGCCAGCCGGTCGTGAAGACTGGCGTCGCGTTCGGGGTTGGCGGCGTCCAGCGTCCAGGCCTTGGCCTCGTCGAGCAGCCACTCCCCCTCGACCAGGCGGGCGCGGGGCGCCCAGATCCGCCGCACCGGGCGGCCCTCGTGATCGAAGCCCGTGAAGGTCGTGTCGAAAAGCTCCGTGGCGTCCTCGTTGCTGCGCTCGGCATGGACGACGACATGGCCGGTCGGGCTGCCTTGGCGCAGCCACAGCCCCTCGCGACTGATCGACAGGGCCGAGGGTTCCGCGCCCGTCATCTCGGCCGCGCGGATCTCGGAAATCCGGCTGGTCGCCGCGACCAGCGGGTTGAGCACCGCGACGGCCAGCGCGCCCAGCGCCAGCGCGGTCAGCGCCGGTGCGACCAGCGCGCGCAGCCCCGACCGGCCGGCGGCCCGGATCACCACCAGTTCCGACGACCGCGCCAGCGCGACGAACTGCGAGATCGCGGCGAGGATCGTGATCAGCGGCAGGATCCGGTAAAGCGTGGCGGGCAGGCCGAGCGCGGCCAGCTCCATCGCCCCGGTCAGCCCGGCGCCGGTGCCGGCCTTGTCGCGCATTTCCTCGGCAAGGTTGATCAGGAACACCAGCGCCACGAACACCGCCAGCACTACGCCGAGGGCGCCGAGGAACCGCCGCGCGAGGTACAGCGACAGCGTCATGCCGCCACCCCGCGCGACCGCCGCGGCCGGGTGCCCAGCCACAGGGCGGCGATGGTGATCGCCGCGGTCAGGGCCGGGTTGAGGTAGAACAGCGGGATCGTCGCGGCCGAGCGCGCCGCGGCATCGGTCGCCGCGTTGGCGACCAGTTGCAGGAACATCACCACAAGCGATGCCGTCGCGATCTGCGGCACCAGACCCATCCGGCTGAACCCGCCCAGCAGCAGGATCGAGAAGGCCAGCGCCGGCGACAGCGCCGCGGTGAGCGTGGTGGCGATCCGGTCATGCGCCTCGCGCAGGAACCCCACCGGGCTGCCGCCGGTGCGCTCCAGATCGGCCGGCGCGGCGGCGAACAGCCGCAGCGTCGACAGCTCCCGCGTTTCCAGCTCCTCGCGCCCGGCGCCGTCATCGGGCGGCGCGATGTCGAAGGTCAGGTCGGTGAAGCGGGTGACCTCCAGCGTCCGGCCGGCCAGCGCGTTCATCGCCACCCCCTCGACCAGAACGAGCGAGGTGGCGCCGTCGCGATCGACGATGTAGGCGCGGTCGGAATAATAGTCCGCGCGGCCCCCCGCGCCGCGGGAATCGGACAGGAAGGTCTGGCGCAATTCGCCCAGGTCGGTGATCTCGCGGGCGTAAAGCGTGATCCCCGGTACCGGGTTGACGAAAGTACCCTCGACCAGCAGGCCCGCGACGATGTTGCGGTCGATCTCGTCGCGGCGCTCGGCCAGCACCGTGCGGCTGAGCGGCACGAGCCAGTGGATCAGCAGCGACATCACGATCAGCACGGCAAGGCCGAAATACAGGACCGGCCGCACCAGCCGCAGCGGCGAGAAGCCCGTGGCCTGCATCACCACCAGTTCGCTTTCGCCGGCCAGCCGGTTGGTCGCGTAAAGCGTGGCGACGAAGGCCGCGACGGGCAGCACCAGCCGCGCGGCGTTGGGCAGGTCCAGCAGGCTGATCTCGAGGAACACGAGCGCGCTTTGCCCGTCGCCGATCAGCTGTTCGAACAGCCGCACCGCCTGGTTGACCCAGAAGACCGCGATCAGCACGAGGGCGAAGAACGCGAACACCGCCAGCATCAGCGACAGCACATATCTGTCGAATCTGGCCAAGGCCATTTCCCTGCAAACATCCCCGCCTTCCTGCCTAGCCCAAACGCGGGCAGCGCGAAACTCCTATCTGGCCAAGTCCGGGAGGCCCCGCTAGGCTGCCGCCGTTCCAGCCCGGAGTGAGACAGAATGACCACGCCCGCCGCGATCCGATTCCTGCCCGTCGATGCCGCCGCCCTGCTTGAGGCCGGGGGGCGGATCGCCGTTCTCGTCGGCGGCGAGGGCCGGCTCGACCCGGCCGCGCGGCGGCTCGACCGGGCGATGAGGGGCGCGATCGCGCGGTTTCTCGGCTCCGACGCCTTCGGCAAGCTCAAGCCCGGCGAGGCCGCCGATCTCGCCTGGCCCGCCGGGCTGGCGGCGGAGGCGGTGCAGGTCGTGCGGCTTGACCGCAAGACCGACGTGGCCACGGCGCGCAAGGCCGGCGCGGCGATCGGCCGGGCGCTGGGCAAGGCGGGCGTGACGGTGCTGGCCGGGGCGCACCCGCGGGCCGCCGAGGTGGCGCTGGGGCTGGCGCTGCGGGCCTACGACTATGCCGAACACCGCACCGGCGAGCGGTCGGAACCCGGGCCGGTGGCGATCATGGTCGCCCAGCCCGAGAAGATGGCCGCTGCCGCCGCGCCGATGGCGGCGCTGGCCGAGGGCGTGTTCTTCACCCGCGACCTGATCAACGAACCCGCCAACGTGCTGACGACGGACGATTTCGCCGCCCGGCTCGCCGCGATGCAGGAGCTTGGCCTCGACATCGAGATCCTCGAGGAGGCGGAGTTGGAAAAGCTCGGCATGCGGGCGCTGCTGGCCGTCGGGCAGGGATCGGACAGCCCGTCGAAGGTTGTGGTGATGCACTGGCGCGGCGGCGCGACGGGCGACGCGCCGCTGGCGCTGGTCGGCAAGGGCGTTGTGTTCGACACCGGCGGCATCTCGATCAAGCCCGCCGCCGGCATGGAAGAGATGACGATGGACATGGGCGGCGCCGGCGTGGTCGCCGGGGTGATGCGCACACTGGCGCTGAGGAAGGCGCGCTGCAACGTCGTCGGCCTCGTCGGGCTGGTCGAGAACATGCCCTCGGGCAGTGCGCAGCGGCCCGGCGACGTGGTGCGCACGATGAAGGGCGACACGGTTGAGGTGATCAACACCGATGCCGAGGGTCGGCTCGTCCTGTGCGACGTGATGTGGTACGCGCAGGAGCGGTTCAAGCCGCGCGGCATGGTCGATCTGGCCACCCTGACCGGGGCGATCATCATCGGGCTCGGGCATGAGAACGCCGGGGTGTTTTCCAACGACGACGGGTTCTGCGACGCCTTCCTCGCCGCCGCGCGGGCCGAGGGCGAGGGCGCCTGGCGGATGCCGCTGGGCGAGGGCTACGACCGGCAGCTGAAATCGCGGATCGCCGACATGAAGAATGTCGGCGGCCGGCCGGCGGGCTCGATCACCGCGGCGCAGTTCCTCGCCCGCTTCGTGAAGGACGAAACCCCTTGGATCCATCTCGACATCGCCGGCGTGGCGATGCCGCCGGCCGAAACCGCGCTGGCCCCGAAGGGCGCGAGCGGCTGGGGCGTCATGGCGCTGGACCGGCTGGTCCGCGATCTTTGCGAAGGCAGATGACCGACGCGCCGAAGGCGATGTTCTACCACATGACGCGTTCGCCGCTGGAGGCGACGCTGCCGGCGCTGCTGGCCCGGTCGCTCGATGCGGGATGGCGGGTGGCGGTGCGCGCGGTGGAGGAGGCGCGGCTCGACTGGCTGGACGACCGGCTCTGGCACGGGCCGGACACCGGCTTTTTGCCACATGGCCGGGCCGGTGGCGACCATGATGCCGATCAGCCGATCCTTCTGACGCTGGGGGCGGAGCGGCCGAACGGCGCGGTCTGCCTGATGGCGGTCGACGGGGCCGAGGTGACACCGGCCGACTGCGCGGGGCTGGAACGGCTGTGCATCCTGTTCGACGGGGCCGATCCGGCGGCGGTGGCGCGGGCGCGCGACCAGTGGCGGGCGCTGGCCGACACCGGGTTCACGCTGCAATACTGGTCGGAAGAGGACGGGCGCTGGGCGATGAAGACCGAGCGCCGCGCGGGCGGCTGACCCCGGTCAGGGCGTCAGCACCAGCCGGTCGCGCCTCAGTTCCACCGCCTCGAACCGGTTCAGCAGGCTCATGCCCAGCAGCGAGACATCCATCTCGCCGTCGTTCACGACCGCGCGCAGGTCGGTCATCGCCACCGGGCCGAGTTGCAGGCTGTCCAGCCGCACCTGCGCGGTGCGGACGGTGCCGTTGGCGGTGCGCGCCTGGCCGAGATAGGCCAGCCCCTCGGGGTCGATCCCGGCGCGGGCGGCATCGGCGCGGGTCAGCACCACATGGGTCGCACCGGTATCGACGACGAAGCGCACCGGCGCGCCGTTGACCTCGGCCATCACGTAGAAATGCCCGTCGGCGGCAGCGGGCACCTCGATCCGTCCGTCGGCCAGCATCGATTGCCTTGGCAGCACGTCGCGGCGGATGTCCTGCCAAAGCCCCACGGCGGCGAGCGCGCCGATGAAGATCAGCCCCCAGATCGCCGCGTGGCGCAGCATCTGGCCGATCCGCTGGCGGTGCGACAGCACGTAGGCCCCGCCGATCACCAGCAGGATCAGCGAGAGATAGACGAGGCGGGCGGCTTGATCGTCGCTCATGCCCGTCACTTAGGCGCGCCGGCCCGGCCTGTCACCCTCGCGCGGTCACGATTTCACGACGTCGCGGCCTCCAGCCGTTCCATCGCCTCCAGCCACAGCGCCTCGGCCCGGTCCATCGCCTCGGCCAGTTCGCGGTCCTTGGCGGCCAGCGCCTGCGCCTCGTCGGCCCGGTCGGGGCCGTAGAGATCGGGATCGGCCAGCCGGGCGTCGAGCTTCTCGCGCATCTCGGCCAGCTTCGCGACCCGGTCCTCGCATTTGCGCGCCTCGCTGCGCAGCGCGGCCAGCGCCTCGCGCGCCGGCCTGTCGGCGCGGGCCTTCGGTTTCTCCGCCGGCCTGTCGGCGGGTTCGCCGGCCAGCAACTCGCGCCGATACGCTTCCAGGTCGCCGTCGTAGGGCGCGACGCGGCCGCCCTTGACCAGCCACAGCCGGTCGGCCACCAGCGACAGCAGGTGCATGTCGTGGCTGACAAGGATCACCGCGCCGGAATAGGCGGTCAGCGCCTCGACCAGCGCCTCGCGGCTTTCGATGTCGAGATGGTTCGTCGGCTCGTCGAGGATCAGCAGGTGCGGCGCCTCGGCGGTGGCCAGCAGAAGCGACAGCCGCGCCTTCTGGCCGCCCGACAGCCGCGCCACGACGGTATCGGCCTGCGCCTCCATCAGCCCGAAACCGGCCAGCCGGGCGCGCAGCTTCGCAGGGGCCGCGTCGGGCCAGAGCCGGCGCAGGTGGTCGAGCGGCGTGTCGCCCAGTTCCAGTTCGTCGACCTGGTGCTGGGCGAAATAGCCCACGCGCAACCGGTTCGCGCGCCGCAGCGTCCCGCCCATCGGCGAAAGCCGCCCGGCGATCAGCTTCGACAGGGTGGACTTGCCCTCGCCGTTGCGGCCCAGAAGCGCGATCCGGTCGTCCTGGTCGATCCGCAGGTCGAGCCGGCGCAGCACCGGCGTGCCGCCGTAGCCCACGCTCGCGCCCTCCATCGCGAGGATCGGTGGCGCGAGGTCTTCGGGCGCGGGGAAGGTGAAGGCGCGGGCCTTCGCCTCTTCCGGCGCGGCGATCGGCACCATCCGTTCCAGCATCTTCAGCCGCGATTGCGCCTGCACCGCCTTCGACGCCTTGTAGCGGAACCGGTCGACGAAGCTTTGCAGATGGGCGCGCCGCTCCTCCTGTTTCTTCGCCTCGGCGGCCTGCACGGCGGCCCGTGCGGCGCGGGCGGCGGCGAAGGCATCGTAGCCGCCCGACCACAGCGTGAGCTTGTGGCTGTCCAGATGCAGGATCGCGCCGACCGCGCGGTTCAGCAGGCCCCGGTCGTGGCTGATGATGATCACGGTATGCGGATAGCGCGCCAGATACCCCTCCAGCCACAGCGCGCCCTCGAGGTCGAGGTAGTTGGTCGGTTCGTCCAGCAGCAGCAGGTCGGGCCGGGCGAACAGCACCCCGGCCAGCGCCACCCGCATCCGCCAGCCGCCGGAGAAATCCGAACAGGGCCGCGCCTGGTCGGCGGTGTCGAACCCCAGCCCCTTCAGGATCGCGCTGGCCCGCGCCTCGGCCGACCAGGCGTCGATATCGGCCAGCCTTGTCTGCACCTCGGCGATCCGCGCCGGGTCGGTCGCGGCCCCGGCCTCGGCCAGCAGCGCCGCGCGCTCGGTATCGGCGGCCAGCACGGTATCGAGCAGCGAGACGGCCGAGGCAGGCGCCTCCTGCGCGACGCCGCCGATCCGGGCGCGGGCGGGCAGGGCGATGCTGCCGCCTTCCAGCGCGATCTCGCCGCGGATCAGGCGAAACAGCGTGGTCTTGCCCGTGCCGTTGCGCCCGACGAGGCCCACCTTGTGGCCGGCGGGGATCGTGGCCGAGGCCTGCTGAAACAGCGGCCGGCCCTCCACCGAATAGCTGATGTCCTCGATCCGGAGCATGGCCCCCGCTTGCCGCAAGCCCGCCGCCGCGTCAATCGGGCCTTCGGTGGCTTTTCAAGCCGCGCGCCGCATGCTAGCAGGCCCGCGCAACCGGGCGGGCAGGGGCCGGCCCGATCAACCAGATAGGCATCCGACATGGCGATCGAACGCACCCTTTCCATCATCAAGCCCGACGCGACCCGCCGCAACCTGACCGGCCGGATCAACGCCAAGTTCGAGGAGGCGGGCCTGCGCATCGTCGCGCAAAAGCGCATCCACATGAGCCCGGCCGAGGCGGGCAAGTTCTACGAGGTTCACAAGGATCGCCCGTTCTACGGCGAACTGGTGGAATTCATGGCCTCCGCCCCGGTGGTGGTGCAGGTGCTGGAAGGCGAGAACGCGATCGCGAAGAACCGCGAGGTGATGGGCGCGACGAACCCGGCCAATGCCGAGGACGGCACGATCCGCAAGGAATTCGCCCTGTCGGTCGGCGAGAACTCGGTCCACGGCTCCGACGCGCCGGAAACCGCCGCGCAGGAGATTGCCTTCTTCTTCTCCGGGCTTGAAATCGTCGGCTGAGCGCCGGGCGTTCCGGCGCTCAGCGTCGCCGGTCGATCAGGCCGATCTCGTTCAGGGCCGCATCCAGCCGGGTGCGGCCCGCTTGCTTGCCGGCCGCCGCGGCCTTGATCGCGTCGAACCGGGCGCGCAGCGCCGCCTTCTCGGCGCCGCGGCAATCGTTCCACGGCCGGCCCTGCAACCCCATCACCAGCGCGTAATAGGCGATGAAATGCGGCCGGTCGCCGGCGGCGATGAGCCGCGCATAGGCCGCGTCGGCGCCAAGGTCGTGCAGCTCTTCGGCCGTGGTGATGCCGGCGCGCGCGAAGGCCCCCGCCATCGCGGGGCCGAGGTTCGGGATCGCGGTGATCGGGCGCGGCATGGCGGCGGGTTCCTCGCGGCTTGCGCCGCAGGATAGGGCCGCCGCGCTCGCCGCGAAAGGATCAGATCGAGGCCCAGTCGTCGAACACCGTGCCGCCCATCTGCGGCGTGGCCGGCGCCGCGGGGGTGCGCGGGGCCTTGCGCGGCGCGGCCGTATCGGGCCTGTCGTCCTGCGCCTGCATCTGGCGCGGGGCGTTCGGGTCGGGGCGCGGTTCGGCGCCCTGCTGGCGGGATGTCTGCACGGGTTTCGTCCTGCTCGGGCGCGTCGGCCGCCCCTGCCGCCCGGGGCTGTCCCGCCCCGTGGCGCGCCGCACGTATGCCCTGCCGCGCGGGCCGTCAAGGCCCGATCAGGCGGACCCGATGCAGCCGGCGGGCTGGCGCCGATCGGCCAGCGCGAGCAGGTGTTCAAGCTGGGTGTTGCCGGCCACCAGTTCGGTCAGCGTGAGATCGTCGAGCGCGCTGTAGAACGCCTCCAGCGCCTTGACCAGCGCGCGTTGCAGCCGGCAGCATCCGGCCAGCGGGCAGGTGTTGTGCTCGGCGTCGAAACATTCGGCGAAGGGCACCCCGGTCTCGAAGGCGCGGAACACCTCGCCAACCCGGATCTCGTCGGTCGGCCTAGCCAGCTGCATGCCGCCGGCGCGGCCGCGCAGGGTTTCCACGAAGCCCAGCTGGCCCAGCGTGTTCACGACCTGGGCGAGATGGTTCTCGGAGGCGTTGCAGGCCTCCGCGATCTCGTGCTTGCGCACGATCCGGCCGGGATTGACGGCACAGAACATCAGCACTCGCATCGCCAGGTTGGTGCGCGTGGTCAGCCGCATCGGCCCGGACCTCCTGTTTGCCTCCACGCCGTCGTAGCACGGGCGCGCGGGGCGTGACTTGACGCAGATCAGATATCGGGGATGCATCTTTGACCTGCGTCAAGGCGCCGGCCGCCCTCACATGCAAGAATCCGAATGTTGAATCGGGGGATCGCATGACACGACCGCACGACATTCCGGCCACGCGCCGGGCATTTCTGGGCCTTGCCGGCGGTGCCGCGGCGCTGGGTCTTGCCGGCGCGGCGCCGGCGCGGGCGGCGAAACTCGCCACCAGCGCGCGCATCGTCATCCTCGGCGCGGGGGCGGCCGGTGCGTCGCTGGCGAACCGTCTGGCCGAACGGCTGGAGGGCGCGCAGATCACGCTGATCGATCCGCGCGGGGAGCACTGGTACCAGCCCGGCTTCACGCTGATCGCGGCGGGGCTGAAGCCCGCCTCCTACTCGGTTTCCCGCACGACCGACTGGCTGCCCGAGGGCACCAGCCTGATCGCCGAAGCGGCGGCCGAGATCGACCCAGAGGCGAAGGCGGTGACCACCGCCTCGGGCACCCGGGTGCCCTACGATATCCTCGTCGTCGCCACCGGTCTCACGCTCGACTGGGACGCGGTGGAGGGCTTCTCGCTCGACCTCGTGGGCAAGGACGGGATCGGCGCGGTCTATGCCGGCCCCGACTATGCCGCCAAGACCTGGGCCGAGATGGACAGGTTCACCGACACCGGCGGGCGCGCGGTGTTCTTCCGCCCGGCGACGGAGATGAAATGCGCCGGCGCGCCGCTGAAATACGCCTTCCTGACAGAGGATTACGCGACCCGCAAGGGCACCCGCGACAAGGTGGAGATCACCTATTTCGCGCAGTCGAAATCGCTGTTCGGCGTGCCGATCGTGGCCGAAAAGGTGCGGATGCTGTTCGAGGAACGCGGCATCGGCACCGAGTACAGCCACGTCATGAAGGCGATCGATCCGGGCCGAAAGATCATCACCTTCACCGATGCCGACGGGCTGGAGCACGAGACGGAGTACGATTTCACCAACGTGATCCCGCCGATGCGCGCGCCCGAGGTGGTGCGCAACTCGCCGCTGCCCTGGACCGGGCGGTGGGACGATCAGGGCTGGGTCGAGGTCGATCCGCAGACGCTGCGCCACGCCCGCTATCCCGACGTTTTCGCGGTCGGCGACGTGGCCGGGGTTCCGAAGGGCAAGACGGCGGCCAGCGTGAAATGGCAGGTACCGGTGGTCGAGGATCACATCGTCGCCCAACTGGCCGGGCAGGAGGGCACGCAGGTCTACGACGGCTACACCTCGTGCCCGCTGATCACCCGGATCGGCCGGGCGATGCTGATCGAGTTCGACTATCACAACAACCTAGTGCCCAGCTTCCCCGGCCTGATCGCGCCGCTGGAGGAGCTGTGGATTTCCTGGCTGATGAAGGAGGTGGCGCTGAAGGCCACCTACAACGCCATGCTGCGCGGCAAGGCCTGAGGAGGGGACGCCATGAAGGATCTGACGTTCGAAACCCTGATCGCCGTCTTCGAGGAAATGTTCGGCCGCGGCCTGTTCTGGGCGCTGGTGATCGTCGCCGGGATCATCACCCTGGGCTATCTTTATGTGCTGGTGCGCGACCGGGCGGTGAGCTGGCGGAAATTCCTGCTGGCGCAGATCTCGATGCCGTTCGGGGCCATCGCCGCCGTGCTGTTCGTGCAATGGGTGACGAATTCGGGCTTTCGCGATATCGGCGGGCCGGTGGATGCCATCGTGCTCTTGCTGGTGGCGGCGGCCGGCGCCGTCGGCATCGCGATCCTGACCTACACGGTGGAATCGCTGGTGCGGCCGAAGCGGGAGGCGCTGGGTGACTGACGGCGCCGCCGAGACCGGGCCGGCCGCCGGCGACAGCCGGCTGGAACATGCGCCGATCACCTTCTTTGCCACGGTGATGGGGCTGGCCGGGCTGACGCTGGCCCTGCATGCGGCGGAAACGGCCTTTGGCTTCGATCCCGTCGCCAGCCGTGCTGCCCGTGCCGTGACCATCGCGGTTTTCCTTGCCGTTTCGGTGCTTTACGCCGCGAAGATCGTGCTTCGAACGCCCGCGGTGGTGGCGGAGTGGAACCATCCGGTGCGGTTGGCCTTCTTTCCCACGGTGTCGATCTCGCTGCTCTTGCTGGCGATCACCGCGCTGGGCGACTGGCCGGGGCTGGCGCGCTGGCTTTGGGGGCTGGGCGCCGCCGGGCAGGGGGTGCTGACGCTGGCGGTGATCTCGGGCTGGATCGGCACCCGCTCGTTCCAGCACGGGCATCTGAACCCGGCCTGGTTCATCCCGGCGGTCGGCAACGTGATCGTCCCGGTGGCCGGGGTGCCGCTGGGCTACATGGACCTGTCGTGGCTGTTCTTCTCGGCCGGGATGCTGTTCTGGATCGTGCTGCTGACGCTGGTGTTCAACCGGCTGGTGTTCCACGACCCGTTGCCGGGGCGGTTGCAGCCGACGCTGGTGATCCTGATCGCGCCGCCGGCCGTGGCCTTCGTCGCCTGGCTGCGGCTCAATGGCGGGGCGATCGATCCGATGGCGCATGTGCTGCTGTCGCTGGCCTATGTCTTTGCCGCGATCGTGGCGGTACAGGCGCCGAAACTGCCCGGCCTGCCCTTCGCGCTGTCGTTCTGGGCGCTGAGCTTTCCGCTGGCCGCGATCACCATCGCCAGCTTCGCCTATGCCCGCGCCGCGGGGTCGGTGGGGCATCTGTGGATCGGCACCGGGCTTCTGGCGCTTCTGGTCGCGGTGATCCTGGGGCTGGTGGCGCGCACGCTGGTGGCGATCCGGCGGGGCGAGATCTGCCGGCCGGAATAGGCCGCGCGCCGGCCGGAACGAAAAGGGCGCGGGGTGACCCGCGCCCTTTCCCGTCAAAGCCTTGCGGCCCGAACCTACATCTCTTCGGGATGCGGCGTCGTCGCGGTGCGCACCGGCAGGATCGGATGCACCACCTGCGGCTGTTCGCCGGTCAGGGTTTCGAGGAAGGCGACCATGTCGTCCACCTCGGCCTCCGTCAGTTCGGCGCCAAGCTGCGAATAGGCCATCACCTCGACCGCTTCCTTCAGCGTCCAGACCACGCCGGAGTGGAAGTAGGGCGCGGTCAGCGCGATGTTGCGCAACGGCGCGGCGCGGAACACGTAGTCGTCGCCGGCCGTTTCGGTCACGGCGTAGCGGCCCTTGTCGCCTTCCGGCAGCACCTCGGCGCCGGGCTTCACGACCACGCCGAACGGGAAGTAATCCTGCCCGCCGAAGTTGATCCCGGCGTGGCACGAGGCGCAGCCGGTATCCATGAACAGTTTCAGCCCGTTCTTCTCCGCGTCCGTCAGCGCGCCGTCGGCGCCCATCAGGAACTGGTCGAAGCGCGAGTTCGGGGTGATCAGCGTGGCCTCGAAGGCCTCGATCGCCACCGCGAAATTGTCGAAGCTGATCGGATCGTCCTCGCCCGGGAAGGCGGCGGCGAAGGCCTCGACATAGCCCGGCATGGATTGCAGCGTCGCAACCACCTGGTCGGGCGTGTTGTTCATCTCGACGCCCGCCTGCACCGGGCCCTTCGCCTGCGCGGCGAGGTCGGGCGCGCGGCCGTCCCAGAACTGTGCGATGTTGAAGATCGCGTTCAGCATGGTGGGCGCGTTGCGCGGCCCTTTCTGCCAGCCGTGACCGATCGATGTTTCCAGCCCGTCGACGCCGGCAAGGCCGACATTGTGGCAGGACTGGCAGGAAAACAGGCCCGATCGCGACATCCGCGGATCGAAGAACAGCATCGCCCCGAGATCGACCCGGTCACGGGTCAGCATGTTGCCATCGGGAACCGGCGGCTGCAGCGGAATCGCCTCGAACCAACCCTTCGCCTCTTCACGCAGCGCGGCATCATCGGCCAGCGCGGGGGCACCCAGGACCGCAATAACCGCGGCGGTGGATGCGAACACACGTCTCATCGAATTCCCTCCGTTACTGAGAACGGGGTCAGGGTCGCCCCTGGCGGCCGATCTGGAATTGATCCAAGTCAAAACCCGGCGCACAATCGACGAAGCGCGAAAAAAACCGTTCTGCTTCAATGCGCTTTCCCGTGCGGCACGGTGCCGCGCTGCGGCAATCAGGCCGCGCCGGAGGCTCCGGCCGCGACCGTCCGGGCGAGGACGGAGCGCAGCGTCACGAGGCTGAGCGGCTTGGGCACATGCGCGTCGAAGCCGGCGGCGAGATATTCCTCGATCTGATGCGCCATCGCGTTCGCGGTGATCGCCACCGCCGGGGCCGGGGGGCTGCCGGCCTGCGCCGCCGCCGCGCGAATCCGCGCCAGCGCCTCGATCCCGCCCATCCGCGGCATCTTGATGTCGAGCAGGATCAGGTCGAAGGCCTCCGGGTTCCAGGTCTCGACGGCCTCCTGCCCGTCGGCGACCGGATGCGCCGCGATCCCGAGACGGTCGAGCATCGCCGACAGGATCATCCGGTTCGTGGCGTTGTCGTCGGCCACCAGCGCGCGCAGCCCGGCGAGGCCGCCGGCTTCCGGCCCCTCGGCCGCGGCGGCCGCCGGATCGGCGGGATCGGCGGTCTCCGCCTCGGGCAGCGGCAGGGTGAGGCGGAACTCGGTGCCCCGGCCGGGCTCGCTGTCGATCGAGATGTCGCCGCCCATCAGCCGGACCAGCCGGTTGACGATCGCAAGGCCCAGTCCGCTGCCGCCATGCCGGCGCGCGACCGTGGCGTCGGCCTGTTCGAACTCGTCGAACACCCGTTCGACCTGCGTGGCGCTCATCCCCGGCCCGGTATCGGCGACCCGGATCGCCAGCGGCCCGCCGGGGCGCGCCGTCAGCGTCACCGAGACCTCGCCGGAGTCGGTGAATTTCACCGCGTTGCCGACGAGGTTGTGCAGGATCTGCTGGATCCGGTGCATATCGCCCAGCCGCGGCCGGTCCAGCCCCTCGCCGGCCCAGACGGTGAACCCGATGCCCTTGCGCTGCGCGGTGACCGAATGCAGCGCCTCGACGGCGGTGGCGAGACCGTCGGGGCGGAACGGCGCGGTCTCCAGCGTCAGCTTGCCGGCCTCGATCTTCGACATGTCGAGGATGTCGTTGAGCACCGTCAGCAACAGCGCGCCGGATTCGCGGATCACCCCGGCCATCTCCTTGTGCGCGGGATCGGTCAGCGACAGGTCGAGCAGTTCGGCCATCCCCAGAACACCGTTCAGCGGCGTGCGGATCTCGTGGCTCATCGAGGCAAGGAAGCGCGATTTCGCCTCCGTCGCCTCGCGGGCGCGCCACGCCGCCTCGCGCAGCGCCGCCTCGTCGGCGGTTTCGGCGGTGACGTCGCGGATCGCGCAGACCACGCGCACCTCGCTGTCGGGCCGGTCGACCGGGGCGGCGTTGATCGACAGGATCTGCCGCCGCCCGTCGGGCCAGGTCAGCGCGTGGCGGACGTCGCGCACCGGCTTGCCGGTCCGGCGCACGCGTTCGAAGGGCATCTCGGCCGCGGGCATGGGATTGCCGTCCAGATCGGTGGCGTGCCAGTCCGGGGCGTCGAAGGTGCGGCTTTCGATTTCCTCGCTGCTCAGGCCGAACAGCGCTTCGGCCTCGCGGTTGGCATAGACGATGTTGCCCTCGGCATCGAGCGCGGTGATCGCGCTCATCGAGGTTTCCATCAGCGTTTCGAGATAGTCGCGCTCGGCCTCCAGCGCCGCTTCCAGCCGCTTGCGCTCGGTGATGTCGATCATCACGCCGATCCGGCGGGGCGGTGCGCCGGGCGGCTGGTGGCCCTGCCTGCGGCCGCGCGACAGCACCCAGATGTAATGGCCGTCGCGGTGCAGCACCCGGTAGACATGGTCGTGCACGCTGTCGTCGTCGCGGCGCAGGCTGTCCCAGTCGGCGGCGATCGTCCGTCGGTCGTCGGGATGCATCAGCGACCGCCAGCGCGCAAAACTCATCTCGCCGAGGTCTGCCGCCGTCTCGTAGCCCAGCATCCGGGCGATCCGGTCGTCGAGGTCGAGCCTGTCCTCGGTGTCAAGCGTCCAGCGCCAGGTGCCGGCGTTGGCGGCGTCGAACGTGTCCTCCAGCCGCTGCATCGCGCCGCGTTCGGCGCTGATGTCGATCAGCATCGTCACCCGGCCGCCGTCGGCGGTGCGTTTTTCCAGCACCTTGACCCAGCGGCCATCGGCCAGCCGCAACGGGAACGGCGCGCCGGGCGCGCGATGGGTGGCGATCCGCTCTGCCACCCAGCGCTCGGCATCCGTGATGGAGCCGTTCTCGAGCCGCGTCTCGGCGACGCCGCGGATGATCGTTTCGAAGCTCAGCCCGATGATGTCGTCATGGCCGGTCACCCGCGTCACCCGCCGGTAGCGCTCGTTGCACAGCACCAGCCGGTCCTCGGCGTCGTAGTAGGCGAAGGCGTCGGGCAGGGCCGCGACCGCCGCGACAAGCCGGTCGTGGTTGTCCGCCGCGGCCCGCGCCGAGGCCGCCAGCGCGTCGGCGGCCGCCTTGCGTTCGGATATGTCGGTCTGGATCGAGTGGAAGCCGCGCAGCGTGCCGTCCGGCTCGCGCACCGGCTGGATGTCAAGCTCCACCCAGTAGCGGCTGCCGTCGCGGGCGCGGTTCAGAAGCTCTGATTTCACCGGCCGGCCGGCGGACAGTTCCGCGCCGATCCGCGCCACCTCGGCCCCGTCGGTATCCTCGCATTGCAGCAGGTCGCCGGGATCGACGCCGCGGATTTCCTCCAGCGTCCAGCCGGTGCGCTGTTCGAAAGCCTCGTTGACCCAGGTGATCCGGCGTGCCGCATCGGTCGCGACGACGAGGTTGTGCGTGCGCCGCGCGACCTCGTCGAGCATCTCGCGCCGGTTGTCGCGCCGGCGCTCTTCGGTGATGTCGCGCAGAACGATCACCCAGCCCAGCGGCGCGTCGCCGGCGGCGGGTTCATGCGCAACCGCGGTCACCTCGATCCAGCGCGCGGCCTCCGCGGCGCCGGGCAGGGCGAGGGTTTCGGCCTCGCGGCGCCGGGGGCCGCCCGGCCCGTCGCCCAGCCGGTCGAGGCAGCGGCGGCAGGCGGCCGCCAGATCGGGCGCCATCGCCGCGTCGAGCGGCTGGCCGGCCAGGTCGGCCGGGCGCGCGGCCAGGATGTCGTCGAGCCGGCCGTGCGCAAGCACGATGCGGCCACCGGCGTCGAGGTCCAGCACCGCGTCGGGCACCGTCGAGAGCGTGGTGCGCAGCCGGCTTTCGGCCGCGGCCAGATCGCGCCGGACCGCCGCCGCCCGCGTCTCGGCCTCGGTGCGCAGGATCACCGAGGTCAGCAGCCCGGCGAAGGCGGCCAGCAGTTCGACCTCGGCCTCGGCGAAGCCGCGCGGGGACCGCACCGCGTCGAAGCCGACAAGGCCGATCCGGCGCTCGCCGTCGATCATCGGCGCGATCAGCAGCGACCGGATGCCCTGCGCCTCCAGATGCGGACGATGCGGCGCGTCGTCGGGCAGATCGGACACCGAGGGGATGTAGAGCGGCCGCCGCGCCGCGCGCAACTCGGGGTTCATCCGCGCCACCGGCACGCCCTGCAACGCCGCCTTGCCCGAGGCGATGCCCTCGGCGACCCACTCATGCGTGTTGTCGAAGGTGCCGTTGTCGCGGATCCGGATCACATAGGCCCGGTCGGCCCCGGCGAAGCCGCCGATCCGGGCCAGCGCCGCCTCGATCCGCGCGTCGAGCGCGTCGCCGGCGGTCAGCAGGTCGGAGATCAGCGACGATACCAGCGCCGCCGCGCCGTCGCCGCCCTCGTGCCCGCCATCCGTGATCATCGGCCCGAATTCCAACCTTGGTCCTTTCGCTTCGCCCGGTTTCCGCAGGAGCAACTCTTACGAAAACGAAACGCCTCGCGACCGAACAACGGGCAGCGGAACCCCGCACCGGTGCACTCTATCTCCGGTTGGTTAACGGATCATCAGCCCGGCTTCCAAGCGGCGGCGCCCGATCCGCTCAGCGCGACAGCGTGAGTTCCGCGCGCAGGCCGCCCAGCGTGGCGCTGTCGCCAAGGCTCAGCCGGCCGCCGTGGCTGCGCGCGACATCGGCGGCGATCGCCAGGCCCAGGCCGGCGCCGCTGCCGCGGTCCTGGTTGCGGGCCGCGTCGAGCCGCAGGAATGGCCGCATCGCGTCCTCGCGCCGGTCGGGCGGGATGCCGGGCCCGTCGTCTTCCACCGCGATCCGCACCCGGTCGCCCTCCAGCGCGACCGAGACGCGGGCGAGGCTGCCGTAGCGCAGCGCGTTGCCGACAAGGTTCTCCACCGCCCGTGCAACCGCCAGCCGCCGCAGCCGCGCCGTCCCCGCCCCCCGGCAGGCGCCGAGTTCGACGGCCTGGCCGACGCGCTGCGCCTTGTCGACGATCTCGCGCACCAGCGCCAGCGGGTCCACCGGTTCGGGCTCGGTATCCGCGGCGGTACCGCGGGCGAAGTCGAGAAACCCGTCGATCAGCTGTTCCATCTCGGCGACATCGCGCAGCATCGCCCGTGTCTCGTCGCTGTCGGGCTGCAACGACAGGGCAAGCTTGAGCCGGGTCAGCGGGGTGCGCAGATCGTGGCTGACGCCCGACAGCATCATCGTGCGCTGCTCGATCTGGCGTTCGATCCGGGCCCGCATCTCCAGAAACGCCCGGCCGGCGGCGCGCACCTCGGTCGCCCCGGCGGGCTTGTAGGTTTCTATCCGGCCGGTGCCGAAGGCCTCGGCGGCGCGGGCCAGCCGGCGGATCGGCCGCAACTGGTTGCGCATGAACAGGATCGCGATGATCGTCATCAGAAGGCCGGTGAACACCATCAGCACCAGAAGCTGGTGCGGGTTCGAGGCCGAGACCCGGCGCCGGTCGAAGGCGATCTGCGCCAGCCCGGCGTCGGTTTCCAGCCACAGCGTGACGACGCGGGTGTTCGACAGGTCGATCGCGACGATCCCGGGCAGCGCCGCCGTCAACTCGTCCGACATCACCCGGCCCGACAGGTCGAAGGCGAGCCGGCGGGCGACCGGGTCGCGCTGCGGCGGGCGCGACACCGACAGGTCGAGCCGCCGCGACAGAAGCGCGATGTCGCTGGCCGTGGCGGCGGGATCGTCGAGCGTGCCGGCCACCAGCCGGATCTCGCGTTCCACCGTGTCGGTCATCTGCCGGGTGACCCCGGCGAAGTGGCGTTGCAGAAACACGATCGACACGACAAGCTGGATCGTGACGATCGGCACGATCAGGATCAGCATCGCGCGGCCGTAAAGGCCGCGCGGCAGGAGCGATCGGGGCAACAGGCGCGCCATGGCGAAAGCCTAGCCGCGCGCGC
>Ga0180430_10001377_pt1 | contig 23815 bp, 14 predicted proteins | sample SS_ome_9_FD_132999 | JGI IMG/M metagenome (GOLD analysis project Ga0180430, IMG submission 132999) | Hypersaline lake sediment archaeal communities from the Salton Sea, California, USA - SS_1_S_2 metaG | ecosystem: Environmental > Aquatic > Non-marine Saline and Alkaline > Hypersaline >... | reverse complement strand
GGTGCAGGCCGTACCGGGCGGGTGTCCCGGTACGTTGGTGTCGCCGGTCTTCGGTGGCCTGGCCGGGCCGCGCCGGAGCGCCCCCATAGCCCAATTGGCAGAGGCAGCGGACTTAAAATCCGCGCTGTGGAGCGTTGGTTTCGTTTGGTGCACGTGGTTGAGTGATTAATCAGGCATTATTCGGTTTGTGGGAACAGGCGTCCGTTTAAAATTTGCGGCTAGTCCTGAACGCACTGCGGCATGGCTGCGGTATCTCCGGCCCAGGCGCGAGCGTCCGATGGGCAGCGGCCGGGAGGTCAGACCCGTTGCTGGTGGGCACGCGGCTCGTATCAATCCTGGGGCGCTTTGAAGCCTCCGCTTCTGGGTCGATCGATGAATCTAAACCGGGGTGTCTACCAGAGCAAGCGCCTGCTTTATCGCTTGCTCGAGCCTGCGCCCGGGTCTATCCGCCGGGATTGTAGCCGCCAGTACCGATCGGAAAAAAGTTGGAGGATAGCGGTCCTTCTTTGGCAGTCCCATCGAACCTATGGCCCATTTCTTGAAGGTGTCTTGAGTTTCACCTCGCTGTCGTGTCTGCGACCAGCTGCCCAAGAGTTCATCCCAGCCTGGGAACTTTGCGCTCGGAAAGGCGCGATGAACCGCGGCCTCAGGCAGGGCGCAAATGATGTCGGGATCCTCGTAGCGGACAAGGCTCAGGTCTGCCCCGAGCGCCGCGGATAGGTCCCTTAGACCGCGCTCTGCCTTGGAAAGGGGCGGCTTTAATGTTGCGATGTCGGCAACACTGACTGCACGGACTTCGTCGAGCAGGGCGACCACCGGCACACCTAGTGCCGGAATGACCGCAGCATCTGCCAACGCGAGAAGCTCGTCAGACCCCTGAAGTGGTACCACCAAGACCCGTTGGCTGGCAAGGTCGCGTCCAAAGAAGTGGTACAGCAAGCGGCGGTCCCATTCGCCCTCGACCACTAGAACGGCACGCGTGAATTGGGCGAGAGCCGTCCGGCCCATGCCTAATTCAAATCCGAGTTCCTGCGCACGAGCCACTGCGTCAGGGCCATGTATTGGCTCCAGTGGCTGAACGGTCGTCTGCCGATTGATTCTTCTAACCACACATGTAGTGGCGCGTTCTGGGGGGAGGGCGGCAAAAGCGGGTGAATGACTTGCGACGAGTACGGCGTGATTTGATCGCGCTTGTGACATACACCAGAGCGCGGCCTGATGTTGAGCTGAAATATGCAGGTGTTGTTCGGGTTCGTCGATCAGCAGAATCCGAGGACGGAGGGACTCTGCCTGGTAGCTGAGGCCGATCGGCTGTTGGTCGTTCAACTCCATAAAGTCAATTGGTTCAGTCAGGTGCACTTCACCGTCGGCACAGCGATTGATCGCTATCCGTACAGCGATCGCAATCCAACGCTGAATTCCCTGGCCAAGCTGGCTAATACGCAGACCCGCTACGGGGTCTTCGCTAGCAGACAGAGCATCGATATCACGTTCTTTCTCCGCTCCGCCTGGCCCTGATGGAACCGTGGCGAACTCTCGGAAACGAACCTCGCAGCGCGCGAAATGATCTCCGCCCCACTCCGTCGTTGGCGAAAAGGTGAGTTGCACAACTCCGATTTCGGAGAGGAATTGAGGTAACGAGCGGTTGGCCTCTTCCTCAACGATGGACAAAGCCGCGCGAAGGCTAGGTCGGATGCGGTACCAGCCGTCTTGCTCTTCAAGCCATGTCTTGTTCTCTGGGAAAAATCCAATTTCCTCATATATGGACGGATCCACTCGTGCGGCATGGTCCGCATCCATGCAGACTTCGCAATCCCATTCGTAAGGAACATCATTCAGGAGGGGCGGGGAGTGGAGGATCTGGTCATGGATCCGCGGGAGCATGTTATCGAGGTGTTTCTCAAGCGTTTCGACGTCACCAGAAAGCCACGTGATGCCTCCGAAGCGATCAATCGTCCAGTCAAATCCCGCTGCTCGTGTTCGAGCGTCATCAGACAGACCCGTCGACAGTCGGATTAGAGGCTGCCACTGCCGGTCTGGAAATCCATTCTGTGCTACTGAAACCAGGTCATAAAAAGCGCTCTCGCATCCGCGCCCCGAGATATCAAGTTGCAGCGCCTCGCGGAGTATCGGGCTATCCGGGTTGCAAGACAACTCAACTGCGAAATCTTCTTGAATAATGACTATTGGTTCTTCGAGCAACTCCTCCACCATCCTGGTGGCGAAGGCAAGATCCCGTGCTTCTACGCCGAACAACAACGACTCTTTTATGATTTGGATGCAACTTCCCAGTGAACGCCGATCATGTTCATCGAAGAGATTGGCACCGGAATACAACCACCACGTTGAACCGCAGTAGGCGCCAGTTTCTATGGCGAGATCCGTTGGATCAGATCCGGCGCGCCAGTGCGCTGTGATTAGCTCACGCAATAGTTCGCTGTCGGGCCCGGTGCCGTCACGATTTGTCTGGAACCGGACTACTAGGCCGAGGCGGGTCCCATCAACATTCGCAAACCGGCGAGTTTCGGCGTGCGCCGTTCTTGGCGCAGGATCGTAGGCTGCCAGAGCCTCGATCACGTTTGTCTTGCCGGCGCCGTTCCGCCCGAGGAGAACGGTCAGACCGTCCAGCGGGACCTCGCAGGATTCGATCGACTTGTAGTTCGCTATCACCGCCGCCACAAGCTGCACGATCTGATCATACGTGCAGGTAGCGACGGTTTCGTCAGTAATGATTGGGTTGCGGACTGATACCTGCCACCGACGAACGGAACTCGATTTAGCCGACAACGTGCCCAAGAAGTGCCGAAAATGTCGGTGCCTTGACCCAAGCTACCGATTAGCGTCTCGACTCAAGATCTGAGGGGTAGGAGGTGCCGGGGGAGGTGGATCTGGTGCACGGCGGAGAGCAGGCCGCACCAAACCAAATTGGCGCGGGGGGGATAGCTGCAACTCTCGAGGATTTACATCGACGGCTGGACGCTCACTTCCAAGACCTGGCAACTCGACGCAAAGCTCTAGAAATTGAAGCTCCCGTCTTCGCTCTCGAGCATGGACTCGAGGACGCTGAGCTACAGATCCTGCTCGACGCTGTACGCGCAGCCGTGTCTCAAGGGTTCGGCACAAAGTACCGGAAGTCGTGGCTGCCCTTCGTCGTCTACGCAGCCGAATCGGGCTATGGCTACATCGGGGACGAATACTGGAAGACATTTGCCGAGCAGACGCCACGCTGGTCTGAGGTAGGCGATCGCGATTGGATTCGCTATAAGTTCATAGCCTTCGCTGATAGTTACTCCGGCATTCGTCCGAGAGGCGCCTTTGCGCAACATTTCCCAATAATCGCGTGGCCGATCACTCACGCCGTCCTTCCAACGTATCTACAACGAAATCTTGCCCAACTGCTTTACGATTTCAGTTCAGGGCTGACGAGCGATCTACTTGGCGACCCCGCCCAACTGGGCATTCGGCTTGCTGCGCGGGCATCTTCCTACACCGAACGATTCCGAATCTTCTGCGAGAACGCATTGTTGTTGGGTTCGGTTGCAGTCTCCCTACTGGGCGAGAGCGACGAATCACCCCTTCTGCTGCCGTCAACCCTGCATCGACTCATCGCAGACCTGTCTCGAGAACAAGAGTCCCGACATTGGCTGAATTCAGCACGCATACGGGCGAAGCGGCTTCGCGAGAGAGAGCGGGAGGTGCCCCGTTCCGGCGCACAGGACCAACCGTCGGAGCCAGTTCGAATTTCGTCTCCCCGGTTCGACCCCAAACTGAACCTAAGAGAGCGTGAAGGTAAGTGGCAGCTCTGGGTCGAATTGCCTGACCTTAGTCCGCTGACTTCGGTTTTGCCAGAGGGGGCTGATGGTATCCGGGGCCGGCACGCTCGTATCCAGGGCTTGGAAGGCCTACTGGCCAGAGATAGGCACTTGTATCCCGGGCAAAAACTGAAGCTCAAAGAGTGGCCGAGAGCGGGAGCGCCGTTTCTGACATTGGAGGGCGCTCCTAAACCGATCAACCAGCTTCTGGCCCAGCAGTGTTCCATCGGCTCTGGACCGGTTTGGCTATTCCGCCTAGGAAACGATGGCACCGCTACTGAAATCAAGGGGCGCGTTATCAGACCTGGCCAGCAATACATCTTGGTGCGTGGAGAGTCCTCGCCGCACTTTGGAATGGCAGGCCTTGCGGACATAACGCTTGAGGCTGGCTGTGTGCGAGCAGCGATTTGGCGGGTGCCTGAGGTCATCAGCGCTACGGATCTAGCAGCGATGACCGCAGCGGGATTTCATGTCAACACAGGTCTATCGGTGCGTCCGGTGGGCCTGGTTCCGAGTTCTTGGGATGGCGAAAGCGAGATCGAATGGCTGGCTGGCGAACATGCCTCGGTCGTCGTTTCAGCGAACGTTGAGACAGCGCGATGTGAGCTGAAGTTAGACGATCACGAGCATCGTCCCGTGGAGTGGCCGCAGGACCAAACCCAAATCATTCTGGAAATCAGCGATCTCGCGGTGGGTAGGCACGAGCTTGTTGTTCAACTCGTAGCGCCCGACGATAGCGTTGCAGCCACTGAAACCCTGTTCATTACGATTCGAGACCCTCTGGTTAGACCGGAAGGGGCCACATCAGCGGAAGGTGTACGGCTGCTGGCTTCGCCAGTTCGTCCGTCGCTCGCATCGCTTTGGGACGGTCACGCCACCCTTCAAATCGAGGGACCTCCCAACGCCATTGGTTCACTGGGGGTGACCCTCAAATCCGAAGCCGCTCTTGAATTGGCCAGTGTTGAAGAAAAAGTCAAACTTCCTGTGCCGGAGTCGGAGTGGCCCGAGCTCGCCCGGCGAATTCGCGAAAAGCGTCAATTCAGCGAGAAATATGATGAGGCCGAGAGCGTCGAAGTCACTGTCTCGCTCGCTGGCATCGGGTTCGCTCGTCTCACCTGTGACCGCGGCTTCCAGCCGCTTCGATGGAAGGTCGTTTCCAGCAGCGGAGGCATTTTCTCTGCACATTTGATCGATCGAACGGCTGGCAATAGCACACGTGTGGAACTGCTTCGTGTCGAAAGGCCCACTACGCCAATAGAATTCGATAGTCACGAACCCATTAGTGTGCCGCCCCTCGGTGGCTGTTTATGCGCGAGCAGCGAAGGTATTCAACAGTCCACAATCCTCCCTACACAACCAAACGCCTTAATCCACGCCGGACGGCTGCGGCCTACGATTGAGAGCGGACGCGGTGATCTACCAATCCGGTTAGTCAAGCTTGCGGAGTTTTATCGCATCTGGAAGCAGGCGGAGCGTCCCGGCGATGTCTTTGCGGAGACGATGCAATCTCGAGTGCTGCAGTCGATTTCCCAACAGGCAGTTTCACTCGTAGCCGGCAAGCACTGGGTCAGGATTGAACGGCGGCTGTGGGATGCCGAGCAACCCATGGATCTTCTTGGCGAGGCGCGCTCGGCAGTGGGCATTGATAAGAGGCAAAAAGAAGTGGCAGCAAGAATCGCGCGCAGTCTATGGATTTGGTCAACACCAATTGAGTTGATCGATGGATTCCACAAGATCATGTTTCCCTATCTCCAAACAAAACGATTGGAAGGGGTTCCGACCGCATTCCTGCTGCAATTAGCAGACCTGGCAGGAAGTTTTGGCGACATCCTGGACTGGAATAGGAGAGACCGCGCGAAAATCCTGAATCAAATCATTAAGAATCCCGTAGTGCTGCGAGCCGCGAGGTTCGCGGTGCTAGGGGCTCGAATGTTCGTCGACGAAGCCGAAGCGGCAAGGGGGTTTTGACATTGGCCATCTTGATCATGGACCGCGAGAGTTGTGAGCGTCAGTCGCTTCACACACTCGGACTAGGCGATTCAGGCGCCGGTCTGTTTTCACCGGAGGGCCTCGCTGCAACAATTCGTCGAGCAGCTTCCTTTCTCTGTCCGTGCCCACCCCGCAGGATCGTTGACGCCGTTCTGGACGTGCTGACCCCGCTTCAGCCCCCGGGCAACTTTTCGCGGGAGCAGGTATCTGGGGTGCTAGACCTCTTGATCGCCGGTGGCGATCTAGTCGAACTGCGGACCGGCGAATTCCGCTTTACTCGGCTCATCTATCTCGGACCGCCGATTTATGTTCAAAAGGAGGTCGGCCGGTACCTTGTTGCGGGCATTCGTCCGTATGGTGCTCCTCTGCTCGAAGCGGATACTTTCGATGTGGTTTGTGAAGGCCATACGAGAACGGTTGATCTCGATCCGTCGATCGCTGCGGACGAGATGCGAACGCTCGGGCTCACAAATGTTACTCAGGAGATGTGGGTCGGCTGCCCGTCCCCCGAAGCGGTTGGCAGTCTGTTGGAGCGCGTTGAGGTGCGGCTGGGCACTGCCGCACCCGCTGGAGGCGTCACCCAACTGAAGGTCCTCGACAAAGACACCCGCGTGACCTATTACAAGGGAAGATGGCGCGATTTGCGGGCAACAGATAACGGCGATTTCGTAGCTCGCCGGCCGCAAGAATTTGGATCTGATCTTTGGTGTGCTGTTCGGGTCGCCGATGGAGTTCCCTGCAAAGTAATCGATTTCCCGATTGACGACCCGTTGATACCCGGCCGTGATGAGGCATGGCGCCTCCAGGCCGCGATAGATGCCAGCGGCGGGAGATCTCAACAACTTCGGCTGCGCCCTGTAGGTGAACCGCAAGTTGACGGAGTTGTCATAGATTTCTTCTCGCCGCTGCCTGGTTGGGCCGAGCGGCGCTTACAACTTGTTGGAACCCCCGTCAGTACCGAGGCTGGCGCCCTCTTTTCGTTTCGGATGGGGTCCGCCGCGGCTACCGATCTTATTCAGTTCTTCCATCAGATGCTCTGGATGGTCGCGCAGGTAGAGGAAGGAAGTCAGTGAAAGCAGAGACTCCGACGATCGCGGAGACGATCGAGGAAATTCAGACCGCCTTGAGCGATTACATCGAAGCTACCTACCACATCGGGCATCCGACACTGATCGCCCAGCGGAAAGAACTCTTGGATGCGGAGGGAGTCTTGTTCCGGGAGCCCTTCTTTGAAAGTACGCCGCGATACCAAACCAATAAGCGATTCAGAGATCTGGACGTGGATCCCGCAGTGCATGAGCTATTCGATAGCTTGACCCAGAAGCCCCAAGTCCTCTTCGACCCGCCTTACATCCACCAAGCCGAAGCGCTCGAATTCGCTGTTCGTCACGGGAAAAGCCTTGCGATCACAACTGGCACCGGATCGGGCAAGACAGAGTCATTCCTTCTGCCTATGCTCGCCAAACTGACAATCGAAGCAAAACATCGGCCGGAGTCTTTTGCAACGCCAGCCGTCCGGTCGCTAATTCTGTATCCGATGAATGCTCTCGTGAATGATCAGTTGGGCAGGCTGAGGCTTCTGCTTGGAGATCCGCGGGTAACCTCAAGGTTCATGAGCATGGCCGACCGGCCCGTGCGTTTCGCTCGGTACACCAGTCGCACGCTCTACCCGGGGGTTCGGACTGTCAAAAAAGATCAGCGCCGTCTGCAGCCCATAGAGGATTTTTACATCTATCTAATCGAGCAGTGCGATGACGTGAACTCGCCATGGCATTCGGAAGCTGTGCGTCTGAAAGCCAAGCTCGAAGAATTGGGAAAGTGGCCTGTAAAACCCGATTTGAAGAGTTGGTACGGACAGAAGGGTAGTAGGTGGCGGGATTCAGCTTCCGGCCAGTTCATTCGTGCAGTGCTCCAGCCAGAGGATCCGGAACTCCTCACGCGCTACGAGGTCCTGCAGGCGCCGCCGGATGTCCTGATTACCAACTACTCGATGCTCGAGTACATGATGATGCGACCGCTCGAGCGCCCAGTATTCGACGCGACCCGCAATTGGCTTGAGGAAAATCCAAATGAGTCTTTTCTGCTGATTATTGATGAGGCCCACCTTTATCGTGGGGCCGCTGGCGCCGAAGTTGCGCTGTTGCTGAGAAGGCTCCGGTCTCGGCTTGGCATCAGCGCTGAAAGGCTCCAAGTCATCTGCACGAGCGCGAGTTTCGACAGTTCAGAGTATGCGCGTGAGTTCGCAGCGCAGTTGTCCGGCAAGTCAGTGCTTGACTTCGAGACCATCCAGGGCCGCCTTGAATTCCGGCCGACAGCGGGACCGGGAAGCGTTGATGATGCTGAGGTATTGGAGGCAGTGCGGCTAGGCGACTTCTACAACGCAAAGAACGATGAGGAGCGCAAGAGAGCTGTCGAAGAACTACTGTCCTATCGGGACGTTCCGATTGACCGGGGTAAGGCACCTGGGGAACTTCTCCACGCCGCTTTGGAAAACTTCGCGCCGATGGGGCTGCTTGTCAACGAAACCATGGAGCGAGCTCAGCCCGTAAACGAGTTGGGTCTAAGGATTTTCCCGGAAGCCGAGCCCGAACTTGGTGCCCGTGCTGCGTCCACTCTGATTGCCCTCGGCAGCGCCGCGCGCCGATCCCCTGAGGCTGCGCCTCTGCTGCCATGCCGCGTCCACGCGTTCTTCCGTGGTCTGCCCGGGCTTTGGGCATGCCTTGATGAAGACTGCCCAGAGATTGACCGCGCTCGCCTGCCTGGCCCAGGTCCAGTGGGCAAGCTTTACGGGCAGCCACGCGCGTTCTGCGACTGCGGTGCACGCGTATTCGAGTTGTATACCTGCCGCCAGTGTGGCTCGGCCTATGCCCGGGCCTATACCGACAATGTGGAAGAGCCGGATTACCTGTGGCATGAACCCGGCGGTGCATTCCAGTCAGTCGGGGGTCACGTCGTTGAACTAGCGCCCCTCGATCTCCTCCTTGAACCTGCCGCGGCGGGTGTGGTGGAGCCGGCAGACTTGGATTTGATGACGGGTCGACTGCGACCGGGCGGTCGGAAAATGCGGAGCCTGTTCATTCCACCGGCTGACCAGAGAACTGGTCAGGTTGTTCGTGGCAACGATGATGATGACGACGGTAATGGCGATGAACTGCATCGCAACTCTTTGGGTGAGTTCAAGCCCTGCGGTGTCTGTGGTCAGACGGCTGCATTCAATAGGACATCCGTCCAGGATCACCAGACTAAGGGTGACCAGCCTTTCCAGGCGTTGGTGACCCGGCAGATTGAAGTTCAACCACCAGGCTCGGACTACTCCGAATTCGCGCCGCTGCGAGGCCGCAAGGTTCTCGCCTTTTCGGACTCGCGTCAGGTCGCGGCCCGCCTAGCTCCCAACCTTCAAAACTACGCGATGCGCGATGTTATCCGACCACTGATTTTGCGTGGCTGGAGCGACATGGAGACCTTGCAGGGCTTTGCTGGCCAGTTGAGTCTCGACCGTTTGTTTGTCGCGGTAATGGTTGGAGCCAAACGGCTGGGTGTTCGTTTACGGCCCGAATTGAAAACGGGCGAGTCGATGCACGCCCTTGAACAAGTAGGTAAGGCGATTGAGCAAGGGGCGTTCAACGGCAATGCGGCGGCTCAAGCGCAGCTCATCCTGATTAATGACCAGCCTCCACAGTCGCTTCTAAGAGCGATCTACGACACGCTAACGGACCGTTATTACGGACTTAGCCCGCTCGGTTTGGCCTCAATTGGCGAGTTGGGAAAAGACACAGGCGATCTCACTAGGCTTCCTGAGATTCCTGCAGTCGCTGCGTCTGACGCCGCGAAATTGGCGCTGACTCGCCTCTGGCTGGCTCAGTGGACGTTGCCAGCTCGCGGCATCTGGTTCCCTGGGATGGATATCAGTTGGGTGAGTACGAAAGGTGGCGTGAAGCCGCACAGCGGTAAGTTCGCTGCAATTAATTCCTGGCTGGCAACGCAACCCGCCCGTGCCTCCTTCCAAAAGTATTGGCTACCAACTCTTTTACAGAAATTCTGCGAACCGGTTGGCAGCAACAAATTTCGCTTGCTGGCAAGCCGGGTGGCTCTGCGAGAAGGCGGAGAATGGGGTTATTGCCAACGCTGTCGCTACACGCAGAGACCCTTTCCAGGTAGCCGTCGATGCATAAGTTGTAACACGGAAAGCGTCGAGACCATCGATCCCAACAGTGATCCCGTATTCCAGGCACGGAAGGGGTACTACCGAGGTTCCTCAGTTCGAGCCCTCGCAACACCCCCGGAGTCTCCGATGAACATCATCGCCGCAGAGCACACGGCTCAACTCAATGCGGCTCAGTCTGACGAGGTTTTTTCCAAGGCTGAGGAGTATGAACTTCTCTTTCAAGATGTCGATATCACTCGGCCAGGTCCCGACGAGAAGCCATATTCAGCGATCGACGTCCTGTCATGCACAACCACCATGGAGGTAGGAATCGACATCGGAAAGCTATCTGGCGTAGCGCTTCGCAACATGCCGCCCTCGCGGGCAAATTATCAACAACGAGCCGGTCGAGCTGGGCGTCGCGGCAACGCTGTAGCGACAGTGCTGGCCTTCGGAAGTGCTGACACGCATGATGACCACTACTTCAGGGAGCCCGCGGAGATGATTCGAGGACCGGTGGACGATCCCGTGCTTTCGCTCGACAATGACGAGATCGCTCGCCGGCACGTTGTCGCGTACCTTCTGCAGCGCTATCACCAAGATCGTTTGCCGAATATTGCTCCTGACGCACAACCTCAGCTCTTTGAAGTGCTTGGCACCGTGGACGAATTCCTTGGCACAACCTCACCACTTAATCGAGAAGATTTCGAACGGTGGCTACTTGAGAACGACGCGCGCCTCCGATCCGAAGTCGATTCGTGGCTGCCAAGTGAGCTTTCTGCGGAGCGTCGCGCTTTGGTGCTCGATGGAATCGTGGTCCGCACAATTCAAGACATTGACTACGCCTTGAATCCTGCGCCAGAGGCTGTCTCCACTGGAGGGACTCCGAGTGAGTGAGACGGATTCGGCTGAAGCCGGTGGGTTTGAGCTCAACATTGCTGACCAACTTCCGCCTGAGGACGACTCGGAGTCCCCTAACATCCAACGCAATCAAGAAAACCTGCTTGATCGCTTGTTGTACAAAGGTGTCCTGCCCCGCTACGCCTTTCCTACTGACGTTGTTTCGTTCTACGTCTTCGATGCCGTGAACTCCACGCGGTTTGACACCAAGTTTAGGTACGCGCCTAGCCAAGGTCTTCCGGTGGCGCTAACGCAGTATGCGCCCGGCAAAGTTGTTTGGATAGACGGCAAGGAGTGGAGGTCCGGAGCTATTTACTCCCCGTTCCGGAGTGATCTCTTCGAAGCATGGAGAGATCGCTGGATCTACTTCGAATGCCAGGTTTGTCATTATGCTCTTCACGTTTCACGCGATGAAGCCGACCCCGGAGAGGAACGGGATTGTCCGGCCTGCGGTGCCGAGGCCCGCTTTGGTAAAGCTATGAACTGGATGCGGCCACCTGGATTCGCACACCCTAACGACGAGGATCCGAACACCAGTCCCGACGACGCTCCGGCAAGGAGTTATGCGACCAGAGCCAAACTTGTAGCTGAAGGTCCCGTAGACGCAAGCAAGTGGCAACGCTTGTCGGGGGGACTGCAGCAGACTTATCGACGCGACACATTGTTGGTGACCAACACTGGTCCCCGCGGCGAAGGCTACAACTACTGCACATTGTGTGGGCTGATAGTACCCACGGCGATGGCTACAAGTTCAGTTCACGGCACACACAAGAAGCCATATCCCGATGACCAGAATCCTGACTGCCCTGGAACACACTCAACCAGAGGTCTGGTACTTGGCACGGACTTCATATCGGACGTATTGCTAATTCGGCTTACCGTCGAATCTCCGTTAACGTTGCGGCCCGAACTTCTCGCGACTCAAATGGCGCTTCGGACTATTGCTGAAGCTTTGACGATAGCTGCTACCAAACGACTCGGAGTTGATGCTGCTGAGATTCAAGCAGAATTTCGGCCCGCGTTAACTCACCAGGTTGGAGATGGTCTTGAGGCAGAGATCTATTTATACGACACCCTGGCTGGTGGAGCAGGCTTCACTCGCAGGGTAGGCACTTTTGGTTTGTCTATTTTCGAAGACACTCTCAAACGACTGGAGCAGTGTCCGGCGAACTGCGATGAGTCTTGCTACAGCTGTCTTCGCAGTTTCCGGAACCGTTTCGAACACGCTCAACTAGATCGCCGAATCGGGGCCAGCTTATTGCGATATCTCCTGTACGGCGAGAGGCCGGTACTCGATGAGGTGCGACGAGAGCAGTCGGCTGATCGGCTTATGGCTGATCTGGAAAGCCGCGGGCTAGAAGGAATAAAGCTTGAGCGAAACGCCGTTGTGCCCATGGCCGGAATCGGGGACGTCATCGCACCGATACTCGCAACCCGAGGGGGCCAGCAATGGATCTTCGCGATCCGCGGTCCGTTGACTCGTGATCTTGCTCCTACCGAAGAGCTCAATGCCGCAAAGGAATATGGCAGCATCCCAGTGCATTTGATCGATGACATGGTGGTCTCTCGTAATCTTCCAGTGGCAAGCCAGCAGGTTCGCAAATGGCTGCCCTAGTTCCCGAGGATCGGCGCTTCATCACCGGTGTTGAAGGATCTGACGCGATTCTGCCTGCGCCCCCTCCATATTGGAGTTACTCATCTTTAAAGGAGGTCGAGGCTTGCCCGCGTCGCTATGTGCTTACGCGTGCAGCCTATCCGGATCTCGGATACGAGAGGGGGTATCCACAGTTGCCGTTTGTGCCAGCTCTGCTGGGTGACATAGTCCACGACACTCTCGAAGTAATTGTCACTGAACTAGTTGCGGCGGGATGTGAGTCCATGAAGTCCCCCGAAGCCCTCGGAGTTTTGAAGAAGATGGGTGGCTTCAGTGCCGTGGTCGAGCAATCCGTTCGAAAGAAGCTTGACGGAATCGATCAAAATCCCCGCGTGACCGCTCAGCGCCGGAGTCGACTCGTTCGTGAGCTACGTGATGCCGTAGATGATGGAAGAGCCCGAGTTCAGGAGTATCTGAGCCGTGCACGCTTCTCACCGAGGCAAGCGAGAGGCAAGATGGGTGAAGGCAAGTTTTCTGAATCCAAACGCCGCGTCGCCGCTGTCGGACCGAATGCAGAACTGACCCTAATTGATGAACAGTTGAGACTCACCGGAAGGGTTGATCTGATTGACGTCAACCTGGAAGGTGCGGTCATTCTTGATTACAAGACCGGAGCCGAGGACCCTGGGCATATCGGGCAGCTTCAGCTCTACGCGCTCCTCTGGGATCTGGATCGCATTGTGAATCCAACCTCCGTGCCGGCCGCCGCGCTCGTGGCGGCATATTCGAACCACGACGTGAAGGTGGATGCCCCAAGTTTGAGTGAACTTAGGGAATTGGAGGAACGTACGCGGCTACGTATAGCGACTGCTGACTCCCTGGTTGCTGCTGAAGCTCCCAGCGCCAATCCTTCGGTCGAGAACTGTGGGCTTTGTCCCGTCCGGCACCTCTGCGCCGTTTACTGGACGACGGTATGTCCAGATCCGTCCACTCTGAAGGACGGCGATTGGCTTGATTTCGAAGGGGTCGTGGGCGAGGTGAATGGTGTGCGCAGCCGATGGATGTTGCATCCGGCGACCGGCAAAAGGCAGATCTTGTTACAGACGACTCCGAATTCGCAAGCGCTGAAGGAAGGCTCGCGGGTCCGAATCCTGGGCCTGGTCCGGGGGTCGAATCCGGAGACTTCTGATTTGACCGCCACGATGGCGGCCAATGCTGAGGCGTTTCAGCTGTCCACTAAATTCGAGTAACCCTGTGCAATCAGGCTGTCGTCCAACTCAAGCTGCACTGGCGAGTTACTTGCAGGCAAAGGCACACGTGCCCCATGAGTAATAGGCCGGACAGCGGAGTGACTGCGTATCGCATCAATCACATGATTCTGTTGCGCTCGACTCGCACACCACCGGCCCAGCCACCATTGGGCTACAAGACGGTCCGAGTCGGTGAGTTTCGGATCCAATAGATACTGGGGTCGTGAGTCGATACCGAGTGAATAATCACGGAGATTCCGAACTAGCGGTACGCCATAGACGATGCGTTCCCGACCGTGTTTCAGCAGTTCATCTGTCGGCCACCCGAGCGCCGATAAGCCGATACGAACTTTCCGGAGCCGGGGGCTTACCCCCTCACCAAACAGGCTGTTGACCCGAACATTGCCTCCGGCAAGTACTGACAGTCTTACCAGCGCTTCGACGGTCTCATCCCCGAAGTGGGAGGTGCCGAAGGACCTTGAGCGACCAAGCTCATGGAATCCCATTCGGTCGTCTTCGGCGCCGCCCATGGCGGATCCCGGCCAGAACAGCCTGTTGTATTGGCTGGATCCAGTTCCGTAAAGAGATGTGGTCCCAACGAACGCCAGGCGTGCCTCGCGTGTGATCGCTCTGCCCGCCATGGCTGAGGCGATCTCGCTTGGGCGCTGATATTTTTCTCGGTAGGCCCGAAGCACTGTTGGTGAGACGGCAAGTGCCGCGACGAGCTTGCCGGCCGCCAACGCGTTGTAGGGCGCGACGGCGCCGCAAACGGTCAGATCTGCAATCACGGTACCGACCCGTTCGCCTCTCGCACGGCGGACGATCTTCCGGAGTTGTGCTTTCGCGCATGGGTCCGCAAGCGCTCGGGAAAGGCCATCCTTCGTCGGACTTGGACTTAGATAAGGCGAGACGACACGAGTCGCTTCCAGCACTTCAGCAAGTACAGCGGACCGCTTGCTGCGGAATAGGTCGGTCTCCGCCCGTTCAATCCAGGCCCCTACCGGCAGGGACTTAACTTTTCGGACAACGCTATTGCGGTGATGCCGGAGCCTGTGACGTTCCGCGTCGAGGGCAAGTGCATCGATCGATTCGGGAGTAGGGGAATGAAGGTCCGATGGCTCTATCACTCCACTTCGGAGGAGATCCGCCGTGTAGATCTCGGACAACTGGGACGCGATTCGCGCTGCAAACCACCTTGCCACCCTAGCCGTAGGCTGTTCCGCCGTCGCTGCTATGAATTGATCAGTCTCCCAACCTATCCAGTTGTCGCGCTCCGCGATTTGGACGACTGGGCTCGAGACGGCGGCGATACCGATGATTGTGTGATGCGCTGTCGATGCATCACGAACAAGGATGGGCATTGAGCGTCCGGGCACAGTCGAGTAAGCATTCGACCAGGTGTGTCTGAAGTAGCGCCAGATGTCCTGAAGCTTGAAACCACTTAATTCACAGTAGCGTTCGTCAACTATTTGTACATAAGGGTCGATCGCTTCGGACAGGTGTTCCGCGGAAGCGATTGAATCCGCTAGTTCACGCCCATCGCGCATGAGGTCGAATACCGATACAAAGGATCCGCGATGTAGATGAGCTTTCTCCATGCCCTCAACAAACCTCCGCACGCTCGGCTTGCGCAATTGCTCATCCCGGCGGAGATGCTCTTGGTTACGGACCCGAGCTTTCTCCACCTCTCGGTTGGATCCAGCCGCAGGCGGGGCGAAATGGGCCGCACGCTTGGTCATTTGGATTGTCCAGCCCTGTTGAACGAGATCGATGGCTACGTGCGCTGCGGCGGCGAGCACTGGCTGTTCGTAGATGTTCTTTAAGCCGGCGGCGTGGATCCAGTAGGCATGGTCAGCATTCAGGAGGTCTTCAGGACTAGCCTCGGCGAGCAGTGCGCAAATCGCCTTGAAGCCGCGACGTTCCCGGGCTGTTGAGTCCGTCGGTAATGACAGAGGTAGGCCGTCTGTGGTGTCAATCATGTGCTTTGAAGCATCTTCGCGTAGACATCACTCCAGATTTCGAGGATGTCGTCCGTGGCGCACGCCTGCTCCATCAAGCTCGTGCGTGCGAAAGAAAGAATCAGAAGTTCGATTGCAGTGCGCAGGGCGCTTTCACCGGAAGAATTCGATAGGGACTGAAGTGGGCGGTAGAGGGCATCGAAAGATGGATGGTCGGTATTCAACGTCACCTCAATTGTTCCGCCTTGTAGGTGTGTTGCGATCATGACTCCCGACTGGAGTGCTGCGGATCTCAACCTGTAGTTGAGGCTCCCTGCTGGGCCACTGCGTCGGCCTCGGGTCCTGAGAATCGGCAGCTTGGGGTCAGCGGCTTCAGCTATTCGGCAGGACTTTTCGCTGGCTTCTCGGAATTTCGTCTCCTCGAACGCCTGACGGACGCGCGAGTTTAGTAACCGTGCAACAGCCTCTAACTCCGGATCTAGGGCATCTCTTAGTTGGGCGGATGGCCTGATGCCTTGCTTGTTGATTGTGATACCGAATGCTTCATCTAGCTCAGGTTGGAACTCGATTTCGCACCGCCACCAATCGTCGTAATTCTCCTTGCGCTTGGTACCCATGAAGTGCCAGCCGAAAGCGATCTCCCGCCCGGCGCGCAGTATCGAAACACCACCCGCGCCCACGATGCCGGCCCGTCGCTTCGCGAGGTTATCTAAGTGATGCCACTCGTGCACCGGCAAGATCGAAAAGCGAACCTCGACGAAGGACGTGCCAGCGGCCGCCGTGGCAAGTTCGTACCGCATGGGTTCAAAGGCTAGTGAAGCCGTGTGACCTTCGATGACGTGATTCAGAAGCAAAGGATCGCGCGCCTTTACCTGGGTCCCGTTAACCCGCAGAACCAGTCCGTTCTGGATGAACCGGCGGTAGATGCGGCCGAGGTCCCGATGGAGCGCTCTATGGAGCCAAGCAAGCCGCTGGTACTCAATTCGGTCACAGTCCATCAACGTAACGGCACAACCGCTTGGGGTTTCCGCGGGGTGATCTGAACGCTCTGCTTTTATGCTGGCGGTTCGACCCGCAACTACCGCGTCGACATCCAGCACCACTTTTAGGCCGTAATTGTTGCCTTGCCAAGACACCACTTCGATGTGTCTAGATTGGCTAAGTGAAGCGGCGGGTAGACCCATCCCAAACCGACCGAAGGATCCGCGATCATTGAAACGCGTCGTTCCCCCGAATTGGAGACAGGCCTCTAATTCGGCGCGACCCATCCCGAGTCCGTTGTCGATCACGGTTATGTCTGGGCCGGATTCTGGGGCGTCTCGGGCGATCAGGATGTCTACCGCCGTTGCGTCGGCTTGCAACGAATTATCGACTAGTTCGGCCAGCGCAGTAGCGAGGCTGGTGTATCCGGATTCTCGGACGGCACGTACAAAATTTGCGTTGACGAAGAGGTCACCCGTCGGGCCTGCTTTTCTGCTTGCACTCACCCAACCAGGGTAGCTCGCCGAGGACCTCAATGAAGACCTAGGGACTGTCTCGAGGTGTTATTCGGGGGCGACTAGACCCGGCACCCAGGAGGTTGCCGAGCCTATTGGGGCGTGTTACGTTTGGAGGTTCGGCGAAGCAGGGAGGGAACCAGGTGTGATTACTAAGGAAGACCGCCACCTCACGCCGACGCCGGCACTGCCCGCGCTGTTAACGGCACGCAGGCTTTTTGGGAGAATTAGTCACTTGGGCGGCAGCGCCCGATGACTGCAGTCCCACTCGAGCGCAAAAAACTTCCCGGCGATCCGATCCCACGGGAGGAACTGATCCGCCATTACGAGCAATGGCGATGGGCGAACATCAAAGAGGGGCCAGGGCAGGCAGTCATCTTCGATCTTTTGACGCCTAAGCCCGAGGACATCTACCAATGGCGTGTTGAGTTGGACTGCGGCTGCGTACGCGACATCGTCACTACATCTGATGCGGCGGAGAGCCTCATCGCGCGCTCCGACAGATACCGGGCGGGGGATGACGAGTTTCAACTGCCCGCCAGCCAATGGCTCTGCGCTGACTCGAAATGTCCGTCGTATCGGACAACCGGCGGACCAGTGCGGGACATCACCGAATGGGCCATACGCCATAAAGAGCTGACCCTTATGGAGGCCATCATCAGCGACGGCGAAACCGTCCTGCCCGAACGGACCTGTGCGCGCTGGACCGTAGTGCTCGACTGCGGCCATCGCGACACCAGGTTTACCGACCTGTACTGGGCGCCAGAGAAGGGTGTCGCTCATCGCGACCCAAAGACGCCCCTGGTTGAGATGCTCAGCGAGTTGTGCAAAGACGCTGACGACGAGACGTATTGGCGACGAATGTACTACGAGAAGCTCCCCTCGCCAACGCCATTCGTCCAGTGCCACATCTGCGCACGAACTCGTTCAATCACCGGCTACCAGCGCATCGGCTGGTCGGTGCCGAAACCCAAGTCACCTCGAATTCCCAAGTTTCCCAAACACCCATCACGCCGCAGCCTCCACATGCAGTTGAGGAAACTTGAACGCGAGGCAGACAACCTTCGTAAGGAACTCGAGGCACTCAACGAGTCGGACTGAAGTACATCGAGTCGGAGTCCCGCAGTTTTAATGTTTACGCAAGGATGTATATGAGGCGAGGTTGGGACTTGACCATCACCAATGATTTGCTAAACGCTCGGCGGGTAGCCACGCTGAACATCCGTCATGGCGGCAAGAAGTATGCGGACGCTTTGAGCGCTCGTTTGTTCGGTTACGACGCCGATCTACTCATCGTGACGGAATTTCGAGCCAACGATGTTGGTGAGAGTCTTATCGATCAACTTGAGCGCGCGGGCTACGAAACCTCACACTGCGGTGCTGCCCCCAGCCGCAACGCGGTACTTGTCGCGTCGCGAAGTTCAATCGACCGCTGCTGGGCTCTTGATGAAACGCTCGATGCCGAACGGCTCTGGTGCGTCGAAACGGGGGGAGGCATCATTTGTGGCGTCTTGTTTCCCAACAAACACAAAAAGCAGCCGTACTGGCAGGCAGTGATCGAGGCCGCCCGTCGTGGCGGCGTCGATTTGTTCATCGGCGACTTTAATACCGGCAATAATGCACTGGACAAAGATCCTAGGGGGATTCCATTCATCAATGCGGATATGCCTCGCCGACTAGTGGACTGCGGATACGTGGATCTCTGGCGTTCCCGCCACCCTGGTATTCGCGAATACACCTGGTACAGCCAGACAAACAACGGCTTTCGGCTCGATCACGCATTCGCGGTGCCGGCGCTTGCCGAACGACTCATCACTTGCGCCTTCGATCATGAACCCCGTCTATCGGGTGAGACCGACCATTCGGCACTTGTGTTGTCCTTCGCCGCTGACGCATGCGTTCCATCTGAATCCAACTGATGAACGCCGAGCCGCACGAGATTGATGTAACTCGACTCCCGTGCTACCGCACGCTGAAACGCGCAGACGGACAAACGTGGTCTTCAGTGCTCGAACCAATCTTACGAGACACCAGCGGTCTAACGAATAAGGCAGACCTGCACCTCGATCAGATCGATGGCCTGATTGCGCAACTTCTTGACGAGATGCTCCGACATCCCATGCCAGAGTTTGTCATTTACACCCCTCCTGACGACCAAAAAGTTACACCCGTAGCCTATCTATCGGCCTTGGTAGCCCATCGAGCTGAGCGGTTGGTCCAAGCAGCCGAACTCGCCGCAGCGGCGCTGACAGCACTGGCGCAGGGAAGCCTGCAATCGAGCGCGGTGTCCGCCAGAGCGCTATTCGAACTAGGCGTGGTGTCGTGGGATACACACGACAAGATTCTCGATCCCTGGCGCGAGGTTCATGGGAATCGACGGAAAATTCGTGCTGAGTTGAATGACCCTGGTTCTTATGTCTACCGCCTGCTCTGGGAGACGCGGATGGGCTCTCGATTTTATGAAGCCGAAGCGGGCTGGCCTTTGGCGAAAAGTGTCTTGACCCGCCTCGGTCATCTGGTCAAGTATGTTCCAGGCGTTCGGGAAACCTACGACATGCTCTGCGATACAACGCACCCAAACTTAGAAGCTCAGGCGCTGCTGTGGCGGACCGACTACATAACCGTTGGTCAGAACAACGCAATACGGTTCGCGCCTGGTCGCTCAAACTCTCGGGTGAAGCTGTACATCGCTGATGCGTTCTCACTGAGCTTGAAACTCGTCCTGCCGTTCGCCCGGGATCTGTGGTGGATTGCTGCTGATATCACTAATTCGTGCGACATCACAGCTACACCATTGACAGATCCACTGGGACTGCCAACCCGTACCGGTCGGAATGATCAGTGCTCCTGTGGTTCGGGCTCGGTTACTAGGACTTGTACTCATCCTGAGCCGACACCAGTTCGTTGATGTTCGATCTTGTACCGTGCCGAACAGTCGGACAAGTTCAGCCCCATCGTCGACACGGGGGAATCGGAAGCACTTCAATCTGTTGGTGTGCTCGCCAGCGGTAGCAGTGGGTAGTTCATATCCTCGGGATCCCGCCCTTCTGGATGCACTCAGGGCCATCGCTGTGCAACTGAATCCCAAGTCGCCTTCAGAGGCCTTTGCAAGGGGGGGACCCCGAGAAGCCCTGGCGCGATGACACTTCGGCGGAAGCGGCCTCTCTCTCCCCGATTTGGCCGAGCCCGGGAAATGCAATTCGAGGCATCCTTCGGGTCACGGCTTCGGGTTGTGCTTGCCGCCTTGGGCCACGAGCCTGCCCTTTTGGATGAGCTCTACTTCGGATTGGAGTGCGCCCCGTCCGGAATCTCGATTTCCAGGAAAGGAAGTGCACCCCTGCATTCCCTCTATGTGGGGTTGGGGGGGTAGTTCTTTTTCTGGAAAGAGAACGGTTGGGTCGATGTCGGATGCGAGTGAGTAGCTCATACGCCCTCGCTCTTCACGAAGCGTAACCATCTCCAGCATGTGAAGTGACTTCAAGGCGCGATCGATCGTGTTGTGCGGCTTGTCCAGCCGGTGCCGCACATCCGATACCGACGATGTTCCGTTACGGGTCAAATCGCGGAGGACCGCAAGGCGGATTGGGGGCATCGAATCACGAGCGCAGCGGATAGCAAGCATGATTGCCCTTTCCCTATCCAAGCCAATGGCCATACCGCCACGCGCGATCTGCGTCAGTTGCTTAGCGAAGCGTGTAGGTACCTCAGGAAGGTGCGAGTCAATAACCTCGCCCCGGATGTCAGTTACGACAGCCGTTCGGCCCAGCGTCACCAGGTTTGCGGCGAGCAGGAGACGCTCGCTCTCGTAATCCCTGAGACCTTCACCGACTGGACTCGATTGGTCCAGTGCGGCTTTCGCTGCCGCGGCCAGTTCAGCCCTCATCTGATTCTCATAACCGGTGTTTGCGATGGCTTGCCGTCCGCTGCTGAGACGACCCACGGTTGAATCCAATCTCAATAGGACAAACCTGTCGCCCATCGAAGAGACGCTGTCGTGTTTTCGGTCCCATTCCGTCGTTACAGCTCCGATGACGCCAATCCGCCCTGTCCATTCCAGAGTTCGGCCACCGTCAACTCCGACTGTTCTCGTCCACCTGCCGTCGTAAATCTCGCGTAAGGCTGCGAGGACACCGGGCCGGACACTCTGTGACAGGGAAAGTATTGAGGTGAAGTCCTTCAACACAAGAACACCTACGTCTCCGATGGTGCGTAACAGTCCTCCGGTGGCTTCGTTGGTCCGTTCGCCCTTACTAGTCGCAGAAAGCAGGGCGCCCTCCGAGGCGATAGTGGACACAACGTGGGCACCCGCGCCCTCCAGAGCCGACACCGTCTCGGTTTTCGCGTTCCCAGGACCGGAAACCAACAGCAGCCAAGGAGGATCCCCACCGAGTTTGACAGCCGCCGCGGCAGCCAAAGTCGCATAGATCGCATCAAGGTCGTACTCAGGGCCAAACCAGCGTGTGAATGTGGAAGCCAGAGCCGCCATAGATGAGGGAAGACGGGTTGTGTCCATATGGACAAATCGGAGATCTCGGTCGGCAGTTTCGGAAGTGGGCTGGTGCGGTTCGCGTTCGCTCGTCACTGATGGTTCCACCTATCCGCCTCGGCGGGACCGGTTTGAGTTGTCCCATCTGCTGGGTTCTTTTCCCCCCCGCTGTCGTTCTTTGGGGACGCGCGACGGTGGGGCGGTTTCGCTAACTCTGCTGCCCGCGACGGATCAGCGAGGTCATGTCGCTTCAGGATCACCGTTCCATCGCTGTAGGTCCGGGGATCATCTTTGTGTTCCTCAAGCATTTCGGCCACTGCATCCATGATGTCGAACGACCGGACCTGGCTGCTGAAGTAGGCCCACAGCAGATCGTCGATCAGCTGTGTGACGGCGGCTGGGGTCACGTGGCGCGGGTTCATGCGATGCCTCCGCGCTGGGTGGCCGACTTACTCTGGTCAATCCAGCGGTCGAGGTCCGCGATGTCGTAGTAGCACCGCCGGCCGAGTCGGTAACTGCGCGGCCCGACTCCTGCGTACCTCCAGTAGCGGAGGGTGTTCTCCGGAACTCCACCGAGGTACTCGGAAGCTTGTCTTGTACTTAATCGGCCTACGGTTGTGATCACCGATGTGCCCTTTCGTCGTGGCTGCCCGGATGGCAAGCCATTGACATGGGGACACCTCCTTCGCGGTTTATCTCGTTGCGGTAGCCGCGGCGAAGCGTTGGTTTGCAACGCCATCTCGGCCTGGTCTAAATCTTTTCATGATCTGTCGTAGCTCGATGACGAGCTCAAGCGGATTGTCGTGTCGGATTCTGGCGGTACGTTAAAGAGATGACAACTCGGCGACAAAGGGCTGGTATCGAGGATCGATGGCACAAGCGCGTCAAGGCTGACGACGGCAAGATGCACCGAGAACGCTCCGCGTCATACGGAGCTGTGACACGTTGGCGCGTGAGATGGGTAGATGACGCAGGTACAGAACATACAAAGGTGTTCGAGCGGAAGCCTGACGCGCAGGCTTACCTGAACGGTTTAACCGCAGATTTTCAGAGGGGCGAATACGTCGATCCGCGGAAGAGTTCCGAAGCATTTGGCGACGTGGCCGAGGAGTGGTTCACGACCAAGCAGCATAGGAAGCCGAAGACGGTTGCGGGCTACCGATCGCTTTTGGACACAATCGTCTTGCCTCGGTGGTCGCGAGTGCCCCTTAAAAAGATCGATTACGGCTCGTACCGGACCTGGTTGGGATCCCTCTCCGTCGACGGTTCGCAGGCTGGCTTGGGCCTATCGGCAAGCCGTATTACTCAGGCCCATCAACTGGTGGGAGCCGTTCTGAAATACGCAGTCAAGACCGGCAGGATTGCTAAAAACGTGGCTTCCGAGGTGAAGCGGGATGAGGACCTTCCCCCGCCTGTAGACGTCGAGCGGAAGTATCTGACGCATTCCGAGTTACTGAATCTGGCAGCCGCGGCTGACCGTTTTCAGACGCTCACGCTCATTCTGGGTTACTGCGGGCTGCGGTTCGGAGAAGCTGCAGCGCTGCGCCGCAGGCATGTGGGGGATAGGGAGCTAACTGTTCTCAACTCAGCGACTGCGGTAACCGGGAAAGGGATAGTCGAGTCGCCAACGAAGACGCGGCGCGCCCGCCACGTACCCATCCCGGAGCCCGTTTGGCAGCGGTTGAGGAAGGAACTGCCAGATGACCCCGGCGCGCTCGTCTTCCCAAGCCGGAAGGGTGGATACCTTCCACTCGGCGAGTATCGATGGGCATTCGACAAGGCCTGTAAGGCGGTTGGCACTGAGGGGCTGGTTCCCCATGGCCTTCGGCATACCACTGCATCCTTGGCGATTTCGGCTGGAGCGAACGTGAAGGTCGTGCAAAGGCTGCTGGGACACGCGACGGCTTCGATGACACTTGACCTGTACGGGCACTTACTTGACGATGACCTCGCCGGTGTAGCTGCAGTTCTTGGTAGAGAGATCGAAAGTACTGCGGCATCATTGCGGCATGAGAGGCAGGATTCCAAGGTGCGAAAGGCACAAAAGGCATCCTGAGCTGGACCGCCCCCATAGCCCAATTGGCAGAGGCAGCGGACTTAAAATCCGCCCAGTGTGGGTTCGAGTCCCACTGGGGGTACGGGTTTGGTGCTGACACGCGTGCTTCGTTGTCCGTCGGTCGTGTTGG